>WNFJ01142644.1_pt1 | contig 17747 bp, 23 predicted proteins | sample 5400461 | NCBI WGS metagenome assembly WNFJ01 (sample SAMN13153349, study PRJNA577476) | soil metagenome | isolation source: 115 cm saprolite on Douglas fir-dominated hillslope | place: USA:California | collected 2013-09-17 | reverse complement strand
GCGCCGCACCGAGCGCCGGGTGGCGGTGCCGGGCTATATCGGCATGGCGCCCCCCGCCACGGCGGAGTGAGCGACATGTTCAGCAATTTCGATTTCGACATCATCATTCGCTCGCTGCCGTACCTGTTCTACGACGGCATGACGTTCACGCTCACCCTCACAGCGCTGGCGACGCTCGGTGGGATCGTGTTCGGCACGGCGCTGGCATTGATGCGGCTCTCGGGGCTTGCGCCGCTCTCGATCCTGGCCGCCGGCTACGTGAACCTGATGCGCTCGGTGCCGCTGGTGCTGATGATCTTCTGGTTCTATTTCCTGGTGCCCTATCTCGGCCAATGGCTGACCGCGGCATCGCAGCCGATCCGGGTCGGCCCGTTCACCTCCTCGCTCGTCACCTTCATGGTGTTCGAGGCGGCGTATTTCTGCGAGATCATGCGGGCCGGGATCCAATCCATCCCCCGCGGCCAGGTCTGGGCAGCGCAGGCGCTCGGCATGCGATACCCGACCACGATGCTCTACATCGTTCTGCCGCAGGCGTTCCGCAACATGGTCCCCGTGCTGCTCACGCAGACCATCATCCTGTTCCAGGACACGTCCTTGGTCTACGTGCTCTCCATCACCGATTTCCTGGGCGCAGCCTCGAAGATTGCGCAGCGCGACGGACGCCTGGTCGAAATGTATCTGTTCGCGGCGCTGGTCTATTTCGTGATCTCGCTCGCCGCCTCCCATTGCGTGCGCCTGCTGCAGCGGCGCATCGCCATCGTCCGCTGAGCGTGCGCCCATGATCAAGATCCGGGATTTGAGCAAATGGTGCTCGACCGAGGTCGCCAAAGGCGAGGTCGTGGTCGTGTGCGGCCCCTCGGGGTCCGGCAAGTCGACGCTCATCAAGTGCGTCAACGGCCTCGAGCCGTCCGAGCAAGGCGAGATCGTCGTCGATGGCATCTCGGTCGGCGACCGTGGAACCGATTTGCCCAGGCTCCGCGCCCGGATCGGCATGGTGTTCCAGCATTTCGAGCTGTTCCCGCACTTGACCGTGATCCGCAATCTCACGCTGGCGCAGAGCAAGGTCCTCGGTCGCAGCCGGCAAGCCAGCCTCGCCAACGGCATGCGCCTGCTCGATCGCGTGGGCTTGCGCGAGCACGCGCACAAATTTCCGGGCCAGCTCTCCGGCGGGCAGCAGCAGCGGGTGGCGATCGCGCGCGCGCTGGCGATGGACCCGATCGCCATGCTGTTCGACGAGCCGACCTCGGCGCTCGACCCGGAGATGATCAAGGAGGTGCTCGACGTCATGGTGGCGTTGGCGCAGGACGGCATGACCATGATCGTCGTCACCCACGAGATGGGGTTCGCGCGCCAGGTCGCCCGCCGCGTCGTCTTCATGGACCAAGGCGAGATCGTCGAGGATGCCCCCACCGCCGACTTCTTCGGCAAGCCCCGCAGCCGCCGCGCGCAGACGTTCCTCTCGAAGATCCTGCAGCATTGAGGGGAGACGGAAGCCGCTACGCAGAGCGCAATGCTGGTCAATTTCGCCTGCCCTCTGCCGTTTTAAGAGCGGAGTCCCGCTTTTCTCATTCGATCACCTGGTCGGCGCGGCTGAGCAGGGTAGGGGAAACGTCAAGCCCGATCGCTTTCGCGGTCTTCAGATTAACGATCAACTCGAATTTCGTGGGTTGCTCGACCGGAATATCCGCCGGCTTGGCCCCTTTGAGCACCTTGATCACCTGCAATGCATATTGGCGGTAGATCGAGACGAAGCGTGGGCCATAAGCAATGAGGCCGCCTTCCTCCGCCGTCTCCGGCCATTGATACATGGTCGGCAGCCGGCGCGCGGCGACGCGCTCGACGATTTGCGCACGGTATCTATTGAACAGCGATGAGGCGAGAACATTGAGCGCCCGGGCGCCATCAGCCGGCGCAGCATCGATCGCCGACAGGATGCCGTCGGCGGCGCTGACGAGGTGAACGGCAAGCGTGAGGCCGCGCGCCTTTGCCGCGTCGTTCAACCGCTGCAGCTGCTGGGGGCTCGTGACGTCCGGGTCTGCCAATGTCGCAATGCGCCGGGCCGCGGGAACCAACTCCAGCAGGATCTCCTGCCGCTTGCCGTCGAGCTCGGTCGCCATGATGCTCATCCCGGTGGTATTGCCGCCGGGATGGGCAAGCGAGGCAACCGCCTTTTCCGCCAAGAGATCGTCCGAGAAGGCCAAAATCGGAATGGTCTGCGTCGCCCGCTGCACGACCCGTGTCAGCGTGGCGCCTCCGGTAGTAATAACTTCAGGCCGTGCCTCTACTATCGAGGCGGCAATCGTATCTACGCGGTCCGTTGGCGCACTGAATCCGTCCAAGATCGAAAGGTTGACCCCTTCGATGAAACCGTGCCTACGCAGCTCGTCGAAAAAGGCTACCCAATGGGCGGCATTGCGCGGGGCGTTGGCCAATACGCCGAGCCGGTAGATCCTCCCAGGCTCTTGCGGCCACGCCTGGCAGGGCGCCGATAGCGCGGCGGCCGCTCCGCCGAGAAGAGCAATGAATTGCCGCCGCCTCATGCGATCACCTCGCGCGACATCTTATATCGGATTGCGCCGCGGTGCAGGCTCGCTCCGCAGAGGCACGCCGATCAATCCGCCTCCGCCCGGATCCAGTTCTCGAGCAGCATGCGCAGCGCGGCCACGAAGGCGAGCGGCTGATCGAGCATGACGTGGTGCTGCGCCTCGGGCACCTCGACGATCGGCGCGCGCGGTCCCATCAGCTGCGACATGTAGGAGGCGGTCTTGCGCGAGACGAGCGCGCTGCGCTCCCCGAACATCAAGGCGGCGCGGCAGCGCACCGCCTGCAGATATTCCCGAAACGGCTCGCCGAAACGCCGCCCCCCCATCGCAAACCCGTCGAACTTCCAGGTCCAGCCGCCTTCGACGCGCATCAGCGAATGCCGGGCGATGAATTCGACGATGAAGTCGTTTTCGCAGACCTGCGCCGGCATCAGTCGAAAGCGCGCCAGGGCTGCATCGAACGTGGGATAGATCTTCTTGTTTCCCCAATTGGGCGGCGAAAGCGGCCGGCTCACCTCCTCTTCGGGTGAGCGGATGGGGGAATCGACGATCACCGCGCCGCCGAGCTCCTCGCCGAACTGCGAGGCGAGCTTCATCGTCATGAAGCCGCCGAAGCTGTGGCCGATGACGAAGGGGTGTTTCCCCAGGTCGGCATCCGCGATCACCGCGCGCATCTCTGCGGCGCGGAGGTCCGAGCCATAGCTCTGGCGCCGGCCACTGTCCCCCATGCCAGATAAATCGATGGCGGCCACTCGGAAATAGCGGGTGAAATACGGCGCGATGAAGCTCCACCAGTTGGCATGTGCGCCGCCGCCGTGGACGAACAGGAGACCGCGGCCGTTGTCGGTCGCCGGTTCGGCCGGCCAGAACAGATAGTGGATCGGGCAGTCCGCTACGATGACCCGCCGCGATTGCTTGGGGCGAGAGATGGCCCAGCGAAACCACTCAGGCGCGGGGGCGCGAACCTCGAGATCGCCCATTGAAGTCGATGCATCGCTCAAGACAAGCTCCAGCCGATGGGCAGTTCAGTTCCGGGGCGGAAACATGGTGTTATCGCATCTCATTGGCGATGCGAACCAGCGTCGACGCAATCTGCCAGCTCGCCTTCATCGATCCCTTGAGGCTGCCGGCGACCTTCGAGGCGCCGCCGGCGCGATTGCGGTGGCGGACCGGGAGTTCCAGGATCCGCAATCCGGCGCGCGCGGCCCGCATCTGCATTTCCAGATTCCAGCCGTAGGTCTTTTCGCGCATGCCGAGCCGTTCCAGCACATCGCGGCGGATCGCCCGCAGCGGGCACATGTCGGTGTACCGCACGCCATAGAGCGCGCGCATGAGCCGGCCGGCGACGTGACCCGCAACGAGCTGGTGCATACCCATGCTGCCCCTCTCGCGCACGCCGCGGGTGCGGGAGCCGATGACGAAATCCTGCTCGCCGGCGAGGATCGGAGCGACCAGCCGGGGAATTTCGGCGGGATCGTCGCTGCCGTCGCCGTCGATGAAGGCCACGACCGGGCGCTCCGTCGCACAAACCCCGGCGATGCACGCCGAACCGTAACCCGATCGCGGCTCGACGATGCCGCGCGCGCCGGCGGCACGGGCGCGGGCGACGGTCCCGTCGGTGCTACCGCCATCGACCACGATCACCTCGCCGACGACGTCGCGCGGGACGGCGCGCACCACGTCGGCGATGGTGTCCGCCTCGTCGAGCACCGGAATGATCAGCGCTACGCCGGCGTTCGTGTCGGGTAGCGCCACTCACAGGCTCCAGCGCAGGAGCTCGCGGCGAAATTTTCGGTAGGATTCGCCGTTCCAGATCTCGCGCAACGACTGCTGCGTCGCATTTCCGAGCGTGAACGCGTCGTAGCCGCGCATCGAGAACGGCGCGATGCAGCACGGCAGCGCCCGGCCGTGCGCGGTGAAATACATCAGCGTCCAGGGCCGGGTGCACAGCGACCAAGGCCGCTGCTCCTCGGCCCGCCGCAGGCTGGTGCCCGGCTCGGTGGCGCCCGAGGCGTTGAACAAGATGCCGTGCTCGGCCGCGCGCGCCTCGGCTTCCCGGATCAGCGCTTCCTCGCGCTCGTCGAGATGCTCGAACAGCGCCTGCTCCGCGCGCGCCAGGCCCTGACCGTCCGGGAAATACACCAGCCGCTGCAGGTGCACTTCGCGCACGTCGATCGCATCGGCGAGATCGACGAGGGCGGGCAGCTGGCCGATGGTCTCCTTGAGGCCGGTGAGCCACAGCGATACCCGGGGTCCGTCGGCACCGAGCGAGCGCTGCAGCGCGCGGAATTCGCGCACGTTCTCGACGATGCGGTCGAACGCGTCCTTGCCGCGCACCGCCTTGAAAGCCTGCGCGTCGGCGGCGTCGAGCGACACGCGCAGCTCGTCGAGCCCGCTCGCGATGAGGTCGCGTCCGCGCCGCTGGTTCAGCAGCGTACCGTTGGTGTTGAACAGGACGTAGGTCCGGCGCTCCTTGAGATAGCGGATCATGCGCGGCAGGTTCGGCACCATCAGCGGCTCACCCACGCCGTGGAGCACCACGCGGGCGATGTTGGGATATTGGTCCACGATCGACCGGAACAGGTCCCAGCTCATGTTCGCCGCGGGTTCGAGCTCTTCGAACGTCCGCGGACAGGTCGTGCACGGCAGATTGCAGCGGTTGGTCGTCTCCAAATATAGGCAGACCGGATCGGACCCGGCGACCTCGTCGCGATCGCGCTCGACCGCCTCGAAATAGCGGCGGGGATCGACGCTGCGTTGCCCCACGCGTGCGCTCATGCCGTCCTCCGAGTCGTTGATCCCGTCCCGCGCACCATAAGATTGACTCAGGCGCGCGCCTCCCGCCAACCGTCGACCGAGTAAGCATCACGGGATCGCAACAGATAGAGCGCCATAAAGGCGCCCCAGGTCGGCCAAGTCGAAATCCAAAGATGATTGCCGACCTGCGCGAACCCGTACGGGTCGAACAGCTGGCGCCAGCTCACGACGACGGTGATGCTATGCACGATCAGCGACAACCCATAGCTGATGGTCCGAAACGCGCCAAGCAACAATGCCAGCGCGAGCACCAATTCGGCAACTCCGAGCGCATACGAGGCGCCGATCGGCAGCGATACGCCGTAGAAGCTCTGTGCGATCCGAATGGTTGCACTCGGCACAAAGAGTTTTTCAAGGCTCCACTGCACCAGGAAGACCCCTAGAAAAAATCGCAAGATGAGGAGCGCGGTTGCGGCAGTCTTGTCGGTTGCTTGAGCCATATCGCTTCTCCTCATAATGCTGCTCGGCTCGCATACGCAACAAACTGGACTACATCCGACGGTACTGGAGCGAAGCCAGCCCGCCGCATCCTAGGCCACGCCGAGCAATCCGGGCAACTCGCTCAGTGTGCGGATCTCGCGGTCGGGGCTGCCTGGCAGCCGTTCCGGCCGTTGGCCATAGCGGTTGCACCACACGACACGCATTCCGAACGCGGAAGCGGCGTAGGCGTCCCAGGCGTTCGAGGATTGGAACGAGATCGTCGATGCCGGAACTCCGAGCCGGTCGACGGCCAGCCGATACACTTTCGGGTGCGGTTTGTAGACCCCCACCTCCTCGACCGAAAGCACCGAGTCCAGCAGGTCTTGCAGCTGATTGCCCTTGACAGCGGCGTCCAGCATCTTCGGCGACCCGTTGGAGAGAATCGCGGTCCGCAACCCTGCGTGTTTCAGCCGCTCCAAAGTGTCTGCCACTTCGGGGAAGGTTCCGAGCGTCAGATACAGCGTCATCAGACGGTCGCGCAATCCCGGCTTGTCGATGCCCAGCGTTTCGAGCGCGAAATCGAGTGCGTCGCCGGTGACTTGCCAGAAATCGGCGTGTCGAGCCTGAAGCGCGCGAAGCCAGGTATATTGCAGCTGCTTGTCGCGCCAAACCGCAGTCAGCCTGTCGACGTCGTTCCCGAGAATGTCGCGACAGCCTTTTGCCGCGGCGGCAAAATCGAACAGCGTTCCGTATGCGTCGAAGACGCAAGCCTTTATCCCGGTAAGAGTGTCGTCGGGCATCTCAAATCCCTTGAGGGCCTGCCTGCAGCTTCGTTGGCCCGCGGTTACTTCCTCCGACGAGGATTGAACAATGGCCGTGGACATTGAGGCGGTACCGGCCGTCCCGATCGGTATGTAACCTTCTCCCTCGCGGTTGCGAAATCAAGGTCGAGTGAACCGGATTGTTCGACGCGGCGGCTATGGGAACCCCGCGGCGCGAACGGCTGTTTTGCCGCTGCGGCGCCTCCGGCGCCGCAGCTCGGAGCAGCCCAAACGGCTCGAGTTGGATGGCACCTTGTGGGCGCGAAGGTCCGGCGGAGTGTCGGACCGGCGTTTGAACTTGATGGCAACAACGTCTCCGGCGGTGTCGGCACGCGGTATCGGATCGGTCTGGTTGAGTGGGGCCGACCGGCTTCCATATATCTGTCGCGAATCGCGGCCATTCGCCAGAAATAATTGGCACGGGCCTCGCGGGGCGCGCTTTACCTCGCTCGTCCTCGGACCAGAGGAGAAGTTTTCATGGCAACGATCAAGCCGAAGATGATCGTGCGGATGAGGCTCGACGCCTCCTGCGCCTCTCATGCACGGACGGACGTGTCGGTGCGCGACGTGAATGTGACGATCGATGAGCCCATTGGGCGCGGTGGCACTAACCAGGGCCTGAGCCCGACCGAAACGCTGCTGGCGGCGCTGCTCGGCTGCACCAACGTCATCGCCCACAGGGTGGGTGAGGCCAACGGCTGCATTTCAGCTCGATGACACTGCGCCTCGAGGCGGATTTAGATCGCCGGGGTGTGACGCTTGCCGAGGAAATCGACATTCCGTTCCCGCGGGCGACGTTGTTCATCGACGTGACGACGGATGCCGATGAAGCGCGCCTGGCCAAGGTGAAGCGTGACCTCGGCAGGTACTGCTCGCTCTCGAAAGTGCTGCGACAGGCGGGAACCAGGCTCGACGAGGTCTGGTCCGTCAGCCGCTGATGCGGCGGGATAACTGCCGTCATCACAAGCACGTGAGTCGGCGTCAACCTGGTATGCTCCGAGTGCTACGCTCTCGCTCGCGCCAACGGTTTTGTCAGGATCACCCCCCATGAAAAAGCGCGCTGCTGCCGTCGTCGTGGTTGCTGTTTTCGTCGGTTCTCCGGCTTTCGCCGCCGTCATCGATCTATCCAAGATGAGGTGCGAGGAATTTCTGAAGAGCAGCAAGGAAGATATCGCATATACCTCGGCTTGGCTGGACGCCCATTACAAAGGGGATGATGATCCGCCGGTCATCGATACCGAAAAATTCGCCGCCGACGCCAAGAAGCTGACGGATTATTGTGCCGCCCACCCGAACATTCGATTGATCACTGCGACCGATAAGCTCTTCGAAAAAGACTGATGCCTGCGCGGCGATCTTCCCCTGGCGGGCCGTTGCCGGTTACGGAGTGCCACGCCCCCGCGCGTTCGCGATGTCAGCCCACCGCGTGCAAGAATTTTCCCAAAACGCCGCTGCCGTCCCTGACTTGCGCCACGTCGCGGCGCAGCCAGGCATCGAGCCCGAGGCTGCGGCCGGCCGCGCAGACCGCGAACAGGAACATCAATGCCGCGAGAAACACGTAGCTCCACGGCCATTCGGCCGGCTCGCCCGATTGGTAGATGCCGAGCCACAGGTGCAGCACGTAGAGCACGCCGACCACGCTGACGAAACGCACGCCGATCCCCAGGATCAACGAAACCGCAAAGGCGAGCTCGGCGAGAAATACCAGCGGGTCGAGGATGTTGAGATTGGGCAGATAGACATCGGTTGCTAGTTCGCGATGGAAGGCGAATGCGGCCCGGTCGGCTATCTGCCCGGTCCAAAACTCGAATCCTTCCGATACGGGGAAGGGCAGTTTCCACAGCATGCCCTGAAACCACATTCCGCCGACCAGCACGCGGACCAACCACATTCCAAGATCCCTGCCGGTCCGTTGCGAGGGGTCCTCCCGCCAGTTCTGAACGGCGACCAGGATGCTGAGGATGAGCAGGACGAGAAACAGCGTGACGAACAGATATTTCCAAGCACCGAGCGCCTTGTAGTCGCCGCTGGCCCCGGTGAGAAAATTCCAGAAATCGGAGAACGGATCCATTGGAGATCTCCCGCTCATTTCCCTTGTAGGGCTCGCAAAATTCCCGATGCTTCCCCGTTCAAACGGAACATGTGCACGAGCGCGCCACCCTCACGATCTGCGAGAGAAGCTTTCGTCCATCGAATCCGGTGTGGCGCCAAGGTCGATCGGGCCGCCACACCCGCGCCTGCATCCGCCGGCTCAGGCCGCCGCAGCCGGCAAGTTTGTTACCTCGCCGCGGGCCGGATAGTTCTTCGCGACGACATAGTCGAGCGCGCTGAGAATGTCGGCGAAATGCGGCCGAGCAAACGGCATGGTCTGCACGCTGGCGAAGTAGAGCGTGCGGTCGGATCGGATCAGGAACAGTCCCGGCTCGGAAAACAGCGGCGGCTCCTCGACTCCCGTCGAAGTCATGCCGCGGCTGGTCGAAATGTAAAGGCCCCACGTGCGGGCGATCCGCAGATCAAGCGCATAACCCACCCGCAGGTTGGGCAGCTTCCATTCGCGTTTGGCGCGCTCGGCGCGCTCGGCACTGTCCGACGATACCGCGACCACGCTCACGCCACGCTTGGCGAAATCCGGCAGCTTGGCCTCCAGATCGGCCATCTGGGTGCGGCAAATCGGGCAGTGCAGGCCGCGATAGAACACGACGAGCGTGAAGCGCTCGGGCTTCTCCGTCGCAATGTCGAATCGTCCGCCGAGCGCGAGCGGCAACGCAAGCGGCGGGACAGGTTGGCGCGGGACGAGGGGGGTGATGTCGGTCATGTTATCAGCTCCATGATCTGCCGATTATGAGGATGTCGGCGAACTTCGTAAGTCATTTCGTTTCACGCTTCGGTGAGGGCGCATTTCCACCACCCTTCGCGTTTCCCAATTGGATCGCCTTATCCGGTCATCTCCCAGGCCGAGCATCGGTCATCCGTGAGCCGCGAAACGAGATCGCGCCACAGCACCGAGCGGGTCGGGATACCGTGAAGAAGAACAAGCCGAATGCCGTCGCCCGATTCCTCGCATCGCATCACTTGTGCGCTCATGCCGCCCTCCGAGCCGTCAGTTGCGGGATCCGCATCAGCACATCGCCGAGCACGAGAATTGCAAACCCGCTGTAGAGCCACAAGCCCGCCTTGAAATAATCCGACCAATCCTTGATTTCGGGCAGGTACAGGATGAAACAGGCAAGCGTCAGATAGAGCAGCGGCAGGTAGAGCTTGCGGCACAGCAGCGGCAGCACCCAGGCAAAATACCAGGCAAAATGCGGGGAGACCAGCACGACAAAGGCGGTGGCGAGCAGCAAAGGCGTCCACGCCTCGACCGGCTCCCGGCGCGGACGCAGGGCAACGAACATGGCGAGCCCGGCGAGGATCGCCAGGGCAACGCCGGCGGAAAAGGCTCCCGCCGGAATCGGCACGCCCAGGTGCCGCAGCAGCGCAGCGATGAAAAAGCCGCCGCCCTCGAAATATCCTTCCTCGCCGCCGTAGCCGCCGAGAAATCCGAACACGCGCCAGCCCACGCCCAGATACGGCGCATAACATGCGAGCAGCACGCCCGCGAACGCCGCCGGCATGCGAAAGTCCCATTTCTTCCATAGCGCCGGCGCAATCACCAGCGCGAACGGCTTGACCAGGATGGCGAGCGCGAGCGCCGCCCCCACCGCGACGGGCCGCGCGCGCATCGCCGCGAGCAAGGCAAGGCACAGGAACGCGATCGCCGCCGCATCGACATGGCCGGCGCCGGAGAACTCCCAGATCGGCAGCGGGTGCCAGGCATAGATCAGCACCCGTTCAGGCGGCAGTCCGTCGCGCCGCAACAAGGCGAGGATCGCGCCGATCGTCAAAGCCTCGAATCCGACCATGGCGAGCTTCATCGCCGTCCAGGTCTGTTGGATTCGGGAGGCGAGGAAAAAGATCATCTCGGCGACCGGCGGGTAGATCGTCGGCGCATACTCCGGCCGGTTGATGTTCGGGTAGATGTCCTCGTCGCGCAGAAATGCCAGCGCAGGATCGGCAGGCACATAGCGATAGGGATTGATGCCGGCGGCTTGCACGCGACCGTCCCAGATGTAGCGATAGACATCGGTCGAAAGCGCATCCGGCGCAAGCAGTGCGATCGCGCGGGCGAGAATTGCGATGGTGATGATGACGCTCAGGACCGTGGTACCGCTCCAGCGGCGGCTCAAAACCAACCAAACTGCGAGGGCATAGACGGCACATTGGATCAGAGCGCCGACGACGAAAGCTTCGTAGCCATCGCTGTCGAGCAAATGCAGCATCCCGACGGCGAGCGCGAGCAGTGCCGCGCCCGCCAGCACGAGGAAGGCGAGCCGGCGTTGCTCCTTCAGCCTGTCGCCGAGCTGCGTCATGGCCAGGCCTCGTCGAGATCGCAACCGCCGCCGGAAGGGTGCGCGGCGCCGAGCGTAACTCCGCATCCTGCATAGCACACGCGGTCGGCTCCACTCGCGCTGCCGGGCCTGACGAAAAATTGATGCCGATGTGAACCGGTCTTTGCTCAACGTCGTCATCGCGTATACGACAGTATCACGGCTAATTGCGGATCCGGGAACGTGAACCATCCTGCAAATCGAGCGGCGCGCTGCGCGCTCGCGATCATGGCCAAGGCGCCGGGCGCCGGCCGTACCAAGACCCGATTGTCGCCGTTGCTGAGCCCCCACGAAGCAACGCAGCTCGGGTGCTGCTTCTTGCGCGACATGACGGCAAATATCGCGCTGGCGGGACGAAGTATGGCGATCGATGCCTATGTGGCGTTCGCGCCGGCCGGGACCGAGACTGCCTTCGACGGACTCGTCGAGCCGGGCACCGGGTTCATCCTCGCCGACGGCAGCATGCCGGCGCCGGGCGGCGTGGTCGGGCTTGGAGCCTGCTTGTTGCAAGCCATGTCCTCGCTCTTCGCTTCAGGCTACGGCGCCGTCGGATTGCTCAATGCGGATAGTCCCAATCTGCCGACGGCGCGGCTGAGCGAGGCAGCGCGGTTGTTGGCATCGCCGGGAGAGCGCGTCGTGCTCGGGCCCGCATCCGACGGCGGCTATTATTTTATCGGCATGAAGGCCGCGCATGCCGGTGTATTCCGGAATATCGACTGGAGCACGACCCGGGTCGGCGAACAGACCCGAGAGCGGGCGGCCGACTTGGGCCTCGCTCTGGTCGAGCTCGAGCCCTGGTACGATGTCGACGATGCCGTTTCGCTGCGCGAGCTCCTTCGGGATCTGGAGGCAGCTGCGCGGACCGGCGACGCCTATGCGGCCCCGGCAACCGCACGCTTTCTGGAAGCCAACGGGATTGCGGAGCGCCTTGCGGCCAAGCTCGCCGACGCGGGAACGTGAAGGCGTTCTTAGCCCAACCACGTCACTCGGACGCGGCCGGAATGCGCAGCAGCCGCCCCGTCGCCAAAAGATCGTCCACGTTCCAATCCCCGCCGACGCCCTCGATCATCCAGCACAGGATCGCCCAAAGGTCGCGATCGACGACATCGTCGTCGAGCGGCTCCAGCTCCGGGACCAGGGCATGAATCTCCACCCCGGCCGGAAACGGCTCGCCGCTGCGGCCGATGAACACCAACGCATAGGTGAACCCGGAAGGGGCGGTCACGTACCCCGGCTCGGCAAGCCCGCGGCGATCGAGATCGAACGTGCGGCTGAAGAAGTCGCGGAATTCCGCATAGTGCCCGATGCGGTCCTCCACCAGGATCAGGGCCCGACGCTTGTCGTGGAGTTCGGGCTGCTTGCTGACTTCGACCCTGCTCATGGCTCTTGCCGCTCATGACGTTGCAGAAATTCCACGATGAGCCCGGCGCTTTCCGGCCCAGAATCCTCCTGCAGGAAATGCCGACCGGTCACCAGGTGCGGGCCTTCGGCATGAGGCAGCAACCTCTTGAACTTGGCGCAATATGTGCCCGGGTCGAACACGTCGTCCTCGCGACCCCAGACCAGGAGCGTCGGCAGCGTCGACGAGCGCAGCTCGTGCTCGAGCCAGCGGAAGCGCGCAAATGCACGGGCATGATCGTCGAGCGGAATCCAGCGCGGCCAGGTCCAGGTCAACAGTCGCGTCGCCGGATCGGGCAGGACGGCCGTATAGGCGGCCTGGGCGCGCGCCCGGAATTTTTCCCGGTCTACCACCGACAGATAGATGCCGCGCGCGGCGAGCGCGTTGTGGCGTCCGAGCAGATACGGCCCGGCGAGCGGCGCGTGCATGATCCGCCACGGGAACATGCGGGTATGGAACTCGGCCGGCGGCAGCGGCCACGCCCAGGTGCTCATCAGCACCAGCGCACGCATACGCTTTCGGTTGGACAGCGCGAAGCCGAGGCCGGTCGGGCCGCCCCAATCGTGGCAGACCAGCGTGACGCGCTCGAGATCGAGTTGGCGCAGCAGCGCCGTGAGATTGGCGATATGGCCGTCGAGACTATGCGCGTCTTCCCGCGTCGGCTTCTCCGAAAGCCCGAATCCGATCATGTCGGGGATGATCACCCGGCGTCCCGCCTCGGTGAGCGGTTTTACAAAATCGCGGTAGAGAAAGCCCCAGGTCGGATTGCCGTGCAGCAGCACGACCGGGTCGCCCGTGCCTTCGTCGACGTAGTGCATGCGCCAGCCGTTCACGCGCGCGAAGTGCGGCCGGTACGGCCACAGCGAACGGATCGCGTCGGGCAAATGGGGCAGCGGGGCTGTCATCGAGCGGATCCTATCCCGGATCGGCAGTCAGTGTGAGCGAGCATCGCTTCATCCCGAGGTAGCGCCCGTATGCTGTCGCGGAATGAACGTCATTCCGGCACGGTATTCCAGCGATCCGGGAAATTTGCCACAGTGCCGCCGTCCGCGATTCCATCCAACCGCAGCGCTCGCGCTCCGGCCGCCTGTTTCTCCTATAGAACCATTCACCCACGACCACTCGCCGGGAGTTCGACATGCGCATCGCCATCATGGGGTCCGGAGCGGTCGGGGGCTATTTCGGCGCGCGCCTTGCCGCCGGCAGCAGCGACGTCACCTTCATCGCCCGCGGCGCGCATCTGGCGGCGATGCGCGAGCGCGGGCTGACCGTCGAGAGCCCGCTCGGCGACATCAAGCTGCCGCAGGTCAAGGCCAGCGACAATCCCCGGGCGATCGGGCCGGTCGACTTCGTCATCGTCGCGGTCAAGCTGTGGGACACCGAGCAGGCGGCGCGGCAGATCGAGCCGCTGGTCCGCGCCGGCGCCTCGGTCGTCTCGTTCCAGAACGGCGTGCAGAAGGACGAGATCCTGCGGCGTGTCCTGGGCGAGCCGGCGGTGATGGGAGGCGTGTGCTATGTCGGCGCCTCCATCGCGGGTCCGGGCGTGATCCGTCACATCGGCAAGATGCAGCGGCTCGTGTTCGGCGAGTACGACGGCCGCCGGTCCTCGCGCGCCGAGGCGCTGCTCGAAGCCTGCACCCGCGGCGGCATCGACACGGAGCTCAGCGCCGACATCAAGCGCGCGATCTGGGAAAAATTCGTGTTCCTCGTCGCCATGTCGGGGGCGACTTCGAGCATTCGCCTCACGATCGGGCCGATCCGGCAAAACCCCCGCACCCGCGCCTTTTTTCTCGATCTCATGCGCGAAGTCGTCGCGGTCGGGCGTGCCGGCGGCATCGCGCTGAGCGAGGATTTTCCCGAGCAACGCATGACGTTCTGCGACAGCTTGCCCGCCGAAATGACCTCCTCGATGCACAACGATCTCGAGCGCGGCAATCGCCTGGAAGTCGATTGGCTCAGCGGCGGCGTGGTCGAGCTCGGCAACTCGGTCGGGGTTGCTACCCCGCTCAATCGTTCCGTCCGCGACATCCTCACGCTTTATGCCGACGGCAAGCCCGCGAGGTCGGCGTGAGCGCCGCGCTGACCGTTCGCGCCGTGCGCAGCGTGGCGGTGGCAGTGCCGATGGCGCGCCCGCTCGGCACCAGCGCCCAGACGATCGACCGCGCGAACTTGCTGCTGATCGATCTCGACACCCACGAAGGGGTGACCGGCCGCGCCTACCTGTTCTGTTATCTGCAGGCGGCGGCCGCACCGATCGCGCGCATGCTGCAGGAAGCGCTTCGGGTGGTGAACGGCGAGAAAGTGGCGCCGCTCGAAATCCGGGCCAAGCTCCATCGTCATTTCCGCTTGATCGGCGTGCAGGGCATCGTACGCATGGCGATTGCGGGGCTCGATGTCGCGTGCTGGGACGCTTTGGCGATCGCGGCGGGGGTGCCGCTGGTGCGCTTGCTCGGCGGCGTGGCGAAGCCGGTGTCGGCCTACAACAGCAACGGGCTCGGACTGATGGCGCCCGCGGCCGCGGCGGACGAGGCCGAGGAACTGCTCGAAGGCGGCTTTCGCGCGATCAAGCTGCGGCTCGGCTATCCGACCCTCGAGGCGGATCTCGCCGCGGTGCGCGCGGTGCGCCGCAGGCTGCCCGAAAATATTTTGCTCATGGTCGATTTCAACCAGGCGCTCAGCGTTGCCGAAGCGATCCACCGCGGGCGCGCGCTCGACGGCGAGGGCATCTACTGGATCGAAGAGCCGATCCGGCACGACGATTATCCCGGCAACGCCGAAGTCGCGGCCGCGCTCTCGACGCCGGTGCAGATCGGCGAGAATTTTTCCGGTCCGCAGGCGATGGCCGCGGCGCTCGGCGCCAAGGCCTGCGATTACGTGATGCCGGATCTCGAACGCATTGGGGGCGTGAGCGGATGGCAGCAGGCGGCGGGACTCGCCGCCGCGGCCGGCATCGAGATGTCGTCGCACCTGTTTCCGGAAATTTCCTCGCACCTGCTCGCCGCCACTCCGACCGCTCACTGGCTCGAATACGTCGATTGGGCCAATCCGATCCTGCGCGAGCCGATTCGCATCGTCGGCGGCACGGCAATCATTCCGGATCGGCCCGGATCGGGTCTCGAGTGGAACGCGGACGCAGTCGCTCGCTACCGGATCGAGTGACCCATAGGCCAAGGTGACAGCCCGCGCGCGAGCCGTTACTTGATCGCCTGAAGCCGGAAAGGGGGGAACCTGCCGATCCTTCCGGCGTTGCGCTGAAGGTCGGCTCGTATAGGTGGTTCTCATGGCGAACGCTTCCCAGGCGCGCAAGGCGCCGCAGCAGAAAGCCCGAACATCGAGGCCGAGCACCAAACAGGCGCCGAGCCGGCGCAAAGCCGCGAAGCGCGACACGACGGATGCCGTTGTGGTCATGATCGAGCGGCGACCGTTGCCGGCCCTGGCCTTGGCGCTCGGCATGGGACTCGTCCTGGGCGTGGCGTGGCGTGGCGTCGCTGATTGATTGCCGGCAACGTCTCCAGTGCAGAATTGATCCAAGGCGATTGTGTCACTGGCAGATGCGATAACGGTCGCTCGAGCCGTGCTGCATGATGTCGACGTGCATGTGATCCGTATGCGCCGCATCGGACCCTGGCCCGAGCACCGTCGTGAACCAGCCGCAGGCGGCGACGCGGATGGCGGTGACCGTGGCCTGCATGTGCTCGTCGCCGTCCGGCTTGACGGTGAGCGTCCTGCCGTTGGCAAGCTCGAAGCTTGCGACATCGGCCGCCTGGCCGGACGCATGCGCGCTGATCTTTCCCGCCTCGGCGCGGTTGCGGTTGCGGCATTCGTAACCCGGACCGGTGCGAACCGATTTGAGCTCGACCGCGAGCTCGCCGGCGATCAGCGGGGCGACGAGGTCGCGCAGCCAGTGGCCGAAGCGTTCGCCGAAGCGGCAGGACAGCGTCGGCTCGTCGGGCAGCCGGATCGAGGTTCGCCACCGCGGCGCCAATTTGACGGCCTTGAGACGCACGGGCGTGTCGATGGCGCATCCCGATTTGACCCCCGGGGGGAGCGTGATGGATTCGAATTCGATTCCGGCGGCTCCGAGCCGATCGAGGCAGGCCTGATCGATCGCAGGTTCCGGCTGCGCGTTTTCCGCCGGCGCGGCCTCGTGCGGTGTAATCCGAGGCGGCGCTCCGGCTGGGCGCGGACGCGGCAATGGCGGGGGCTCGTCGGTCGGCGCTGCAGAGGCCTGCAGCGGCAGGGCGATCACCGCCGCGGCGATCAACAGAACATGGGGCACGTGTGCGCTGTGGGCCGTCTGCATGAGCTCACGAATCCGGCGGACGGCTTGCATGTCTCGCGCCTAGAGCACGCGGGTTGCGCCTTGCGCGCCGAGCTCGATCAGGACAAGCCTGCCATCCACGACATCGAGCAATGTGCAGGAGCAATGGTCCGGCCGAAAGCAGGTCACCCGTGGATCTCCCAGTGCGTTTCCGACCGCGACGTTGATGGCGATGTAGTGCGAGACCACGATGGTGTCCTCGGAGAGCGCCCGCAGCGCTTCGATCACCGCGTCGCGCCAGCGCTGGAGGGGTTCCGCGAGGTCCGGCCAGCGGCATTGCATGATGCCGCGGAGCCATTCGGCGCGGGCGGCGAGATCCTCGACCGGGGAGGGGATCTCGCCGACCCGCGGTTCGATCCGCGCCTCGATCTCCCAGCGCCGCTCCAGCGCTGCCGCGGTCTCGCGCGTGCGCCGCAGTGGGCTGGCGATGAGCGGCAGCGGTCCTTTCGGCGCCAGCTCGCCGGCCATTGCCTCGGCTTGGGTCCGTCCGACGGCATCGAGCTCGGGATCGACGTGAGCGCCCCAACCTGCCGCAGCCCTGCCGTGGCGAACGAGATAAATCCTGCTCATCAAATCCGTTCCATACCGGGCGGCGCGATCCAGACAAGGTGAGCCCAATCCCGCCGAGCTTCAGGGCTTGCCCCGGGTCACACCGGAGACGGAAGCATTCTCGACGCTCGAACCAGGTGATACGCTGGTCGCCATGACGAGATTAGCACCCAGATCCGTAACGGACGTCGTTTCGGAGGCCAACATGCCTGTCAGTCCCGAAGCCGAGCTCGACCGTTCCTTCCAGGAGCGATCGATCGAAATCGTACCCACGGGCGCGGCGCTCGGCGCCGAGATACGCGGAGTCGATCTCACCAGGCTCGACGCCGCCGCATTCTCCCGGATCACGCGTGCGTGGCTCGAGCATTCGGTGATCCTGATCCGGGACCAGACGCTCGACGACGCCGGACTGGTCGCGTTCAGCCGGCGTTTCGGCGAGCTCGACTGGGC
>WNFJ01056178.1_pt2 | contig 17748 bp, 18 predicted proteins | sample 5400461 | NCBI WGS metagenome assembly WNFJ01 (sample SAMN13153349, study PRJNA577476) | soil metagenome | isolation source: 115 cm saprolite on Douglas fir-dominated hillslope | place: USA:California | collected 2013-09-17 | reverse complement strand
AGATTCTCACGATCGGTCAATACCTTCAGCCGAAACGCGAGAAGCTCGACGTCGTGGAATACATACATCCTGATGTGTTCGACGAATACCGCGTGATCGGAGAATCGCTCGGCTTCCACGCAGTGTTCTCGGGACCGTTCGTCCGTAGCTCCTACATGGCGGACCTGGTGGCGCATGAAGCGCAGCGAGCCTGAGTCCGCATTTTTCGCGACGTACCTGCCGGTCTACCTCGACTACCTCACTGTCGAAAAAGGACTCGCCAAGAACTCGTTAGCTGCCTACGGCACCGATCTGCGCCGCTTCGGGAAATGGCTCGACGCGCAATCGATCGAGACGGAATCGGTCAAGCGGCAGCACATCGCCAAATACATTCAATCGGTGCGGTCGGGCGGCATCTCGGCGCGATCGGTCGCGCGCGCGCTGGCAGCGACGCGCGGTTTCTTTCGATTTCTCGTCGCGGAGCGGCATCTCAAGCACGATCCGACCGAGAATCTCGACAATCCGAAACTCTGGTCGACGCTGCCCAAGTCGCTACATCCATCGGAAGTCGACGATCTCCTGGCCGCCCCCGATCGCTCGACGCCCGACGGCCTCCGAGACGCCGCGATGCTCGAGCTCCTCTACGCCACGGGGTTGCGGGTTTCGGAGCTCATCCGCGTCAAGGTCGAAGACCTCGTGCTCGACGCCGGCTTCCTTCGCACGTTCGGCAAGGGATCGAAGGAGCGGATCGTTCCGTTCGGCGATTCAGCGGGCAAAGCGATGACAACCTACATCGAGAGCGCGCGTCCGCATTTCAATCGCCGCAACGACATTCACCTTTTTCTCACTAATCGCGGCCGTCCGATGACGCGGCAGACTTTCTGGATGAAGATCGTGAAATACGCGCGGCAGGCCGGAATCCGGGCCCATATCTCCCCGCACGTGCTCCGGCATTCCTTTGCGACGCATCTGCTGGAGAACGGAGCGGACCTCAGATCCGTCCAATTGATGCTTGGCCACTCCGACATCTCGACCACGCAGATTTACACGCATGTCTCGAGGGCGAGATTGCAGAAGATGTACGATCAATATCACCCACGGGCATAATCAGTTGTCGGTTGTCGGTTGTCGGTTCTCGGTCCGATGAAAAGAATTGCTGCGCTCGGCATCGCTCTCTTCGCTGCCCTTCCGGCGAGCGCGAGCATTGCGCTCTTCACCGACGGCCGTTCGATGAAGATCAGCGGATACAAGTTGGTCGACGAAAGCGCCATTCAGCTCACCTTCAAGAACGGCGGCGCGATGACGATCGGACTCGCTCGGATCGAGCGCATCGTCGACGACGAATTCATCGAAGTCGAAAAGGCGCCTGAAGTTACGAGAATGATCGAGGAAGGCGTCTTCCCGAAACGCTCGTGGCACTACGAGGCCAACCGCGGTCCGATCTTCCGATCGAAGTACGACAAGATGATCGTCGAGGCCGCAAAGAAATTCGACGTCGATGCCGCGCTCGTGTCGGCAGTCATCAAGGCGGAATCCGATTTCAACCCGCGGGAGATCTCGAACAAAGGCGCGCGCGGATTGATGCAGTTGATGCCGGCAACCGCCGAGCGATTCGGCGTCGTGAATTCTTTCGACGCGAACGCGAACATCAACGGCGGCGTGCGCTACAACGCCGGCGAAGGAAACATCGCGAGATACAACGGAGTGCCGCCTTTTCGCGAGACCATCCACTACATCAATCGCATCGCGAAGCACGTTCGCGTCGCGACTCAAACCGCGGTCGCGGTCGTGAGCTCGGGCGCGGTCGTCAGCTCAGACCGCAAGTGATCGAATCGCAGGATCATCACCGTTCGGTCATCGTCGGCCGGCCTGCTGCCGCAATGTTTCGCGACAGCCTGCAAAATCGCATCGCGAACGGCATTGGGCGAAGTATCGGACGCGGCTGACAGCAGTGCCTCGAGTTGCTCGAATCCGAGGGGATCGCCATTCTCGTTCTGGGCTTCGATGATTCCGTCGGACAGATAGACGATCGTGTCGCCTTCCTCGAGATTCACTTCGACCGTTCGCGTGCGAATCTCGGCCCGGACGCCCAGCGGGAGCGACGGCACCTCGATGCTGGTCGGACGCTGACCTCGGCGCAGTAGATATGGATAGAGGTGCCCGGCATTCGTGTGCCGGATTGTGCTGCGCTCGAGATCGAAGATCGTGAACGCCAGCGTCATGAACGCGCGCCGTTCCGTCGAACGATGCACAAGGTCGTTCAGCCGTTTGAAGAGCGAGACTTCGTCGGCGTTTTCTTCGACCAGAGTCGTGATGGCTGCCTTGACCATCGCCATGACGATGCCCGTCGACAAGCCGTGTCCCGAAACGTCGCCGATGGCGACAGCGAGGTGCGTCTTGTCGAGATTGAAGACATCGTAGTAGTCGCCGCCGATCGAGGCCGTCGGCTCGAAATGCGCGGAGAACGACACACCGCGGAACAGTGGCCCTTCTTTCGGCAGCAGGTTGCGCTGAATCGTTGCGGCGATCGCGATCTCGCTCTGCAGGCGCTCTTTCTCCGCGACGTTGGTGAGCAGCGTCGCGATCGACTCGGTCATGCGATCGAATGATTGCGCCATCTCGCCGAGCTGGTTGTGCGGCTTCATCCCGATGCGATAGGTGAAATCCCCGTCGTTCCTTTTTCAATACGGTTGACCGCCCGGGTGATCGAGTAGACCAACACCGCCGCAAACAGCGCCGCCATCATGTAGATGAACAGGAGCATCACCGCCAGGCTCGCGATGACGTTGAACAGAATGCGCACGTACTGATCGGATCCGGCGCCGAAGTAGAACTGAAACAGCGACGAGACCGGATTGATGATCAGCGTGAAGAGCTGATGCTCCTGATCGCTGCTGCCGCTCTTCCAGTCGTTGATCGAGGTCAGATCGCCCCAGATGATCTTGCGACCGATCGAGTGAAGGACCAGGTCCTCCATCGCCTCATCTTCGTCGTCCTTGAAGTCGACGTTCTTTCCTTCCACAGTCGCGTTGACGCCTTTGCGCTTCTTCCTGTCGTCGGATTCGCGGCCGATGCGGATGATCATGCCCGCGCGATCGTGCAGTTGTGCGATCCACGCCTTGTCGATCGGCTGCACGAAAACGACCGTTCGCGGTCGCGCGTTCGCGCGTGGAAATTGTCGCGACGCGATCAGCAACGGATCAGTGTCGCGCCAGACCATGCCGCTGAACGAAGTGTCTTTCAACCAGTCCGGTAGCTTCTCGCCGCTCGCTGCGCCGGTGTCATAAATCTCGAGTGTCGGAAGCACGTCCGCCGGTTTTTTGCCGGTGAGGCCGTACTCCAGCGTCGCCGATTCCATTTGGCCCAGGCTCGCCTGTCGCTCTCCGCGCAAGGCGGCGTGGCTCATGACGCCGGCGATCATGTAGCCGATCGTCAGCAGGAGTATCGCGAAGAGGAAAAACGGAAGCATTCCGATCAGCATGTAGCTGAGGAAGAGACGCCGCCCGACGCGCCAGAACAGCGCGGTCATCAGCCATCGGACCGCAACCGCGAATCCATACAGGCAAAGCGCGATGACGATCAGCCACGCGACGAACTCGGTGAACGTCAGGATTCCGGTCGAGAAGCGAGTTCCGCGCAGCAGTCGCCGTCCGGTTTCCGCACCGATGATGACCAGCACGCCGATCAGCCACAGGATGAACAGACGGCCGCCGCGGCGCGGAGAAGTCGAGACGGGTGTCGGGCGAACTGGGAGCATGCGGTTCAGAGGTTATACGCTGAAGTGTGTTCTCAGGTTGTCGCCCTCGGAGTGCGGTGCCTTGGCACCGCCTTCAAGGCGGCGGCAAGCCGCCGCACTCCGAAGGCTAGATCTCCCGCAGCGCCCTAGTGATCGGGAGCCGCGCGGCGGTAATCGCGGGAATCAGTCCGCCGATGACGCCCGAAATCACGGCGAGAAGGATCCCGATCGAAGCCACCACCTGATCCACCCTGAAGTTGAACGCCACCTCGGAAAACGTCTGCCAGTTGATGGTGCCGGTCGAAATGAGATTCACCGGCAGCGCCAGAAGAACTCCCATGATGCCGCCGAGGAGCGCGACGAAGGCGCTTTCGATGACCATGGCAGCCACGATCGTGCGGCGCTTGAATCCGATCGCGCGCATCGTCGCCAGCTCGCGTTTGCGCGAGGAGACGGCGGTAAACATCGTGTTCATCGTCGCGAGGATCGCGGCTGCGACCATGAACGCGGTGACGATGAAGACCAGGATCACGATGCCGAGAAGTCCGTTGGTCTGCTCGACGTAGTACTCGTATTCCGTCTTCACCTGCAGCTTCAGGCGATTGTCATTCTTGATCGAAGCCTTGATCGACTCGAATGCCGCGTGATCAACCGGCCGAACCACCAGCGACGAGTACGCGGTCCGTTTTCTTGCAGAGCCGAGATAGTCGACATCGGCCCACATTTCGGAAGCGAAGGCGGTGCCGGCGGCATCGAAGACACCGACGACGTTCCACGTCTGCGGCCCGAACTTGAAGGTGTCGCCGACATCGGTATTGCTGAATCGATCTCGAACGCGGCGCGCCACGATGACCTCGTTCGTCGCGGGACGAAACATGCGTCCCTGAATCAGCTTCACGTAAGGCCGCATCGTGAAGGCGTTTTGCGTGACGCCGCGGACGATGACGTTCGATCCTTTGGGATCATCCTTCTTTGGAATCTTGAAAGCGATGGCGATTTCAGGCGAGAGCATCGGATGACCCTCGGGGTCCTTCTGGATTCCGGGAAGCGCGCGGATGATCCGAGAGGCATCCTTCGTCACCCAGCTCGAGATCTCGGCCTGCGCTCCCTCCCGCATGACCATCATCGCGTCCTTCGATCCTGAAGTCGTGGTCGCCTTCAACACGCCGTTGTAAAGCGCCATCATCGAAAGCATCACTGCGATCACGATGCCGATGCCGAAGATCGACATGAACGTCGACATGCTGCGGGCCCTGAGATTTTGAATGTTGTATTTGAGCGGAATCATCACACTACCTTCCGCAGTCCGTCGACCACGCTCATGTTCGCCGACCGCATCGCGGGCCAGCCGCCGGCCAGCAGCCCGACACCAAGGGACGCGATGAGGCACGTGATGATCGATTGGGTGTACAGGTGAAAATTGATGAGGAACCCCTGCGTGACCTCGGCCATGTTGACGACGCGGTAGACGAGCGAGCCACCGAGCATGCCGAGTGCTCCGCCGACGAGCGTGAGCAGCGCGAATTCAATGAGCATCAACGACAACACCAGGCCGCGCGGAAAACCGATTGCCTTGAGTACCGCGATCTCGGTGACGCGCTCACGCGCCGACATGCTCATCGTGATGGCCGCCAGCAGAATGACCATGAAGATCGAGCAGAGGCTGATGCTGTGGAAGAGCAGCTTGATGTCGCCCATCATCGAGAGAAAGTTGAGCTGAAATTCCTTCTCAGTGAACGTCTCGGTCGGATCCGTGCTGTTGCGGAACATGTCATCGATCTGCTTGCTGACCGACGTCATGTTTTTCGGATCTTTGACTTTCAGCCAGAACATTCCAACGAGGCCGTTGTTGCCCATGGCCTGCTGAAAGTAATCCATGTGAAACATCAGCGATGATGTGTCGACCGGATGCTTGTAGACGGCGCGAATGTTCAGCTCCGGGTTGAACGGAAAAATCGTGCTTTTGAGCGTGATGCGATCTCCGATTTTCCAGCCGAAGCGCTTCATCAGCTCCGGCCCGACGATCGCGCCCTGCCGGTCGTTCGCGAACGCTTCGAATTGCGCGTCGGGCGTCACGTAGTCGTCGAACACGCTGCGCATGTGGCGATGATCGATCGCAAAGTTCGCGAAGAAATTCTTCGGCTCCTTGTAGTACGCGCCGAACCACTGCATCTGGCAGACGTCCGTGACGCCGGGGACCTGCCGGATTTTCTGTTCGTGCGCGACCGGCAGCACGTTCGCGAGCGAGATCGCCGACTGCACCGCCAGACGGTTCTGTCCTTTCCCCGCGTCGGAAAACAGGGTGAAGTTCTCGAGGGAGATGAAGAAGAAGATCGCGGCCATCAGCAGGACCGTCAGGACCGCGCGCAGCCGATTCCGAAAAATATTGCGATAGATCAGCTTCCAAAACTTCATGCTTCGGCCCTCGCAACGATCGTCTCGGTCCCCGACGAAACCATCTCGACCAGCAGGCCTTTCTCGAGGTGCAGCATCCGCCGCGCGTGCTGCGCCGCTTTCGGATCGTGCGTGACCATCACGATCGTCTTCTCGAATTCCTCATTGAGCCGCTGCAGCAGATTGAGCGTCTCTTCCGCGTTGCGCGCATCGAGATCGCCGGTCGGTTCGTCGGCGACCAGAAGGGTTGGATCGGTGACGATGGCGCGAGCGATTGCGACGCGCTGCTCCTGTCCGCCCGAGAGTTGACGCGGATAGTGAAACATGCGGTCGCCCAGGCCGACGATGTTGAGGGCGGTGTTGACGTGCTCGCGCCGCTCCTTCTTCGACAACTTCGTCAGCAGCAGCGGCAACTCGACGTTCTCGAACGCGTTGAGCACCGGGATCAGGTTGTAAAGCTGAAAGATGAACCCGACGTGCCGGGCGCGCCAGCCGGCAAGCGCGGTCTCGCTGAATCTCGAGATTTCCTTTCCCTCGACCATGATTCTTCCGGCGGTCGGGCGATCGATGCCGGCGATCAGATTCAGCAGCGTCGTCTTGCCGGAGCCGGACGGTCCCATCAGCGCGAGGAAATCGCCGCGGCCGACCGCCAGCGAAACGCCATTCAGAACCGGAACGTCGAATTCGTCGCGCTTGTAGACTTTCTTGACTTTGTCGATCTGGACGAGAGTTTCCATTTCATTCTCCGTATCGGACCAGCTCTCCTTCTTTGAGCCGGTCCGGGTTTTCGATGACAACGCGATCTCCGGCCCGAACGCCGCCGGTGATCTCGACGCGATCTTCGCGAACTAATCCTGTGGTTACGCGCCGCCACACGATCTGTTTCTTTGCGTCGACCACCGCCACGCGCCCATCGGAGAGCGCCGATGACGGCAGCCAGATGCGAGGCGGCTCGCGCAGCTCGGCGTCGCTTCGCTCCGTTTGCAGAAACGAAGCGGTTGCGCTCATCTCCGGCAACAGACGCGCGTCGGGATTGATGATCTTCACCTTCACCTGCACGATGGCCTTCGCGCGATCGGCGGTCGGAATGATCTGACGCAACACGCCGCGCCATTTGCGATTCGGAAACGCGTCGACGGTGACTTCCGCGGGCTGGCCTTCACGCAGTTGCCCGATGCTTCCTTCGTTCACGTCGGCGACGACTTCGAGGGTGTTCAAATCGACGATCGTGCAGATTGCACCGGCAGGAAGCGTCCCGGAAACCTGGCCCAACGTCACCGACGAGATGACCTCGCCGACTTCAGTATTTTTCGTTGCGATGGTTCCGTCGAAAGGTGCGCGTACCGTCATGTCGGTCATGTTGATGCGGATCTGCGCGACTCGCGCGCGCGCCGCTTTCAATTGCGCTTCGGCATTGTCGAGAAGCGAGCGACTCGTGACGCCCTGCTTCCACAACGCGAGCTGACGGTTGTACTCCTGCTGCGCCTGACCGAGCGCTGCATCCGCTTCGGCAAGCTGGGCTTCCATCGTCGTGCTTTCGAGAACTGCCAGGACCTGGCCTTTGATGACTTTGTCGCCGACATCGAAGTTCAGCTTGACGACTTTTCCCGAAATCTTCGGCGTGATTTTCGACTGCTTGTCGGCGACCAGATAACCGGTCGCGCTCAGAAGCGCCGGATTTGTGACGTTGATGATCGGCTTCAAGATCAGCGTTTCAACCATTGGAGCGCGGCTCGGAGCAATCCACAGCCTGTAGACGACGACAGCGACGATCGCGAGCACGATCAGAGCGATGGACCAACCAATAACTCTAGCGATGGGGAGGCGACGGTGCTCCTGCTCAGGCTCGCGCTCAATGCGCAATGCGGTTAGATCGGGACGGACCGACATGGGGACCGAGGAATGATAGCGGAAGCCTTCGGAGTGCGGTGCCTCGGCACCGCCTTAAAAGCGGCGGCAAGCCGCCGCACTCCGAAGATCCGCAACGTACATCCGGCTTACGCCCGAATCGCAGTACGCCCAGTCGTGATTGATTCCGACGACCATGAGCGAGTCGTCGGGACAGAGCTCGCCAAGAGCGGCGCCGAGGGTAGCGAGGTCGGTGCGGTCGTCGGATTGCACGACGAAGGTGGATTCGAACGGCAGGTCGACGATGATGCCGAGTCGTGCAACGGCTTCGTGCAGCTCGCGATAGTCGGCGCCGGGCGTCATGCTGTGGCGAATCATCAGAAAATCGCGTGACGTCGTGAACTGGGTGCACGCGACGAGAATACGTGCGTCAGCGGCAACATACCTTCGCAGCCACCGCACCAGCGCCGCCGAATGCCTCTCCTCGGTCAGCCACACGAACCAGCTCTGATCGAATGAGGGCTCGGCGCCCAGGCGGCGCATCGCGCGGGAGAGATCGACTGTCAGATCGCCTTCATGGCAAATCTGAAACAGTTTGATCTCTGCCATTAATAATCATGATAAATCATCATCATTATCACAAGCAAGAAAGAAATGATGCTGACCGCCCCAAAGATTGCGATGAGGGGATTGTTGTAGCGGAATCGGACTGTGTGCGTACCTGCCGGGACGATCACGCCCTGGAAACCGACATTGACGGTTTGCAGCGCCGCCGGTGTGCCGTCGATCGTGACGTTCCAGTAGCGATGCGGCGTCACGCTCGCAACCAGAAACGCCTGTCCGCCCGCGTGCACCGCGACATCCGCGCGATTCGCGGATTCGGCTACGCGAAGCACTTCGGCGCGAGCGGTCGCGAATGCCGGCATCGCCACGAACGCGACGCGATCACTCCATCGCTTGGTGGTGAGATCGCGAACGAAGTCTTCGCGCGCCGCGATGTTCACGAGCTGATCCGCGAACCAGTAACGCGGCAGCGTCGGGCCGCGCGCGATGCGGATCGGCCGTCCCGGCAGCACGAGATACTCGGCGTTCCCCATCAACATGAATGGGCGGACCGGACCGCCGTTTCCGAGGGCTTCCCACATCGATTGGACGAGTTCCGCGGTTGGGCGCAGCGAAGTGACGTTGATGTCGATCTCGTAAATCGTCTGCAGTCCGTAGAGCGCGGGCGTGAATGGCATCAGCGCCGTGCGTTGCGACCAGTACGTCCGCGCGCCCGGCTCGAGCGCGATTCCGTGTGTTCCCCAGACCGGCCATTCGGCCTGATGGAAAATGCGCGCCGGGCCGCGGGCATCCGTCAGCGCCAGCGTCACCGGCGGCGGTGTGAAGAAACGGCGCGGCATCCGCGGCGCGAGATCGTTCACATGCAACGCGAGATCGCCGACCGTGAGCAACAATAGAAATGGAGCGAGGCGGCGATCGATGCGATCGAACGCCGCGGCCGCGAGGATGATCATCGCGAAGAGGCCGAAGAGGATGAATTTTTCGGGATAGCGAATCCAGCGATAAAAAATCGGCAGCGGACCATTGGAGCCGATCGCCAGCAGATACGACAGCGGGATCGCGAGCCACGTCCATCGCTGCAGCCGCATCGCGATGCCCGCGATCGCGAGCAACGGCACGAGCAATCCGCAGTAGATGCTGAAGATCAGCGGCAGACGCGCTGGCCGATAGCGAATCGAGCCGCGATATTCGGCGCCGTCGTCGGTGATGCGGCCAAAGGCATATGGATTGAAAAGCTCCGCTGGACGAATCAGCGGCATGCTCCACGAGGTCGCATCTTCAAAACTGAGATCGTGCGCACGTCCCGAGTCGCGTTTCAGATCGAAGGCCGGGATGATCGCTACCGAGGCGATGGCTAACGCGAGAAGTATTGATATCGCGCCCCTCACTCGGCGCTTCGCGCCACCCTCTCCCCGCTCCGCGGGGCGAGGGGTCTCATTGAGATCCTTCTCCCCGCGTGCGGGGAGAAGGTGCCCGAAGGGCGGATGAGGGGCTGGCAACGCGCACGTCAGCAGAATCGCCGTCTGCACGATCACGGACTGTTCGGCGGCCAGGAACAACATGCCGAGGCTGATCGCCAGCGCGCCCCAGCGGCGTTGACGCGCGAACATCACGATCAGCGGCCACCAGGCGACCGAGGTCAGAAATGGCAGCAGATTTGTCAGCGAGAGAACGATGCCCCCGAATCCGAACGCGATTGCTCCGAAAAGCGCCGCCTGGACGCGCAACGCCATCGATCGCAGCAGCAGAAACATCCCGACCGTCGCGAGTGCGATGTGCGCGACGATCTCGAGATTGAATCCAAAGAGAAAGCTCGGCAGCAGCGCGAGCCACGTCCCGGGGTAGAACGCTTGAAATCCTGGATTGGCGGCCAGCGGCTGCCCTCCCGACCAGTAGCGATTCCACATCGGAAACTCGCCGCCGACGAGAACGGTTCGCAAAACGAATCGCGATGGCAGATAGTCGCGATAGACATCGCGAACATAGAAGCCGCTGCCGAAGAAAAGGACGTCCGAGAAGACGAGGGCGACGGCGACCGCCAGCAATGCCGCAATCTTTGCGTCCGTCGAAACCTTAGGCGGCGCGATCGTCATGCTGAGCGAAGCGAAGCATCTCGCCCCGGAGATCCTTCGCTTCACTCAGGATCACGGCTTATGGCAGCTTAGCGTATGCGACCGGCTTCATTCGTCATCCTGAGTCGCGCAGACGACGAAGGATCTCGCTGGGGGAGGCCCCTTCGCTTCGCTCAGGGTGACGAGAGCCCCATCTGCGTGAGCACGAATGCGTAATCGAATGCCAGATCGCGCAGCGCGTCGTAGCGGCCAGAGGCTCCGCCGTGACCCGCGCCCATGTTCACTTTGAGCAGCAGCGGATTGCTGTCGGTCTTGTTCGCGCGCAGCTTCGCAACCCACTTCGATCCTTCCCAATATCCGACCTGGCTGTCGTTGATCGATGTCCTGACCAGCATCGTCGGATAGCGCTTCTTCGCGACATTCGAATACGGGTCGTAGCTCTTCATGTAGACATAGGCGGGCTTCTCATTCGGATTGCCCCACTCGATGTACTCCTGCGTCGTGAGCGGCAACGTTGGATCGAGCATGGTGTTCATCACGTCGACGAATGGCACGTACGCCAGGACGATGCGGAAGAGATCCGGCCGCATGTTCGTGACCGCGCCCATCAACAATCCGCCCGCGCTGCCGCCGGAGATCACGAGTTTGTCCTTCGATGTGTACTTCGCGTTGACGAGATGCTCGGCGGCGGCGACGAAATCGGAGAAGGTGTTCTTCTTCGTCATCATCCGCCCCGACTCGTGCCACTCTTTGCCCATTTCGCCGCCGCCGCGGATGTGCGCCATCGCGTAGATGAAACCGCGATCGAGGAGGACGAGACGCGAGCTGGAGAACGCCGGATTCGTCGACGATCCGTAAGAACCGTACGAATAGAGCCATAGCGGATTGACGGCGCGCGGCTTCACGTCTTTTCGATAGACCAGCGAGATCGGGATCTTCATGCCGTCCTTCGCGGTCGCGAAGATGCGCTCCGAGGTGTACTTCGACGGATCGTAATTGGGGACCTCGACGCGCTTGAGCAGCGTCTGCTGGTGCGTGTCCATGTCGTAGTCGTGTAGCGAAAAACTTTCGTATCGAAGACGTGATTCTGACTCGCGCCGGTCGTGTAGGTCGGTTCGGGGAAGGCGATGCGATGCGATTTGCCGTCGCGAAAATCGAGAACCTCGAGCTGCGTAAGTCCGCCTTGGCGTTCAGTGGCCACGAGATGATTCGCGAAGACAGTGAAGCCGGTGATGTATACCGGCTTCCGATACGCAATCACCTCGGTCCAATTCTTCTGTTGCGGATCGGAGACCGGCGAGCTGACGACGCGGTAGTTGATGCCGGCGTCGTTCGTCAGGATGTAGAAGCGATCGCCGCGATGATCGAGAAAGTACTTCAGGTCCTCTTTGCGCGGGACGATGACGCGCGGTGCCGCGGTTGGATCGTTCGCTGGGATCGCCCGCACTTCGGTCGCGGTCTTGCTTTCCGAGGTCATGAAAATCCAATCGCCGGAGAGGGAACGGTCGCCATACACGTCGTAGAGCTCGTCCTTCTCCTCGAAGACCAGTGGATCATCGGCGCCGCCTAACGTGTGGCGATACAGCCGGTATTGGCGCTTGGCCGGATTCTCGACGGTGTAGAAAATCGTCTTGTTATCGGCGGCCCACAGGACCGTGCCGACTTTCTGCGCAGAGTCGGGAAGATTCTCCCCGGTGCGGAGATCCTTGACGTGAAGCAGGTACTGGCGATAGCCGACGTTATCCGTCGAATAGGCGAGCAGGTTGCCGTCGTCGCTGACTTCATAGCGCCCGACCGACATGAACTTCTGCCCCTCCGCCAGTTGATTTACGTCGATGGTGATCTCCTCGGGCGCGTCGAGGCTGCCCTTCTTGCGCGCATAGATCGGATACTGTTTTCCCTCGACGGTGCGCGTGTAATAGAAGTAGTTGCCCTTGCGATACGGCACGTTCGTGTCGGTCTGTAGGATGTGGCCGAGCATCTCGTCGTACAACTTTTTCTGGAGCCCTTCGGTAGGCTTCATGAACGCTTCGGCGTAGGCGTTTTCCGACTCGAGATACGCGATCGTCTCGGGGCTCGCTTTGTCGCGCAGCCAGCCGTAATCGTCGATGCGGGTGTCGCCGAACATCGTGACCGACTTCGGGACCTTCTTCGCAACCGGCGGCCTGGCGGGCTGCGCGAGAAGACCGGCGGCGACGAAAAGAGAGAGGAGCAGCGCGAGATGTCGTTTCACGCGCGAGAGTCTAGCTCGCCTGCGCGCGGTGCGACAAAAACATCTGCGTCGTGCCGCACTCGCGGCAGAGGAAATGGATCGAGTCCCGACGTGCCCACGGATTGGGCGAGTCACAGACGGTGCACAGAGTCTCCTTTTGCGGGAAGGGGCGATCGCAGTGATCGCAGGAGACAGGTCCCGTGAGGGTCACATCCTCTTCACAACTCACCTCGCTGCATACCGGGCAGCGCCAGCACACCGCCATCTGTTGTGAAAATATAGCACACTAATCCTTCGCGATTTTCGCCCACGTATCTTTCAGCGTCGCCGTCCGATTGAAAACAAGACGATCGGCGCTCGAATCGGCATCCACGCAGAAGTATCCGAGGCGCTCGAATTGATAGCCCGTCATGGGGATGGCGCCACGAACGCTCGGCTCGAGTCTCGCGTGAGCGACGATCTTCAGCGACTCCGGATTCAGGTCGGCGAGAAAATCGCCGCTCTCCTCGGGATTCTCGCTGCGAAAGAGCCGATCGTACAGACGCACCTCGCATTCGATCGCATGCTTCGCTGAGACCCAGTGCAGCGTAGCTTTCGGACGGCGGCCATCGGGCGCATCGCCGCCGCGAGTGGCCGGATCGTACGTCGCGCGGAGCTCGACGATGTTGCCATCGCGGTCTTTCGTCACGCCGGTGCAGGTGATGAAGTACGCCGATCGCAATCGCACTTCCCGTCCGGGCGCGAGGCGGAAGAATTTCTTCGGCGGATCTTCCATGAAATCCTCGCGCTCGATGTAGATGACTCGCGAGAACGGCACCGAGCGCGTGCCGGCGTTCACGTCTTCCGGATTGTTGGCCGTCTCGAACGATTCCACTTCGCCCTCCGGATAATTCTCGATGACGACGCGCAGCGGATCGAGGACGCCCATCACGCGCGGCGCGATCCGATTGAGGTCTTCACGAACGGAGAATTCGAGCAGCGCGACATCGATGACGTTCTCGCGCTTCGCCACGCCGACGCGGTCGGCGAAATTGCGAATCGATGCCGGCGTGTATCCGCGGCGACGGAGTCCCGCGATCGTTGGCATGCGCGGATCGTCCCATCCATTGACGTGACCCTCGGTAACAAGACGCAGGAGTTTGCGCTTCGACATGATTGTGTAGTTGAGGTTGAGCCGCGCGAACTCGTACTGCCGCGGGCGGGCGGGGACCGGAACGTTCTCGATGAGCCAGTCGTAGAGCGGGCGGTGATCCTCGAACTCCAGCGTGCACAGCGAGTGCGTGATGTGCTCGATGGCGTCCGACAGCGGATGCGCGTAGTCGTACATTGGATAGATCGGCCAGGCGTCGCCCGTCCGATGATGTGTCTGATGGCGGATGCGATAGAAAACCGGATCGCGCATATTCACATTCGGTGAAGCCATGTCGATCTTCGCGCGCAGCGAGCGCGTGCCGTCCGGAAACTCGCCAGCGCGCATCCGCCGGAAGAGATCGAGGTTCTCGTCGACGCTTCGATTTCGAAACGGCGATTCTTTTCCCGGCTCCGTCAGCGTGCCGCGATATTGGCGAATCTGATCGGGGCTCAGGTCATCGACATACGCCTTGCCGGCGCGGATCAAGTGCTCGGCCCACGCATAGAGCTGCTCGAAGTAATCGGACGCGTGGTAGAGATGATCGCCCCAATCGAAGCCGACCCACTTCACGTCGCGCTTGATCGCCTCCGCATACTCGACTTCCTCTTTTGTCGGATTCGTGTCGTCGAATCGAAGATTGCAGTGTCCGCCGTATTCGTTGGCGATTCCAAAATTCAGGCAGATCGACTTCACGTGGCCGATGTGGAGGTAGCCGTTCGGCTCGGGAGGGAAACGCGTCACGATGGTCGAGTGCCGTCCCGTTTTGAGATCTTCCTCGACAATCTCACGGATGAAGTCGGTCATAAAAAGGGTGGCAGTCTACAACCAGTAAGCCCGGTCACGCCCCCGGCCTGCGACTCCTGTTAGGATCAATGGTTCACATGGGCGAGATCGCCAGCGAACCCCGGCGCTTCTTCGGCGAATATGAGGTTGAATCGGTCCTCGGCAAGGGGGCCATGGGAATGGTCTACCTGGCACGGGACAAGCGGATCGGACGCCGCGTCGCGCTCAAGACCGTGCAGGTCAAGCAGACATTCGAAGATGAAAGCGAAGCGACCGAGTTCTACCAGCGGCTGCAGCGCGAGGCGGAAGTCTGCGGCGCGATGCAGCATCCCAACATCGTCACGTTGTATGAGCCTGGCTACGAGAACAACGTCATCTCGTTTCTGGCCACCGAATGGGTGGATGGCGAATCGCTCCGCGACCGCCTGAAGCGATCGAAGCCCCTCCCGCTCGGAGAAGCTCTGCGCATCAGCGAAGATATTCTGCGTGGCCTGGCGTACGCGCATACGAAGGGTGTCATCCATCGCGACATCAAGCCTGCCAACATTCTTTTGTCGACCGACGGACAAGCGAAGATCGCCGACTTCGGAATCGCGCGGCCGATCGACTCCACGCTAACCGCAGTCGGTTCGATGCTCGGCACGCCGAACTACATGTCGCCCGAGCAGGTGAAATGCGCGGAGGTACCGGCGCGGTCGGATCTCTTTTCGGTCGGTGTCGTGATGTACGAGATGCTGAGCGGCGTGAAGCCATTCTCAGCGCCCGACGTCAGCAGCATTCTTCGCAACGTCGTCGAGCGCGTGCCGCCAATGGCGAGCGAAGTGAACAAGGACGTTCCCGAACCGATCGCGCTCTTCGTCGCGCATCTTTTTGCGAAAGCGCCTGAGGATCGATTCGGAACGGCGATGGAGGCGCTCGGCGAGCTCCATGCGCTGCGCCAGGGAACGCCGGCCGGCGCGCCGCCGGAAGTGTTGGCTCCGGAATCGGGGGTTGCGTCAGTCGCTCCCGGGTCGAGCAGCAAAGTGCGCGCCGCGACGACCGATCGCGTGTTCGATGATGCAAGGCCCGCGTCTTCGAAAACCAACGCGCTTCCCACGGCGATTGCCCTGGGGATCGTCGGCACACTGGCAGCCGCGCTTCTCACGACGATCGCGATCATTCGCATTCAAACAGATCCGACTCCGACCGGTGTGATCACGCCGCAGCAACACGCGGAGTTCGTGCTTCGGAAGCAGTCGCTGGCGACCGCGCAAGCGCTGCTCGATGCCGGCCGGTACGACGACAGCATCCGCGCGTTCGACACGTATTCGCGCATGCATCCGGAGAGCGTCGTCGCAAAAGAAGGCCTGGCGAACGCGATGAAGGCCGCCGACGCGGCTAAATCGGGGTCGACGGTGACGACGCAGGCGTCAAAGTCGAAGAAGAAGACGGCGCCCGACAAGAAGCAACCGGCGTCGATCTGGCACCGGATTTTCCGGCGCGGCAAAACCTCAAGTAAGCCGTAACGTGCTCGACGAGACGCGCATCCGTCTCGACGCGATTCACTACGTCCGCGATCTCCGCGAGCGCTGGGTGGCCGTGCCCGCTTCGGAGGTGCTGCAATTCACGACCGGCGGCGAGCGCGTTTTCCTCAAAGGACAGCAGGGAATCTTCAAGCCGGCCGAACTGACAGATCCGCTGTCGATCACGTCGACGATCGACTCGCCCTACACCGACGATCCGATCGAGGGCAGCCGCGTTCTCTACGACTTCCTCCCGTCCACCCGCGAATTCGAAAACCTCGGACTGAAACGGTGCGCCGAGGCGGAGCTTCCGCTGATTTATTTTTTGCAGGTCAAGCGGAGACCGAACCCGGAGTACGTCATCTTCGCCCCGGTCTATGTCGTCGGCTGGGACGACGTCGCGCGGCGGTTTCTCATCGATCTGTCCGAACAGAAACCGGGTGAGGTGGTCTCCCCGCCGCCGGTGACTCGCCAGCTCACGTTGCCGGCGATCCGCACGCCGCAGAGTCCGATGGAGATTCGCGAGATGTCGAAGAGCTACGTCGTAACGATGGTGCAGCGGCGTCTCTATCAGGCGCGATTTCGAAATGCGGTGCTCAAAGCGTATCGCGAGCGTTGCGCCGTATGCGGACTCCGATTGCGGCCGCTGCTCGATGCGGCATTCGTAACCACCGATCGCGAGCCGCAACCGGTGATCGCGATCAGAGATGGCATCGCGTTGTGCGCAACGCACCATCGTGCGTTCAATGCGCGGATTCTCACATTCGATTCCGATTACACGGTTCACATCGCGCTGCCCGATCGATTCAGCGCCGCGCAAGGCGAGCGCGACATGCTGCTTGCGTATGAGGGACGCAAACTAGAGCTGCCCGAGGACGAAGAATTCTGGCCCAAACGCTAGGTGTTAGGTGTTAGGCGTTAGGCGTTAGGCGTTAGTGAACGGTCGGGCACATAGTTGACAAAGTGGTCCGGGAACATGGTTGACACTTTGCCGCAGTTAGCTTTCATTGTAGGCCGCGAACTCCGTAGATCTTCAGCTCGCGTTCATCGAAGCGGCCGAGTAGCAGCGGACCAAACCAAACGTTCCACACGCCGTCGTCGACTTCTTCGCAGCCGACGTACTCCTCGCGGAGGGTGGAGCTGATGTTGATCCAGCTCCGGTTCCACCGAATTCCGTTGTTGCGGCTCACATAGCGAACCTCGAAGTGACCAGGGTAGGTCGGGTGTTCGACCTTCTTGGGGAGATGGCGAGCCGATGGGCTGTACAGCATGCTCGGTGACGCATCATGGAGCGACTCGTGAGGCCGCTCGTCGTTGAATTCGCGACGCCAGCGATCAAACTTCCGTTGCTGAGCGGCGAGATCCGCTCCGGGCGGTCGGGTAGTCTCGGCTTTGAGAGTTTTATGCATACGTTCGTGCTGACCGTTTTGTTCAGGATGTGACGGTTGCGTGAGCTCTGGCCGAATGCCGATCTTGATCCACCACACCGATAGACGTGAGAGTCGCCCGAGCGCGATCGTTGCGAA
>WNFJ01641555.1_pt1 | contig 17751 bp, 15 predicted proteins | sample 5400461 | NCBI WGS metagenome assembly WNFJ01 (sample SAMN13153349, study PRJNA577476) | soil metagenome | isolation source: 115 cm saprolite on Douglas fir-dominated hillslope | place: USA:California | collected 2013-09-17 | reverse complement strand
GCCAGAGTCCCGCCTTGAGTGCCTCAAAGAATCCGACCGACCAGCCGACCTGCATCGCGATCGCTGCAACACCTGCCGCAGTGGCGCAGGGATCGCGTTGGCGAACACCGAGCAGAAGGCCATAGCCAAGGCACAACAGTGCCCAGCTCATCGCTGGCAGGGCGAAGACGAAAGAGAGCGGCGTCAGCAGGAGCAAGCTCAGCACAGGAGCAATTCCAGCCAGAATCAGATGTCGAACCTTCGCGTCCTTTCGATGCTTGAGGAAATTGCGCGCTCGGCCACGGCCAACGTTTCGATATTGCCGAAAGAGAGCAGCCATCGTCCGGCGAGGGTAATAAGTAACTTCAACTTCACCTGTCAAAAAAATCGCAAATCCGGCGGCCCTCAGCCTGACATCGAGTTCAACGTCCTCAACATGAGAAAATGAATCATCATAGCCACCCACTGTCTTGAAGGCTCTGATCGTCATCAATGCGTGATGTCCATGATCGACCCAACCTTCCCGGGCGACATTGCGATGTGACGCGCCACCGTTGCCGAGGACCGAATTTTGTGCAGCGGCGGCTGCACGCTGAAAACAGCTCCTTCCCACGGTATGCATGCTCACAACAATGGAATCAGCCCGTGTTCTGGCCTGCACGTTCAATAAGCGTTCACAAAACCGATTTGGATACCTCGCATGGGCATCGACACGGATGAGGAAATCAAAGTCGCTTCCATACCTCTCAACTGCACTGTTCACTCCTGCGCTTTGAATCCTCTTCGGATTTTCCATAAATACGACGCGGCGGTCGCATGCCGTGTAATCCCGAGCAATGGCACGGCTGCCGTCGGTGCTCCCCCCATCAACAACGATAATCGCTAGATCGATGCGGTCTGCGTCGGCCAGTAGCTGGTCGATCACCCCCTCCAGGTGCTCTTCTTCATTGAGGCAAGGAATGACGACCAGGACTGATGCCGTCGAGCCTTTGAATGTTGCCTGGTGTTGTATGGCCATGCGCTCACGCTTCGGTGCCGGCGAAGATATGGTATGTAGGTACGGGGAACGTGTTCGTCATGAGGTGGAACGCTGAGTCCGCATTTCATTTGGCTCCATTGGGCGAACGGCATCCCCTTGGCTCTAGTGTTTCAAGCTTATCTCAGGCAGGGGTTGGTCTGAGCGAGCCAGCGGAACACTATATTGAGCGACACGTAGTGCCCGCACTAGCGCGCGGCAGTCGGCTTGGTCACTTACCAAGTCTGTGCGCGGCAGCGCTTCAACTTGGCCTGCTAGCTTCGAGTAGGTCTCCTTGTCGAGGTATCGGAAGAAATCGATGAGCTCTTGCTCCAGGGGTTCGTCTAACACGACGCCCGCGCCTCGCTTCGCCAACCAGCGACCGGTCTCGACCCCCGCTACTCCGATCGGCACCGTGCCATAGAGGCTTCCTTCGTAAATGCGATTGGGTAGCAGCCAGGTCGAGTTCTGTCCGACTTCATAATAATCGATCGCCCAGCTGAAATGGACGTCGCCATAAATGGTCGGCAAATCGGCCGGGCTGTGGTAGGGGCCGCCAAAATGAACATGCGGAGATCTGGCGATCAATTCATCGAGGTCCTGAAAGACCGCTTTGGTGGGGCGGCCTCGGATTATTATTTCAATCTTACCGGCAGCGCCTCGTGCAAGCGAGCACAGCATCTCCAGACTTCGGCGACAGCGAATGATCCCGAACCATCCAATGCGCCAAGGCGGCCCCGAGAGCGGTCTCTTTCGGTCTGGTTCGATGAGTTCATCGAGCATGAGCACTTTGTTTTCGACGAGATGTATCGGAGACCGAAAGCCGCGGGGGATGAAATAATTATGGACGAATGCCGGTGAGCTCGTGAGCAACAGGTTCACCTCACGCCAAAGCCTGGTTTCGAGCGATCTCAGCAAACGCCCCTCGAGGCGCTTGGACAAGAGCATGCGATGGATATCGAGGCATTCGTACACGACTGCCGCCGTGGGAGCGTAGAGCTTCCGAGCGCGAATTGCGAGCGCCAGCATCTCGAGGTTGCGGGCGAGGATCACGTTGGCTCCGCGCACATGCTGAGCGAGGCCGCCTAGCCTAGCTAGAGTTGCAGCGACCGATAACCCCCGTCTCAACAGCATGCCGTCTGCGGTGCGGCCGAGGTCGATCGAGGCGATCCCCTCCACCGCTGCTACCGGCTCAGAACTACGCCGGAAACCAATGGCGGTGACGGCGGCCCCGCCCGCCAACAGCATTCGGATGCGGCGGTGAACGGCCGGGTCCGAAAGATCATGGGTGAAATAGGCAATTTTGGCAGTCACTGCAGAATCCAAGTCAACGTTCCGTGGGGGTGTCACAATACCGCAGACAGACCAATTACAGTGTTATCGAAACGATATGCTAAATTTCCTACGCCGTCTCATCGTCGCTAAAGTACCCAAATCTGATCTTTCTTTCCAACCAAAGTGTATGTTATCAGATCCGCCAGCGAGCACCGATTAACATGGGTACCGAGCCGATCGCCCAAGCGGCTTGGGTTACCGGTAGGGTGTTCCTGCTGGGTTGCCCGCGGAAGGCGTCATCTCGGACGTGCGTTATGCTGTGAGAAATCCAGTGGATGTCGTGTGAGACACGAAGTACTCTTACCGAATTGACAATCCTAATGCCTTGTCTAAACGAGGCGGAAACTATTGCCGCGTGCGTGAAAAAGGCATCGAGTTATTTGTCAAGGTCTTACATTCATGGTGAGATACTGATCGCCGACAATGGCTCGACCGACGGTTCCCAGGGCATTGCGCAACGTCTAGGCGCGCGCGTCGTATCGATTTCTGAACGCGGCTACGGAGCGGCCCTTATTGGCGGCATTGAAGCAGCAAAAGGGCGTTTCGTGATCATGGGTGACGCCGATGATTCGTACGACTTTTCGCAGCTCGATGGATTCGTAGCTAAGCTGCGAGAAGGATACGATCTTGTTATGGGAAACCGGTTCAAAGGTGGGATAGAGCCGGGGGCCATGCCCGCGCTCCATCGCTGGCTGGGCAATCCTCTCCTGAGTTTCATAGGCCGTATCTTTTTCAAGGCAGAGCTAGGCGACTTCCATTGCGGGCTGCGTGGCTTCAACACAAGCGCCATCCGCAATCTCAAGCTTCGCAGTCGCGGGATGGAATTTGCCAGCGAGATGGTCGTGCGGTGCCGTTTGGCACGCATGCGCATCGCGGAAGTGCCGACCACTCTGAAGAAAGATGGACGTTCACACCCCCCTCACCTGCGCACATGGCGTGATGGCTGGCGGCACTTGCGGTTCTTGTTGATATTCTCGCCCCGTTGGTTGTTCTTCTACCCAGGACTCGCTCTGCTGATTCTCGGAATTGGGATCTCGATCCTGCTTCTTCCCGGCCCGGTTTACATCACGCCGAACATCAGTCTCGACATTCACACCTTCCTGGTCAGTGCTGTCACCGTTTTGATCGGCATGCAGTGCATTTCCTTTGCAGTCGTGGTCCGTCGCTACGCCGCCGCCCGCGGGCTCCTGCCACGTTCGAAGGTCGTGGAGCGGTTCCTTGTTCCGCTCACATTGGAACGAGTGCTGCTCGTTGCGCTGGTCATTGGCATGCTCGGTCTCGGCGGCATGATCTGGTGTGTCGCGCAATGGGCGGATGCGGGTTTTGGGCCGCTTCAATACGATGCGATGATCCGAGTATTGACGGTGTCGATCACGGGCATCGCTCTTGCGCTGCAGCTCGCCTTCACGGCATTCCTTTCTGCAATTATTGAGGTTGAGATATGATGGCGGTTCCAAGTTCAGTGACCTGCATGGTTGAGGGCCTATGTCCAGTCACTGCAATGTATGTCATTGGCCAAATGCCATGATCGCTGGAAAGGACATTTTGACTAGAGCCCACGGTGCGCTTGTTTTCGGTCGGCGAGTACGAATTCTCGCGGCAAACCTAGCAAAAGAAATTCCTATCAGGGCTGAGGTGCTCGATGTCGGCACAGGCGACGGCTCGATTGCCAAAGCAATCGCACTGCACCGGCCAGACATCAAAATTGAAGGCATCGACATCCTGATCAGACCCTATACCCACATTCCAGTTCACCCATTTGACGGCGAGCATATTCCCCTTTCTGAAAAAGCAGTCGACGTTGTTTCTTTCGTGGACGTATTGCATCATACCAGCAATGCCAGAGTTCTCTTGCGTGAGGCAGCTCGGGTCTCTCGCCGTTACATAGTGATTAAGGATCATCTGCGCGAAGGTCAATTTGCCAAAGCGACCTTGCAAGCGATGGATTGGATCGGTAACTATGGACACGACGTCGTATTGCCGTACAACTATCTGTCAGAACAAGAGTGGCGTGAACACTTTCGAGACACCAATCTCAGTCCGGAACACTGGAGGGAAAGTCTGGGATTATACCCATTTCCGTTTTCGTTGGTCTTTGGCCGACGGCTTCACTTTATCGCACGTCTAACGATCTCATCGCCTGACCACGCATCTTTCCGATGACGAGTGTAATGGGAAAATTGATAAGGAAGTTGGATGAGTGAAGCATTGCGTTAAGTTATCCCACGAGGGCAGACACATGCGGGATGGCAAGCGGTCGCTCGGTCGCGCATCGTTTTGGTGCAGTGCCCTTTTGATGATCGCGATGGGGGCAATCGTTCTTTTAATACCGGCATTCATCAATGGATTTCCTCTGGTATTTGAGGATTCCGTAGATTACCTAGTATTTACCCCATACCTCTATCGTAGCCCCTTCTATGGAATTTTCCTGTCACTCTTTCATTGGAATCGCTTTATCTGGGCGCCGATTTTTGCGCAGGCCTTGATCGTAAGCCATGTGCTTTGGGTGCTCGTCCGGATATTCGCAGGCGAAGTAAGCTTCAAATATTTTTGTATAGTGGTTGCCATTCTCGCTTTCTTTTCCAGTCTTCCCTTCTTCGCAGCCGTAATCATGCCGGACGTCTTTACGTCACTTATGGTCCTTGTAATTTACCTTCTGAGCTTCCACTTACCAGCTTTGTCGCGATTGGAGATAATCTACTTCACCTTATTAGGCTGCATAGCAATAACTGCGCATAGCTCGCATCTGCCACAGGCCTTCGGCTTGGTTTTTGTGGCGCTCGTTCTCAATGTTGCCGTTGGAACGCCTCCACGATCCTTATTGATCCGTGCCGGGGCGCTATCAGTACCATTAATCCTCTCGGCTACGGCAATTCTTCTCTACAATATTGTCATTCACCATTCCGTCACCTTATTTCCAGCGGGACAGAGCTTTCTCCTTGCCAACATGATCGAGCATGGCCCCGCCCGACGCTATCTTCAAGAGACGTGCCCGGCCGCGGGTTACAAAATCTGTAGCATCGCCAAATCTCTGCCTGCGACGTCAAACGATCTCCTGTGGACTGAAGCTTATCGAGAGCTCGGAGGATTCGACGGCATGCGAGAGGAGGCGAAGCTAGTCGTCATTGGTACGCTCCGCTCCCGCCCGTGGGACGTGCTACTGATGGCGGTAGATACAGTTGGTTCATCTTTCGTCACACATGCGCCCGGCGCCGAATTGACTCCGTTGGGGAACCACTCCTGGATGATCAATGTTCTGACCAAGAAAAAATTCGGATTGTCTACGGTTCGCGCATACGAGGACAGCCTTCAATCACAAGATGCTGTTCCGCGCGCGCTGTTGCGAGCCGTCGACAATATCAGTTTCCCGATTGCCGCCGTCGGACTGTTGATCTCGGGCATACTTGCTTTTCGACGCGGGTTTCAGGAAGCAACGGCACTCGCCATTCTGGTACCTGCAGCCTACGCGATCAATAATACGCTTTGCGCTTTTGCATCTGGGGTATGGCATCGGTATCAAGCGAGGGTGACGTGGCTTTTTGCTCTTGCAGCATTGCTTATTATCATCCAACTCATCGAGTCCAACCCAAACAGGTCTATGTTTAGGAAAGTTCGACCTGGTGGAAGTGCGAGGGAGCCGAGCGTCTGAAGTTGCCAAGGATCTTCACGCTATGCAGTCCGCAACAATCAACCTATTTCGTCGCAGGTGGGCTGACCGTGCTGAGCTACTGGGAGCATGAAATTGATGAGTGTCCATGCGGACGGAGGGCCGTTGAGTGCGCAACCGATTGCCTGGGGAGAGGCGGGGGAAGCCCGTACGGCCGCGGTCGTAGCCCGTACCATCGACGTGATAATCGCTGCCTGGAACCGATCAGATACGATCGAGCGCGCGATCCTTTCGGCGCTGGCCGAGCCGGAAGTGCGACACGTCATCGTTGTCGATGATGGATCGAGCGACGATACGGCAGCTCGCGCAAGGCAATGTGGCGCCAAGGATGGCCGCGTTATTGTCGAGCAATTGTCTTCAAATTTGGGACCCGCAGCAGCACGCAACGTCGCACTCAAGATTTCCACGGCTCCCTGGGTGGCAGTTCTGGATGGCGACGATTTCTTCCTTCCAGGGCGAATTCGAAGACTGCTAGCGAAGGCGGATGGGTGGGATTTTGTCGCGGACGAACTCCTACAAATTCACGAAGATCGAGTTGGCAACGAGACCCCGACGCCCATCCTGTCCGATCGGCATTTTGAGCCATGGAGCCTCAGTTTGGAGCAGTTCGTCTTGGGTAATGTCACGCGGTATGGTATTGTGAGAAAGGAGCTGGGATTTTTGAAGCCATTAATTCGTCGCTCATTTCTGGACCATCATCACCTGCGATACGATGAGGCCCTCCGGCTCGGTGAAGACTACGCTCTTTATGCCCGCGCGCTGGCGCTACGGGCTCGATTTCTAGTCGTTCCTGCGAGAGGTTACGCATCCGTCGTGCGAGCCGATTCGATCAGCGCACGACACGACAAGCGCGACCTTGAACGACTGAGGGACAGCGATTTAGAGCTAACCGTAAGTCGAATTTTGACCCCAAGAGAACGTCGGGCGCTGAAGAAGCATTATTCAAGTGTGGATTGTCGCGTTCAGTGGGTTGCCGTGATCGAGGCAGTCAAGTTGCGCAGATACGTGCAGTTCATGGCGGCCTTCTTTCGCTCGCCAAAAGTCTCCGTGTTTCTGATGAGACGCTTATTTGAACTGCTGTGCCAGAGAATTGGAAAGGCTATCCGAGCCTGACGAATTTGCCGGCGAAGGATCAAACGATGTGCTGGTGCCAGTTTGTCATCGGGGCAATGGTCAAATGGGCAAGAGGCTCAGACTTGGGGCCCAGTAATGGCTCGCGCCAGGTGCCATCACCGCGTGAGCCAGGGCCGGGCGCCGCTCAACGTAGCTAACCCGATGCTGACCAATGCTGGTGCTGGCGGGCATGCACTTGGACTCCGACTCTCGCCAACGGTCCGCAGCCGTGCCCTCCGTTTATCGTCTGCGGCGAGGTTCGACAGCGCTCGGGATGGGGGCAAATCTTGCCGCAACGCCCTATAATTTGGACATTGGCACGCGGGATTATTTCGGTAACACGCTCGCAACGAGCATCAACATTGGTGCTGATGGCGGGAAAATCCGCGCCGCCAAGATGGCCACGTCCGCCGGCGTCGCGGCGCTCGGCCGATCCTATCCTGCAGGACGCGGTTCGCTGGTAGCCGGATCGCATACTTGATCCGCTCCGCTTCGAGAAACTCGTAGACCTCGGGATTGGCGAAGCCCGCGTCAGCGCGAAAATAGATGCGCGCCGCAAAAATGCATGGCGGCACGCGTGGAGGAACCCGCCGGCATGCGGCGGTTACCCGCTCATAGCGATGGCTTGCGCAGGCCTAAAAAGCAAGCTTCTTTGGGAGTGGAAGCGTGTTATACCGCTCGCGTGCGATGTCCTTCCGCCACGACGCGGCATCGCAGGGCTTAAGGGAGTCCGGATGTGGTAGGTGTCGACCTAGAAAATAAAGTCCAAGCTTCCGTTGTATCCTCCAGTTCGCTTCCGCTGGTCATCGATCTCGACGGCACGCTCCTGAAGACTGATTTGCTCTATGAGAGTTTTTTCGGTGCCATCGCAGCAGGCAACGCAAAGCCAGTGTGCTTCGCCTGCGAATTTTGCCGCGGACGGGCAGCGCTCAAGCAGCATCTCGCTGGAGAGTGTACTCTCGACTATGCGACGCTGCCCTATGATCCGGAGGTTTTGGCCCTCGTTGTGCGCGCCCGCAAGGAGGGCCGCAATGTCTATCTCGCGACAGCCAGCCATGAGACGCATGCGCGCGCGATCGCGGACCACCTCGGCATTTTCGACGGCGTGTTCGCGTCGGACGGCCTTGTCAACCTCAAGGGCGCACGAAAGGCAGCCAAGCTCGTCGAGTGCTTCGGCGCCCGTGGCTTCGAATATTGCGGCAACAGCTCCGACGATTTGCCGGTCTGGGCTCAATCCGCGAGGGCCTATACGATCCGGACACGTCCCTCGGTCCGTAACAAACTGATCTCCATCGTCTCGAACGTCGAACATCTCGCGACACCGTATGCGTCCGCGCGCCCTTGGTTCAAGGCGCTCCGCGTCCATCAATATGCGAAGAACCTACTTCTGTTCGTGCCGATGTTCACGGCGCATCGCTTCGATCTCTGGACCTTTTTTCATGCCCTCCTTGGCGTTGTCGCGTTCTCGCTCTGCGCGTCCAGTGTCTACCTGCTGAACGACCTCGTGGACCTGAAAGCGGATAGAGTCCATCCGAGCAAGCGGCGGCGTCCCTTCGCGAGCGGCGAACTTCCCATCAAAGCGGGATTGTTTCTGATTCCTGTGCTCTTCGTCCTCGCCGTGGTCGTCTCAGCGATCATCTCGCTGAACTTTATACTCTGCCTGCTCGGCTATTTCGTCCTCACGACCGCTTACACCTTCGCGCTTAAGAAGAAGATGATCGTCGATGTGATCGTGCTTGCGACGTTATACACGGTCCGCATTATCGCAGGCGGCATCGCGACAGACGTCGTCGTTTCTCAATGGCTGCTGATGTTCGCGATCTTCGTGTTTACATCGCTCGCCCTGATGAAGCGCTATGTTGAGCTTTCAGCCCGGCTCGAGAACAATCTTCCGGATCCCGAAAACCGCAACTACAAGACCAGCGATCTGCATATCGTGGCCACGCTGGCCGCGGCGAGCGGCGTTAACTCGGTTACCATCTTCGCGCTTTATTTATCCTCTCCCGCTGTCGCTGCCGCCTATTCCCGACCCGGGGCTCTATGGCTGATCTGCCCGATCCTGCTGTACTGGTTCGCACGGGCCGTTATGATGGCTCATCGAAGGACCATGGACGACGATCCGGTTGTCTTCGCCCTGAAGGACCGGGTGAGCCTGATCGCAATCGTCAGCATCGTTGCGCTGGTTCTGATTGCGATATAGCAGATAGTCATCCCACGGCAAATGTTCCAGGAGATTTTGCGGCTGACGGCCGCAGCCGTCACCAGCGCCAGCGTGAGAAGCCAGCGTGAGAAGCCAGCGTGAGAAAAGCGTGATGGTCATGCGTCAGGTGGAACCACCTGATCCAAATGCTTGGGGAAATCGCCCGATCAGGCCCTCGACCACTGTTCGGGCTGCCCAAGGTGACGGTAGCCCTTCCATACCCCGCGTCTGCCTTGCTGGTAGGCGCAAAAAACGCGAATACCATCATCCGGGGAATCCCGGTTCACATCGATTGACCTTGTCGCACATCGGCATATCATGGAGGTTGCAGGAGCAAGACAAACAATCGCAAGATGAAGGCTCGGAAAGCGCGGCGGTCCGGCAGGGATCGCGCGTGAAGATGGGCCCAAAAACCTAACGATTCAGTCCAAGTATGGGGGCTCACATGGCTACCAACACGCCTGACACCAGTGCCGTCAAAAGCGACGCAACGCATTCCGACTAAAAGCGCCATAAAAAAAGAAAATCGCAATATGGCTACAACCCTAACCAATCCTGCAACCTTAACGAACAGGGATCTGTTACGCTATCTGAAGAGCCTGAATTTCCAGGCGGGATTCGTGGATCGCCTGAAAGTCTATTACCGTCCGCTAGTCTGTCCTTTTGTCGAATTGATCAGCCTTGTAAAGGAAGGCGAGAAGTTGGGAGATATCGGCTGCGGATCGGGTCAGTTCGGCTTATTGCTCGCAGAATTCGCCCGGCCTTCCTTTGTATTCGGCATCGAGATCAGCGAACGGCTGGTGAATAATGCCCGTCAACTCTTTGAAAAGTATGCGAAGACGGATTACGCCTTTGAAGTATTCGACGGCGTCCGTTTTCCCGACAGGATCGGCGAACTCGACGTGATCTTTTTAAACGATGTCTTACATCATGTCCCGCCTGCCGCCCAGCAACAGTTCGTCCAGGATCTCATCCGGAAAATGAAGAGCGGGACTCGGCTTATCCTGAAAGATATCAACGGCGGCAGTCCGCTGGTGTATTGTAATAAGATGCATGACCTGCTGTTCGCGGGGGAAGTAGGCCATGAACTGCCCTACAGGACGGCGCAATCCTGGCTCGAACAAAACCATTTAGTCCAGTCGGAATTTTCAACAAAGAGAATGTATGTCTACCCTCATTACACCATCGTTGCAAAAAAACCGTAGTAAAAAGCTTGTCTTTATCGTTTTGTATCTCCCTGTTGTCCCAGTACCCTATCTACCGGAACTTCTATAATGGCAGGGCTATTACTACCTATGAGCGGCATATTGCGATGATACACGGAGTTCGGAGTTTTACAATCCCTGGCAATATCGCATTAACATGTCTGTTCCAATCGTCCTCGTGCCGGCGACGTTCATCATCGTTGCTTGGAGCGCGACGTCATTCTCCACCCGGTCGTGCGATATCCATTCGCGCACTCCCGCAAATGATAAGCGTCGCGGAGTGCGTTATGGCGGCACAGCTGTTGCTATGATCGGCCGCGACCGCCTTAAACTCGTGCTGCAGCTTTGTCAAAAGATGGGCAGGTTCGGTAAGGTCCAGGGCACCAGCCATCGTGGTCGGCTCCGGGGTAGTTAGAACAAGATAGATTCTCGCCAAGGTCACCGCCTCGGCAACCCGGACGCTTCAAAACCGCCTTGCCCTGCAATAGCCAGGCTACGACATGGAACAGCTTCCACGGACGCATTACCACAACAGCTAGCACCGATTCGACAAGCAGGTCCGTTCGCAGCAAAGTGCCATCCAAATCGAGCACGAGTGGGAGCGACAGATCTCTCCGCCTTCCGCAGAAGAGGCCGTCAGCTTTGTTTCCCTCGACTCGTACGTTATTACGTCCGAGCGTTACTCCTAATCAAAGAAATTCGACGACCCGCACGCAATAGATGACGGTTCTAGTTATCGCGGGACTCGCACCTACAAATCTGTCCGCCCACTCGATCTGGTCCGTACCCCGCTAAGGGTTGCAGCTTCGAGCAAGTCGCATCGGCTGGATTCGCTAATGGCGTGATCACCAGGGCTGCCTGTCTAAACAGCACTATGCGTGATTGCGCCAAATCAAAGAACACGCAGGGGCGGCCTCCTTCATTTCTCATTTGGCGAATTTGCTCGGTAACCGCCACATGCCTCTGTGCACCGAGCTTGGCAGTCGCGGCCATTACGATCGTCGAATCCACCAGCAAAACCAATATGATGACCCAACCAGCCCAGACAATGTACGGGCTCGTAGTCAGCGCCGCGGCAATTCCGATCGCCGCTGGTACGATCCACAGCTGGGGCACGTAACGCGCCCACCAATTCTCTGGAAAGAGCAAAACCAGCACTGAAACCGCAGCGCCAATAAGCAGTATGGAGGAAACCATGGGAGCTCTTTTTTGAGCCGTTAGAACAGCGAGCAGTGAAATCAGCGCTATCGTGATTGCACCCGAGAATAGCGGACCAAAACCAGCAAGGCGGACATCGATACCTCCTGAATGCCGAATCTCGCCTGGAACAATCCAAAACGGCACTTTCAGGTGCGGCACGTTACCGTAACCGTAACCGCTGTTTGTTTCGGAGAATAGCGAAAATAAGAAGCGCTGAATGCCCGACATCGGTCGGAGCACTTCGGGCATATTGCTTCCGATGAGGTCAATCGAATTGGCCCCCATCAGAGGATAGAGAGGATGTCCGTATGCAAGGAGGTTCGTGACATACGGGGCATATCCGAGGATGGCTATAGCGGCCATGTATACGAGGCCAAGCACAAGTAAGGCTCGTAGCCCGGCTTTCGCGCCGCACTGGATAATCCAAGCAACGCATACAAACGCGCAGAGACCGAGGAATATAGGAGCAGCCGAGAACTTCAGGTTCAGGGCAAAGATCATTGCGGCGCAAGCACCGATAAGCGCGCGCGAATCGCGTAAAGCAAGCCAAAGTACTGCGAAAGTGATGAATAGAAGTATGCTTTCTCCGAGCAATCCATCATTCATGTGGGTAAAAAGTTGGGCGAGAGCAACCGCATTGGCAGCCCCAGCCAGAGCTGCAATTGATGACAACAGAAATGACAATTTCAGCCGCAATAACGCACCGGCCAGGGAAAAAAATGAGGCGAAGAACATAATGAAGTTTTCAGCCTTTGTGGCTTCGAACGAAAGGCCAGATGAAAGCTGCACCGCGGCGACAATCCAGGAGGCCTTCGGGTAATAGATAACCCACGGAATTGCCGGCAACGGGGCCAATTCGGCGGGCATCTGATATGAGCCATGAAAAGGATTCCATCCGCTTGCGAGTGCATAGATTGCTTGGAAATGATAATGTTGACCGTCTATCGATGTATCGTACAGCTGCGAAGATAGGAGCACTGACGCGAAATACAGCAAGATCGTAAGGACGGCAGCGGACAGTCCTGTTCGCGGTGCGTACAAGATTGGCAAACTTATCGAGATCAACATGCCGCCAATCAACAGAGCCCGAGAGGCGATGGGCTCAAGCGACTGCCCCGCAATCAGCCATATTGCGGCCATCACATAGGTTACGGATATGGACAGGAGCAACCCGGCACCGGTCTGCAGAGACAGGTTCGACACCTTGTCACCGAATGCAACGTTGGCCGTGGCGGCTATCTTACTTTTGTCAACTAGATCTGTCGCCATCGGTCCCTAATTGCATCAGTTCGTGTGGGCTTCGCCTTCGACGAGTGGCAAGAAGCCGAGAATCATCCGGGAAGAGCGGTATCTGCCGTCACCCCACCCTCCTGCGCCAACACGGAAACACATCGGAACACGGGGAACATCATTGATCCCAAACAACGGTCCCGACGTTTCGTCCAAAATAGGAATACTCCAAATCTCGCAACCCGGACAACTGTTTCCACGCTGACCAGCCCGCGAAACGATCATAACGGTAGTCGAAACCACCTTACCTTGTAAACGCCTGGGCACTATGCTTGTCGGTTGATCGAGCTGCGCACGCGAGAAAATATCTGCAAACTGGAGGAGTGCGTCCCTAAATGTCAGGGAAAATCGCCAGATGGGGCCTTCTTAACGCCGTTCGGACAGTCTGGAATGCCGGAGCCATCGACACCTCGCATCTGGGCTTCCGGCCAATCCAGAAAATCGCTACCATTCCTCGCCAGTTCGGGGGTCCATTCGGGGAATCCCGGATAACGCCGTGCCGTATCAGATGCGCGCCCGTCCAAGAGTGGGCGCGATCACGGGTGGGATACTGGTCTGTTCGCTATGGACGCAACAAAATGACAAGGTGGATTGGCAATATTTTTCCCACAAAATCCGATCTTTCCGCCAGCCCGAGACTGGCCATTGATGGAGGACCGTCGGCAATCAAACATCCTTTACCTCCAATGTATCCCGGCGGAATGCGTATCGGTGCCGAGGAGGAAAAGGCAATATTGGACGTCCTGCGCAGCAAACGGCTTTTCCGTTACTACGGGCCATATTCTGGCGTTTCCCGCGTCGACGAATTCGAGAAGGCATTCGCGGCCTACATGGGAACAGGCCATGCGGTAGCCGTCAGCTCTGGTTCCGCGTCGCTCGTTTGTGGATTGGCTGCCCTGGGGGTCGGGCCGGGGGACGAAGTGATCGTACCGGCCTATACATGGATCGCTTCAGCAGAAGCGGTGATAGCCGTCGGGGCGGTGCCCATACTAGCGGAGATCGATCAATCGCTGACGTTGGACGTGGCGGACGTCGAGTCCAAGATCACCGGCCGTACCAAGGCAATCATGCCGGTGCACATGCGCGGCGCTCCATGCCAGATGCACAGGATCGTGGGGCTGGCCCAGCCTCGTGGGTTGAAGGTGCTGGAAGATGTCGCTCAGGCAGCGGGGGGAAGTTTTTGCGGGCAGCGACTGGGCAGCATCGGGGACGTTGGCGCGTTCAGTTTCCAATTCAACAAAATCATCACATGTGGAGAAGGCGGCATCGCCATCACAAAAAATGCGGAATTATACCAGCGAATTGTCATGTATCACGATGTTGTGGGAGGACTGCGCAATAGGATTCCAAAGGAGAAAATATTGAATGGACTGAACTTCCGCATGAGCGAGCTGCATGGCGCAGTGATGCTTGTCCAGCTTCGCAGGTTGCATGGTTTGTTGACGGACATGCGTAAGCGAAAGGCCGCACTGAAGGGCGCAATGCAGGACGTGGCAAGGCGCAAGGGGGTCTCCTTCAGAGCGATAAACGATGCGGACGGCGATACGGCCATATCTCTTGTCTTTTTTGCGCCCAGTGCGGAACGCGCTATCCGAATTGCGGCGGCTCTCAATGCGGAGGGAGTCAGTGCATTGGTCATCTACGAACCCGGTCGTGTAGATTACCACGTCTATCCGCATTGGACGCCGGTCATGGAGAAACGCACTTGGTCCGAGAACGGCGGGCCGTGGCGGTGGCATGATGGGGACGTCAGATATAGACGGGATATGTGCCCTCGATCGCTCGACTTGCTGAGCCGTGCTGTGCATCTTGATATCAGCCCGGATATGAGTAGTGTGAACGTCGAACAGTTGGCCGGGGCGGTCCTCAAAGTATTGGATGCATTGTTGTAGATCCGAGATCTTACAACGTGAACCATTTGCACCTTTTAGTGCTTTGGATGTTGCCGGAAATGGACCTGTGGAAACAAGCATCGTCCATCCTCGACTCGTCAGCCGGATCCGCTCCATGATAACCCGAGCATCTAATGCTGCACGGTCCTGCGCTCACCGCCGCGCTGCGCGCCACCACGTCGGAAGTTCTGCGCGTTGCCGGCGCCTATGACGCGGTGGTCATAGGCGCTGGAGCCGCAGGGGGGCTAGCGGCACTATTGCTCGCCGAGGCTGGCTTGCGGGTACTGGTCCTCGAAGCCGGTTGGGCTCGACCCCCGCTACGTTCGCACTCACTCCGCCCCCTGGGGCCCGCAGCTGTGGAGATCCTCCAGCGGCGGCAGCCCATCCAGTCTCGCTGTTACGCATGGATCCTCGACCCCGAGGCATTCGTCGACGACGTCGACTGCCCTTACATCACGCCGCCGGGCCATCCCTTCGTCTGGGTGCGCGCTCGGCAGCTGGGCGGACGCATGGTGGTCGCCGGCCATGGCCGGCAGTACTATCGCCTGGCCCGGGACGATTTCGCGTGCACCGACGGACTGAGTCCGCCGTGGCCGCTGCGGGCGGCGGAGCTGGACCCATGGTACGCCTTCGTAGAGAGGCGGCTCGGGCTCGCCGGTATGCGCGATAACGTCCCTTGGTTGCCCGACAGCGAGCTCTCATACGTTCTCGATCCGGCGCCAGCCGAGGCGGCATTGCAAGCGGCAATCGCCGCACGCTGGCCTGGCGCGCGCCCGGTGCTAGGGCGCTTCGCCCCACCGTTTGATGCGCTCGAAGCAGCGGCCCTGACCAGACGCCTCCTTATCCGTACCGGTGCGATCGCGCGAGAGATCGAGGTGGACAGATCGGGTCATGTACTGGGCGTCGTCTGGATCGACCAGCGAAACCGCAGCGAAGAGCACGCCCGCGCTCCATTGGTGTTCGTCTGCGCTTCGGCGTTGGAGTCCACACGCCTGCTTCTCCTCTCGCGCTCGGCGCGAAGTCCAGACGGACTGGGCGCCACATCCGGCGCACTGGGTCGCTATCTTATGGACCACATCCTGGTGATCGCGAGGGGGCGGGGACCGCCGCTGCCGCAGGGGGCCGCTTCCCAGCAGGCCAACTGCCTCTACCTTCCCAGGTTCGATGCGCGCGAGTTGCCAAAACCGCTGCCAGGGCGGGGGTTCGGCGTGCAATTGTACCAAACGCCGGCAAGGGGGGGGCGGTCCTACTTCAACGTCGCTTCGTTCGCCGAGATGCTGCCACGGCCGCAGAACCGGGTGACGCTCGACCCCGAGCGGCGAGACGCCTGGGGCATCCCGGTGTTGCGCATCGACTGCGCCCACGGCGATGGGGAACTGATTCGCGCGCGTGAGCAGATTGCAGCACTGCGGGAGCTTGCTAAGGTGGTCGGCGTGACGCTCACCGAGATCGACGAGGGGCCCGGGCCGCCGGGCATCGCCATCCATGAATGCGGCACGGCGCGGATGGGAAGCGATCCCGCGAGTTCGGTGCTCGACCCTCACAACCAGTGCTGGGAAGCGCAAGGGCTTTACGTGACCGACGGCGCCTGCTTCCCATCTCAGGGTAGCCAGAACCCGACTTTGACCATCCTCGCACTCACTGCCCGTGCATGCGATCACGCCCTGCGAACAAATCGCCCCTGGATCCCAACAAAAGGCGAGCGCATCTCGGGCCTCACTAAAAAAATCTGCATCTAACCCGTTCGCGAAGCTGTCTTTCTGTCGCTTCGTAGCCCCGCGGCCGTTGTCACGTCGGGCTTCTCCGCGAAGGCGTCGACCGCGCGCAGCGATGAGTCCAAGTACGCGGCGTTGGGTGAGCGTCGCTCCCATGCGATGGCGCGTAGCGGGAGCGAACCGCCGAGTCAGGGGAAATCTATTTCAAGTCCTTATTTTCCCATCGGACGCCAATCTGTCCGGAATCATCTTCCATGAAGTGAATGCCGGCTTGCTCAAGAGTTTTGTATTTTGAGGATCGTGGAAAAATTTCCTTTCACGATCCCCTCGTTTTGTTCGATGCGAGCAATCGGCCGCGTTGCGCAAGAAGTTGCTGACCGAGCTTGGGAACATCACGTCGGCTGATCCGCCACGGCTTGGGCACGTTGAGGCGCTTACTGCCAAGAACCGCCTGACCGCAACCGATGCCAAGCTCGTGGAGGACGCTTTTGAACGCAGGTTCTCGGGGCTCCCATCGTCCGTTGCGGCTGTACCCTCGAAGGATGATTCTTCGGTGCCTCTGCAGGTGATTGCCACCACAGAAAGCACTGACGCTGGTCAAGCGAAGGGCGTCGACAAGAGCATCCTCGCGGTCGCTGCCCCGCGGCGCTATCGCAACCGGGAGCACCTGCGCTATGTCGCCCAACCGGCGTGTCTCGTGTGCGGCCGCAAGCCCTCGGACCCCCACCGCCTCGGGTTCACCCAGCCCCGTGCGCTCGGCCGCAAGGTCAGCGATGAGTTCGCGGTCCCACTCTGCCGCGGGCATCATCGTGCGGTGCATCGCTCACGCGACGAGCGCGCGACCGCATTGACCCGATCAAGGTTGCCCGCAGGCTCTGGAAGGAGACGCGCGGACTGGGCCAGCGGCGGTCCCAACGACCGGCATTACCTCGGCCGCGGCGCGCCGCGTCCTCTAACACAGCCCCAAAGAAGGAGGAAATAAGCGCAACCGCACCGCTGCACACTCCCGCCTGCTTCGGGCCACGTCCGCCCGCTGGTGACAAAGTATCTTTATCGAGGACCAAAGATCGATGGATACTGATACTTCACCCGGCTCACAAAACGCCGGGCTCGTCGAATCAGTTCTTGGAGGGGTCGAGG
>WNFJ01299872.1_pt8 | contig 17760 bp, 15 predicted proteins | sample 5400461 | NCBI WGS metagenome assembly WNFJ01 (sample SAMN13153349, study PRJNA577476) | soil metagenome | isolation source: 115 cm saprolite on Douglas fir-dominated hillslope | place: USA:California | collected 2013-09-17 | reverse complement strand
CTCGAACGCTCGACCCTCGACCCCGGTCCTGCCCAACGGACCCGCCATCAAATGAGCGTGGCAATCGCATCTTCCGGGCCAGACCAAGCGACCGCGGCAGCTCACTTCCCAGTCTCCGGGAAGAGTCGGAATCTGGTCCGCCAGACTCACTCGAAGGATTTTTCCCTCATCCAACAGGACCGTCATCCCGGTTCGAACCCGGCCGTCGGATTGGCGAATGGCGCAATTCTTTAGAAGAATCCGGCCCTTCATCGGCGAAGAACTATAGCCGGGCCCCCGTATCCCGGGGGTTCTACTTGTTTCGCCCAAAGGTCTTCATCGTCTTTTGCTCGAGGTTGGCGTTCTCCGAAGTGTCCACCCGGTTCTGCACGTTCTGGTTTCCGGAATGTTGTCGCCAAAAATGGTGACCACGCCAATCGCCGCCACTGCGATCAGCGCGACGATAATGATGTACTCGGTCATTCCCTGGCCGCGTCCTCTCCTCCTCTTGCGAATGTCTTCGATCACGTCATCCCCCTGCTCGCACTGCGTTCACGTCGCGCTTGCCAAGCAAGAAGTGTGCACTCGAAAACCTGACCTGGACTGCGTTTGAGGAGTCGCGGCGCGCAAACGGCTAGATTGCGCATCTGCAATGCATCCCGAACGCATCCAAACAGCCCAAATCACTTGGTCCGAGCAGTTGCTGATCCTCCACGCGGAAGGCGACTGCGAGCATATCCTCGGCCGAAAAGCCAGCGCGTTGCGGGGTCGCCCGCTTCACGAAGGGCTCCGAGTTTCAGAGGAAAGAGCCCACGAGTTGGACAGCCAGGCTCGCAGCACGGATGCCCCCCGAACAGAATTCGTCTTGCAGGAAGGTGGTAAGCGCTCCGCTACGCTTCGCCTGGTCCTGAGTCGGCAGGAGGGCGTGGCGCGCGCTGAGGTCATGGATTGGCGCCGGTCCCTCGATAGCGCTCCCTCGATTCAAGTCGCCAAGCTCTGTTCGTCGCTGAGCCACGAAATTCGCAACCCGCTCTCCTCGGTGAAGCTGGCCATTCAGACCATCGCTCGGAATGCGCAGCTTTCCGAGCGGGACCAACGCCGGCTGGCGATTGCCAACCGAGAGGTCCGCGCGATCGAGGGGATTCTGGGGCTTCTCTCGGAGTATGGCCGGGGCGCCCCGCTGGCGCTGGAATCGACGTCGCTTCGCTCATTGCTTGAGAACGCGGCAGCCGCGGTGGAGTCGGAGCTTTCCGAGCGAAGGATCCAAGTCCAGGTGGAGGATCCACATGCCGCCAAGGTTCGAGTCGATCCGGAACGATTTCGGCGAGTCTTGTCTCAGCTGATCCTCAACGTCGCAATGGCGCAACCGGAGGCCTCGATCGTCCAAGTGGTGGTCACCCCGGCGCGATTGGGCGGTTACGACGTGGCGCTCCTCGATCGAAGCGCAAGCCTGCTCCCGAGGGCCGCGGCCTCTCTTTTTGAGCACTTGGATTCGTCGTTGGCCGGAGGGGCACGCCTTTCACTGGCCACTCTCTCGAGGCTTTTGGAGCTTCACGGGGGCCGCGTGACCGCCGCCAGTAACGCCGAAGCAGGAACGTTATATACCTTGCACTTTCCTGCCTGAGGTCCATGGAAACGCTGCTGATCGTAGACGACGACCTGTCCCTCTTGGAGTCCTTGAAGATGCATTTCGAGGAAATCGAGGAGGACGGTGCCCCCGCCTTCACGGTCGCCACGGCCACCAGCGCCGGCTCGGCCCTCTCTCTGGCGTCCGAGGTTTTTCCGTCGCTGGTGATTCTGGACATGATGTTACCGGATCGGACGGGCTTGCAGATTCTCAAGCAGCTCAAGGAAATCTGTCGGGATGCGCCGATCGTCATCGTGACCGCGTACCACGACATGGAGACGACGATCCGGGCGATGAAGGCCGGCGCCTTCGACTACATTCATAAGCCGTTTTCGGATCCCGCCGCCCTCGATCTGGTGGTCAGGCGGGCGCTTCAAGTGCGGCAGCTGTCCCGGCGCGCGGCATCGATGGACGCCGAAAGCTCCTTGGCCCGGCTGGGAGACATCGTTGGAAACAGTCCCCCGATTCAAAAGCTGATCAAGGAGATCGGCATGGTCGCTGCGTCGCGCGCGACGGTGCTGATCACCGGCGAATCGGGGACCGGCAAAGAGTTGATCGCTCGCGTGGTGCACAACTATTCCCACGACGAGAGCCGCCCTTTCATCGGCATCAACTGCTCGGCAATCGTCGATACCCTTCTCGAAAGCGAGCTCTTCGGCCATGAGAAGGGGGCATTTACCGGAGCTACCGCGGTCAAGCCTGGAAAGTTCGAGCTTGCCGAGGATGGAACCGTCTTCCTCGATGAAATCGGCGACATGTCCTTGATGCTCCAAGCCAAGCTCCTGCGGGTTCTGCAGGAGCGGGAGTTCGAGCACGTGGGGGGAATCAAGAAGTTGAAGCTTCGCGCGCGAGTGGTGGCGGCGACTCATCGGAATGTTCCGGAAGAGGTGAATCTGGGCCGGTTTCGCGAGGACCTCTACCAGCGCCTCAAGGTCATCACCCTGCACATCCCGCCCCTTCGCGAGCGACGGGAAGACATCCCCGCACTGGTGCACCACCTGTTGGAGCGGATCAACGAAAGAGTGCACAAGCACGTCACCCGGGTCCCGCCCGAAGTACTCAATCACCTCACTCGGCTTCCCTGGCGAGGGAACATCCGCGAGCTGGAGAACGTCCTCACCCGGGCAGTGGTCCTTTCGCCCGGCGAGGTCCTCCTCAGCGACAACCTCCCTTCGATGGATGTGGCGGCGGACGGTTCGCGAGAAGCACCGCCGCCTTCGGCCTCATGGGGACTCCAGGAAGAGGCCATCCCCACCCTGGAACAAGCAGAGCGGATGCTGATCCTCCGCGCCCTTTCTGCGACTCAGGGACACAAAGGAAAAACCTGCGAATTGCTTGGGATTACCCGGCCGACCCTCGAAAGGAAGCTCCAGAAGTACGGCGTAGCCGTCCCGCCGCATTCCGAGCCTGGATAGTTATCTAGAGAACAACAGTTAGCTCGTCCGGAATGTCGATGATCAGACGGACAGAGCCCAAATTGAATGAAACGTGCAAATTTTACGGCCCTTTCAATGCAAAACTTTCAAGCTTGTGTACGGACCTCAACTCTTGAGGTGCTAAATGAGCGATATTTCGATGTATGCGCTCAGGAGTTTGCCGCCTACCGTTGGCACAAACTTTGGAGTAGCAGGCGCTGCATCGTCCTGAAGTAAACCGAGTCTCAAGGGAGACAAACCATGCACGCATTTACACGACCTCTGGGTCCCATTGGCTCCAATGCCGTCGCACCCGTTCAAACGACCAGCTCTGGCATGATGGTCACCGCGACCAAAGTCATGCCTAGCCCTGAAGTCCTTGATTTCAAAGGCTATTTCAAGGTCGAGAACTTTCCCCACAACTCGGTCATCTACCGGCCCGGCGATACGTCGGACCGGGTTTACCTTTTAAAGGCTGGACGCGTGCGCTTGATGCGAGTGGGCAGGAACGGCTCGCGCTCCGTCATGGCAGTGCTCCGACCAGGCGACCTCTTCGGGGAGCTGTTTCGCCCGGATGGAGCCTTGATCGAGGAGTTGGCCGTTGCAGCCGGCGAGGCCGAAGTCTGGTCGATCGAGAGCCGCGACTTCCGAACGCAACTTGAAGCGCGGCCCGCGCTGGCCCTGGATGTCATTCGCGCCTACGCGGAGCGGGTTCGGGGACTGCGAAAGCGCGTGCTGGGTCTGACCTTCAAGGAAGTACCGGCGCGTTTGGCGGACACCTTGCTGACGCTCTCGGAGGCACACGGGGAGCGCTGTCCGCACGGCGGGGAGACCGATCTCCGCGGCATCACCCAGCAAGACCTGGCAGACCTGGTGGGAGCCTCGCGGTCCTTCGTCTCCACCCTGATCAACGAGATGAAACGCGAAAACGTGCTGGGCAACGTCGGCCGAACGCTCTGCGTGAGAGACCAAAAAGCGCTCCGGCGCTCCGCTTCGCAGGAGAAGTAAACAGCCTCTCCACATCCGGAAAGGTCCGGCTCTGCGAAGGCCGGACCTCTTTTTTTTTTCAGTAACGCCGGATAAACGTGGCACCTTCCGGCATCGATGGCCTTGCCTTCGCCCACGGACATCCCCGCTCGCGTCGAGCCTTCCGCGCCTGCGTTGAGGTACGCCCAGCGCATCGAGGCGGGGAAAGCCGAGCTCCGCGCTCTCGATCGGCGGGCCGCCCGGCTCGCCAATGCGCGGGCTCTATTCTTCTTTCTCGCGGGCGCCTGCCTGGCTCTGGGCCTAATCGGAAAACGGGGAGGATGGACTTGGGCGGCGGGAGCGCTAGGCGCTGCGCTCTATGCGCTGGCGGCTCTCGCCCATCAAAGGGTGATCGACAGAGAGCAGCGAACGAGGATTCGAATCGATTTGAACGAGCGTGGGATCGCGCGGTTGAACGGTGGGTGGCGCTCCTTCGTCGGAGATGGACAACGGTTTCTCGACGCCAATCACCTTTACGCGCCGGATCTGAACCTCTTTGGACATTCATCGTTATTCCAGCTTCTCAACGAAACGGCGACGGGCCGCGGAGAAATGCTCCTGGCGCAATGGTTGTCCAGTCGAGCCGAGCCAGAAATCGCGCTCCAGCGGCAGGCGGCAGCGCGGGAGTTGGCCCCGATGATCGATTTGCGCCAGGACCTGGTCCTGGAGGCGCGGTTGGCCGCGGAGAAAAGGGCGGAGCCCCAGAGGTTCATCGACTGGGTGGAACGAGGGCCGGCGCTGGATTCGATCCGTTGGTCTCGCCCCTTGGCCTGGCTCCTCCCGCTGGGAACGCTGTTGGTCTATGCCCTGGGCGTGGCTGGCGTACTGCCTCGCGGCCTCTGGTGGATCGGCGTGCCGGCGCTCCTGGCGACAGGGGCCTTGACCCGAAAGCCGTTGGCCTCCAGCTACGAGGCGATAACTTTTGGCGAAGCCGGATTCGCCCGCTTCGAAGAGGTTTTCGCGGTCCTCGCGCAGGCGTCTTTTCAGAGCGCATTGCTCAGGGGCCTGTCCCAGCCGGTGGCCAGCGTTCCCAAAGCCCTGCGCCAGTTCGGACGCCTTTTCTCATTCGCCGAGTTGCGCCAATCGCCGCTGCTCCACGCGGTCATCCACTTCTTTACTCTCTGGGATGTCCACTGGCTTTTTCAGTTGGACAAGTGGAGGCAGCGGCACCGCGCGGAGGTGCGCCGCTGGTTCGACCTCCTGGCCGAGTTCGAGGCAATCGGTTGCCTGGCCACCCTCGCCCACGATCGTCCGTCCTTCTGCTATCCGACCTTCGCCCAGCAGGGCACTCGCTTCGCTGCACAACAGCTCGCCCACCCTCTGCTGGACCGAGCCGTTCCCAATGACCTGGAGCTGACTGGCCCTGGACATGCGCTGCTGATCACCGGGTCCAACATGTCCGGCAAGAGCACGCTGCTGCGCGCGATTGGAACCAATACCGTGCTGGCGCTGGCGGGGGCGCCGGTCTGCGCCGCGCGCCTCCAGATTTCTCGACTTCAGATCCTTACCAGCATTCAGGTCCACGATTCGCTGGAGAAGGGGATTTCCCACTTTTACGCCGAGGCGCGGCGAATCAAAGCCTTGCTCGACGGCGCCAAACAGGCCGAGGGGAAGGCGATCTTCCTGCTGGACGAAATCCTGCTGGGCACCAACACGCGCGAGCGCCAGGTCGCCTCGCGCGAGGTTTTGAAACTACTGCTGGGCACCGGAGCGATCGGAGCCGTGAGCACGCACGATCTGGCCCTCGCGACCTTGGCCGAGGATTCCACCTTCCGGGTGCTCAACGTCCACTTTCGCGATTCTTGGGCGAACGGGCGGATGCACTTCGATTATCGGCTCCGCCCGGGGCTGCTCGAAAAGGGCAACGCCTTGCGGGTCCTTCGAGAAGCCGGCGTACCCATCCCCGACGACCTGCCCTGAAAACCGAGGGCTTCAGCTGGGATTCACCTGACGCAGACGCTGTTCCGACAGCTGCAGATACTTGGGCTCGACCTCGATTCCGATGTAGCGGCGGCCCAGCTTCAGCGCCGCCACGCCGGTGGTCCCGCTGCCGCTGAATGGATCCAACACCAGCGCGTGCTGAGACGTGGTGGACGCGATGATTCGCTCCAGGAGAGCCAGGGGTTTCTGCGTTGGGTGCCTGCCGAGCGCCTTTTCTGCCTTGCGCGGAGTCAGTTGGCTCCACACCCGGCCTTGCCCATCGGGGATAAGCTCTGCTTCGTCAATCCGCGGCAAGTTCCAGACATCTCGCATCTGCTTGCCGCCGTTTTCCCGCTTCATCAGCTGGTAATTGAACTGGTGCAGCAATCGGCCCTTCTTTTGAGGCGAGGCCCAGATCAGAAGCTCGGTGGAATGGGTGAAGTAACGACAGGACAGATTGGGGCTGGCGTTTGGCTTGTACCAGGTGACGGTATTGAGCAGCCGAAAGTCCAGGCCCTGCAGCGCGAACCCGACGGAGAAAATGACGTGCTGGGTTCCAGACACCCAGATGCTCCCGCTCGGCTTGAGAACGCGCTTGCAGGCCGCCAGCCACTGCCGGGCAAACCGATGGTCGGCGTCCAATCCGCGCGATTCATCCCAGCTCCCCTTGCCCACCGGCGCTCGCCGCCCGCTCTTGCAGGTGAAGCCCCCGTTGGAGAGGAAGTACGGGGGATCGGCAAAAATCATGTCCACCGACTCCGGCTCCAGGTGCTGGAGGGTCTCGATACAATCGCCCTGATAGAGCTGGAAGCCGTTGCCCCAGGCATCCGGCTTCGCCGCCGGCGCGGGAGCGAGCCGCTTCAGGGCGCTGCTGGCTGTGGATGGGTACATCGGGTCTCCAAGCGTTCGGTCCCGAGACGCTAGAACGGAGGCCCCTTAGAGCAAATTTTCGAGCAAATTTTTCGGTCGACGAGACGGACTAGGCGGCTTCCGCGGCGCCCGCAAAGCTCGGATACACGACCACGCCCTCAGCCACCTTCGATCGACCTTCCTCGCGAGCCAGGGCGCGAGAGAGCGCGAGCAGGGCGATCTCCAGCTGATCCGGAGTCGGCTCCTTGGTGGTGATCAGCTGCATCCACATACCGGGACGGGTCAGCCAGAGGACGATCGCCGGGCAGTGATCGCGAGCGGAGAGACGCTGCAGCTCATAGGCGAGTCCAGCGATCGGAAACGCCACTGGAATCTTGATCAGCACCAGCAGCGCCTGGTTGATCAACACATTGGGGTGCAGCACCGGAATGAACGGCAAGAGCGCCATGTGCACCAGAATGGAAACCAGCACCACCACGAACAAGAAGCTCGTCCCGCAGCGCGGGTGGATGGTGGTGAACGTGCGCGCGTTCTCGACCGTCAGCGGCAAGCCACTTTCGTAGGTCCAAATCGCCTTGTGCTCTGCCCCGTGGTACTGGAAAAGCCGAGCGGCATTCTTGGTCTTGGAGATCAGATAGATGTATCCCAGAAGAATCGAGAGCCTCAGCACTCCATCAACCACGTGAAACAGCATCCCCCGGGTGCTCATCACCGGGCCCACGAATCTGCCAATTCCGTAGGTCATCAAGTGCGGAGCGGCGATGAACAGGGCGACCATCGCGGTGGTTGCAATCGCCAGCATCAGCGACGCCCCAATCGAGGAGCTGCTCTCCTTGGATGGCTCCGCCTCTTCCGGGAGGGCGTGCTCGGCCGAAAACTTGAGGGCCGAGAAGCCATTGTGGAGGGACTCGAGCAGTACCAACGCACCCCGAAATACCGGCCACCGGAGGAAGGTCAAAAACGGGAGCAGGGTGACCCATTGCTGCTCTCGCACCGCAATGGTGTTGTCCGGCCGGCGGACGACGACCACGAAGCTCTTCGGAGAACGCATCATCACGCCCTCGAGAACTGCCTGGCCGCCAATGTACGGCTTGCGAACCACCTAGGCCTTTGCCTTGGCCGCCGCGGTGGCCTTGGCCTTCTTCTCGGCGGCCTGGGCCGCCTGCGCCGGCTGCGACTCGTACTTCTTGCGGAATCGCTCCACCCGCCCCGCGGTGTCGACCAGCTTGTACTTGCCGGTGAAGAAGGGGTGGCAATTGGCGCAGATTTCTACCGGGAATGAGCCCCGGGTAGACCGCGTCTCAATCACGTTTCCGCATGCGCAGGTGATTCGAGCGGGGGGATAAATCGGGTGAATATCGGGTTTCACGTTTTGAACCTCGTCGCCCTTCCGCATCGGAAGGAAACCAACCCTTATAACGGCCGTCCCCCGGAAAACAAGCTGGGCTCAATGGTCAGGGGGGATGAGGCTCCAGCTTGGCGACGATCGCCTTCAGCACCGGATCGTCAACCACATCGGCACCGAGATTGGTGAAGCTCAGCGTAAGCGTTCGCTTTTTGGGCGAGCTATCCGCGCTCGCCACCTGGCTGCGAAGCGCGGCCGTTCGCTCCTCGAAGTGCGCCAGCGTGGAGGCGAGCGCCGCTCTCACCTTCGGATCGCTGGCATCCTGGATGCGCCTTTCAGCCTCCCCCTTCTGCCGGTCGATCAACTCCAGCGTCCTGGTGTTTCGCTCGATTTGCGAAAGATCGAAGAAGGGGCCTTTTCCGGAAATCTGGAGCGCCAATTGCCCCAGTTGCCGGCCGCGCTCGCCGGTGGGAAACACGAACACCTCCCCATTCTGCTGCGCGTTTCCCTCCCCACGCGACTCGCTCGACTGGAGGATGAAGTCCACGGACTTACCGGCCTGTTTTGCCAACTGTAGAGCATCCGCCAGGGCGATCGCGCCCAGGACCACCACCACGTCCACCTTGGGTCGCAGCCGGCCGGCCTCGGCGACGGCGAGGGTCGTTGGCCCGGCCTGCGCGCCCGCCACCGCCCCCACTTTCCCCGGAGGCGAAACGCCCACAATCCCCACCCGAAGTCCATTGACGGTGGTTGTCAGCGAGGCAGGGAAAACCAATTTGCCGCCCATTTCCAGGTTGACTGAAAGAATCGGGACCTTGGCCGCCGCCGCGGTCTTCTTCAAAAAGTCGATACCGGCGCTCATATCGCGCAGGCCGGCCGCCATCGCCACAGTGCCAAGCTTGCCCATGGTGGAGAGAATGAAGGTGGCCCTTTCCTCGGCTGGCCGGTCGTCGCTGAAATTGGGCGTCCGAAAGAGCGCGTTGCCCGCATCCAATACCAGCACCGGTCCCTTCTCCCGAAGCGCCTGGAGCGCCACTTTCCTTCTGGCCAGACCGCCAGAGGGATTGTGCCGTCAGCCACAGGGAGCGACTTCGCCCCCGTTGTCTCCGGTAAACGCCAGCGTGAGTTGCTTCGGGGCCGCCAGGGCCACCGCGGGAATCAGCGCCCCCGCCAGGAGAAACCGGCGGGCCGGCGAGAGAATCAATTCTTCCCCTTTCTGGGGGCCGATTTTCGCGACCTGTTCAGCTCGGCCAGGCGCGCCTTCGCCTCGTGAGCGGCCGCGCTCCGGGGATAGCTCTTGACCACTTCGTCCAGGGCCAGCCGCGCCTCGGGCAACATCTTCATCTTCTTGAGGCAATCCGCCGAGTGCAAATACGCCGTGGGCACGGATTTGCTCTTCGCGTAATCCTCCAATACTTTTCGATACTCGAACAGCGCCTCGGAACACTTTCCTTCTGCGAAGTAGCTTTCGCCCAGACCAAAGTGAGCGTCGCCCGCCATCGGATCCCGGTCCCACTTCTTGATGAACTCCGAATAGAGTTGCCGGGCGAGAGCGGAGTCTCCCGCGACCAGCTTCTCATGGGCGAGCGCCAGGAATTGCGTCTTGTCCGTCGGTTTTTGCAATTCCTCCGACTTCTTCTTGGCCGTCAGCGCCTTCAGCGCCTCGGGCCCACGGGCTTCGGCGAAGCGCAAGTCGGCCTCGTCGCGGTTCTTCTTGAGCGCATCCTCCAGCTCGGAGATCTTGTGGACGTAGGTCTCCACCTGGCCGCGCAGCAGACCGACATCCTCGATCGTTTTCTGTAGCTGGACGCTGGCGTCGGCTCCCCTGCTTCGCGAGGCCCGATCGAGACCTTCCAGGGCCGCAGCCACTTCCGCTATCTTTTCGTCGATCTTGGGAAGGGTCGCCTGCAGCTTTGCTTGAGTGTCCTTGAGCTGAGCAGAGAGCTGATCGTTTTCCGACTGGAGCTTGTCGACCCGTTCCTCGATCAGTTTTCCACGGGAGGCGGGATAGAAGCACCCGCCGAAGATGAAGGCGCTGCCGACCGCGATGTACACCCAGGATTTCACGCGTCCAATAGTACCGAAATGCTCGGAGCCCAACCACCCGAACCTGCGAGCCCACTCGCGGAAAGCGAGCTCAGCGACCCCTCGCTTCGAGCGGATAGACCGGCCACCTACTTAGACTTGAACTCGACGCGCCGGTTGGCGGCCCAGGCTTCCTCATTGTGCCCTTCGACCGCCGGCCGGTTGAACCCGTAGCCAATCGTATCCATGTTCTTGGCGGACACGCCCAAATCGGAGAGGTACTTCTTGACCGCAGCCGCGCGGCGATTGGAGAGGTGTAGGTTGTACTCTTCCGTTCCTCTCTCGTCGGCATTTCCCTCCAGCAGGTAGCGGCCCTTCGACTTCTTCAGGCAGTCGGCGATCGTCTGAAGCTGCTGCTCGCCCTGCTTGGTAATCGAGTACTTGTTGTACTCAAAGTGGACCGGCTCGAGGCCGCAGGCGTCGGAGGCCATCTTGTTCACGCAGGTCCCCCTGCTGCACTCTTCGCCGGCGCCGCAGTCTTCGTTGCCGATGCAGGCATTTCGCGCCAAGCAGCGCCAACCACGCACTTGCCGGCTTCACATCGCTTGCCGGGTCCGCAATCCGCCTTCCCAACGCACTCCGGCTTGGGAACGCACTTGTTGTCGGAGCAGACGAAACCGGCTTTGCAATTCTGGTCGCCGGCGCACTCGCGGCACTGACCCTGAACACAAACCTCGTTGTGGTCCTTGCAGTTATCGTCGTTGTTGCATTTCGGGTAGGTCGGCGGGCACCCGGTCAAAGCCGCCAAAGCCGCCAACATTCCGGTAACAATCAGGATTCGACGCATCAAGAGCCTCCGGGGCGCGCGTGTAGCCCCGGTTCGCTTTTGAGTCAAAAGAAATCTTTTTCGGTCGATCCTTCAGTCGAATCACGCACTTCAGTCCGGACCAGGTGTTGTCGATGGCGCAGACCTTGATGTCGACCAGGCCGGCAGCCAGCGCCACCTCACGAACCCGATCTTCGGTGACATCGGTCGGTACGCCGGAGGCCTTCTTCGGCCAGGAGACCCACAGCCCGCCGGATGGATCCAAGTGATCGACGCACCCGGCAAACCACTTCAGCAGCTCCGACCTGGATTTTACGAAGATCAGAATCACGTTAAAGAGGTCCTTGCCGAAGGCCTTGCGCTTCAGAACCACCCCGCTGGGCAGGGGTCCGAGGATTTCCTCGAAACCGACCGGGGCCCTGAGGATGGCGATCCGATGATTCGCCCTGATGCCTAGTTTCTGCGGCAGTGGGGTTCCATTTGACCCTTTCGGTGTCGCAGATCAAAAGTCTCCTCTGAGCTTTCGCAGCTGATACACGCTGAATACGTAAACGGACCCGCCGACCAGGGTGCCCAGGGCAAAATCGCCAAAGAATGACAGCCGATCCCCAAACAGGAGGTGAGGTAGAGAGGCGGCGATGGAGCTCACCACCAGCGCGATCAGCTGAATCAAGTCGCGCCAAAGTTTACCCGATCGACCGCTCGATTCCGATCTCACACCTTTCGGCATTCGCCCGCGGAAGCGGCGCCCCCCGGTCGGTTGCGGGAGCCCGCGGCCCCGCCTAGAAGAGGTTTCATGTCTGCCACGGTTCTGATCGTCGACGATGAAAGGAACATCCTGCTGACGCTCAACCAGGCGCTGCAGCTGGCCGGCTTCAAGACGGAGTTGGCGGCGAGCGCACAGCTCGCATTGGAGGTCTTGGCTTCGAGGCCGATCGACGCGGTTCTGATGGACGTCAAGATGCCGGACATGGACGGGCTGGCGGCGTTGGAAAGAGTCAAAGCGATGCGCCCGGACCTGCCGATCATCATGATGTCCGGGCACGGCACCATCGATACCGCCGTCCGGGCAACCCAACTGGGGGCGCGGGACTTCCTCGAGAAGCCGATCGCCCGCGAGCGCTTGCTGCTCGCCTTGCGCAACGCCCTTCAACACCAGGCGATGGCGGTGGAACTGGCGCAGCTGCGCGCCGAGGTCGGGCAATTCGAGATGGTCGGGACTGGACCCGCGATGGAACGGGTGTACGAGTTGATCCGGAGGATTGCGCCCTCCGAGGGCCGGGTGTTGATCACCGGGGAGAACGGAACCGGCAAAGAGCTGATCGCCCGGGCCATCCACCGGCATTCGGGGCGGCGCAGCGGTCCTTTCGTCAAGCTCAACTGCGCCGCCGTGCCGCACGAACTGATCGAAAGCGAGCTGTTCGGGCACGAGCGCGGGGCTTTCACCGGGGCGGTCGGCGTTCGCCGAGGCAAATTCGAGCTGGCGCACGAGGGCACGCTGTTCCTGGATGAGGTGGGGGACATGCCCGCGGCGATGCAGGCCAAGCTGTTGCGGGTGCTGCAAGAGGGCGAGTTGGAACGCGTGGGGGGAGCGGAGACGTTGAAAGTCGACGTACGGGTGATCGCGGCAACGAACAAGAATCTGCAAAAAGAAATCGCCGCCGGGCGATTTCGCGAGGACCTCTACTACCGCCTGAACGTGGTGCACCTGGAAGCTCCCCCGCTGCGGGCGCGCCGGGAGGACCTGCCCGCTTTGATCGACTCCTTCCTCCGGGAAGCGTGTCTGAAGAACGGAAAACGCGGCCTCCAACTCTCGCCAGACGCCCTCGCCATCCTGTGCAGGTACGACTACCCGGGAAACGTTCGCGAGTTGAGGAACCTGGTGGAGCGTCTGGCCATCCTCTGCGATGGGCCGACGGTCGGGGGCGCCCAAGCCGAGCAGCTGCTGCCTCCGTTCGCCCTGAGCGGAGTCGAAGGGCCAGCCCTGAGCAGAGTCGAAGGGCCCGGAGCCCAGCCGCTCGCCCTGAGCGGAGTTGAAGGGCCGCCTGTGGTCGCGCAGGACGCCCAACGCGACTCGCTCGCTGCGCCCACCCGATCGCCGGGAATCGACAAGCCCTTCCGAGACCAGGTTCAGGACGCCGAGCGCGAAATCATTCTCCATGCGCTGGCCTTCACACGGGACAACGTCACCGAGGCCGCCAGGCTCCTCGATCTGGAGCGGGGCCATTTCTACAAAAAGATGAAGGCCCTGGGGCTTCGACGCGGAGCGGACAAGGACGACAAAGGCACCCCATGACTCAGCCGCCTGCCGATCCCGCGATCGACCTGGCGGTTCAGATCCGAGCCGATCTCTCCGACCTTGCCCCTCAAGGATTCAACTTCCGCGATCATCTCCTGCGCCAGGATGCGGTCTTGCAGAGGCTGTCGGAACATCTTCGGGCGCACCCGGACGCCGCGGAAGTCGAACGGGCCATGGCCCATGCGTTGGCGACCGAGCCCGATGAATGGGTTCTCCTCAAGCTGGTGGAGCTCTCGGATCGACTGAATCTGCCGGGGACGGCGCCGGCGCTGCTGCGCATTGCCCAGCGTTCCGGCCCTGAGCGGAGTCGAGGGGGGGAGCGCGGGCTCTTTCTATCCGGGAGAGCTTGCGAAGTGCTTCTCAAGTTGCCGCTCGACCTGGCGTCCCGCGCAGAGGCCAATCGCATCTGCCAGGTCCCCCTCAAGAAGATTTCGGAATTCAGGCACGGAGAGGAAACCCAGCGTCTCCTCTACCAGCCCCGGCGGCTCGAATGGGCTCTGCTGATCCTACTGATGCTCGCCGCCGTGGGCGGCCTGTTGTTCGCCTATTTCTCCACCTGAAACGGCGAACTCCGCCCAAACCGGAGCATGGTCGGACGGCTGAGCGCCCTTGCGAGCTTCGCGGTCGATGTTTGCCTCGCTGCAGCGGGCCGCAAGCGGCGGGGTGGCGTAGAGGTGGTCGATCCGAAGCCCGCGGTTCTTCGGGAAGGCCAGCATCCGGTAGTCCCACCAGCTGAAACGACCCTCCTCGGGATGATGCTTCCGGAAGGTGTCGACCAGCCCAAAGTCGCGCACCCGCTTGAGCGCCTCCCGCTCGCGCAGCGTGAACAGCGTTTGCCCTTCCCAGAGGACGGGATCGTGAACGTCGCGAGCCTCCGGGGCGACGTTGAAATCGCCGCACACCACCAGCGCCTGGTCGGGCCGATAGTGCCCATCCAGGTAGCGTCGCAATCGCTCGAACCACTCCAGCTTGAACTGAAACGCCGGCGAATCCACCGACTGCCCATTGGGAGCGTAGAGGCAGACGACCCGGATTCCCTGAACAGAGGCGGAGATGAGTCGCGCCTGGCCGTCGGACGGGTCATCCCCCATGCCTCGAGCCTCCTCCGAGAGCGCAGTCTTGGAGAGAATGGCAACGCCGTTGTAGGTCTTCTGCCCCGCGCAAGCCGAGTGGTATCCGGCCGCCCGCAGCTCGAGGGCGGGAAACTCTTCGTCGGTGCACTTGAGCTCCTGCAAGCAGAGAACGTCTGGCTGCGCCGAGGCCAACCAGGGCAGGAGCCGATTCTGTCTGGCGCGAATGGAATTGATGTTCCAGGAGGCGATCTTCATGGCGCGTCACCGCACGCTCGCACAACCCCAAACGCGGTTCCACAGAAGTATTTGAGCGGCCGATGTGTCCGCGCGACCGCGTTCAAAGCCGTCTTTTCGCGGGGGTGGCAACTGGCACAGCGCTCGCAGCTGGACACAACCGGCAGGTGCCCGTCGGCCCGCCGAAAGGAATTGATATGAGAGGCAGAGCGCTGATCGTCAGCTTGGCCGGTTTGAGCTTGGCGGCTTGCAAGCAAACACCTTCCCCCCCAACCCCTTCCGCTCAGCTTCGCTCCCCGGCCACCCCTGAGAGCATCGCCAGCACCCGCGCGGTAGACGCCTCGGTTCCTCTGGCCCCCCAGCCGACCGAGCAGGATTCGCTGGCTTATGTTCATACGGACTCGGCGTCGGTCGACCACCTCGAACGCGCCAGGGAGCTGAAGGCCACCGGTGAATTCGAGGAGGCGGTGATCCAGGCCCGCTGCGCCATCTTTCACGACCCTGAAGATGATGAGGCGCTGGCGATCCTCGGGAAGCTCGCCGAACGGGCCAAGGACTTGAGCCTGGGAGTCGAAGCGCTCGAGCGGCTGGCCGCAGTTCGACACGAGGATGCGGCGCCCCTCATTCAACTGGCTCGGCTCCAGATGGCGGCCAAGAAGTTCGAAGCGGCTCGCCTGACCGGGACGCGCGCAATTGAAAGGGATCCAGAAAACCCAGAGGGCTACCAGGTGACGGGCCGGGCCTACCTGGCCAAGGGCGAGCTTTCGGCGGCAATCTCGACTTTCAAACGCGCCCTGGAAATCTCCCCCGACCATGGGTACGTGCTCAACAACCTGGGGCTGGCCTACCTGCGCGCGAGTCAGAACCGGGAAGCGCTGGAGACGCTGAGCCGAGCAGCCGAGGTTCTCCCCGAGCTGGCCTATGTTCAAAACAACCTGGGAATTGCGCTCGAGCGGTTGGGTTATCCGGAAGAAGCCAAGGAGGCGTACGCCAGGGCGATGATGATTGCACCGGAGTACCTCAAGCCCCAGCTCAACGCGAAGCGAGTGGAGGAAGCCGAAGATGCGTCCGAAGAAATCGCCGGCAGCGCTTCCCCCACCCATCCGGAGGTTCCAATGCCTGGGGACGACTAGCACCCACCCGCCGGAAAGTGGCCGGATAAGTGTCCGGCTACTGCTTTTTCTTCGAAGACAGCGATAATTTAGCCCTCCCTGAATCCTGCCCCCGATGACCCCCTCTCCGCGCACCTCCCCTTCCAACACAAAGCCCCGCGGGTTCCTGGTCCGGTCGTTGCGCCGATTGTTCATTCTCGCGGTCTCACTGGCGGCGATCGGCACCGCCCTCGGCGTCGGCACCTTCCTCTACTTCGACCGCGGCCTCCCCTCGGTGGAAGCGCTTCGCACCTACCGTCCACCTCAGGTGACCAAGGTCTACTGCGGCGATGGCTCGCTCTGCGCGGAGTTCTACCGCCAGCGCCGAACGCTGATTTCAATCGAGTCTCTGCCGCCTCACGTGAAGAACGCTTTCCTTGCCGCGGAGGACGCGGATTTCTACCGGCACGAGGGGCTCGACTACTTCGGCATGCTGCGAGCGGCGGGGAAGAGCTTGTTGCTGGGCAGTCGGCTCACTGGCGCATCGACGATTACCCAGCAGTCATGCCGCAATCTGCTTCTTTCGCAGGAAAGAACGCTCTCCCGAAAAATCAAGGAGTGGATCCTCGCGCCGCGGATGGAGCGGGCGCTCAACAAGGATCAGATTCTCAACCTCTATCTCAACCAGATCTACTTCGGCCACAACCGATACGGCATCGAGGAAGCGTCGCTCTACTACTTCGGAAAAAATGCCAAGGATCTCTCGATCGGAGAAGCCGCCACTCTGGCCGGCGTCCCGCAGCGACCTCATTCCGTCAATCCGGTGACGAACATCGTCCAATCCAAGAAGCGCCAGCAGTACGTGCTCGCCCAGATGACGAAGCACGGATTCGTGCCCGAAGCGGTCGCCAGGAAAGAGATGGAGAAACCAATCGCGCTCGGGCCGCGGCCCTATGCGCCCACCGGGGCCTACTACGCCGAGGAGATTCGCCGAAGCCTGGTTTCCCGGTACGGGGAGGAAGCGGTGCTGGAGGGCGGGATGCGGGTGGACATCGCGATGATGCCCAAGCTGCAGACCTTGGCGGATGACGCGGTTCGCGCCGGGCTGGAGACGCTCGATCGCCGGATGGGCTACCGCGGAGCCCTCGGAACTCTGCCCGCGCCCCGCTTCGACGTCCTCAAGGCTCTGATCGCCAAACGGATTCACGAGTCGGGCAAACGGCACCGCGACGAAGTGCTGGTGGCCGACCTCTCGGGCGTCCTTCGAAGCGAAAACCGCAGTCCGGAGGAGGATGGCGCCGACGAGAAGCCGAGCGCAGGGGAAGAGACTGCCGAGGCCGAGCCGGGCCCAACCTCGGATGAAGTGCTGGTCCAGACCGGAGTCGCGCTCAAACCTCTGAAGGAGGGGCTGCGACTGGCCGGATACGTGCGCTCGGTCGACAACGCCGGCAAGAGAGCGGAGATCGATCTGGTCAGCCGCTCTGCTCAGATTCCATTCGCGTCGATCAGCTGGGCGCGGCCCAGAGGCGTGGGAGAATGGACCGAGCCGCCCACCAAGATGTCCGATGTCCTCAAATCCGGAGACGTGGTGGGAGTCCGGGTGATGAAAATCCCACCCGCGGGCCAGGAGCTGGAAGTCACGCTGGATCAGATTCCAGAAGTTCAGGGAGCGCTGGTGGCGATCGATCCCACCACCCGCAAGGTCGTCGCGATGACCGGGGGATACGACTTCGACCGCTCGCCGTTCAATCGCTGTACCCAGGCCCATCGGCAACCGGGATCTGCTTTCAAGCCTTTCCTCTATGCGGCGGCGATCGCCAGCCAGAAGTACACCACGCTGTCGATCGTCAACGATGCTCCGGAGGCGATCCGCGACCCCTATACCGGGAAGGTGTGGAAGCCTCACAACTATGAACGCGGCGGCTTCGAGGGCCCGATGACGTTGCGGCAAGCCCTCACCCATTCGAAGAACACCGTTTCGGTGAGGCTGATTCAGGACCTCACGCCATCGGCGGTGATCGACTTTGCCA
>WNFJ01176145.1_pt1 | contig 17763 bp, 20 predicted proteins | sample 5400461 | NCBI WGS metagenome assembly WNFJ01 (sample SAMN13153349, study PRJNA577476) | soil metagenome | isolation source: 115 cm saprolite on Douglas fir-dominated hillslope | place: USA:California | collected 2013-09-17 | reverse complement strand
GTTGGCGGGATTTTTTGGAAAATTCTATTTGTTCAGCGCAGCGTTCCGCGCTGGAGGAAATCACGGTTTGCTCTGGCTGGTGGCAATCGCGCTCTTCGGTAGCTTCGTCTCCCTCTATTATTACTTGATCGTCCTTAAGGTGATCTTCGTTGATCAACCGTCATCCTCAACGCCTCAACAACTCAACGTCTCAACTTCTTCGGACTTCTTTTCGCGAATCACCGTGACCCTTCTTGCCTCTGTCGTCCTCGTTCTCGGGATCATACCGCAAACGTTGGCCGCGCGAATCATCGCTTCCCTGCCGTGAAAAAATCTTCCTTCGACCGAAAAAAATGCGTGCTCATTTGTTGAAAATCACGTTATAGATTTTTCCAGCGACAGCGGACAGGTGAAGCCGCGAACGTTCACCGCGTAAAGGCCGGCCCGATCAGCGAATTCATTGATCGGCATTACCGGCACTTCAACGCCGCGTTGATCAAAGATGCCGCGGACGCTTCCCGCGCGCACCTTAACGGCGGCGGGAAAATGATGATCACTCTTGCCGGCGCGATGAGTACGGCCGAGCTCGGTATTTCTCTGGCGGAGATGATTCGTCAGGACAAAGTCCATGCCATCACCTGCACCGGCGCGAATTTGGAAGAAGACTTGTTCAATCTTGTCGCGCGCACCAAATACGAGCGTCTTCCAAACTACCGCGAGTTGAGTCCGCAACAGGAAGAAGAGCTTTTGAAGCGCCATCTGAATCGCGTGACCGACACCTGCATTCCCGAAGAGGAAGCCATCCGCCGGATCGAGCGTCTGGTCATCGACGACTGGATTTCGGCCGCGAAAAACAAAGACCGAAAATTTCCACACGAGTTCCTATTCAAAATTTTGCGGGAATGCCGGCTTAAAAAATTCTACGAGATCGACCCGGCTGATAGTTGGATGATGGCCGCGGCGCAAAAAAATCTGCCGATGGTGGTGCCGGGCTGGGAGGATTCCACCCTTGGGAATATTTATGCCGCGCGCTGCATCACCGGGCACATCAGCGATGTTCACACTGTTCGCTGCGGCATCGAATACATGATGGAGTTGGTGGACTGGTACCGGCGCGAATCGAAGGATTTATCCATCGGCTTTTTTCAAATCGGCGGCGGCATCGCGGGCGATTTCCCGATTTGCGTCGTGCCGTTGCTCAATCAGGACCTCGTCACCGAGCAAGTGCCGGAATGGGGTTATTTCTGCCAGATCAGCGATTCGACCACCAGCTTCGGATCGTATTCGGGCGCGGTCCCGAACGAAAAAATCACCTGGGGCAAACTGCGCGCAACGACTCCGCGATTTATTATTGAGTCTGATGCCACAATTGTTGCCCCGTTGATATTCGCAAAAGTGTTAGGCTGGTAGTCATCGCCACAATTGCCTGCCACGCCGTAGCTTTAGCGAAGGCGGGTCGCGCCGTTAATCTTCGCCAAAGTTCTCGGTTGGTAAGTTGCATCAGAGCGCGCTTGACGTTCGCGCGACGCATTTACGAGAATGCGCCTTCATGAAAATACCCGTGTTTGTAACAATCTTTTTTGCAGCGACATCGCTCGCTGTTTCATCATTCGCTCAGCAAACCGCGACCTCTCCCGCACCGGGCGGTAAGGTTTCGAATACAGGGCAAGTAGCCGTGCCGGCGAACCCAGCCGGCGGCACCGGAGCTAGCGCTCCAACTGGACAACCGAATGCAGCCGACATGATGAAGCAGATGATGGAGCTGTCGAAAATCGGCGAGAACCACAAACTGCTTTCCAGTCTCGATGGCAATTGGGACTACACCATCAAGTTCTGGATGAATCCCGATCCCAACGCCAAGCCGCAGGAATCCAAAGGCACCGCGACCAGGAAATCGATCATGGGCGGCCGCTACGTGATGATGGATGTAAGCGGAAATATGCAGATGCCGGGCGAGGACGGGAAAATGAAAACTATGCAATTCAAAGGCATGGGCATGGAAGGTTACGACAATGTGAAGAAGAAATTCGTCGCTTCGTGGATCGACAATATGGGCACGGGTATCGAGTTCTCCGAAGGAACCTACGATCCAGCGACAAAATCGTTTACTTACACTTCCGAGATGGAACCGGTCCCTGGAATGAAAACACAGGTCCGCGAAGTGATCAAAGTCGCCGACAACAATCACATGAGTCTGGAGTGGTACGAGAACCAGGGCGGCCAGGAAAAGAAAACAATGGAAATTAACTACACGAAGAAAAAGTAGTTAACATGACCTGCCGCGCCGTAGCCTTGGCGAAGGCGGGAGATTAACTATACCAAGAAGAAATAGGACGAACGACTAGCTACATTTAACGAAGCGCCCGCGGACTTGTTTCGCGGGCGCTTTTTTTGTTTACGACGAATTCGCCGCAGCGAACCGCGCTTTCCGTTTCCGCACTAATCGGAGGGGAATAAAATAGGCGAGGAACGCGAGCAGAAATACGGCGCCACCAATGCGCGCACTCAATGTGATTGCGATCGATAATTCGGCCAACCCGAAGATCCAGACAAAACTTTCTCCTGCGAACGCTTGTCCCCATTGCGGTTGGCGACCGGCTGAAGGAACTCGCGGCCGAAGCGACGGCCAGAAGCGTGGCACCGCCTGGTAATAGGCGCGATACGATTCTCCCTGGCTTTGCCGCAGCGCTTCTTCTTCGCGAAGAATAAGCCGATAAACAAAAATCCAGTTCGCCGCGACCAGAAATACAAAACCAAGTCGACTGGCAAGAACGCCGATTCCTACCGCCATCGGCAGATTCCCAAAGTAGAGCGGATTGCGGGTGTAACGAAAAGGTCCATCTGCTACCAGAGCTTCAGAATGCTGACTCGTATCGTGAACGATATCGGTGCGCAGATAAGCCGCCGCCCATGTCCGCAACCCAGCGCTTAGAAAAACGAGGAACGCACCAGCCACGATCACTATTCGTGAGAACAGGTCCGCGTTTGGAGTGCCGCGCACAATCGACGGCGCGATCAAATGGCGGACCGCGACTATGAACGGCACGTGATCGAACGCCGAAAGGGAAAATCCCACGAAATACATCGCGCAGATGATCCAGAACCGCTTTTCGAACTCAAACTTGGTCGCGCGCACGCCCGCACTCTAGGGGCGGGCATGTGAACGGCGATTCAAAATTAATTCGAAAGATTCCGGCGCGAACCGCCGAACTAAGATTCATGAGATCTCGATCTTCTTGCCTCAATCCCGCTCAAACCGTGTTTAAGCTCTGGCGTTTTCTACTTTGTAACTTCTACTTCCTACTTTGCTGACTCATGGCTGAACCCGCATCGCCACGCCGGTCGAAGACTCGCCGTGGAGAGCTCGAAATGCCACTGCGGCTCGCAGTTGATCCGCGCTTTCAAGATCGCGAGCGTCAGCCGGGTCTAGATCTTCTCCGTGCGCTCGCCATCATCGTGGTCGTCATTTACCACGCCGCGCTATTCGGGTTCAAATTACCCGGCCGCGTGGATCGTTTCGGCTGGATCGGTGTCGATCTTTTCTTTGTCCTCAGCGGTTATCTGATCGGCGGCCAGCTCCTCGCCCCGCTCGCGCGCGATCAGCGCGTTAATCTCGGTCGTTTCTTCGCCCGGCGCGCCTTGCGAATCATGCCAGCCTACTTCGCGGTCCTGGTGATTTACTTTTTGTTGCCGTCGTGGCGCGAGTATCCCGAAATGTCGCAGCCGCTCTGGAAATTTCTCCTGTCGATCCAAAACGTTGCTCTGCACGGCGGCACTGCGTTCTCGCACGCGTGGTCGCTCGCGGTCGAAGATCAGTTCTACCTTTGTCTCCCGTTCATCTTGCTCTTGGCAAATCGCTGGCCGCGCGCGGCTCTTCTCATTCCGTGCGTCATTGTGTTCGGTGGAATCTTGCTGCGGACATTTCTTGCCTGGCAAAATCCCGCAGCCGACTTCGGCGTCTCGTTTCGGGGCTTTCAAGCTTGGATTTACTATCCAACCTGGACCCGGCTCGATCCGCTCGTCTTCGGTGTGGCTCTGGCTGCGATCGAAAAATTTCGCTCAGCGTGGTGGCAACGACTCACTAAGTACGCAATCTGGCTTTGGCTGCCCGGATTAGCCGCGATCGCTTTTGGCCTTTATCTGGGCGAAGGCGATTACCTCAGTGTCGCGGCCGCGATCTGGCAATTTCCACTCATCGCTCTTGGCATGGCTGCGCTTCTGATCTGCGTGCTTAGTCCGCGGCTGCCATTTCGCCGAGTTGCCATTCCGGGCGCCGCCTTCATCGCCAGCATCGCCTACAGCGCGTACTTGATTCAGAAACTGGTCATCCATTTCGTGGCGCAATTTTGCACGACTCACGACATCGTACTCATGTCCGTGCCCGCTCTTGTTCTCGTGGACATCTGCGTTTACGCCGCGGCGACTCTACTCTTTCTCGTGATCGAGCGCCCGTTCCTCCAACTCCGTCACCGACTGGCCCCGCGTAGAGCGAATTCTTAACTCTCAACAAATAACTGATAACGAATAACTCGGCGCCCATGGCGCCGTTCAGCGTCCGTTCCTCCAACTCCGCCACCGGTTCGCGCCGCGCGCATCGGTGCGAACCGACGCTGGAACTTGCGCTGCGTTGCCGATCGAGCGATGAGCGGCGGACGTGGATAACGTTTCCGTCTTTTTTCTTGCTCAGGGCGAACAATCGGCCGACGCAGTCATGGCGCGGTTGACCGCGTTCATCCGCGCAGCGAAGCAAACTCTCGCTCTTGCCGTTTACGACATGCGGTTCGGCGATCCGCTGAAGGCTGCACTCAGTTCCGCTTTGCGCGAGCGCGCTGCGGCCGGTGTGCAAATTCGGTTTTGCTATGACGGCGACAAACCAGCTCAGCCAAATGTCGCCGCCGGCCAGGACCCCGCTCCCGCAGGCACGAGCGCATTTGTTCAATCGTTGGGTTATCCCTGTCGCCGGATCGCCGGCGTGAAACTAATGCACAACAAATTCATCGTCCCAACAAATTCATCGTCCGCGACGGCCAATCGGTCTGGACCGGTTCGACCAACATGACGGATGACGCATTTACATTGATGGAAAACAATATTCTCGAGATTGATTCGCCGGCGTTGGCCGATTCCTATGCACAAGATTTCGAACAACTCTGGGAGAAAGAAAACTTCGAGAACACCGGCAACATCCACACTGGGCCGGTGCCCTTGGCCTTTTCCGGTCAACCGGCCACAGCGCGCGTCATGTTTTCGCCCGGTCTCGGAAACGAAATCGATGCCGAGATCGCCCGGCGCGTTCACGGAGCGAAACGACGCGTCCGCATTTGCAGTTTGTTAATTAATTCAGGCACGCTCATTTCCGAGCTCGGCAATTTATTGCGTCGGAACGACGTCAAGGTCGACGGCATTTATGATCGCACTCAGATGGCTGACGTTTACCGGCAGTGGCAGGAAGTGCCATCTAATCGATGGAAGATCGGCGCCCTCCAGGAAATTGTCGCGGGCGCCCACCTCGTCGGCAAAAATTCAACGCCCTACTTCATGCACAACAAAGTCCTGGTCGTCGACGACACCGTGATCACCGGTTCCTACAACTTCTCGCGCAGCGCCGAGTTCAACGCCGAGAACATTCTGTTCGTCGAAAGCCCGCCGCTCGCCGAAACCTACAGTGCTTACATCGACCACCTGCTCCAAAAATACGGGACCTGAATCTCGAAATTTCAGAGCCAGCGGCGCACTGCGCGTTTCAATTCCAGATAAGGCTCGCCGAATTTAGCGGTGAGATATCTCTCTTCTCGCAGGATCACGCCGTAATGCATGATCAATGCGAGCGGAACGACGAACAGCAGCGTGATCCAGTCGTTTAGAAAAAAGCCGAGCGCGACCTGGAGTAAGCAAAGCGCCAAATACATCGGGTTACGGGTGAAGCGATACGGCCCGCCGCGCACGATCGTTAACGCGGGTTCGGCTGGGTTCACGTTTGTTCCTGCCGTTTTCATCGTCACCAGGGCTGACAACGCGAGCGTCGGCGCCAAAACGACTAGAGCAATTCCGCAAACCAGACAGGCACTGTAACTCATAATCGGCAGCCTGATCACGAAGAAGTGCACCAAGGCGCTGATTACCGCGCCCACCAGCAAGATTAACGGCGGGAAAGCGATCACGCCGGGATTATCGTCATTTGTCACAGGTCAGAGGTCACAGTTCTTGTTAAATGCCAGTGCGGCTCGCACCTTCCTCTCCCTTGTTCGGGAGAGGAAGGAGGTGAGGGTGATCTGTCTTCCGCATTCTGTTAAACGTCAGTGCGACTCGCACCTCGCCAATGGGAAACTCTGCCAATCAAGTCCCGGGTTGCCGCAGCAATGTCTTCCGCTTTTGATACGCCGCTCTCGATTAATGCGCGTCCGGTGCTTTCCCAGATCTTCCTTACCACCAGCGCGCCGTTTTCGCGCACGATCCGGCCGAGATGCTGGACGGCGGCGGCAGTTGCAGATTTACGAATCAGTTCGGATGAAGTGCGCGATGTGAGTTCGCAGTAGCATCGCGCGACTTCGCCCACGCGCAGCGTAAGGAATGCATTGGCGGCGCCGTTTGATACACATTTCACTAGCAGCGCTGAGATTCCGCTCAAGCCTGGGATTCCGCCTTTGAGCGCCGGCACAACCGAAGTCGCCAGCGGCGCGACCATTTCTCCAAGATCGAGCGATTCCAGACCGCTGGAAATGAAAGCGGTGCCGGCGACGTTCAGATAAAGCCGGATCAATTCGCGCGGCGACGGCCGCTGCACGTAAACGCGCGCAACCCGTGTCACCATTTGGATTTGAGTGAAGAGAAGTATGAGCGCGTCGAGCCGGCCGTTTTGCATTAGCGCCGTGCTCAGAAAAACGGTGCTTGCTGTTCTGCGCACAACGGCGTCCGCCTCCGCTGATAAAACGCCGATCGCATTTTCGATCTCTTCCGGCGTGGTGAGGGAATGGCCGCGCGTCCGCGGATTAGCCGCGAGTCGGACGCGGAGCGCTTCGAGATATGCATCGTGTTTCGGACCGAACTCTTCCTCTGGCGGAATGAGCGCCGGTGGAAGTTTTGCGTAAGCGATCACGCAATAGAGGGCCGCCCAGGCCGCCGCGAGGATGAGCGTCCAGAAAACGATGCTACCGGCGAGTGGATGGATTCTCTCAGCCAGCGAGATCAAGCTGGTAACGCCGGCAACGATCAGTGAGAGCACGCAAACCGTCACCAGGATGACCAGCGCGATAATGATTCTCCGCGCGTTAAAGTTCTGCTCTGGCGACGTCACAGCGTTCACAAGTCGTGGTCGTTAGTCTCCACCGGCCTCGGCCGCGTTCAACTTCTGCTTCCCGATAACAATTAACCGATAACTGCGGCGGCAGCTTCCCGTGTCTCTGTCCTCCTTGGCTCGCCGTAGCCTTGGCGTAGGCGGCTGACTTGGCGCTACTCTATAAAGTCCGCGATCGACCGATATTTCTGGGTGAGCTCTCGGATGCGGTGATCCAAGCGGTGAAGATGATGGACCGAATGGTAGATCAGCCAGGAGCCGAGCACGACCAGACCCAGGTTCAGGAGCAGCAGCGGCACCAGCAGCGGCATCACCTTCCCGAAGCTGTAATAGTGCGAGGTCGCGATCAGCACGCTCAAGACCGATAGAGGCAAAGCGAAGATGGCGATCCCGGTGCGCAGGGAAGACAGCGCCGTTCGTTTCTCAGAAAGGAGCACCTGGACTTCGCCAAAGATAAGATTGTCGAGTGCGGGCGGTTCGTTCGCTTCCATACTCATTTGCTCTCTAATCTGTGCTCGTCCGTTCCAGATAACCAATAACAATTAACTGATAACCGCGGCAGCGATGTTTCCTCCTCTCCCTTGCTCGGGAGAGGATTGAGGTGAGGGTGATTGATGACAATAAGAGAGAAACGGATCGCAGTCGTCACTGGGGCGAACAAAGGGATTGGTTTCGAAGTCGCGCGCGACCTCGCGCGCAAAGGTTTCCATGTTTTCCTGGGCGCGCGCGATGAGAAAGCTGGCCGCGCCGCCGAAGAAAAGCTTCGCAAAGATGGCGAGGTCACGTTCCTCAAGATCGACATCGCCAACCTGGATAGCAGCATCAAGCGCGCGGCCCAGGAATTTTCGCGCCAGGCCGATCATCTCGACACGCTCGTCAATAACGCCGGCATTCTCCTCGATGACGACAAAGACGTGTTGACGATCACTCCCGAAATTTTTGAGACGACGCTGCGAACCAATACGCTCGGCCCGTTGCTCGTTTCGCAAGCATTCGTGCCGCTGCTGAAAAAGAGCGCAGCTCCGCGCATCGTGAATGTCTCCAGCGGCGGCGGTCAGCTCAGCGGTGGCGCTGACGGTTGGGCTCCCGCTTACTGCATTTCGAAAACGGCGTTGAACGACGTCACCGTCCAACTCGCCGCCGCTTTGCCGAAGTTCGCCGTCAATTCCGTCTGTCCGGGCTGGGTCCGCACCGATATGGGAGGCGCCAACGCGACTCGTTCTGTCGCCGAAGGCGCCGCGGGAATAGTTTGGTTAGCTGCCGACGCGCCTCAAAAAGAAACCGGCAAGTTCTGGCGCGATCGGAAAGTCATTCCATGGTGAAGAAGATATGAAGACCACAGACAACACGGTTTTAATCACCGGAGGCGGGTCCGGTATCGGCCGCGCCCTTGCCGAAGCTTTCCACAACCTGGGCAATCAAGTCATCATTGCCGGCCGCGGGAAGAAATCGCTCGACGAAACAGTTGCCGCCAATCCCGGGATGAAATCGGTCACGCTCGATGTGTCCGATCCGAAAAGCATCCAGTCGTTTGCCGCTCAGGTGACGGAGGATTTTCCGTCACTCAACGTGATCATCAACAACGCCGGGATCATGCGCCCGGAAAGCTTGCTCGAGGCGCCGAACTATCTGTCCGATGCCGAAGCGATCGTCACGACCAACCTGCTCGGCCCCATTCGGCTCACGGCCGCTTTGTTGCCGTCACTTCGGAAGCAACCGCGAGCCACGATCATGAATGTTTCCTCCGGCCTGGCCTTTGTGCCGTTGGCGATGACGCCAACTTATTGCGCGACCAAAGCCGCGATCCATTCCTACACCCAATCACTCCGTTACCAGCTCAAGTCGACAAACGTCGAAGTGATCGAGCTCATCCCGCCGTACGTCCAGACCACGCTCATGGGCGACCAGCAAGCTGAAGATCCAAAGGCGATGCCGCTGAAGGAATTTATCGACGAGGTCATGTCGATCTTGAAAAGCCAGCCCGATGCGAAAGAGATCTGCGTCAAGAAAGTGTATCCGCTGCGTTTCGCGGCTGAACAGGGACAAGAGAATTACGAGAACTTTTTCAACCAGTTCAATGACGCGATGCACAGCTGACTCCGGAATTCACCCTCCGTATTTCGTAATCCGCATTTCGAGATAACCAATAATTAGCAGTAGCTCTCCCCAGGGAGTCTTTCGACCGGACTGGCCGTACGCAGTGATTGGAGGGATGCCGTCCGCCGCGTCCCACTTATTGCTTCGTTCGTTGTAGTTGCGGTCGCCTGCTCGCGAACGCTTTCGGAGTCCTCAGCCGCGAGTACCTTGAGCAACAACCCGACGAGATGTTTACGCCCGGCAAGAATTTCCAACCGATTGATTCACGAGTGCGCATCGGTCATGTTCACTTGAAGGTTTCCGATCTCGAACGATCGCTCCAATTTTATTGCGAAGTGCTCGGATTCGAGCTGATGCAACGCTGGGGAACGAAGGCAGCGTTTGTTTCGGCAGGTGGATACCACCATCATGTCGGGCTGAACACGTGGGAAAGTCTCGGCGGTTCGCCGCCTCCTCCGGGCACGACCGGTTTATTTCACCTGGCAATTCTTTATCCCGATCGCGCATCGCTCGGGGACGCACTTCGCCGATTGCTCGCCGCCAAGATCCCGCTCGATGGCGCCAGTGATCACGGAGTGAGTGAGGCGCTTTATCTCCACGATCCGGATTACAACGGCCTCGAGCTTTATCGGGATCGTCCGAAAGATGAGTGGCCGCGGAACCCCGACGGTTCCATCGGGATGGCCACGCACCCACTCGATCTCGACGCGCTCCTGCGCGACGCAACATAGCCCACGATTGACCGTCCGTGATTTCGGCAACCGCTGCGCAAACGCCTCAACAATGCCAGTCCGGCTCGGACCTCAACCGCTCAACTCTCTGCCCGGGCTTGTCGCGCCGTAGCCTCGCGCAAAGGTGGGTCGCTATTTCCCGGATTTCGGCTATAGTCTGTAATGTCTAAATCCGTTGGAGCCTCTTTTTCACGTCGGATGCCGGATAACGTAACCGAGGAATTGGTGGCCGTGCTTTCGTCCAGGGCCTCCTTTGAGTTCAAGCCGTTGTTCGACATCATCCTGCTTAATCTTCGGGAACGAAACGCTGCCAGCGGCGGGGAAGAGATGTTGCGGTTGCGCGTTTACGAAAAGCTTCAGGGCCTGGTCGGCCAGGGCGCGGTCAACCGAACCGTCAACGGGACCACTAAAAAATATAAAGGCGTCACCCCGCGCATGAACACCCTTAAAGCGGAGATGAAAGTTTTGCGCGCCGAGTGGGCTAAAAAACTTCAGGCCAAAGCCGCCGCGCGGCGCTGACCTCAGACTCCGTGCTTCTTAATCTGAGTTCATCCTTCGCCAAAAGGATGTCGATCTTGCACGTGGATATTGTCGGGAAGGTCTGAGCTGTTTTGAATCTTAATGACAAGGCACCGTTGGTTCGGTATATTTCGGTATGCCCGCGACTAAATACCGGCCTATTCGTGAGGTTCAGCGGAACGGAACTGTTTCAAGAGCCGTCATTAGACAAGCGATCCGAAAATTAGCAGAACTGAAACGAACTCACCCCAGCCAGTACAAAGCAAAAATCCGGTCAAGTTCTGACAAAGACGTGCACCTGATTGTTCGACATAGTTAAACCGAAATGCCAGCGTCCCCCAGCGCTAGCGTATTCATTAACTGTCCATTCGATAAACAGTATCAACCGCTCTTTGAAGCGATCGTATTCTGTGTTTCAGCGTGCGGCTTCTTGCCCCGTTGTACATTGGAACTAACCGATGCCAGCGAAGTCAGAATCGAGAATATCTATCGGTTGATCGCGCAGTGTACCCACGGCATCCACGACATCTCGCGGACCGAAGTAGACGATCAACCATATCAACTGCCGCGATTCAACATGCCATTGGAACTTGGGATATTCCTTGGCGCCAAACGATTTGGCATTTCATCCAAGAAACGGTGCCTGATCATGGATCGACAGCCGTATCGGTATCAACGATTCATTTCTGATATCGGCGGGCAAGATATCAAAGCGCATGATCGGCGTGCGATTAAGGCAATTCGCCACGTGCGTGATTGGCTCCGCTCGGCTCCCGGTAAAGCTAAAATCCCCGGTGGCGCAATAATCTGGAAACGATATCAGCAGTTTCGGCGCGAACTACCTGTGATCGCAGAAGAAGCGCAGCTCGACCCGGCTCACCTCATATTCATCGATTATCTCCAGCTTGTAATTAATTGGCTCAAAGAGCATCGCGGCTAAGATCGACATCGTACGGGCGATGGAAAGTCTTGCCCTGAGCGGAGTCGAACGGGTCGACGACATTTTTGGATACGACTGGGTAGCGCATGCGTCCCGCGTGCCGCTTCGCCGTCTGGGCGAAGTGAACTTTATTCAATTCAGGGTGAATTCACTTCATCGTAAGCGGCTTATAATGAGTAGTGGGAGCGCGTCCGCATGAACACGTTACGGGCGGAGATGAAAGTCTTGCGCGCTGACTGGGCTAAAAAAGTTCGGGCCAAAGCCGCCCCGCGGCGCTGATCGCCGCTGTTCCCGTTTTCTGCTTTCTAATTCGCACTTTCCCACCGCGTGTGTCAGGAGGGAAGATGTCGATCTTGCAGGCCATGCTGCATGCTTCGCGTAAGGTCAGGATGAAACCGGAAAACAAATGGGATTTCGAAAGTGTCCGCGCTGTCGTAAGAAGCGCTATCCGGAAACTTCTGAAGGAGCCAAAGCTCCTCGACTTTCAGATCAATGAGCGAACGTTGACGCAGCGGCTTTCAATGCGCCTGCAGCCGGCATTTCACCCTCTGTTCGTAGATTGCGAGTACAACCGCATGTGGACAGAACAAGGTGACCGAGTCAAAAGGCTACGTTGGCGCGCAGAACTGACCCGAACAGATGATATCAACGGCAACACTGTGTACCCGGACATCGTCGTTCATAAGAGAGGAACCCAGGCGGAGAATCGTTTGGTGATTGAAGCGAAGCGAAGAGGCTCAACGCTAGCAAAAGGTCATAAAGATTACCGGAAATTGTGCGCCTTCACTAATCCTAAGGGACTCTTCCATTATAATTTGGGAGCTCATTTGTATTTTCGCAGAAACGGACATGGACGGGCCCGTTGCCATATTGTCTGGTTCGCGCGAGGTGATGTCACTGGTGTCACTGATGACGTGGACAATGTGACTGCGTCTTTCCGCAACCCATGCGCGCCTGCTCTGCGCAAAATGTAATCTGCAAAAATCAGATAAGATTCTGACGATCGCACCGCCGGCTCGCGAAGTCTTTTCGGAGTGGATCTTCGCGGGTGCTTTGGCAGCACACGTTCACAAGCTCTCGGGGCTGAACAAGATATCGATCTTGTGTTGAACGTCGTATCGCAAGCCCCGGAAACTATTCGCTAATGTTCTCTTGGCCCAAAACCTGACGTTGAAGCCAGGCATCATAGTCTTCAAGCCGCGTCAGCTTTTCGGGCGATAGGTATTCTCTACGCGACGGATGCATCACGGAATTGCGCATCAGATTCACTTCATTGATCCAGCTTGTGCGCTTTTCTTTATTGCCTGTTCCATAGGCGAGGAGATCTTCAAAAAGGTTCCAATTGGACACAATGATGTCGCGGTAATGAATTAGTTCAAAATTTTGCTCGCGATCGCCTGCTTTCCCATCGCTCTCATTAATCTTTTCGTCGACCCGTTTGCGTACGTTCTTAGGCACACCTGTAAACCACCATTGTGTAGGCGTCTCATCGAACGTCTGCTTGAGGATCGAGAGCACGGCGTCTTGTAGCGTCTTTTCGATCCGATCGATTATTTTTCGCGCTTTCTCGTTGGTGTCGGATTTTGCGCGCTCGATATACTCTTTTAGGCCGGGTGGATCGAAAGCAGGAATTATGTTCTTGATCGCTTGCTGACACATCTTTGTGCCAGCGGTCTGACCTTGCACTCCTCGAAGGGCGCGGAACTCGGCACGTTCCTGCGTTGTCAACGAAGCTAGATAATCGCCCAGTGCATCGGAAAATGGCGTCGTGACCTCAATCAATTCATGATCTTCGAGCGTTTCCAACCGGTGCGTGTTCTCCAGATGTTCGACGACACTACGCAAGACATTGATGCAAATCGTCGCACCATCATTCATTGCGAGGCCGCCGCCTTCGCCCGCACCTAAGGACCACCAATCGCTCGCTTTCTCCGCGAGCGGACTGAACCATCCGTTGAGTAACGCAATCGTTCGTCTCATGATTGCTTCGTTGTCGCCTGCCCAAAGGGGCCCGTGCTCAACAACATTTTTTCTGGGCCGGGAAAGATAAAACCCTGATTTATCCAATGCACCGAGCACACTCGACAGCGAGATGCAGCATTCTGGAGTCTTGCCTTTGTTTGAAAGAAGTATCCGGCCGTTCAGCGGTGATTCTTTGTCTTCGTTTAAGCCTTGAACCGCTTTTGAAATAATTGCACGAACGCGCTTTTCGTCATCCTCAGCATTCCAATGCAATTCGGCCCATAGCTCATCGAGCAGGCTGCGTTTAACGCTCTTTTGTTCGTGATTGATGTCAACGAAGAGCTTTGCCTGCATGTCGCCTCCAAGGCCTTGGAAGGCGACAACGTTCAAATAGCTTGTGGAAGCTCTTGGGTTTCCCGAATAAGCAAATAGTCGATGTTGCCCATCGATAATCCACGCCGATTTATACGTTGGGAAAAGAGTAAGCCAACCAACATTCGCTCCCTGTGCAGTACCTTCTTTTTTTCCGAAGTCGAACCTCGCATATTTACTTTTTTCGAGGTTGAGAACGATATTCGTCGGGAAAATACCATCTTCTGTAATGTAACGACTTATCTTCTTCAGTCGTGCTTTCGAAATCATTCGTTGATAGGCGTCAATATCCGTAGCGCGTCCTTTTCCTCGATGAGATACGAAGCAAATCTTCAGTAAGTACTCTGGTTGGATAGAAAAGGTGTAGTACGTCAACCCACCGACTCTTGTTTGTAATGCCGGCACTCGGATCTCTAGGCCTCGGATTTGTTTTAGCGGCAGAGCATCAGCTAGGAATTGATATCTCGAAGCCGGACCGAGATGAGCAACAAGCTCTTCATAATATTCAAGATCGCGCTCATCAAGTAGGACAATCTGTTGTTCCTCCGCCCGTGCTTTGTCTGTCGGATTGACAATGAAATCCCACGTGAAAATGATCGTCGCAACGTGGCGCCGCTTTGCTTGAGGAAAGCACTCGTGCACGGCATTCGAAAAGTTCTTCCGGATGGAACCAAATTTGCCCAACTTCTCCGCAAACTTCGGATCCTTGCGTGCTTGTTGGAATGTTTTGCACTCAATCGCGATCGCTACTTCGTCATCGACCGCGACGCAGTCGATCTGCGTCTTTGGACCATCGCTTGAAGCACCGACCGAAGCGCCGCCTTGTCCGGAGAGCAATTGGAAGCCCATCCGATAAAGCAATGTCCACGCGCGATCCTCAAGCAGATTCGTTTTGGGCTTAGGTTTTGATAAGCGCGCTGACTTTTTCGTTTGCTTTACGACAGTCCATCCTTCGTTTTTCGCGCTTTCTAGGTCGGCGGTATGAATCGTTTTGTATACGTCTGCCTTCCGCTTTTGCCGCGCGAATCCGAGCAATTCTTGCCGCGTGTGTACGTTTTCGAGCATTTTAGTCCCAGGGGTCTAATAAGTGATAATCACAACTCAGGAGGACGGTGCTCAATGTTTTCACACGTGATGCACCAATCACTACTTTCGAGACCGGTATCACTAAAACAAGTTGTGAAAAATGGATTCAGTCACGTTTCGACGGTCGGCCGCGGAGGCGGCCATGATTGACGCGCGGTGAATGCGCTCGCGCGTAAAGTGAGTGTATAACTTTCGAACTGATGGGTGATCCGCATTCGATACGATTACCCAGCAGCCCCGTTCGGCTGCAGACGTGGCGACGCAGGCGAGCCTTAGCTGGTCCTCCCACTGTAAGATCTTTTCATTATATTTGAGAAAACCATTGTTGCCGTGCGCAACTGTATAAGGCGGATCGAAGTATAATAAATCGTTAGCGACGGCGTTCGCAGTAACGTCTTCGAAATCGCCAACAATTAAGCGTGCGCATCGCAACTGTCTCGATGCCTCGCGAATACGTTCCACGTCACACGGTATCACGTGCTTCTTATAGCCGTACGGCACGTTGAACTCACCTCTTAAGTTAACTCGGTAGATTCCGTTAAACGCAAGGGTCGTTAGGTAAATCATTCGCGCTGCGCGCGTGGATTCGCATCGGGGACGCATCTCACGAATCGCGTAGTAATCGCGTTTTGTATTTTTGTGCCGCCGAAGCGCGGCGATTACGGTCTCGGGATCGTCTCTAATTTGTTTGTAGCAATTAATCAGGTCCTTGTTCGTGTCCGACAAAATGGCTTGCTTTGGTGCCAACTGAAAAAAAAGCGCCGCACCACCGCAGAAAGGCTCGAAGTATCGCGGGAATTTCGCGCAAGAGATCACGTCGGCAAGCCGCGGCGCGAGCCAACGTTTACCGCCTGCCCATTTTAACAACGGCACAGAAGGAACGTAGGACGAACCATTAGAGCCTAAAACCTGTGTGGTCTTCTTCGAAAGATTAGGCACGGTACAACCCGAGGTTTCGAAAAAGCGTGGCTACCAAGCGATCAGGCTTGGTGACATTACGTTTTCCTTGCTGCACATCGCGAAGGATATCGGCGATCTGCTCTGCGATTCCTGCAGTCAGTTCTTCGAAGCGTTCGACTGAAACGGCTTCGCCTTCTAACGCTGACGCCAAACGCTGGCAGACGTTCTGAAGAACGAAGAAAGCAGAGCTTTCTGTCCGATCCTGCGCCAGCGAGTTAAATTCTTTTCCAAGCGACTCCAGTTTTTGCTGGTTGAGCTCGCCGGACAACGCATTAAGCAACTGCGATATGCGATCGTCGGGGGGCATCTGTACCGATGAGGTCGGCGCGACTAAAGATAGGCACGACCGTATGGCCACGCTGCTCGATGTTTTTTCGGCCGCCTTCCTCTCGGTCCACTAAAACGATCACAAATGCGATCTGGCCGCCGGCCGCTTTAATCGCATCGATTGCCTGCAGCGTTGATCCACCTGTAGTTACGACGTCGTCGACTATCACCACAGAGTGGCCAGAAGCAAAATTACCTTCGATCAGTTTGTGTCGACCGTGAGTCTTAGCCTCTTTACGCACGATAAAGGTTTGAAGCTTGCTGCAAGGATCCTCTAGGCGCGCGAAAATGCCGATGCTAGAGGCTATCGAGTCGGCACCGATTGTAAGCCCGCCAATACTATCCACCCGAACCTGCAAACGAGCGGCCGTATCCTTGACTAGTTGCCAACCGACCCGACCGACAAGAATCAGTCCCTCCGGATCGGAGGTCGTTTCCTTCGCGTCGATGTACAAATCGCTTTGCGCACCCGAAGCGAGAGTAAATGTGCCTCGGTGGACAGATTTGCCCTTAAGAATCCGAAGCAACTGCTCCCTGAGGCCTGCTGACTTCACATCAACAGAGTGTGTTGATCGCTGCTTTGGAACCCCACATTTAGTGGGCGGCGCTGCCAGCATCCTGAATTTAGAGCAGTATCAGTGCGACACGTCAACACAAAACATATTATATTATATTCAGGCGACCGAAGAAGGCTTTCTTTCATTTCATTCGGTCGAATGTCTTTTGTAAGAGCGCGAGATCGCTGGCATTGCCCGTCTTCTCACGAGAACTCTCAATCCATTTCTTTTCCAACGCGTTCTTGGTCGGACGATCGGATTGATAGAAGACGGGGAAAGCTCCTTCGACTTCGCTCAGGACAGGCTCCGACGCCGATGTCACAAGACTTGATGTCATTTCATTCGATCGAACGTTTTTTGGAGTAGCTCCAGATCTGAGGCGCCACCAGTTTTTTCTCTGGAGCTTTCAATCCACTTCTTCTCCAACGAATTCTTCGTTGGTCGATCATTCTGATAGAACACTCCAAAAACTCCTGGAAACGGTAATTGAGCCAGTTTGTAGGCTGCCAATTCATCCGTCACATCATGACGTAATTCATCTTCGGGAGAATTGTCCCATTTCTTTTCCTGGATCAGCTCGAAGCTGCCGCCTTTGCGCGGATCGGCCGGATCGAACACGTCGGGATAAAATTCGACGCATTCGGATAAACATTCGATAACGCTGAAGCCCTGGTGATCGAACGCGCGCTCGATCATTTCCATCATGTGTTTGACCTGGGTGGCGTGGGTGCGCGCGATGAAGGTGGCCCCGGCCGAAATCAGCTGTTTCATCGGATTGACCGGCATGTCGATCGCGCCGGTTGGGTCGGTCTTGCTCTTGAAACCGATGGGTGACGTCGGCGAGGTCTGCTTTTTGGTCAGGCCATAGACGAAGTTGTCCATGATGAAGTAGACGAGGTTGACGTTCTTGCGCGCGCCGTGAGTGAGATGGTTGCCGCC
>WNFJ01375845.1_pt5 | contig 17764 bp, 17 predicted proteins | sample 5400461 | NCBI WGS metagenome assembly WNFJ01 (sample SAMN13153349, study PRJNA577476) | soil metagenome | isolation source: 115 cm saprolite on Douglas fir-dominated hillslope | place: USA:California | collected 2013-09-17 | reverse complement strand
ATGGACGAGATCGAGCGGCAGCACAAGCGCGGCCTGCCCGTGCTCGTCGGCACGGTCAACGTGGACGTGTCGGAGACGCTGTCGCGCATGCTGAAGCGGCGCGGCCTGCGCCACGAGGTGCTGAACGCCAAGTACCACCAGCGCGAGGCCGAGATCGTGGCCCAGGCGGGCCAGGGCGGCGCCATCACGATCGCCACCAACATGGCGGGCCGCGGGACCGACATCAAACTCGGGCCCGGCGTGAAACAGTGTCAGGTGTGCGGCATCCGGGCCCGCGGCGAGGCCGCCTTCGGGCAGGTGGTGGAGCACCCCGACTTGACACCGGAGCGGATCAAAGAGCTCGGCTGCAACGACGACCCGCCCTGCGGGCTCGTCATCGTCGGCACCGAGCGACACGAAGCGCGCCGCGGCCGCCAGGGCGACCCGGGCCAGAGCGTGTTCTTCCTGTCGCTCGAGGACGACCTGATGCGGCTGTTCGGCTCCGACCGCATCGCGCGCTGGATGGACCGCACGGGCGCCGAGGAGGGCGAGGTCATCACCCACCCCTGGGTGACGGGCGCCATCGGCCAGGCGCAGAAACGCGTGGAGCTGCAGAACTTCCAGGCCCGCAAGAAGCTGCTCGAGTACGACGACGTCATGAACCAGCAGCGCGAGGTGATCTACTCGCTGCGGTTGTTCGCGCTGGAAGGCGGCGAAGAGCTCAAGGCCGAGGCGGTGCGCATGATCGAGCAGGCGGTCGAGCAGCTCGCCGACGAGCTGGTCGGCGATACCACGGACCCCTACCAGTGGGACCGCGCCCAGCTCGAGACCGAGTTCCTGCTCAAGTTCCTGCTGTCGGTCCCCGGCCTCACCGACCCCGCCCAGGTGAAGAGCCGCGACGACTTAGTCCGCGCCGCCCAGCAGGCCGGTCGCGAGGCGTTCCAGGCGAAGCTCGACTACTTCAAGGAGATCGAGGCCAAGCTCGGGGCGGCGAACCTCGGAGCCCAGCTCTTGTCCCAGCTCATGCTGCGGGTGATCGACGACAAGTGGAAGGATCACCTCTACGACCTGGACCAGCTGCGCGTCGGCATCCAGTTCCGGCAGTGGGGCCAGAAGGACCCGCTCATCGAGTACAAGCACGAGGCCTACGAGATGTTCGTCGGCCTGATGCACGACCTGCGCGCCACCTTCGCCGAGCAGTGGCTCAAGCTGCAGCTCGACGTGGCCCCGCCGCCTGGCCAGCAGCAGCCCCGAGCCCCGGCCCGCACCGTCACGGGTCCCGCGGGTGGGCGGCCGGGGCGGCGCCCCACGCCCATGGTCGCCACCAAGGCCGCGGCGGACGGACTGGTGAGCTCGGAGGCCCGCGCCCCGGCCGCCGCCAGCGTGGGAGCGGGGGTGGGAACGGCCCTGCCCGCCCCGAACGCCTACGCGGGGGTGGGCCGCAACGACCCGTGCCCCTGCGGTAGTGGTAAGAAATTCAAGAAGTGCCACGGCGCCGCCCTCTAGCGGGTCCCCCCGTCCCAGGGCTCGGGCCAGCGCGGCTCTCCTCAGCGCCCTCTAGAGGCCGCGCCATGCCCCTACCAGACGGCGTTACATTTGTGCGTGAGGCCCGCGACGCCCGGATGGGCGGCCGGGGCGGGGGACCCCAGGGGGCCACGCATCGCCCCGGAAGCCCTGACGTCTCTTACGCAAGGAGCAGTCACGTGTCCAAGAGCGACGACCAGAAACTCGCCGCCCTGGTGAAGAAGAACGCCGCCAAGGCCGCGGCGGCCAAGCGGAAGGTACAACGCCAATACGACAGTACCCTGCCGCCCGAGACCACGGACGCCGATCTCGAGCGGCGCGACTTCTTCTCGGAGATGAAGAAGCGGGAGTTCTGACCGAGCCCCCTGAAGCCCCCCGGGGCCCCCGGGACCGCCTGGGCCACCGCCAGTTCGTGTCCGGGCGCTTTGAGTAGCTAGACCGTCCCTCGAGGACCGCACCTGCCGCCCGGCCCGCTGCCAGCCATCCCGTCACGCAACATTTCGACACCGACGCAGCAGTTCGGTGCCGCTGCGGCCACCGGGGGCGCTAGGTTCGCCCCGTGTCGCCGCGTCTCTTTGAGCACCCCCCGCGCGACCGGGCGCGCCAGCGGCTCTGGGCCTTGGGACCGGCCGCGTTGACGGGGCAGGAGCTCGTGGCCATTCTCCTAGGGACGGGAGGTGGCGGCTGGGGGGGCGGGGCCGCCCTGACGCTCGCGGCCGAGCTGTTGGCCCGGGCGGGCGGCTCGCTGCGGCGGCTCGCCGCGCGGCCGGCGGCCGACCTGGTGCGGGTGCCGGGGGTGGGGCGCATCGGGGCGGCGCGCGTGCTGGCGGCGCTCGAGCTGGGCCGCCGGGTGGCGGCCGAGACCGTGCCACCGCCCCAGCGCATCCGCGGCCCCGCCGAGGTGCAGCGGTTCTACGGCCCCAAGCTGCGCGATCTCGCGGTCGAGGAGTTCCACGTGCTGGCGCTGGGGAGCCAAGGGCAGGTGCTCGCGGACCTCCTCATCACGCGGGGGATCTTGAACAGCTCGCTCGTGCACCCGCGCGAGGTGTTCCGGGCCGCCATCGCCGAGGCGGCGGCCGGCATCATCGTGGTGCACAACCACCCGAGCGGCGACCCCACGCCGTCGGCGGATGACCGCGCCGTCACCCGGCAGCTGGTGGACGCGGGCCGGGTGCTCGACGTCCCGGTGCAGGACCATGTGATCCTGGGAGGGGAACGCTACGTGAGCTTCGCGGAGGCGGGACTGCTGTGACCAGCACGGCGCCCCTACTGGCGCCCGAGCTCGCCCGGGCGGTGGCCGCCCAGCGCGAGCGGCTCGACTTGGACTTGGTGTCGCGCGCCTACCAGGTGAGCGCGCAGGCGCACCTGGGCCAGAAACGGCTCTCGGGCGACGATTACGTGTCGCATTCGGTCGCCGTGGCCACCATTCTGGCCGAGCAGCAGATGGACTCCACCACCATCGCGGCGGCCCTGCTGCACGATGTCGTCGAGGACTGCAACGTCTCGCTCGACGATATCCGCAAGAACTTTGGCCGCGAAGTGGCCGAGCTGGTGGACGGACTCACCAAGCTGTCCACCCTCACCTTCCGCTCGACCGCCGAGGAGCAGGCCGAAAACTACCGCAAGCTGCTGCTCTCGATCGCGCGCGACGCGCGCGTGATCATCATCAAGCTCGCCGATCGGCTGCACAACATGCGGACGCTCGAGCACCTGGACGAAGAGAAGCGGCGCCGCATCGCGCTCGAGACGCGCGAGATCTACGCGCCGCTGGCGCACCGCTTCGGCATGGCGGGCGTGAAGGCCGAGCTGGAAGACCTGGCCTACAAGTTCCTCGAGCCCGAGGAGTATCGCGCGCTGGCGCGCAAGGTGCGGGCCAAGAAATCCGAGCGTGAGCGGACCATCGAGCGGCTGGCGGGGCCCCTCGCGACGGAGCTCGGGCGGGCCGGCGTGGCCGACTGCGAGATCACCGGCCGGCCCAAGCACCTGTGGTCGATCTACAAGAAGATGAAGAAGCGGGAGAAGCCGTTCGAGGAGATCTACGACCTCCTCGCGGTTCGCGTGCTCGTGAACTCGATCCCCGACTGCTATCACGTGCTCGGCGTGATCCATCACAACTGGACGCCGCTGCAGGAGCGCTTCAAGGACTACATCGCGAGCCCCAAGTCTAACGGCTACCAGTCGCTGCACACCACGGTGTTCGGGCCGGGCGGCCAGCTCTACGAAGTCCAGATCCGCACCCGCGAGATGCACCATACGGCGGAGTACGGCATCGCCGCACAGCTCATCGAGCTGCAGCAGGACACCCACACGCCCGAGGAGTTCCTCGAGTTCCTCAAGGTCGACCTGTATCAGGACGAGATCTTCGTGTTCACGCCGCGCGGCGACGTCAAGCGGCTGCCCAAGGGCGCCACCCCGATCGACTTCGCCTTCGCCGTGCACACGGAAGTGGGCCAGCACTGCCAGGGCGCGCGCCTCAACGGCCGCATCGCGCCGCTGCACCGGCCGCTCCGCAACGGCGACACCGTCGAGGTCATGACCAGCCCCCAGGCCAAGCCGTCACGCGATTGGCTCACGCACGTCCAGACGGGGCGCGCCCGCCACAAGATCCGCCAGTGGATCCGCCAAGAAGAGCACGAGCGCAGCCTCGAGCTGGGCCGCGACATCCTGGCGCGCGAGGTGCGGCGCCGCCGCCTCGCACCCCCCGACGCCGAGCGCCTGGCCCAGGCGGCAGCCGCCCTGTCGGTGGGCAGTCCCGAGCAGCTGCAGGCGGCCTTGGGCCGCGGCGACGTCGCCCTCGGCGCGATGATGCGGGCGCTCTATCCCGACCTCCCGGCCGACGAGCTCCAGCCGCCCAAGCCGACCGCCTTCGGCCGCGTGATCGAGCGGCTGCGGCTCGGTCGCGGCATCAAGATTCAGGGGGTGGACGGCTTGATGGTGCGCTACGCCCAGTGCTGCCAGCCGGTGCCGGGCGACACCGTCGTGGGCTACGTCACCCAGGGCCGCGGCATCTCGATCCACCGCAGCGACTGCCCCAACCTCCTGCTCCTCTCGGCCGAAGCGGAGCGCCGCGTCGAGATCGACTGGCAGGAATCGGAAGGCGAGACCTTCGTGGTGCGGCTCGCCGTGTCGGGCGAGGATCGCCGCGGCCTCTACGCCGACATCTGCACCGCTATCAGCGAATCCGGCACCAACATCCGCTCGGCCGAGCTGGCCACGCGCGACGGGGCGGTGTACGGCTTCGTGTTGGTGGAGGTCGAAAACCAGACCCACTTGAACAAGGTGATCCGCGCGACCCGGCGCGTGAAGGGCGTCACCGACGTCGCGCGCCGCGAGGCGGGTCCGCAGAACCCCCCGGCAGCCGGTTAGCTTTCGCTGATGCCCTTCGAGCTCGTTGCCCCGTTCGCGCCCGCGGGGGACCAGCCGCGCGCCATCGAGGAGCTCGGCGCCGGCCTGGCCCGAGGCGACCCGTACCAAACCCTGCTCGGCGTCACCGGCTCGGGCAAGACGATGACGATGGCGCACGTCATCGCCGGATTCGGGCGGCCGACCCTCGTCTTGTCCCACAACAAGACGCTCGCGGCCCAGCTGTACGGCGAGCTCAAGTCGTTCTTCCCGCGCAACGCCGTCGAGTTCTTCATCTCCTACTACGACTACTACCAGCCCGAGGCGTACGTCCCCCAGACGGACACCTACATCGCCAAGGACTCCTCGATCAACGATGACATCGACCGCCTGCGGCTGCGGGCCACGTCGAGTCTCATGGAGCGGGACGACGTGATCATCGTCGCGAGCGTCTCCGCGATCTACGGCCTCGGGGACCCCGAGCTGTACCGCGAGCGGCTCGTCACGGCCGCCGTGGGCGCCACGCTGGGGCGCGACGCCCTGCTCGAGGAGCTCGTGGGGGTACAGTATCAGCGCAACGACGTCGCGTTCGAGCGCGGCACGTTCCGCGTGCGCGGGGACACCGTCGAGGTCTTCCCCGCCTACGATGAGCAGGCGGTGCGCATCGAGTTCTGGGGCGACACCGTCGAGCGCATCGCCAAGATCGATCCCCTGACCGGGGACACGATCACCCAGCTCGACCGCGCCGCCGTGTACCCGGCCACCCACTTCGTCACGGAGCGCCCGATCGTGGAGCGGGCCGTCACCGCCATTCGCGCGGAGCTCAAGGACCGGCTGGCCGCCCTCGCGCTCCAGAACAAGCTGCTCGAGGCCCAGCGGCTCGAATCGCGCACTCACTTCGACATCGACATGCTGCTCGAAGTGGGTCGCTGCACCGGGATCGAGAACTATTCACGTCACTTGACCGGTCGCGTGGCGGGCGAGCGGCCGGCGTGCCTGCTCGACTACTTTCCCGCCGACTACCTCTGCATCCTCGACGAGTCGCACCAGACCCTGCCCCAGCTCGGGGGGATGTACGAAGGCGACCGCTCCCGTAAGCAAACGCTCGTGGACTACGGGTTCCGCCTGCCCTCCGCGCTCGATAACCGGCCGCTGCGGATCGACGAGTTCATGGCACTCGTGCCGCGCCTGCTCTTCGTGTCGGCGACCCCGGGCGAGCAGGAGCTCGAGCTGTCGGAGGGCGTGGTGGTGGAGCAGATCATCCGCCCGACGGGGCTCGTCGATCCGGAGGTCGTGGTGCGGCCCGTGAAAGGCCAGGTGGACGACCTGCTGCACGAGATCCGACTGCGCGCCAAGGCGGGCGAGCGCGTCCTCGTCACCACCCTCACCAAGCGCATGGCCGAGGACCTCACCGATTACCTGCAGCAGCACGGCGTGCGGGTGCGCTACCTCCACTCCGAGATCGACGCCATCGAGCGGGTCGAGATCATCCGCGGCCTGCGGCTGGGTGAGTTCGACGTGCTGGTCGGCATCAACTTGCTGCGCGAGGGACTGGACCTGCCCGAGGTCTCGCTCGTCGCGATCCTCGACGCCGACCAGGAGGGCTTCCTGCGCTCCGACCGCTCCCTCATCCAGACGGTGGGGCGCGCCGCCCGCAACCTGCACGGCCTGGCGATCCTGTACGCCGACCGCACGACGGGCTCGATGCAGCGCGCCCTGGAGGAGATGAGCCGGCGCCGCGCGCGGCAACAAGCGTACAACACCGAGCACGCCATCACGCCGCGCTCGATCGTGAAGTCGGTGGACCAGGTGCGCTTCGCCACCCGGTTCGCGGATGCCAAGACCGCGAAGCCCGAGGCGCCGGTGCTGCACCGCCCGGCGGACGCGCGCGAGCGCGACGCGCTCGTGCGACTGCTCGAGCAGCAGATGCAGGCCGCCGCCGAAGAGCTCGACTTCGAGCTCGCCGCCGTGCTGCGCGATCAGATCCTCGAGCTGCGGGCCGAGGGCGACCCGGGCCACGATGCGCCTCTCCGCCGCCGCGCTGCACCAGTTCGGTGAGGCGCTCGGCCGGGGGCTCACGCCGCCGGCCGTGATCGGCTGCTCGGGGGAGCTGGGCACCGGCAAGACCACGCTGATTCAGGCGATCTGCCGCGGCCTCGGCGCCCGCGAGCTCGCCACGAGCCCCACCTATGCCCTCGTGCATCACTACGAGACCGCCGTCGGCCGTCCCGTCTACCACGCCGACTGCTACCGCCTGCGCTCCCCCGAGGAGGCGCGTGACCTGGGCTTCGACGACATGGTGCGCGAGGGGGCGATCGTCCTGATCGAGTGGCCCGAGCGCGCCGGGGCCTGGGCGCCGCCGCTCGACCGCCACTTCCGGCTGAGCTACGCGGGGGACGCCGCGCTCCGCGAGCTCGAGGAGCTGAGCTGAGCGGGCCCGGAGTGTGGCGCGGTCGCCACCCCGCGGCCCCAAGGTGTGGTCGCGCCGCGGCGCCTCCAAGCCGCGTGCCCGTGCTAGGATAAGCCCAACAACCCCATGACGTTCCCCGCTCCTGTCCCGGAAATCCCCGCGGCCCACGTCGACAAAGCCGCAGCCTACTATGTGAAGACGCTGGGCTTCACCCTCGATTGGGGGGACGACCAAGGCGGCATTGCAGGCATCTCGAGGGGGAATTGCAGACTGTTTATCAGCAATCGCTCGTTCCGAGAGTCCTACGGCAACAGAGGCCCTATCCTTTTCTGGCTCAATCTTGACAGCAAGGCTGAGGTGGACGAACTCTTCGCACAGTGGAAGGCCGCGCAAGCGAAGATCGTTTCGGAGCCCACAGACAAACCGTGGAAGCTGCGCGAGTTTATGGCCGCCGATCTCGATGGCAACCTCATTCGTGTCTTCTATGATTTCCGGGGCGACAGGTAAGAGAACCACACCACTTCCATAGGCCCGGCCAGAACGGCTTCTGGCTCTGGCAACAAGCGCTGCGACGCCGCCTGAGCTGCGCACCCGAGAGTACTTCACCCAGTCCGAGCGCCTCCGCGCCGAGCCGTTCCCGCTCGACGCGGCCTGCCACGAGGTGGAGGCCATCGCCCGCGGCACCCTCCCTGCCGCGACGCTGCCGCACGGCCCCGTCACCCCGCCTCCGCCCCGGGCCGCTCGCCCCGCGCCGACCCCAGCCCCGACCCGCTAGCCGCACTCCCCTGGCGCGCCGGGCCTCGCTAGGTTCCGGAGAGTCTCGGGCAGGCGGCACGGCGTACCTGATCAGCGCAGCGTAAGCGGGCACGAGCTCCCGCCCGGCGCCCCGCGGGGAGCAGCGATGAGCGGCTACTGGCTCGCGATCGACACGGCAACCGACAGCGCCAGCGTCGCCGTCGGGCGGGCGCCCCTCGCCGAGACCAGTGCCCACGTGCGCGGCGCGCGCCGCCACTCGCCCGAGATCATCCCCCTGGTCGATTTCGCGCTGGGCCGGCTCGGCCTCAAGCCGGCCGAGTTGGCCGGGATCGTCGTGGGTGACGGTCCCGGCAGCTTCACGGGCCTGCGCATCGGCTGGGCCGCGGCGAAGGGACTGGCGCAGGAGGCCGCGCTCGAGCTGCGCGCCATCCCGTCCCTCATGGCCGCCGCCGCCGGCGCCGGCTTCACGCTCGGGCCCGCGCCCGTCGCCGCCTGCTTCGACGCCCTGCGGGGCCAAGTGTACGGCGCCGTCTACGTCTTTCACCCCGATCGCGTGGAGACGCTCCTCGCCCCGACCGTCACGACGCTGGACGAGCTGGCGCGCGTCGCGCCGGTGCGGCCGCGGATCGCGGTGGGGGACGGCGCGCTCCGCTACGCCGCCCAAGTGACCCGCTGGATCGGCGCGGACCCCGTCGGGCCCGAGGCGCTGCCCAACGGCGCGAGCCTGATGCTCGCCCTGCTCGGCCGCAGTAACGCCGCGCGGACCGTCACCGACCCTGCCGGCGGCGAGCCGGTATACGGTCGCCCCGCGGCCGCGCAGGCCCACTGGGAGGCGCGCCACGGTCGCCCCCTACCGGATTCGTCCCGCCGGGAGAGCTGACGTCGCCGACGTCGCCGCCATCGAGCGGGTGGCGTTCTCCGATGCCTGGTCGTTCGGCGACTTCGCCGAATGCGCGGCCGTCGGCGTGCCGTTCTTGGTCGCCGTCGAGCGCGGCAGTGTGGTCGGCTACGTCATCGGCCAGACGGCGGCCGACGAAGGCGAGATCCTGAACTTGGGCGTCGCCCCCGCCCATCGCGGCCGCGGCGTGGGCCACGCCCTCGTCGAGCGCATGCTCGCCCTGTTGCACGAGCGCGGTGCCGAGGTCGCCTATCTCGAAGTGCGGGAGTCGAACGGCGCGGCCCGCCACCTCTATGAGTCGCTCGGGTTTCGCGAAGTGGCCCGGCGCCGCCGCTACTACCGCCGCCCGGTGGAGGACGCGGTCGTTTTGCGGACCACACTGGGGGCTCGGGAGCGGCCTACACGGCACTAGGTGAAAGTGGCGTATCTTTGATTGACAGAATGACTTGCGAGCCATATACTGTGGGCGTCCTTGACCCCCACCCGCCGCACGCTCGGGAGGTACGTGGTGAGCCGCAGCCTCAATAAAATCATGCTGATCGGGAACTTGGGGGCCGATCCCGAGGTACGCAGCACCAATACCGGGTCCCGCGTCGCCACCCTGTCCCTCGCGACCAGCCGCCAATGGACGGGACAGGGCGGGGAGAAGCAGGAAAAGACCGAGTGGCACCGCGTCATCTGCTGGAACAACAAGGGCGCCCAACTCGCCGATCTGGCCGAGAAGTACATGAAAAAGGGCGACCGGATCTACGTCGAAGGGCGCATCGAGTATCGCACCTGGGAAGATCGTGAGAAACAGACGCGGTACGTCACCGAGGTCATCGCGCGCGAAGTGATCCTGCTGTCGGCGCGGGGCGGGGCTGGCGGCGCCGGGGGCGGGGGCGGTGACGTCGCAGGCGAGCCCGCGCGACCCAGAGCCGCGGCCAAGGTGGCACCGGAGGGTAAGCCGGCGTCGCTTGACGGGTTCCCGGAGGCGCTCGATGAGGAGGACGACGATCTGCCGTTCTGACCGAGTGGCCCTGCTTTTTGCCCTTGTAGCAGGGCCACTCGCGGGGCTCGGGCCGGCGCTCGCGGCGCAGGACACCACGCAAGCCCAGCGCGACACCTCCCAAAAAGCCCGCGACACCACCGGAGCGGCGGCCGCCGCCCCCGCTGCCCCCACGCCGCTCGGCGCGCCCGCCCAAGTCCCCGCCACCCACGTCGTCACCAAGGGCGAGACCCTCTGGTCGATCGCCCAGCTCTACTACAGCGATCCGCTGTTGTGGCCCGACATCTACCGCCTCAACACCGCGTTGATCGACGATCCCCACTGGATCTATCCCGGCGAGGAGCTGAGCCTGCAGCAGGTGGTGAGCGTGGCGCAGGCGCCGCCCGAGTCGGCGGCGGTCCAAGCCCCGCAGGGGGCGCCGACCGGCGGCCCCGCCGACACCGTCCGCGCCGCCGCGCCCACCGACACCGTCACCAAGGTCGCCGTCGCGCCGCCCGACACCACGACGGTGCTCGACACGGCGCAGGCGGTCATCGAGGCCCCGCCGCCGCCGCCCGCCGGGCCGCTCGAGGCCTATCAGACCGTCTTCGATCGCCGCCTCACGGCCACCCAGCAGGTGCGCGACGTGCTGAAGGCGTACATCAATCAGCCGTATCGCCCGGTGCGCCGCGGTGAGTTCTACGCCGCCGGGTTCCTCACGGAAAACGAGAGTTTCCCGTGGGGCGAAGTGGTCGGCAACACCGAAGCCCCCGCGATCCCGGAGTTCGTCGAGCGGCCCGGCGCGATGATCTACCAGGAGATCGCGATCGCGCCGCCGCGCCGCGCGTCGTATCACGTGGGCGATTCGCTCCTCATCGTTCGGCTCGATCGCCACATCTCGGGGTGGGGGGAAGTCGTCGTCCCGCACGGCATCGCCCGCGTGACCGAGGTCCAGCGCCAACAGGTGCTGGCCCGGGTGGTGATGCAATTCGGGCGCATCCTCGGCAGCGGGTTGCGGTCCGTGCCGCTCGAGCCGTTTCGCGACCCCGGCCCGGTGCGGCCCACGCCCGTCCGCTATGGGCTCGAAGGCAACGTCGTCGCGGTCCGGGACCCGCACGTGCTCACGATCGAGCAACAGATCATCTTCATCAGCCGGGGGCGGGCCGAAGGCGTGACCGTAGGCGACGTGTTCGAGGTGTACCGCCCGGCCATGGGCGTGCTGGGGACAGCCTCCGAGGAGCCCGCGCTCGCCGTCGAGATCGTGCATACGCGCGAGCACTCGGCCTCGGGGCTGGTGCTGAACCACATCCAGCACCCCGACCTGGTCCCCGGGTTGCCGACGCGCCTGATTCGGAAAATGCCCTCCTGAGCCCGCCGCCCCGGCGCTCCGCCCGCCTCGGCGCCCCGACGCGCCGGGCGCGGGAAGCCGGAGCGGCGGGGTGAGCTGGGCTGGCACTCCCGAGACACCGTGGTCCTCGTCACCCACCTCATCGCGCTGGGCTGCTACGCCGTGGCCACCGCGGCTGCGCTGGCCCCGTTCGCCGGGCTGCGGCCGGCGCCCCGCGCCGTGACGCTCGGCGTCCCCCTGGCCGGGGTGGTGGCGCACGTCGTCGGCGTGGCCCAGGTGACGCCCGTCGGCGTGGCGCCGGCGCTCTCGCTCCTGGCGCTGTTCTTGATCCTGCTGCAGGTGGCGAGTGAGCGGCTGTTCCGCGCCTCCGCCGTGGCCCTGTTCACCGGGCCGCTCGCCACCGGGCTCATCGCCCTGGCGCTCTTGATCGGGCTCGCGCCCGAGGCGGCGCCGGGCGGGCTGGGCGGGCTGGGCGGGCCCGCGGGGGCGACCGGACCGACCGGGCCGCCCAGTGCCTGGTCCATCCTGCACGTCACGGTGAGCATTCTCGGACTCGCCCTCTTGGCCCTGGCGTTCATCGCGGCGGCGCTCTACCTGCTGCAATTCCGCGAGCTCAAGACCAAGCGCTTCGGGCAGGTGTTCCGGTTGTTCCCGCCGCTCGAGCGGCTCGACCGCCTCAACCACTTGGCCCTCGTCCTGGGGTTCCCCACGGTGACCCTCGGCGTGCTGCTGGGCTACGGCATGCGCTACGCCGGTGGCGCGACCGTCGACCCGGCGCAGGTCGTGTGGGGCACCCTGACCTGGCTGGTCCTGGGCTGGGCCGTCGGGGTGCGGGTGGTGCGCCACTGGGTGGGCCGGCGCGCCGCCTTCGCGAGCATCGCGAGCTTCGCCGCCGTGCTGCTGGTGTACCTGGCGCTCAAGTTGAGCGCGCCCGGCACCCAACGGTTTCTCTAACGCCCTCGGGACCCGTGACCCTCGCGGTGTTCGGCGTCAATCATCGCACGGCCCCACTCGAGGTGCGCGAGCGCTTCGCGCACGCGGCGCGCGAGGTCCCTCCCACGCTCGAGCGCATCCTCGCCGCCGGTGCCCAGGGCGGCGTGCTGCTCTCCACCTGCAACCGCACCGAGTTCTACCTCGCCGACCCGGAGGACGCGGTCCCCGCCGCCGTGTGGACCGTCCTGTCGGAGCGCTTGGGCGACGGCCGCAGCGCCAGCACCTACGGCTACAGCGAACGCGACCGCGCCGCGGTGCGCCACTTGTACCGCGTCTCCGCTGGGCTCGACTCCATGATCCTGGGCGAGTCGGAAATCCAGGGGCAGGTGCGCGAGGCGTGGGAGATCGCCCGGGACCGCGCCGGACCCGTACTGCACCGGCTGTTCCAGTCGGCGCTGTTCGTGGGCGCCCGCGTGCGCAGCGAGACCGGACTCGCCACCGGCACGGCGTCGGCGCCGTCTGCGGCGGTGGCGCTGGCCGGTAAGATCTTCCATGCGCTCGCGGGCCGCTCGGCCTTGATCCTCGGCGCGGGCGACATGGCGGAACTCGCCGCGACTTGCCTCGCGTCGGAGGGGGTGCGGGTGACGCTGGTCGCGAACCGCACCTACGAGCGGGCCAGCGCCATCGCCGAGGCGCTGGGCGCCCGCGCCCTGACCCTCGACGAAGCGTGGGAGCACTTCGGCGATACCGACATCGTGCTGTGCTCGACGGCGGCGCCGCACGCCGTGGTGACGTGGGACCGCGTGGCGCCCGCGATCGCGCGGCGCGGCGGCCGCCCGCTTTGCATCCTCGACTTGGGGGTGCCGCGCGACGTCGAGCCCGCCGTGGGTCAGCTCGAGAACGTGTTTCTCTACGACCTGGACGATCTCCAGGCGGTGGCAGCGCAGGCGGCGGCCGAGCGACGCCGCGACATCCCCGCCGCCGAGCGCATCGTGAGCGAGGAGGTCGAGCGGTTCTGGGCCTGGTACGGCGGCCGCGTGGTCGTGCCGGTGCTGACGGAGCTGCGCGACCGCCTGGAAGCGGTGCGCCAGGCCGAGCTCGAGCGCGCGCTGCGGCGGCTGCCAGGGCTCGGGCCCGAGGAGCGGCGCCAGATCGAGCACTTCAGCCACGCCCTCGTGAACAAGCTGCTGCATCAGCCCACCATCGCGCTCAAGCAGGCCGCCGAAGCGGGACGCGGCGCCGGCCTGCTCGAGGCGCTGAAGCGGCTGTTCGGCCTGGGAGCCTCCGGTGGCCCGTAACGTCCTCGTGACCGGCGGCGCGGGATTCATCGGCTCCCACGTGGTCGACGCCCACCTGGCCGCCGGCGACCGCGTCACCGTGCTCGACGACCTGTCGACCGGGCGGCGCGACTGGGTGCCGCGCGGGGCGACCTTCGTGCAAGCCGACATCCGCTCCGAGGCGGCGCGCCGCCTCGTCGCCGCGGGCGGGTTCACCCTGCTCAATCACCATGCGGCGCAGATCGACGTGCGCCGCTCGGTCGCCGATCCCGTGTTCGACGCGTCGGTCAATCTCGTGGGGCTCCTGAACCTGCTCGAGGGCGCCCGCTCAGGCGGCGTCACGCGGGTCGTCTTCGCCTCATCGGGCGGCACGGTGTACGGTGAGGGCGCCGCGCTGCCGCTCGGTGAGACCACGCCCAAGTTTCCCGCCTCGCCCTACGGCACGGCGAAGCTCGCGGCGGAGTATTACTTGACCACCTTCGCGCGCCTCCACGGCCTCGCGAGCGTGGCGTTGCGCTATTCCAACGTGTACGGCCCGCGCCAGGACGGCCGGGGCGAGGCGGGCGTGGTGGCGATCTTCGCGCGGCAGGCGCTCGCGGGGGAGCCGTTCACCGTGTACGGCGATGGCGAGCAGACGCGCGACCTGGTCTTCGTCGAGGACGTGGCGGCGGCGAACCTCGCGGCGAGCGCGTGCCCACTGCCACCGGTCGACGACCTCGACGCCTGCGCCGTCAACATCGGGACGGGAGTGGAGACATCGGTGAACGCGCTGGCGGCACTGATCAGCCAGGCGGCGGGCCGCCCGCTCGCGCTGCGCCACGCCGCGGCGCGGTCCGGCGAGCTGCGCTGCAACGCCCTGGCGGTGGCGAAAGCCGCGCGGCTGCTCGGCTGGCGCCCCGCCACGCCTCTCGCCGCGGGCCTCGCGGCGACCGTCCGCGCGATGGCGGAGGACTGACCCCGTGCTCTGGCAAGTCGGTCGCGCGATCCCCACCACGCCGTGGGAGCTGGTGCTGACGTCGAGTCGCGAGACCAAGTTCGTGCTCGCCATCCTCGTGCTGTTCTCGCTCGTCTCCTGGTTCCTCATCTTCAAGAAGTGGTGGGATTTCCGGAAGCTGCGGCGGCTCGCCGACCGCTTCCTCGTGGAAATCGAACGGGCGCCCCGCCTGGAAGACGCCTACCACGCCGCCATGAAGCTGCCCCCGTCGCCCTACAACCGCCTGCTGCGCGAGGGCGTGCAGTTCTTCGCCGAGCTCAAACCCGGCGGCTTGCGCGAGAGCAACCCCGCGCTCGCCGCGGCGAGTACCCTCACCACGACCCAGCTCGAGGCGCTGCGCATGGTGCTCGCCAAAGAGGTGGCGGCCGAGCGCGACCTGGCGGCGCGCTACCTGCCGTGGCTCGCCACGTTCGGCTCGGTGAGCCCGCTCCTGGGACTCCTGGGGACCGTGCTCGGCGTGATGGACGCCTTCATCGGCATCGCCCTCGGCGGGTCGGGCAACATCGCCGCCGTGGCGCCCGGCGTGGCCGAGGCGCTCGTCACCACCGTCGCCGGCCTGGCGGTCGCCGTGCCGTCGGTGATGGCCTACAACATCTTCGTGAACCGCCTGGGACTGTTCGCCGGCGAGCTCGAAGGGTTCGCCCAGGAGATCATCGGCACCATGGCGCGCGAAGGGCGGCTGTAGCGTGGCGGGCGCGCTGGGCGGGGGCGGGGGCGGGCTGCGCGGCCATGGCGAGCTGCCCTTGAATGCCGACATCAACGTCACGTCGCTCGTGGACGTGGCGTTCGTGCTGCTCATCATCTTCATGATCACGGCGCCCATCATGCAGGGCGGGGTGGACGTGCGGCTGCCGCGGGCCCAGGCGCGGCCGCTCGAGCCCAAGGCGGGGCTCGTCGTCACCCTCGATCGGGACGGCCGCATCTTTCTCGATCAGGCGCCGCTCAGCTACGCCGATTTCCGGGCCACCTTCCCGGCCTTCGTGCGAACCAAACGGCCCACTGGAGTGTACCTCCGAGCCGATGGCCGAGTCCCCTATGCCGATGTGGTCCAGGTGCTCGCCGTGATTCGCGCCTCCGGCGTGACTGACGTCGGGCTCGTGGCCGAGCCGGAGACGCTGGAGCGGTGAGAGCGCGCCGCCCCGCGGCGGCCGACGTGGGCGTCGGCCTCACGGGCACGATCGCGATCCACGCCCTGGCCGGAGTGCTGCTCGTCACCGGCGCTGCCGAGGCCCGCCGGCCCGCGCCGCCCACCTACCGCGTGCATCTGGTCGCGGCTCCCGCGCCCCCCGAGGAGACGCGCAGGGCGCCGGAAGCCGTCGAGCGACCCGCCGAGGCGCCACCCGCCCCCGCGCCCAAAGCCAAGCCGCCGCCCAAGAGCACCGCGGCCAAGGCCGCGCCGCCCCCCGTCGCCGACAACACCAAGCGCGAAGCGGCCCCGCGCACCACGCCGGCCGTGACTCCGCTGCCCGGCGAGACGCCCTCGACCGGCAAGGACGTCGCGACGGTAAGCACCGAAGGCGTCGAGTTCCCGTTCCCCGAGTACCTGCAGAACATCGTGGCCCAGGTGCTGCGACGCTGGCAGCGCCCGCTCCAGAGCACGCCACTCGAGGCGGAGGTGTCGTTCTTTGTGCACCGCGACGGCACGGCGTCCGGTCTGCAATTCATCAAGCGGTCCGGCAACTTCGGCTTCGACTTGGAGGCCGAGGGCGCCATCGAGGAAGCCGGCCGCTTCAAGACGTTCGGGGCGCTGCCCGACGGCTGGCGCGCTGACGTCCTGTTCGTGCGCTTCTACTTCTCCGGGCGGCGGCCGTGAGCCGCGTCGCCCCCGGCTCCTTCGCCCCGCTCCTGGCCCTCGCGCTCGGCGCCACCGTGCGCGCCGGGACGGCCCAGGACACCTCGCGCATCGATCGCGGCGTGCGCATTGGCATCATCTATCGGCCCGGCGTGCGACCCGGCATGGTGGTCCTGCCGGCCGCGGCCGTCCCCGATTCGGTGCGGGCGATCATCGCGCGCGACCTGGAATACAGCGACCGCTTCGAGCTGATCACGCTGCCGGGCGGCGACTCGATCCACCTCGCCACGGCCGCCGCGCCCGCGCCCGCCGCGCCCGCCGCCGGGCGCACGGGCACGAGCGGGGCCAAGCCCGCGAGCGGCGCCGCGGCCGCCACCGGCCTTAACTACCCGCTGTACCAAGCGCTCGGCGCCGACTTCGCCGTCACCCTGACTGCGGCCAAGGCCGATTCCACGATCGCCACGGTGCACGACGTCGCGGCGGGCGGCGTGCGCCGGGAGCTCCGCGTGCACCTGCCGCCACCCACGGCGCCCGAGTTCCGCATGGCGGTGCACCGCCTCGCCGATCGCCTCCTCGACGCCGCCCTCGGCGTCGCCGGCACGGCCGCAAGCCGCGTGCTGTTCGTGCTCGACGGCAAGGTGTACTCGATCGATCAGGACGGCGCCGAGCTCAAGCTGGTGTCGGCGAGCGAGCATACGGCGCTGTCGCCCGCCTGGGCGCCCGACGGACGCCGCTTCGCCTACATGGAGTTCTGGCAGGGGCGCGGCCGGCTGTTCATCGAGGACCTGGCGACGACCAAGCGGGCGGCCGTCGCCGTCCTGGGGCAGGCGCTCGACTTCACCCCCGCCTTCTCACCCGACGGCAAGACCCTCGCCTTTAGTCGCGGCAACGAGGAAGGCACCGACATCTACACGGTTAACGTGAAGGATGGCTGCTGTTTGCAACGCTTGACCGTGGGCCGCTTTGCAGACAACTTGTCACCGGTCTACAGTCCCGACGGCCAACGCATCGCCTTCGTGTCGACGCGGGCCGGCGCGCCGCAGGTCTACATCATGGGCGCCGATGGGACCGACCAGCAGCTGTTTGCGCCGTTCGACTACGGTGTCACCGGCGCCTCATACGCGCCGGATTGGTCGCCCGACGGGCGGTCCGTCGCCTTCCATCGCGACGTCGGCGGCACCTATCAAGTGTTCGTCCTGGATGTGCGGATGCGTGCGGTACGGCAGCTCACCTCCGTAGGGCGAAACGAGGATCCAACGTGGGCACCCGACAGTCGCCACATGGCATTCGTGTCCGACCGCTCGGGGGTGCGGCAGCTCTGGATCGTCGACGTCGAAACCGGCCGGATCCGCGCGCTTGAGACGCAGAGCGGGGCGCGGCTGCCGGCTTGGTCTCCCAGACTCCCGGAGACCACGACTTCCACCCCTTGACTCGGGAAGGGCGTAACGATGAAACGCTTCCAGTTGCTCGTGCTCGCGAGCCTCGCCGCCGCCGCGGCGGCGGCCTGCTCCAGCAAGCCGCAAACGACGCCGGCCCCCGTGGCG
>WNFJ01464144.1_pt2 | contig 17771 bp, 14 predicted proteins | sample 5400461 | NCBI WGS metagenome assembly WNFJ01 (sample SAMN13153349, study PRJNA577476) | soil metagenome | isolation source: 115 cm saprolite on Douglas fir-dominated hillslope | place: USA:California | collected 2013-09-17 | reverse complement strand
CGCCCGCGCCAACGTGGTGCTGGACAATCTGGTCGACGCCGGCTTCATGACCGAAGGCCAGGTGTTCGGCGCGCGGCGCAATCCGGCCACCGCGGTCGACCGCCGCGACGAAAACTCGCCGAATTATTATCTCGACTGGGCGTTCGACGAGATGCGCAAGCTGGTCGATACCTTTCCAAAATCCTACGTCGAGCGCGTCTTCGTGGTCCGCACCGCGATCGACATGAATGTGCAACACGCCGCGGAAGAAGCCATCGAGCACCAGCTGCGCCAGTTCGGCCGCGACTATCACGCGACGCAGGCCGCTAGCGTAGTCGCCGATCTCGACGGCGGCGTGCGCGCCATGGTCGGCGGCCGGGATTATGGCGCCAGCCAGTTCAACCGTGCCGTGGACGCCTATCGGCAGCCCGGTTCCTCGTTCAAGCCGTATGTCTACTCGACCGCGCTGATGAACGGTTTCAAGCCGACCTCGATCGTGGTCGACGGTCCGGTCTGCATCGGCAACTGGTGTCCGCAGAATTACGGCCACTCTTACTCGGGTGCGGTGACGCTGACGCAGGCGATTACCCGCTCGATCAATGTCATTCCGGTAAAACTGTCGATTGCGATCGGTGGCAAGGGCGGCCCGAAGGCCGGCCGGGCCAAGATCGTGGAGGTTGCGCGTCGCTTCGGCATCAAGGCGCCGCTGCCGGATACGCCGTCGCTGCCGATCGGCGCCGATGAAGTCACCGTGCTGGAGCACGGCGTCGCCTATGCGACCTTTCCCAACAAGGGCAAATCGGTGACGCCTCATGCGGTGCTTGAAGTTCGCACCGGCACCGGCGACCTGGTCTGGCGCTTCGACCGCGATGGCAAGAAACCGCTGCAAGCCATTCCGGCATCAGTGGCCGCCGACATGGCGGGCATGATGAGCCATGTTGTCAGCGAAGGTACCGCGCGCCGCGCCGCGCTCGACGGCATCCCCACCGCCGGCAAGACCGGCACCACCAACGCCTACCGCGATGCGTGGTTCGTGGGATATACCGGCAACTTCGTCTGCGCTGTCTGGTATGGCAATGACGATTACTCGCCGACCAACCGCATGACCGGCGGTTCGCTGCCGGCGCAGACCTGGCACGACATCATGGTCGCGGCCCACCAGGGCGTCGAGATCAAGGAGATCCCGGGTATCGGCGCGGGGACGAAACTGCCGCCTCCGGTTGCCTCTGCGACTACCGCTGCCAACGGCGCTGCGAAACCGCCGGAGATCAAGCCGGGACCGCCACCGATCCTGACCAAACGCGGCGCGGATATTTTGGTGCGCGTGGAAAAATTGCTCGACGAGGCGGCCAAGACTGCGGGAAAGACCTCATCCGGCGATCCGGTGAAGCCGGTCAAGCCGGTGTCGTCCAGCTCCGGTACATTCCCGGATAGCTTCGCGGCGGCAGCGCCGAGCGATACAGCTGCTCCCGCGCCGCGCAAGAACTAACCGTGCGGCTAATATTCATCACCTTGCTGGCGCTGATGCTGGCCACCGTCGTCGGCCTCGGCGCGACCTGGATGACGGCGACGCGCGGTACCGATCTCGGCACGCTCACGATCGGCGCCTGGACCGCGCGACCCAAGACCGGCACCGCCGACGTCGACCCGTATTCGCGCGCCTCGATTGCGCGCAGCGGCGAACTGCCGGTCGGCACCGGCGACGGCGTGGCATTCTCGGCGACGACGGACGACCGCAAGCGGCCGCTCGACGGGCGCTGCGACGTGCTGGTCAGCGGCGTCACGCCTGCGGCGCGGTTCTGGACATTGACCCTTTACGACCAGAAAGGACGCCTGGTTCCAAATTCGCTGCAACGCCACGGCTTTACCAGCCAGGAAATCATCCGCGGGGCGGACGGCGCGTTCGAAATACGGGTAACATCGAGATCGCGCGCGGGAAATTGGCTTCCTACCGGTGGGATCGAGCGTTATGTGCTGATGCTTCGGCTTTACGATACGCCGGTTGGCGTGGCAACGCGGACGCAGCGCGATGCGCCGATGCCTTCGATTGCGACCGTGGGGTGCCCATGACTCGCCTGCTGTTCACGATTATCGCGGGCGTGCTGCTGGGCGGCGTCGTCCACCTGGTCAGCGTTCTGGCGTTGCCGCGTATTGCGACCCAGGATGCCTATTCGCGTCTCACACCGATGACAAAGCTCAACGCGGTTACGCCCCTGCCCTTGGCAGATCCGAACAACGCAACGATGCCGCTCATGGACCCGGCGTTCGCGATCGCGATTTGCCGCTACGACCTGTCCGGCGGCTCGATCAAGCTCGCGGTCCCCGTCAGCCAGGCCTACACGTCAGTATCGTTCTACACGCGCAACGAAGTCGCCTATTACGCCATCAACGATCGCTCCGCCGGACGCAAGGTGATCGAACTCGATCTCATGACCGAGGCGCAACACGCCGAGTTGCCGGAGGACGAGGACGTGACCGCAGCCGACCGGTTGATCATCGATTCCCCGACCACCACCGGGTTGATCGTGATGAAAGCGCTGGCGCCGGAGCCCGGCCTGATGCCGCAAGCCCAGGCCTCTCTCGCCGCAGCAAGCTGCAAGGTGCAGACCGAACCGTCGCCGAAGCAGACGGAAGCGCCGCCCGCCAAGCGCTGATCGAAACACAATCAATTTCACTGAATATCTTTAGCCGCGCACGCTCACGGCATGTCCGATGACCGGCTGCGCCGCGACCGGCGGGTTCGCGGTCTGCGCGGCAAGTTCGCCGATCAATCGGTCGGCGTCAGCCGCCATGTTGTCCGGCGCCTGGATCACCAGCCGTTCCAGCGCCCAGCGGTAAGACGAGATTCGGCGCTCCAGGCACTGCTGCACCCATTGCACGACCAGGGTATTCTCCTGCATGCGGGCGACCGCGTCGGCAAGACTGGCGTTGCGCTTCTTGTCGAGTTCGAGCACGCGCACGGCATCGGCGAAGAACGGCTCGAACCGGGTGATGTCGTCGCGCACGTCTTCCATCAGTTGCGCATAGCGCGATGAATGCGAACGGTGCGGCTCGTCGATCAGCATGCGGCCATAGGCGGTGCGGTCGAATGGCGCATTCTGCCGCCAGGGCGAAGGCAGCGGCTGATAATCGCCGAACACGCTCTTCCACGCCGGCCGCGAATGCGGCGGCTCGATCAGGGGGTAAGCGAGATCGCGAAGCAGCCGCTCGTTGTCGGTGAGCTGGAACTGCGATGCACGCAGGCCGATGCTCGACGTCGCCTCGCCGCCGATCCAGCGGTGCATATCGTCATTGAGAAGATCCTGCCGGGTGCGGCCGAAATCGCCGCCGCTGCAGCCCCCGAGCGTCACGCTTATCCAAAGCAGCGCGAGAGCCGGTGATAAGATCGGAACCTGCTGTTTTGTCCGGATCGGAAAACACGTCACCGGCATGGCGAGATGTCCCGAGGTCAGCGCCGGCGACGACGGCGCCCCGGGGCCGTGCCTTCTTGCGGTCCGCTGTCGCCGCTTGTTTCATTGGCTGCGCGTTCGATCCGGACAACGGGAAGGATCAGGATGGTTCCCGTGCCTTCGCGGGGAGCGCCATTCATGGCTGAGCCCGGCCGCCGCGACGCTGCATCCGCCGGAAATTCAATGATGGTGCTCATGTCAGCTCTCTCTGATTGCCGCTCTGGCACGACTTTGCCGGCGAGAGGCCATCATTAAGAACAGGACGTGGTTAACGGCATCTTAATTTGCTTTTCACAAAGACCCAATTTGACGCTGGCCGGCAGACCATGGTCCGTCGCGGCACAACGACTCCTCGAATACGACGACCATCTTCACAGATTGTTTTCCTTAACGAGCTGTTAAAGCAACGCGCATAAACTGGCGCGATCATTACTCAGTCGCGTACCTCTGACATGACCACACTCCCATCATTTCCCGGCCTCGACGGGTTGATGACGCTCTCGCGCAGGGAGGGCGTCGATATCAGGCCTACCTTGCTGCGGGTGCTGACGGATCTCTACGTTCAAGCCAACACCCACAGCGGCGACGAAGAACGGCAGTTTGTCGAGCTGACCTCCCGCTTGATCGACGAGGTTGACGACGCGACGCGCGCGGCCGTTCGGGCACGGCTTGCGGTCTATCCGGGCACGCCGATCGACGTCGCCAAAAAGCTCGGGCTGAAATCCACGAATCCCGATCAGCGCCTGCCCGTCGCACAGGAGATTCCCGCAGTCCCATCGGCTACGCCGCCGATCAAGCAACCGAGCGAGGCGCAATTGCGATTGGCGTCGAATTTGTCGATGCAGCCAAGGGACGCCGCCGAAATCAAGGACATGTTTTTGCACGCCGGCGCCAGCGAACGCGCTTTGATCCTGCACAATCTGCACGAGACCGAGCTAAGGGCTTCGGCGCGGATTCCCGCCGCACGCGCGGCGCGCGCCCTCGAAATCCTGGAGATGGCCGCGTTCGCGGCCGACGTCGAAAACTTTACGCTTGAACTCAGCGAAGCGCTGATAGTGCCGTCGCGGGTTGCGGCCCAAGTGGTCAACGATCCCGGCGGCGAGCCGCTGGCTTGCGCGGCGAAGGCGCTGGGCATGCCGAGCCCGGTTTTTCAGCGGGTATTGCTGTTTCTCAATCCTGAATTCGGCTCTTCAGTGAACCACGTCTACCGGCTGTCGCGCCTGTACGACAGATTGAGCGAGCGATCCGCCCTGATCATGCTGGCGGCGTGGCGCGGCTCGACGATGGCGGTCGCGCGCGCCAAATATCGCTCCTCGCTTTACGACGACGAACGTCATCGCGCGCGCTCCGCGCCCGCCCAACCACGTCCGGCACCGCAATTGCCCGACACCGACGTCTTTCCGCGCACGGGTTCGCAGGGTTAGGGACCTTAGAGTATTGCGCGTATTCTAATCGCAAAGCCGGTATCCACCCAAGGATCAAGTCCGAGGGCCTGCTTTTGCGGAATACGCTGCTCAAGCATGGGCCAGATCGAGAAAATGCCGCCCTGCCCTGTCCTCGGTCTCCACGATCCAGGCATCCGGGTCGAACCGGATTTCCTTGACGAGACGCTCTTCCACTGACTGTTCCGGCACCGGCTCTTTTGATGTCGGCATGAAAATGCGCTCGATCGGCCGGCTGTCGTCATAGACGGTCTGCGGTGCTGGCACATACAGCATCGCCTTGCCGTCGAGCAGCGCGACCTTGACGAACACTGCGCCGGCCTCTTCCGCGCCGCGCCGGCGGACCGCGCCGAATATCCCTTCGGTCTGGCAGCGGCGCAAATAGGCCGCCACCCATATGCTTGATTTCAATCGCATGGGATCGACGATAGGCGAGTGGATGGGCTGGCGCTAGTGTCCCGAATCCGAGGTTCGCCCTACGTTGCAGCAACTTCACCTGCGAATTTTGGACGAACCTATTTGCGCCGCAAGTTGTCATTTGACGCTGGTCCCATAAATGATCACACCAGCGGCATGCGAGACACTACGCTCGCGCGGTATTTCTCCTTCTGAACATGCTGCAGCCATCGATTCTTTTGAACGGCTGATCCTTACACGTCATCCTGCGTCGCAAAATCGCGGTACCAATAAGCAGTGCCAATAATAGGAGCAAGGGCGAACGATTTCTGCGCTCGCGCGTTGAGGCTAGTGGGCGACCAGAACTACCGGGGAGCTGTGATCATGCTTCCGCGCGGCGTTTACTTTGCAGCGTTTTTTCTTGGTGTCTTCCTGATCGCGGCGAGCGTTGGCTCGTCCGCCCAGGAGAGGAAAGGGCCCGGGCCCGCTGCGGCGGCCCGACCTGCGGCACCGCCGCCCGCCATGGCCCGTCCTGCGCCACCCGCCGCCATGGCGCGCCCTGCAGCGCCCCCGGCAATGGCGCGGCCGGCCGCACCCGCGTTCCATCCGGCTCCCATGCCACAGCGTCCGGCCATGGCGCCGCATCCGACGCCGCATTTCGCCGCACCGCCGCGCCCGGCCGCATCACGCGTTGCAGGGCCACGACCCGACTTCCGCCGGCCCGACGTCCATCGTGGTCCGGCTGCGCCGCCGCAGCATCCGGCCATGGCGCGGCGTTCGACGCCGCACATCGCCGCACCATCGCGCCCGAGCGCACCGCCAGCCTTGAGCGCTCGGCCGTCGCGACAGGCGCGGATCGAACAGCGTGCGCAACAGCGTGAGCAGCAGGTCCAGCAGCGACAGCAAATTGTGCAGCAGCGGCAGCGCGAGACGCTTTCGCGCCAGAGCGTGGAGCGCCAGAACCGCATCGATCGCTTGCAGCAGCGCGTGCAGCAATTGCAGTCGCAAAAGGCGCAAGGCCAGCGGGCGCAACGCGAGCAGCAACGGTTGCTGCAGGCACAGAACCGCCTGCTCCAGCGCGAGCAGCGCGAGCAGCAAAGTGATCTGGCGCGCCAGCAGCGGTTAGGATTACAACCTTCGACGACGCGGCCCGCCGCCGCTGCCGCCGTGCAGGCTGCCGCACGCGGACGATTTGCCGCGCGCTTCCGCGGCAATGCCGAACCGCAGGCCAAGGCGGCGCTCGCGGCCCGGCAGACCGGCTGGGCTCCCCGCCATGCCTGGCGGCGCGGCCTGCGCGCGTCGTTTGTGGCGTGGCTCGGCCCGGTGTTCTGGCCTTATGCCTATTCCGACATCTTTGACTACACGTTCTGGTCTTACGCCTACGACCCCGGCTATTGGGCTTACGCTTACGACGACTTCGTCGACACCGTGTTCTGGGGGGGCGCGGACGATCCGTATTCCGCCTACGCCAGCCTCCGCCCGAACGACTATCCGGAACCCGGCGGCGCGATCACCGGTTTTCGAGCGCGCGAACGCTCAAGCGTGAGCCCACAGACTCTCCGGCAATTGTGCGGAGATCCGGAAAAGGGCATCACCGCCTGGCCGTTTGCGTCGATCACGCGGGCGGTGCGGCCGACGCCCGAGCAGCGCGTCTTGCTCGACGAATTGAGGGCCGCGGCGGCAAAGGCTGCCGATGTGTTCAAGCAATCTTGCGGCGATTCGTATGCGATGACCCCGCCCGGCCGCTTGCGGGCGATGACGAACCGCATCAGCGCCACACTCGAGGCGGTGCGGATCGTGCGGCCGGCACTGGAGAGGTTCTATAGTTCGCTTAGCGACGAGCAACAGGCCCGCTTCAACGCGCTCGGCCCTCATATCGGTGAGCGTTCGCCACGACAGCCGCAGCAAGATGCGAACGCGCAGTCCGAGAGCTGTGGCGACCCGAAGTCCAGCTTGACCCACCTGCCGATCGAGCGGATCGAGGCCGTGATACACCCGGTGGGCGGCAGGCAAAAGGAAGCACTCGACCGCCTGAGCGGGGCGACGAAGAAGGCCGTTCAAGGACTGCAAGCTGCCTGCCCGGACAACGTGCCGCTGACGCCGGTCGGACGGCTGGAGGCGATGGAGAGGCGGCTCGAGGCCATGCTGCAGGCAGCCAAGCGGGCGCAGCCCGCATTGGACGAGTTCTATGCCACGCTGAGCAGCGAGCAGAAGGCGCGCTTCAATACGCTGCAACAGGTCGCAAGCCCCTGACGGCTTGGGGCTGCGCACTTTAGTTCCGGAATTGGCGAAAGAACTCGCGGAATTCTTCCGTGTGATCTGAGGATACTGTGTGATCCCCGCCGAGAACGATCCCTGCGTGAGGAGGGCCACGAAATCAAACAGGTGTTGCCTTCGCGCCTTTGAAGGGATGATTGGCGACGTTTAGCGTGGCCAGCCACAGATCGCCCAAGCCAGGATCAGGGCGGCCCATTTCGATCCATTCGTTGATAATAGCATCGGCCATCACTTCTGGGGTTTCGCCGTAGCTAGTTTGTATCGTCCATAAATTGGGATCGCCCGGAATATGCCGGACCGGAAACGCGCCATAGGCGAAATGCGCGATTAAGCTTCGTCGATCGAAGTCGTCTAATGCGTATCCTTCCAGACCAAACCCCTCACGGCCCGCCGGGACAATCTGCCAAAACCCGACTGCATCAATGTCGAGTTCACCGACGAGATTGATCCACTCGCTCATCGGCGTGCCATATAGACGATGCTTCGGCTCACTGTCTCCCATGGTTCCAATTTCGCGCAAACCACGGTTGAAAGCCAGCGTCAAAATCGAAGCTAATCGATCGGCCGGCCAGTCGCGGCGATCAGCTCGCGCACCAGACGATCGGACATTTGTCCGGTCACCGGCAGCTTGCGCTCGTGCTCGAACTTCTGGATCGCGGCCTGGGTGTCGGAGCCGACAGTGCCGGTCGGCTTCAACTGGCCGTAACCATATTCGGTGAGCGCGCGCTGCACCGCCGCCACCCGGCGCGAGCCCTGGGCTGAATTTGCGATTGTCTCATTGCGTGAGAAAGCCGGAATGGGCGCGGGCGGCCGCACGATAGTGGAAGGCGCCACCGGCGGAGCGCCGGTCGCCTTGACAAGATTGGCCAAAGGATCTGTGGCTTTCGGTTCGGCTGGCTTCGGTTCGGCTGCCTTTGGTTCGGACAGCGTTGCGTCGGCTTCGACCGGGCGCGGACGCGGTAATGGACTGGCGGGTGCCGAGGACGCTGCCGGCATCGCGACAACCGAGCCGAACATCGGCGCCGGATGGCGTCCAGCCTGCAGGAACAACGCATTGGCGATGATGGCACTGACCGCTGCAAAGGCAAACGCGCCCGCGACCACGTCCTTCGGACTATGCAGCAGAATCCGCATCGCCAAGCCGCGCTCCGCTTCGACCGCAACTGCGCTCGCGCGGCGACGGCGGCGCGGCACGTCGTCATCATCTCTTGCAATTTGTCTAGGCACTTCTCTTCACCTGATCAGATTGGTCCTGGGTTGCGGGTCGCGGCGTCGGCGTGAGCGTTGCGATATTGCTCGATGGCTTGAGCGCCGGCGGCGAGAACGTCAGCGGCAACGCGACGGTCACCGCGGTTCCTTCGTCGATCCTGCTTTGCACGGTTTTCACGATCGACAGCCCGAGGCCGGTGCCTTCGTGGCGCCGCTGATAGGTCTTGCCGGCCTGGAAGAAGGGATCGCCGACCCGCTTGAGATCGTCGGCCGCGATCCCGACGCCGGTATCGCTGATGCGAAGCACCAGTCGCGATCCCTCGACTGCGGCGGATACCGTCACCCTGCCCCCGCGCTCGGTGAACTTGATAGCGTTGGACACCAGATTCAGCACGATCTGCTTGAAAGCGCGCGGATCGCCGGTCATGACCGGCAAATCTTCGGGCGCGCGGATCACGAGATCGACGCTGTTTTCGCGCGCCTTCAGGGCCAGCAGGTTGCAGCAATGGATGAGCGCCGCACGCGGCGCGAACGGCTCCGGCGAGATTTCGAAATTGCCGGACTCCATCTTGGACATGTCAAGGATACCATTGACGACCGACAGCAGGTGCTGGCCCGAATCGTTGATCAGTTGGGCGTATTCCTTGCGGCGCACCGCATCCAGCATCAAGGTCTCTTCCTGAACGATCATCTCGGAGAAGCCGATGATGGCATTCAGCGGCGTGCGCAGTTCGTGGCTCATGGTGGCGAGGAAGCGGGTTTTGGACGCGTCCGCCTGCTCGGCGGCGGTCCGCGCCAGCTCGAGCGCCTGTTCCTGGATCTTTCGGTCGGTGATATCGCGCATCACCGCAACGACCTCGGCCGCGGACGAAGTCGTCGTTTCCGACGCCTGTTCGAGCGGCCGGCACCGCATTTCGACCCAGATGAAATCCACGGACTGATTCTGAACCCGCGTGCCACCGTGCGGTGCATCTCGCCTGACACGAAATTCAACGCTGCGCGCTTTGCGGCCGCGCGCCGCGTCCGAAAGCGCCTTGAGATAAGCCGGACGATCGGCGACGTGGACGCGGTCGAACAGCCCGTGCCCAAGCAGCCGCGATACCGGCGTCCCCAACATCGCCTCCACCGCAGGCGAAATGAATTGCACGGCGCCGTTGCGGCAGTGGCGCGAGATCACGTCGCTCATGTTTCGCGCCAGCAGGCGATATCGGTCCTCTTCGACGTAGAGCAGCGAGACGCTGGTGCGCGCCAGCGACTCGGCACCGAAGGCAAGCCCGGCGGCATAGAGCGTCGCCGACGCCACGCCGAATGCCATGAATATGCCGCGCGCGGCCGTATTCGCATCCGATGCCGGCAACATCTCAAAATGTCCGAAAACGATCAGGACGATGGTACATGTCAGCGCCAGTGTCGATGCGAACGCGACCACGCGGCGCGACGCCGAAAGTGCGGCCTCAAGCGGAACGACGACAAGCCAAATCGCGGCAAAGGATTCGATGCCGCCGGTGGACATTGCCACCGTCACGACAAGCCCCGCCAGCGCCAGCGACGACAGCACATGCGCGCCCTCGTAGCGGCCGGTGCGCGACAGGAACCACGACAGCAGAATGGGCGCGATAAGCCATGCGAACGCCGCGACCTCAAGGGCGGTCGGCGCGCCGCGCATCGCGAGATAGACCGGGAATGCCGCGAAAGCCGCCAGGCTTCCCAACAGCCGCGGTGCCATGAATGCACGATGGCGCGCCCGCGTGAGCGCATCATATCGCGCTGACGGATGCAGCAGCGCATCGAGGCAATCGCGGATGATGCTCAAAACTGTCACGGCTCCCGCGCTTCGGCTCGTTCGTCGTAAAGACGCGCCGGAACGCCCCCTTTATCGTTGTCTCAACGTGTCAGAGCGAAATTAAGCGAACGCTAAGGCGCGCCCGGCGGCGGTCAAAGACCGGTATGTCGCCGGGTTTTCACGCGCCGCGAGGGGGTGCATTCGATGCAGATGGTGAACGTCTGGTTTCCAGGGCGGACCAGCTATGGTTTCGAAAGGGTGGATGCGTCCAATCAACCGCGAAAGCCGGCATCAATTGAAAATTTACACCGAATCAAATCAGTCGGATTTTTTGCAAATTTTGGGCGATTTAAGTTCAATGCGAACACTTGCGATTTATCGACGACTGTTAGTCAGGGACTGATTGCGAGATCAACCGCAACAGTTGCGAGGCATCGCAACGGAATCAAAAGAGACGGCAGGGGTCGCGAGATGTTTTTTTTGCTTCGCATGGCATTCTGGCTCGGGCTGGTGCTTGTGCTGCTGCCCAGAGAGAAGACGCCCGAATCTGACAAGCTGCCGCAGTTGGGCGCGTCGGAAGCCGTATCCGCTGCGACCGCCGCGGTGTCGGACATGAGTCAATTTTGCAAGCGCCAGCCGGCAGCATGTGAAGTCGGCGGCCAGGCCGCAACCGTCATCGGCCAGCGCGCCCAGGCCGGGGCGCGCAAGCTGTACCAGATCATCACCGACAAGCGTGCGTCGGATCACACCGGTTCGATCGGCGTTGAGCATGCGGACGCCTCGGCTGTGGAAGCAGCACCGCGCGACACGCTGACGCCGGACGATCTGGTGGCGAAATGGCGGGCCCCGCCGGGCGCCGTGACCGCAAATTAAGCCCGGAACTATTGCCATTTTCGTCCCGCTATATCGCTTTCGTTCTCCCGCGATCCTATATATGGCTTTGGGATTGAGCGCGGGACACCATGACGATCGACGAAATCAGGGATAATTTCGCGTTGCTGGACGATTGGGATGATCGTTACCGGTACGTCATCGAACTCGGCCGCACGCTGGACCCGATGCCGGAAGCCGAACATTCCGCAGCCAACAAGGTGCAGGGCTGCGCCAGCCAGGTTTGGCTCGCAAAACGCGTTAACCGCAACAGCGGCAACGAACCAGTGCTTAGCTATCTCGGCGACAGCGACGCGCACATTGTACGCGGACTGATCGCGATCCTGCTGACGTTATTTTCGGGCCGCACCCCGCAGGAAATTCTTGCAGCCGATGCACTGGCGATATTCGATCAATTCGGATTCCGCGAGCATCTGACGCCACAGCGCTCCAACGGCCTGCGCGCCATGGTCGAGCGGATTCGCTGCGACGCTCGCCAGGCGCTTGCCACCGCCTCCTGAACCTGGGCTTGAGCTGATTGCGCTCTACGTTCTCGCCGCCCTGATCGGCAGGTGTATCCATGTGTCCGGTAACCGACCGACGCCACGGTCAACCTGTCCTTAAATGATTTATCGGATAATCCGTTGACAACAGAAAGTTGACGGATGATTGAGCTTTCGCCGGTTTGGCGCTTCATGCGGTCGCGATCCGGTCGCGGCTTTCTCCTGCATCTAAGCCTCTGCGCGGCGCTCTCGGTAGCGGTCGGCTACGGCTTTTATCATTTCAGCCTGAACTGGTTCAAGGAACACAAAAGCAGCGAAAAGATCATCGCGCTTCAGCTGGTGGATGCCTTTGTCACCAACTATTCGGCAGTCCGGGCGCAATTCGGGCCAGGCGCGCCGGTTCCGGCGTCGTTTCGCGCCCATGCGATCGAGGCTTTCAACAAACAGAACGGCGACAATTCCGAGTTTCGCCTGGCCTCGGTCGGTCGCCCGGGACGGGAGATCGTGACGCCGCCAACGGACGTCCAGATGGCCCGTACCATCGAGGCCTTCGCAGCGACGCCAAACCCGAAACCGGTATCGGCGCTGCTCGACGTCAATGGCGAGTGGGTGTTTCGTACCGTTTACCCCACCCTGGCGCGCGAACAGAGTTGCGTCAGCTGTCACAACGCACTCCAGCCGGACAAGGCGCAATGGCATCTCAACGACGTCATCGGCGCGTTCGCAATCGACGTCCCGATCTCGCCTTTTCTGCGCACCGTGACGTGGCAAAGCACAGGCATCGCACTGGGTCTCTTCCTCGCACTGGCGCTTGCGGGCCTGACGATTTCTCTGATGCATTTCCGTCAGCTGGAAGCGCTCGATGCATCCGCTGCAAAGCTCGGTCGCACCCAAAACTTTCTCGATAACATCATCGAGAACATGCCGGTGTCGGTTGCCGTGAAGGACGCGCGCGATCGGTGCTATGTCCTTATCAACCGGACCGCCGAAGCGATTTTCGGGATAGCGCGTGGCGACTTGATTGGTAGACGCGCCCATGATTCGGCCAGCAAGGAAAACGCGACCGACTTGTTCCCGCTTGCTGGCGAGGCTTTACGCACGGGAGAGCTGCAAACCATTGACGAGCACGTGGTTCACACCCATCACCACGGCATCCGCATCCTGACAACCAAGAATCTTTCGATACCGGACGAAACCGGCGAACAGCGCTACCTGCTCAGCCTTTCTGAGGATATTACCGAGCGCAAGCAGGCGGAGGCCCGCATCGAGCATATGGCACATTATGATGCCTTGACGGATTTGCCCAATCGGACCGCCTTCGTTGAGCATCTCACCCGCACGATCGATGCCGCAAAGGTGAAGGAAGAAACATTCGCCGTGTTGAGCATCGACCTCGATTGCTTCAAGGAGGTCAACGATGTGTTTGGCCACGCGGTCGGCGACGATGTGCTTCGCGAGCTGTCGCAACAGCTGCGGGCGCTCGCCGGCGAGGCCTACCTGGCGCGGCTCGGGGGCGACGAGTTTATCCTCATCACGCCGGACGGCGATCATCCGGCGCTTGCCGAAATCCTCGCCCGGCGTCTTCACGCTGCTGTCGAAACTGATCTGGAACTCAACGGCCGGCATCTACGGGTCGGTATAAGCATTGGCATTGCAATCTTTCCGGCCGACGGCGCTGACGCAACGACCCTATTGAACAATGCCGAGGCTGCACTCTACCGCGCCAAGGGCGATGGTCGTGGCAAGACGCGCTTCTTCGAAACCGAAATGGACAACAGGCTGCGCGAGCGGCGCGCTATCCAGCACGAGCTCAGCTCCGCCATCGCGCGAAACGAACTCCGTCTTCACTATCAGCCGCTGGCGAAGATTAATGGCGAGGTGATCGGGTTCGAGGCACTGGTCCGGTGGCACAATCCCCAGCGCGGCATGGTTTCACCTGCAACCTTCATTCCAGTTGCCGAGGAAAGCGGTCTCATTATGCAGGTCGGCGAATGGGTGCTCCGCGAGGCCTGCCGCGAAGCGGCATCCTGGTCACGGCCACTCCAGATCGCGGTCAATCTCTCGCCAATCCAGTTCCGCCACGGTGATCTTCCGGGATTGGTTCATTCGGTGCTGCTGGAAACTGGCCTTACGCCAACCCGGCTGGAACTCGAAATCACCGAGGGCGTGCTGGTCGAGGATTTCACTCGGGGCCTCTCGATCCTGCGCCGCCTTAAGCTGCTTGGCGTTCGCATCGCAATGGATGACTTTGGCACCGGATATTCGTCATTGTCCTATTTGCAATCGTTCCCGTTCGACAAGATCAAGATTGACCAGTCGTTCATATCGAACGTCAAGAGCAATTCCCATTCGGCGGCCATTGTGCGCGCGGTAATTGGATTGGCACACGGGCTCGATCTACCTGTGCTGGCGGAAGGCGTTGAGGCAAAGGCCCAGCTTGATTTTCTTGCGGCCGAGTCCTGCGATGAAGTGCAGGGTTACCTGATGGGGCGGCCGCGTCCGATCATGGAATATTCCGAACTGATCGGCCGCAGCGACGCGGCGGGAACAAAGCTGCTCAGCGCCTGAGCATTCCGATTTATTTTCGCCGCCGCCGTTGCTGACCGAGCCCCATTTTCTTGGCGAGCTGCGAACGCGCCACCGCATAGTTCGGCGCAACCATCGGATAGTCAGCCGGAAGACCCCATTTGTCCCGGTATTGTTCCGGCGTCATGTTGTATTGCGTGCGCAGATGCCGCTTCAGCGATTTGAAGCGCTTGCCATCCTCAAGACACACCAAGTAATCGGGCGTCATCGATTTCTTAACGGACACGGCCGGTTTGGCAGGCTCCAGGAGCGTCTCTACCCGGCCGGTCGAAACCCGCAGCAGTGCCGCATGGATCTGGCTGATCAGGTTCGGAATCTCGGAAGCCGGCGTTGGATTGTTGCTGAGATAGGCCGACACGATATTCGCGGTCAGGTCGATGAAGTTCTTGCCGGCGGCGTCATTCATGGCTGAACCTTCCAGAGATCGTAATCCCGCGGGAACTTGCAGGATCGGATAGTATCCCGCAGCGTCAATACGCTCGCGGAATCTTTCCACTACTTATCGAATATGAGCGGATTGCTGCTGACGTGGCAAGAACAGCGGCGCTTTATTTTTCCGGCCAAGCTCGGCCGAAGTAGAGGTGCGCTCAGGGACGCTGGTCGAGATGCGCGCGCAGTTCGTCGATGGATGCGAACCGCATCATGCCCTCCGGCATTTGCGCCTCGATCGAGCCGTCGGAATACAACGAATAGGCCATTCCATCGACCACGCCTGATTTGAGAACCGTCACCGGCGGCTGGTCCTCCTTCCGCGCCGCCGGCGCCTGGCGCTCTGCGCCGGCTGCGTCGGCACTTGTCTCGGTAAAGGTCGATGGCGGCCGTCCGCTTCGCCGCGGCGCATCGGCGGTTCTGGAGCGTTCCGATTTTGGCCAAGCGTCGTCGAATGTCGCGGGCGGCAGCTCGCTTGATTCGGAAGCTGGCGGCGCCGTAGCCGGCGGCGGACGAGCATCGGGCGCGGATGGATCGGGCGTACGCGCCTGGGCGCGCTCGCGTTCCCTCCGCGATGATGAGGAGAACAGTAGATTACGCCGCGGCTTGGCGGCTGGCGCGGCCTCGACAGGCTCTGGCGCCGAGGGCGCATCACTACGCACGCGATCACGCGACGTGGCTTCCTCGTGCCATGGCGGCGATGGCGCTGACGGCTCCGCATTGCCGGCGTGTTCGGCGGCCGGCTGGTCGCGGCTGAATAAGAAATCGCCGGCTTCTGTCGCAACACCAGAACCAAGCCGCCGCGCAATATTCTTCAACTCCCGAACAACCATCCAAAGGCCGAGCATGATCATCCCGGTGCAAGCCGCGACCGCGCCGGTGAGGATCAAGGTATTGCCGAAACTGAATTCCTTGACCGGGATCCCGAAACCGATCGCCAACAGACCAGCCAACAGAATGCCGATCCCTGCGATCAACAAGATAACCATCATCGAACTCACCCCAGGCTGCGCTCGAAACGCGCGCAAGCCGCCGATGCCACGATACTGTCATATTGTGCACATGGCCAACCGCAATTCTGGTTGCAGTTCCGCAAAAGCCCTCGGCCCCGAGTAAAGATACGAGCGGAGCTGCACGCTCGGTCCGCCACGTCATCCGGCCCTGCTAAAATCTTTCACCTTCTGACAATTGCTGCATTGCATCAGGGAAATTACGCCACAATTCCCAATTACTTGGAAAGGGAACTGCGCTATATGGATGCCGGGGAACGAGGCCCAAAAGCGCCAAAGCTGGGCCAAAGGGGATACCGGGTTACCAATAGCCATGTCATCTATCACAACTTCGGCCATCGATACGCCCAACCGGCGCTCGGTGGAGCGGACTTGCGACGACCTTGCCATCCTTGTGCTGGCTGCGGTCGCCGTGATCGCAAGCCTCACGTTTCGCGATTATGGATTAGGCTGGGATGACTATACCCATGCCGAATATGCCGATCTCCTGCTGCGCATGTATGGTTCCGGTTTCAAGGATACCGGCGCGCTGTCGTTCGCCAATCTCTACATGTATGGCGGCGGCTTCGACATGGCCGCTGCGTTGCTGCACAAAGTCATCCCGTTAGAGCTGTTTGAAACCCGCCGTCTGCTCGGCGCCGTTGTCGGCGTGATTGGGCTTGCCGTGACGTGGCGGCTTGGCCGGCGCGTCGGTGGCCCACTCACCGGGCTTGCAGCGCTGCTATTGCTGGCGCTATGCCCGACCTTCTACGGGCATATGTTCATGAACCCGAAGGATGCGCCGTTCGCCGTTGCGATGGTAATCCTGATGCTGGGACTTGTCCGCCTGGCCGAGGAATACCCCTCGCCTTCGCCGCGGACGATCCTGATCGTCGGTCTTGGGGCCGGCCTGTCGATCGGTTCGCGCATCCTCGGCGGGTTGGCCCTGGTCTATGCTCTGGTCGGCTTTGTACCGTTGCTGCTGGAGGAGATGCACACCCACAGCGCGCGCGAAGCTGCCCATCGCTTCCTGCATGTTGTCTATGTGCTGCTGCCCGGCCTGGTCCTCGGCTACCTCGTCATGGGGCTGATCTGGCCGTGGTCGATCATCGAGCCGGGCAATCCCTTCCACGCCCTGACCTACTTCTCGCACTTCTTCGAGAAGCCGTGGAAGGAAATGTTCGATGGCGCGCTGGTGTCGGTGCCCGACATGCCCTGGTCGTATCTGCCGACCCTGTTCGCGCTGCAGCTTCCCGAGGTCCTGCTCGGTCTTGCGGTCGCCGGTGTCGTCGGCACGTTGATGTTGCTGTCGCGCTCCGATGTATCGGCCCGCCGCAAGACCATCCTCCTGATGCTGACGCTGGCGGCGAGACCGGCGCTCTACAACGGCATTCGCCATTTCATTTTTGTGATCCCGCCGATGACGGTGCTCGCAGGTGCGGCCTTCGCCTGGAGCATGAACTGGCTCAAGGAAAATCACCGCAGCTGGCAGCCCGCCGCGGTAGCGGTTTTCTCGTTCGGCTTGCTGTTGCCGCTCGGCGAAATGATCCGGCTGCATCCCTATCAATACGCCCATTTCAATCATATCGCGGGCACGGTTCGCGGCGCCGACGACCTGTTCATGCTGGATTACTGGGGTCTGGCGCTGAAGCAGGCATCCGATGGCCTGCGCGACGAACTGATCGAGCGGCAGGAAACGCCTCCACAGGGACGCAAATGGAAGGTCGCGGTATGCGGTCCGCAACGCCCCGCACAAGTCGCGCTCGGTCCCGACTTCACGATCGGCTGGGACAGCCATGCCGCCGATTTCGCCATGACGCTCGGTGAATTCTACTGCAAGGGCCTGACCGCACCGGTCC
>WNFJ01492501.1_pt1 | contig 17787 bp, 16 predicted proteins | sample 5400461 | NCBI WGS metagenome assembly WNFJ01 (sample SAMN13153349, study PRJNA577476) | soil metagenome | isolation source: 115 cm saprolite on Douglas fir-dominated hillslope | place: USA:California | collected 2013-09-17 | reverse complement strand
ACATAACTCGCGCTGCTGTAGAAGTAGTTGGCGTCGGTGACACGCACCTGGGAGAGCGCCGGGAGCGGATAGACGCTCTGGTCCGCGAAGAGCTTCTGCACCACCGGATTGAACAGACTGGTCGGAATCTGATTGTTGGGAAACGGAGCGCGGTTACCGGTGGCAGAGTCTACCGAGTACGGATTGTACAGTTGAATCCCTCCGGAGACGCCGGAATAAACGGGATCGAGCAGATTCGAAAAGTCGCCCTTCCGCCAAGCTGCGGGCATGAGGGTGGTGGCCGAAGAACTGGGAGGAGTAGCCCGCCGAAGAGCCTGGTAATCCGCAAAAAAGAACAGTCTGTCCTTCTTGATGGGGCCGCCGAATGTACCGCCGAATTGGTTCCAGCGGATAGGCGGACGGAAGTTTTGTCCCACTGTCCAGTTGCGCCCCCAATTATTGGCGTTGAGCTTGTCGTTGCGGAAGTACTCGAACACATCGCCGTGGAACTGATTGGTCCCCGACTTAATCACCACGTTGATAATGCCGCCCTGAAAATTGCCGAACTCGGCGGAGGCGTTGTTGGTGATCATTTTGAATTCGGCGATCGCGTCCAGGTTCGGTTGATAGCTCGACAGGTTATCCGAAGTCTGGTTGTTGTCGACCCCGTCCAGCAGGAAGTTGTTGCCTTCCTCCCGGTTGCCGTTCACATACGGACGGCCGCCACCGGTGGTGCGGACGCCATTGTTGAACCCGGAAGGGTTCGGCGTGGTCACACCCGGAGCGAGCAGCGTCAGAGCGATCGGGTTCCGGCTGATGAGCGGCGTGTTGACGATCGTTTCGGCGCTGATCACCGAGCCTACCTGCGTGGTGTCGGTTTGCAGCAGCGCGGCATCGGCGCTGACGGTGACCGTTTCGTTGACCACGCCGACCTGCATATTAATGTCGAGACGCGCGCGCTGGTTCACTTCCAGAGTCACGCTGGATTGCACCGCGGTTTTGAATCCCTTGGCTTCGACCTTCAGCGAGTACGTGCCGATCGGGACTCTGGGGAATGCGTAGATTCCGTCCTGATTGGTTACGGTTGGCCACTCCGTGCCGCGCTCCAGGTCCTTGGCGGTCACGGTAGCGCCCACGATGGCCGACCCGGAAGGATCGGTGACGCGGCCGGTGATTCCGGCGCTGACCTCCTGCGCCAGACACGGCATAGCGGCGCAAAGCGCGACGCAGCCTAAAACGAACGAAAATTTATGATTCATCAGACACCCCCTGTTTCGATTTTGTAACGAAACCTGTTAATCAATTCTGCGACGCCCGGGGGCGAAAGTCAATCCACGCAAAATTTTGGTTTGATTTAAAAACGCAGATCACCATTCGGCTGTGAGATGCCGCCCTTGTGGGGCGGACGGTCTTGCCGTCTGCCCTCCCGCTGCGAAGAGCGGGTCCGCCCCACAAAAAAGAGCGGCTGTGAAATTAAAAAGCGGAGAACTTCAACTTAGCGATGCAATTTGTCCGCAAGGCTGGATAGCTCGATCAGCGATATCTCTCTTGAAGCTGCCCGATTCTGCTGCCCGGTTACATGCACTTCCTTGCGCACAATCGGGATATCTTTGGGCGCGCTGATTCCCAATTTCACTTGCGACAAGCCCACCTCGAGCACTTCGATTTCGATATCGCCATTGATCAATATGGATTCGCCCGCCCGCCTGCGGATTACGAGCATACCGCCTCCATCACCGGGTGCCGATGGGAGTAGACCGAATCCACCCGCACAGCCTGCACGCCGCGCGGACCGTTTTCCGCCACTACGAGGATCGCGAGGCAGCAGATATCCCCGCCGATGGGAGGCTGACGGCCTGTATCGAGACCGAGAGAGGCGAGGTCCTCGCGGGTGATCACCGGCTGGTAATCCGGATCTAATCCCTGAACAGGCACAGCCAGAAAGCAAAGGCCCGGATGCCGTAGACTCTGCAGGAACGTCAACGGCGCGTTCGTGGTGGGCTCCATCACCAGAAATTCCGTTTCCTGTTCAAAGCCTGGCAGGCCCGAAGGAAACTCGATCACTCCATCTTCTTGATAGCTGACGGAGCCAAAATACTTGGTCGCTAGTTCTGGCATAGTTTGAAACGCTTGCAGTTGCCTATGCATGTTTGCGGCCTAAACACAGCGAGCGGATGGAAACCTTAGCAGAGGAGTAAGGCGAAGCCTCGGTTGACTAGTACTAACGGGTCCGATACGCTGCTGTTGAACATGAAAGCGCTGTATATTGCCGTTTGGGTATCTCTGTTTTTCAGCTTGGCGTACTTTACACTTCCCAAATATGAGATGGAAGAGCGCATCCAGGCTGGTGCGCTCGGAAATATTCAATCGGAGAATCTATCGCGGCTCTGGTTTTCTCCCAGAGGCGAGCTGGTGGGTCTCGGCCAGCTTGGTCCGCACCTTACCGTGCATGTGTGGTCCGGCCGCAACGCCGCTCCGCTGCGAGTGCGCGACCTGGAATTGCCGAGCACAAAGGAACGCCCGAATCCCGTCTTCGCCGTGGCCGATGACGGATCGAAAATAGCCTGGATCGCCGCCGCTGGCGTGCACATCGAGAATCTGTTTTCGACTGCGGGACAGGTTGCGGTCGATCACCCTTTCCGCAGGAGCGTTCCGGTCTCATCGCTGGCGCTGATGGGCTCGGGCGAGCTTGCCGCGCTCTACAGAGACGGCGAGCTCGATCTCTGGGATCTCACACGCGAGACTATATCGGCGTCAAAGCTTCTTTCGATCACCGAACCGGGTCCCCTGATTGCCAGGGGCAGCTATCTGGCTGTTTATTCGCTTTTTTCGCACGATGTTCTTGTTTTCGATACGGGAACCGGTGACAAACTCTCCGTGCTGGAGTACACCAAGTATCCTGCAGATATGCTTTCGGTGACTCTTTCGCCGCTCGGCCGCCTGGCTGCCGGGACGCGCGATAAAGTTCAGGTGCAAGGCTTCCCTATCGCCGAGCCGGGGGCAGTTACAGCACTCGCCTTTTCCGATCGTCACCGCGTGATGGTCGGCGGAGATTTTCGGGGCATTTTTCTCGTCAACCCCGGCTCGGGAATGATGCAAGCCGTTGCGTCCAGTCCGGGCACAACCCTGATAGCCGCCACCGAGTCGCTGCTCGCATTCGGGAGCAGCCGCACCATTAGTTTGTACTCTCACCGGCTCGTTCAGACTCGAGTTTATAAGGGCCTTTCGATGCCCTCACCGTGGCTGGCGCTCGCTCTCCTCGGGCTGATTTCACCCCTCGCGATCCCACTCTTTCAGGGTGCTTTCGGCGCGCTCTGGAAGAAAATTATCTCGCTACGGTTACCCGAGCCGCAGACGAAGACTCCAATTTCAGGTCAGGATAACGAGATCCCGAACCTACTTGTCGAGGCTTGCCGCAACGGGGATTGTGTCTTATACGCCGGGGCTGGATTCAGCGCCCAGGCCGGGTTCCCGTTATGGAACGGCTGCGTGCGGGACATAGCGACATGGGCCTCTGACCATGGCATCGCGCCCGCTGGCGTCACCGATGCCGCTCTTGCCGAGTTATCGTCCGGCCAAACCGGCGCGGCGGCGGATCGGCTGGCGGAAGCTCTCGAGCCGCGGCGGGACGCTCTGCACACCTACCTCCGCCAGCGCTTTCGCGTTACCTCGGAATTATCCATGGCCCACCGGCTGATCAAACAGATCGACTTTCCGGCGCTGCTGACCACCACCTTCGATAATCTGCTGGACCGGACCTTTCCGTACTCCGGCGGCCGCGTCTACACCGCTCGCGATTGCGAAGCGCTGGCAAAGACCGCCGCGCGGCGGGATTTCTTCATTCTGAAACCCTTCGGCGACCTGGAAGAGCCGGACACCGCGCGGCTGGGGCCCGCCCAATGCGCTGAAGTTATTCAAAGCAACCCCGCGTGCTCGGATTTCATCGAAGACCTTCTCCGTTTGCGGACATTTTTATTCATCGGCGCGAGCCTGGAGGGAATCGAACAAGACCTCGGATATCTGGCGCTTCAGTCTCCCATTGATCGCAAGCACTATGCATTGATTCCGGACACCGGCGATAGCTGGAAAGCCTGCGCCGAACGGCTGGGCCAGCGCTATGGCATCCAGGTGCTCACCTATACGCCGGGTAGCCCGAGCCATTCGGAAGTTGTGGACTTTCTCAATAAGCTGTACGCCGCCACCCGCGAGCGGGCGTCAACGGAAAAACACCTGACAGCTACCGGCACGGCTTTATAGCTGAGGCGCTGCGGAACCTCGTTCACGCTTCTAGAAAATATGAGCAGGCGGCCCGCGTCATTCGTCGCAAATGTTTATTTGCCATAGGACACGTCCTGGCTGCTTCAGGACTTGCCTCGTGATACGCCGAACTAATTCGCGATCGCAATAGTCACGGTCGGGCTGACTGCCGGCGGTGTGGTTGACGAGGACAGTGTCACGGGAACCTGGTCCCCGGGGACGACGCCATTGGGTATGGTCGTCTGTACGAAGTAAACACCCACCAGTTGGGGGGCGAGACCACTGAACTGAATGCCAGCCTCCAGCCCGCCGATCGATAGCGATACGGGAGTCTTCGTGTCGGAGGCGGCGGGGCCGTAGTCCCCGGCCGTGACAGTCTGCCGTAACTCGCCGAGCCCGGTACAGTACACCGTGATGACATCACCGGACCTGGCTGGATTGCCCGCCGAGATCGCCTTGCCATTGGCATCGACGATCATTCCCTGGGTTCCATCGGTTGTGAAAATAGCTGGGCTCGCCGCCGCCACATTCACTGAGACGGGCAACGAAATTGTGTTGGCGCGTTGCAATAGGATCTGATGTTGTGTGTTGACGGAAATCCCGTACGGGATTATTGCCGTTACTTTGTTTGGATCTGTCTTTGAATCGGTCACAGCAATTGGCAACGACTGACCTGCGATCAGAACACGGGTATTCCCCAGAGTGGAGCCGAAAGGAACAGTTGACGCCTGAGCCGATTGATCGGACAACTGAGATCCCGAGATGGTGATCAGCCCACCGGGCGTAAGTGGCTGGAAAGGAGACTTGCCGGCCGCGTTCGCGATGCCACCCTCGGCAATAATCGGAGGCTGCAGGTTGTTGGCGAAGGCACCGGCCACCTGCCTCGAACCGGCGAGCTGCTTGGTGTTGTTGAGGGCTCGAATCGTAACGGTTACTCCCTGCGAGTTCGCCCGAGGTTGCCAAGTCCCGTCCCAGCGCCCGCCCGTCAGCGAGAGGAGAGCGATGGGAGGATCGCCGTTCGAGAACTCGGCAAAGACTGAGCCGGACTCGAGTGGCGCGCCGCAGTCATCCTGAACCAGGGTCTGGATGGCGACGGGCCAACCCGCGGGAACGGCAAAGCCTCCCCCCAGCGAGGTGATTGCCGGAAACAAGATGCTGGGCTGGCAATCGGTAGCAGCATTCCGTCCGCTCCGGGCAGAATCTCCCGCACTTCGCTCTGACACAACCACGGTCAGCGAGATGGTGAGGACGCGTCCATCGTCAAACTGCAGAGTGACTGGACTCCGATAAGCGCCCGCGGCGAGGTCGGAGATGAATGGCTGAACGACCATCGTAGCGGGCTGATTGGGCAGCGCAGTAGCCCGCGCCGGCAGGATAACAACATGGCTATCCGCGGCGGATGCCGTGAACGACTTCGGCTGGGCGGTCAGGTTATAGATCAATACTGTTTGCGACCCCGGCGAAACCGTTCCGCGAACCGTGTTGAAGGTAAGCTCATTCGGGAGCAGTACCGCACCGAGATCGGTACCAGCCGGAAGCACGTTGAGCAGGGTGGTGACGGCCTGCGGGCTATTGGGAGAGCCTGACAGCACATTCACGAGGCCATAGTAACGGTTCGCCGCTAACCGGCTGGTGTCCACACTGACCTTAATGCTTTGCCCGGAAACCGCCGCCGACAGCCACTGGCCTCCCTGGGTGGTGGATGTGTCGATTGAAAAACTGGGAGATCCGGCGCCTAGTTGGATCACACCAAAGCTCTGGGGGGGCACGATGCCACCACGCTCGATTGCCGTGAGGGTCAGCCCGGTCTGGGACAGCAGAAGCGTCGATGGGTTGTCACTGATGGTCATGATGACCGGGATGTTTCTCGTATTGGAATCAGATGTGCTCGTGATCTGGACTTGACCGCTGTAGGTTCCTGGCGAAAGTGTCGGATCGGCCGTGACGGAAAGAGTCAGCGGCTGCGATGGTGTAATGGAGCCGCCGCCCGGCGTGATGGAGAGCCAGGGCTGATCCACTGAGACTTGCACTCCCAGCACACCGCCGCCCATATTCCGCATGGGCACGGATTGCGTCTGTGGCGGTGCCCCGGCAGGGTAAGTGAACGAAAGGCTGTCCTGAACCGATAGCGCTGGAGGCAGTCCGGGCCCGACACTGAACGAGACCGGTATAGTGACGAGGCCCGGCGACGCGAGCGAGGCCCTGATGGTGACGGTGCCCGAATAGCTGCCTGGATCCAGAGAGAACGGGTCGGCCGTGATCTGGATCAGGCGGGGTGTTGAGCCCGACGAGACATCGGCGGAGAGCCACGGAGCCGACGTGGAGACGGCGAAGTCCATGCCGGAGACGGCGGTGCTCACGGTAAGGCCCTTCGGATCGGAATGAGCGCCGCCGCTCTGTCCGCTGAAGGAGAACGAGAGTGGCGCGGCGGTAAGAGCCGGAGGTGAGACCAGCACTTTTCTGACGCGGCGGTTTACCGGGTCGGCAATAAAAACGGCGCCGCTGCGGTCGACCGCCATTTGCTGGAAACAGGGCCCGGCGAGTACTGCCGCTTGTCCGTCGCCGAGGCCATTGCCGTTACAAGACCCGGTGTTCCCCGCCAAGGCGTGAATGATTCCATCCGGCGTTACCACTCGGATCATGTTATTTGGATTGGGACCGCTGCCCGGAGCGCTAATGTACAGGCTTCCGTTATCATCTACGGCCAGACTTTCGGGACCGCCGAGAGCCGCTTGCACGGCGGGCCCTTCGTCGCCAGTCTGCCGGAAACCAGTTCCGTTTCCGGCAACCGTTGTAATCGCTCCACTGCGGTCGACTTTCCTTACGCGATTATTAGAAGAGTCCGCGATAAACAGATTACCCGCCGCATCCACGGCGAGACCCGTTGGGCGACTGAGGGTGGCGCTGGTCGCCGGTCCGCCGTCGCCGGAAAATCCAGCGACGCCAGTCCCGGCGACCAGCGTTCTGAACCCGTCGGCCGGATACCGGAAAACCTGGTTGCGAGAGATGACGTAGATAACGCCGGTCCGGTCCACCGTAAACTGCTGACTCTCTTCCAATGTTAAGTCCCAGAGCGACCCAACGGTGCTCACGAGTCCATTGGGCGTGACTTTGCGGATTGTGTAGCTATCAGAGAAGAATAGGTTGCCCAACGCGTCGGCGAACACCGTATTCAAGTCGTAAATCGAGGCGTTGACGGCTAACCCTCCGTCGCCCGCTAAAAATTGCGTCCCTCCATTGCCTGCCACCGTTGTGATCTTTCCATCGGGCGTAACTTTCCGGATACGACTACCCACACGATCGGCGATGAACAGGTTCCCCAGTCCATCCAAGGTCACTGCATTCGGCTGGTTCAGGCTCGCGTTCACGGCCAATCCTCCGTCCCCGGAGAATCGAAAGCCGCCGTTTCCGGCTAGGGTTGAGATGTTTCCATTCGGAGCAACTCTAAGAACGCGAGGGATCGGAGTGGAACCCACCACGAGGGCTCCCGTCGCGTCGCTCGCCAATCCACTCAAAAAAGTCCCATTCACAGAGGCAGCCGTCGTTACCTGACCCGACGGAGAGCGCTTCAACACTTGACCAATACTATTGGTATTACTGGAACACAGCAGATTCCCGGCTGAATCCAACGCAATAAACAAACATGATACCGACCAGAAGTTGTCGATCGTTCCGCCGGCCGTTATCTTCTGAACGCGGTCACCTAGCGCGACATAAATGTTGCCCGACGGATCTACCGCTAGCCCCAACGGATTGAACAGCGAGGAAGCGATGGTCGAAACGGTGCCATCCGTGGAGAGTTTGCGAACCTGGCCCCCCGCCGGTTCAGAGAAGAGAAGGTTCCCCGCTGTGTCAACGGCTAAAGAGCCGACCACAGCCAAGCTAGCCAAAAAAAGCCCGTTGTTGAGGAACGCCAGGCCAACGGCCGTCGAAATCGTTCCGTCCGGCGTAATTTTGCGAATCCGGGTGTTGCCTCTCTCGCCGAAAAAAATATTGCCTGCTTGGTCCAAGGCGACGCTGACGGGTCCATTCAGCGATGCGTTGCTTGCCGGACCGCCGTCTCCGGAATAGCCCTGCACGCCGTTGCCGGCAATCACGGTCAAAACCCCCAGCGGGTCCACCTTCATTACCCGGTTGTTGTTGTAGTCGGCGAAGTACACGTTGCCCCGAGTATCGACTACGAGGTCTCCGGAGACACTACCCAAGGGAGCGTCCTTAGCCGCAATCGGTGTGGCAGGAAATGTGAAATCCGTGCCTGCGACCGTGGTGATGATCCGCTGGCCCCAGGCCAAGCTGGCTGTCAGGCAAATCAAGACTGCAGTATTCGTCATAAGTTCGTCGTCCTGAAACAGTCATTAGACCTCTGCGCGAATAGTGGCTTCATACGCTGGATCAGAGAGGTTTGTGGTGAGTCTAACAGTATAAAACATAAATTGGTCACGCTGAATTCCAGTAGCGGCAGACTGGAATGATAAGTCGCCATATCGGTAGGCTACTCTGTGCCGGCCATTTCTCAGACATGATTCCCAAGTTTACTAGGGGGCGAAACCATACGCCCGCAGCGGGGTATACGCCCCTTCGACTCAGACCGTAGGGTCGCGCGACCCCAAGCTCTTTTACCGCACGACCTAGGAGTTTTCCCTGATCGACTTGTTGCTCGGTCGTGGCCACGCTGATCCTAGGCCGCTTACGACAGTAGTGATTTAAAAGCTGGTGCGATAATTTCGACCCTACATATGACGAGAACTCTCAGCTTACTTATGGTTTCTGTGTTGCTCGTTTCTGGTTTATTCGCCGCGAATTGGACTGTCGTCCGCAAGGCTGGCTCTGCGATTGAGTGCTTAGGACCGTTTGTAGTTGTGGATGGCTCTTACCTATGCAAGGACTCGAACGGAAAAAGCATATCGTTACCAGCGAACGAAGTTGATACCGTCAAAACCGCGACAGCAAACCGCGCATTAAGCGAGCAGCCCACCGCTTCCACTTCGGTCCCGCCCCAGGTTCCGACGACACCAGAAGCGGCCTATGCGGAGGCCCTCCGGCTTCGCCAACTCCTCGAAGCCCGCGGTTTCCGCGAATTGTCGGAACTTATGACAAGCAGGCAGGCGGCATTTGAGCGAGACGTACGCCTCGAAGCGTCTCTGCTCGATTTGTTTTCGCTGTTCGCCTCGATGCATCCCGACTTCGGACCGGCGCTGGACGAATGGGTACGCCAGGATCCCAAGTCCTGGATACCTTTGGCAGCGCGCGGTGTTTATCTCGCAGGTCGGGGCTGGAGTGCTCGCGGAACGGCCTTCGCTGGTCGCACTTCTCCGCAGCAGTTCGCGGCGATGGGTGAATTCTTCAGACACGCGGCGCGCGACTTGAGTTCCTCTATCGCTGCGAGGCCAAACATCGTTGCCTATTACGAACTCATCCGCATGGCGAAAGCTGACGCGGAGCTGGGGATTCCGGTGAACGATTATCTGAAGCGCGCGCTCGAGCTCTGCCCAGCTTGCTTTGAATTGCGGCGACAGTATATGGTCAGCCTGGAGCCCAGATGGGGAGGATCGTACGAGGAGATGGAGCAGTTCGCGAAGGAATCTCAGCGGATGTCGGGCGCCAATCCTCAGCTTAGGGTGCTACTCGGTCTCGCTTATGCTGATCATTCCAAGGCGGCTTGCAGTGCTCAGCGCTATGACGAGGCTATTGAATTGCAGAACCATGCTCTGTCGTATGGACAATACTGGAATTTTCTCCTCGGCCGCGCTCGCGTGCTTCGATGTTCTCAACGCTACCAGGAGGCGTTGCTCGACCTCAACCGCGCGATAGCTCTGCGCCCTAGCAAGGCAGATCTGTATATCGAGAGGGTCATCTGCAATGCCATGTTGCACGACAGCGCGGCGGCATGGCGCGATCTAGATGTCGCGCGGGTATTCCCTGGCGATGAAAGCGGGCGCGAACACACCGAGCGGTGGCTTCGTGGCTTCAGCCCACGATCACAGACCCGTTAGCCCTCCCCGCCGAATACTCTATATCGTCTTCGATGCGGTCGTCATTGCAACGTGCATCGCACATCGGTGTGAATCGAAGTTCGAATCACAATCGGGAGCCAGACTGTCTACGAAAACTCCACCCATTATTTATGGTGAATCGCTTCACCATCCAGATCGCCTGAAGCCCGCCCCACGAGGCCGTGATGCAAGTCCGTGTCGATGCCCTCCAATCCGACGCCAGCTTCGGCCATCTCGATGCGCGGCCGCCTCCAATCGCGGCGTTAGGCTGCGCGGTCAGATCAATTCGTCGAGGGTTGCGTTGCCCGCAAGAACAGCCTCCCTCGGTATTCGTCCAGTTGCTTCCACCGCCTCGATTGCCTCCATGGGGGACAGGCCTCGTGCGGCAACGAGCCAGGCCGCGAGCACGTGACCAGTTCGGCCATTGCCGCCCCAGCAATGGATCACCGCGCGTTCGCTGCGGGTGTCGGCGGTCCTCAGGAACGGCAAAATATTTCCTCTGAGCGCTTGCCGTGAGCAGAGATGGTGGTCAGCGATGGGCTCCATCAGAACGCAGGTTGCGCCGAACAGCCTCTTGTACTCGGCCTCAAGATTGACCGGAAAGCCGGCCAACTGCCCGACGTCGAGGAGACAACACACTCGAATGACACCTTGAGAACGCATGAAGTCCACCCATTCAAAGATACCGGTCGGCGACGCGTCAGGCGTCCGCGCCCCGTACGCTGTCGGCTCACCGCTCCGGGCCGGCCCCAAATGGAAGTTCGAGTCCATTACCTTTCTTACCTTTCTTGAAATTGGCCGTCAGCCTAAAATTTGAATTCATCGGACGCCGAAGGCTGGTCCGGTGCAATAAATGGCTAGACTTTCAATATTCTACTCAAGCGGGATGCAAGTCTTGTTCTGAGCGAGCCAGTTTTCGAACGTCGGCAGAGACAAGCCGTTACTGCCTGGGCCTTCCAGAGCCACGCTGAAATCTTGGTGACGGCGGCTATCGCGCGTCTGGATAGTCGCGCCCTAACTCGGCCCCGGCAGCCACTCGCCCGCATTGCGAACCGTAGAATGGCCTCATCCTGCCGTGAAGACGTCTCGTCCGGGGGACCGTTATTAGTTAAATCTCGGAAGTGCACGACTTCGCAAGGACGTGGTTTAGCCGGCAACCAGGATTCCCGCTTTGACGTCCCGGCCGACAGTTAGTTTACACCAAATCCATAAAATCATGCTTGTTTCTTGACGCTTATCCATTCGATCAACTCCGGTGCCCCGCGAAGTCAAATCTGGGGCGGCTGATCTCTAGGAATTCCCATCATTTCGCCCCGATTTGTGGGCTAAAGTCTTGTGCGCGCATTCTGACGCATTCAGCTCGTAACTTCCCATGAACGGATTAGATACCTCCCAAAGAGATTAACGGACTCGACCAACTCACCTCAGGGGGTCAGAGTCTAGTCTTGACTCGGGCCGTGCGCTCGGTGTGGGGTTACGCTGTTGTCTCTGTATTCGTGCATGGTCTGAATTGCTATACCTTTGGACGTCCTGCACTCGCTAGATTATCCTTTGTGTTTCTTAGTGTTATCGAACCGCCAGAAATTCATCACAAAAGTCTTGACATTGTTAGCGAATTGGATATTAATAAACTGGCGCCCTTAAATGTTTTCGAGAGGCGATTGGGGACTCGATAGCGAATGCTTTGTCACCCATCGTTCGAAATATGTAGTTCGTTACTGACGCTCGTACCGTAAGATCGCGTCAGAGTTGAAAGGCCGCAATGGCAAGCATCACTATCAGTAAGGAACACGCTCAGGTTATCATGACGAGTCCGGCGCTGCGTCAACCAGAGGGGGCTCGCACGCGGGCAATGCTGCGGAGTGCCGGGTTATTGAACCTGTATCGCCGGACTGAAGGATCTCCAGGACTTAAGATTGCGCTGATCGACGGTCCGGTAAGGCCCCATTCCAGTCTTGCGGCAGCCCGTGTGGTATCGAGTGGTGGGGTGAGCAGCGCTCCGGATTCAGCTTCGGCGTGCCACGCGACCTTCCTCGCGTCCATATTGGCAGGCCGCGGGGCAGGGGTGCTCGGCTTATGCCCCAGCGTTACTCTGCTGAGTTACCCGGCGGTAGATGACGCGATGCTGCAGGGTACCCTGTCGCCATCTACAACCGCCACACGTTTGGCCGAAGCTGTGCTTCATGCAGTGCTTTCAGGCGCCGGCGTTATCCTGATGAGCCTTGAGTTCACGGCCAGAAGGATGTGGCACTTCGCGCCGTTGGCCGCGGCGATTCGGAGCGCCGCTTGCTATGGAGTCAGAACAGTATTGCCGGCGGGCAACACGGCCGGTCTGGAGCCAAGTTCGCTGCTCTCAATTCCCGGTGTCATTCCAGTGGGAATGGTGAATGCCGCGGGGTCGCCCGACGCGCGGTGTACGTGGGGGCCATCCATCGCCCGGCAGGGTCTGATGGCGCCCGGCGTCGATATTCCGGGTGCGGCAACTCCAGACGGCTTCGCCCGCCGGACAGGCAGCAGTTACGCCGCAGCTTTCGTGACCGGAGCATTCGCGATGGTTCTCGCAGCGACAGGAAAACCAACCGAAACCGTCTGGAACGCGCTACTAAGGTACCGCCTGGGTTCTTCATTATTGAGCAGAACGGTTCCTCCACCGCTTGATGTGGAGCAGAGCCTTTGGGATTTGACATGACGAGCGAAAGGAGAAATTCGATGAGCAGTGAAACAGCGCTAGACCATACACCCAATGCAGCGCCGGCAGTGCCGGACGAGCCCCACAAGTGCTCATGCGATAACCCGCAGGTACCCCACGAGCAGTTCGTATATGCGATGGGCAGGATCGACGTTCGATTTCCCAGTATGGGAATCGAGCGTGAGTTCCAGCAAAGGGAAATGCGGCTCGGCGAGGCAAAGGAGTCTCTGAGCCGGGGCGAACGGATGGCCAGGGTCCTCGAGGCGAATCATCATCTCGCGAGCCGTCTCTGCTATATACTTTCGATGAGCGGGATACCTGCCTACATAGTAGCTCCCAGCGGATTCTCTCTCCGTGCGGATCTACTACGAGCCCTTTCCTCCTCAGCAAGATCAAATCAGTGGTGTGTATTAATCGGTCGGCGGGGCCCAATGTCGACGCCTTCTACGTGCGGGGGGGTGCTCGCGCCCATCGTAGGATGTGACCAGCTTTATTGCTTTAGTCTGGAGGAATGGCTGAAGTCGCTCGAGTCGTCGGTGACTCCAGCACTCAAGGCACGCAAGATCCAGGCAACTGCGTTTCAGCATGTATCGCGCGAACTTTTCGAACGGTTTACAGGCTCCACGGAGAATCTAGGCGCGACAGACGCGCACCGCGCCCTAAATTATCTCTTGGTCCAGCACCCCGGCTTGTTTCTCGCGGCTGCCGAGCGTTCCGGCAGACACACACTGGATCGTATCGAGACCCGCGAGATCCAGGGAATGGGTGCACGCAAACTGATTGCCGTGATTTTGACATTCCTCGATCTCACCACTGGTGTCCCCGAGCGCCTCTACTGCCGCGTCGATACCACGGAAGAGTGGCCGTTCATCGCCGACTCCGTTGATGGATCCAGAAGCCCGCTAGGCTTGCTGCCGTTCATTGAGAATGGAATGTGGGGAATGGTCTTTTGAGATAACTTAAGTGCCCATCTTCACCTCAGCAATCTTTTCGCAGATCTTTCGGGCCGAAGCGTATTCCGTTGTTGAATATAGTTTTGACGCGGCTCCAGACAGACGCGGCGTGATGGTTGGCGGCAAGCCGGGCTTTCTCACTGCAGTGCAGCAGTTCGCCGCGGGATTACCCTTCGCGGCCGATTGGACATGGTCTACGCAGCGTTTCACGGAACTGGTCCGCCCCGACGCCTTTCTTTTGCGCTGCGACTGCCGTGCAGAAGAAATTATGGCCATCACATTATATTGCCGATTTCCGATGGAACCGGACGATAACGCATTTTGCCGATATATGCGTGCCGCGAGGCCTTTCACTTGGACGGGACCCTCTCCGGGCGCCATAGCGGCTCTTCTCGGCGTACCCGGTCCGCGCGGCATCGGCTTTCGCGTGGACGCGACCGGCGATCGGCAAACCGCTCTATATTATCGGGTGCAGGCCGACACCGGCAAGCTGCCCCCCGAAGTACTGCCCCAACTCGTCCGCGTTTGTGGGCTCCCGGAATCGCTGGCTGAAACAATTGGCGCCGATATTCACTCTTTGTATCCACCCGGGCCCGTAGGCGTCATTGGCGTGGATTGCGGCGAAGACGGCTGGGCCAAGGCGCTCAAATTCGATCCGGCGAATGTTCCGCTTTCAAAAGCGCTCAGTTTCCTCGGCGCCAGGCTTGCGTCCGTTGCGCGCATGGAAGAGTTATCCAGCGTCGCGCGGTCGTTGCGCGCACAGTGGGTCAGCTATCTCGGCGCCAAGTACGGCGCTGAGGGCTTTGCCGGCTGGCGCGTATACTTTTCGGTTCGTCCCGATCTGCTCCCCGGTCCACTTTTACCGCGAATCGTGGTGGAGCGGAGCGCAAATCCGACTTTTCATCTTCCTCACTACTGACTTGGAGGTCAACTTATGGTTCCCGGATTCACAGGACTTTCGACATACTCCGGCGGTTCCGCCGTCGAATCCAGTCCCACTGTCCGTTTGGCAGGGCTTTGGGATATTCCATCTCAAAAAACATGCCGGTTCGCGCGCACCGACACGTTCTGCACAGCCCTGGTGTTGTGGTGCAAGGAGGTTTATGTCTGCGACACCCCCGGAATTCCCTCAATCTTCGGCCATGAGGAGACGAGGACTCCGTATCCCTGCGGAGTTTGCGTCGGCGTTTCCGACCCGAGCGATTGGTAGCGTTCGCAATACGACGGGCAGAAGCTAACGCGACACCCAAGTGCAAGAAGCGCCCGTGTCTTGATGTGAACCCTGGAATGAAATGTATTCAGCGGCAGTTCTCCGATCCGTGACCGATGTGGCCCGACAGGGCATCTATTGCCTGTTGTCCCGGCAATCCTCCGACGGGTTCTGGCGCGACTACCATCTGCCGCCCGGAATGAGCGAGGCATGGAGCACTGCCTGGGTCGGCTGGTGTTTGGCGAGTTGTCCGCCGCCATTGAGATCGGAAGCCCGCACCTGCTTGCAGAGGGCCCTGCGCGCACTCTCTGGATGCCGCTGCGCCGGAGGTTGGGGCTACAATCGCACTACAGGCCCAGACGCGGACAGCACAGCGTGGGTGGTTAGATTTCTTTCGCATTTAGGCGCCTCGGTAGGGCCGTCAGTGGCGGGGCTCGAATCGTTTCTCGATGTTCATGGACGTGCCCACACGTTCCTCGAAAGCGACGCTGGCGCGTGGGGGGACGCGCATCCGGACGTCACCGCATTGGTCGGCCTTGCGCTTTTGGCGGCACCAGCTTCCCGTTCCACGATTGCTCGGGTGCGCGAGGCAGTGCTGTGCGCACGCGAACCTGGCGCAGGGTGGAATTCTTTCTGGTGGACGACTAACACGTATGCGACGTATTGGTCGGCCGCGTTCCTTCGCCGCAGTGGCGGTTTGCCGGTACAAGTGGCATCGGAACTTCAGCAATGGCTTCACTACACATCCGATTTGACGAGCAGCGCTTTCGAGTTGAGCCATCGGCTACTTCTGGCAACTGCACTAGGGCTCTCCGGCGGCCCGCTCGCTGAAATGCTGGTGGATTGTCTCCTCGAATTATTCGAAGCGAATGAGGGGTGGCCGCCGTCAGCCCATCTGCTAGTTCCTTCGAAGAGCGATGACGCCGCTCTCGAACATAAGGGATTCCCCGACTCAGAGCGGCTGATGACGACCGCAATTGCTACCCGCGCCCTCACCAATTGGGCGATGGAAGATGGGTAGAATAATCCGAGTGGCGCTGCCGTCAAAGGGACGCCGGGGTCAAGCCCACTGGAGACCCCTGGCCTAAGCCGTGACAACACGCATGTGTGTCGCGGATCGTCAGATGGGTCCCCAGTTCGCCACAGCAAGCCGGACCCATTCGCGTGTCGGATCGTCGAAGGAGACGTTGACAACAGGGTGGGGCTTTCTTTTGGTCCCCGAACGATTTGGATTCCGCCCCGACCGCTAGGTATTCGCCTCGCAGGAGAACTTCAGTCTTCTAATCTGCGAGCCTGTAATTGGCTTCCTTGCTGCTAACAAATTTACGAGGGTCACCAAAATGCGCGAGGCCTCCCGAGCCCAGTTCCAGAATGCGCTCTAAAAGCATAGGTTCGTTAAGGACTGATGAACGAAGCCGCCTAAGGCGGCGGACGCTTCGCGTGCCAATAACGGCGGCGATGGAGTGGTGAGCCCGGCGACGGGCAAGCGGGAATAGAGTGGTTCACGAGGAGAATCCCCGTGAACCACTTACGAAAAGCGATGCTGGAAGAACTCCAGCGTCGGAATTTGTCTCCGATTACCACTCGCATCTACCTCCATGCGGTCGAAGAGTTCGCCTTTTACTTCAATCAATCCCCGGACCGGTTAGGCCTGGAGCACATCCGACAGTACCAAGCTCACCTATTCGCCGATCGCAAGGTAGATGCCATCAGTGTCACCCAACAACTCTGCGCATTGCGATTCTTTTTCCTCAAGACGCTCAAGCGTCCCTGGAGGGCTGAGGACATGCCCATGCCTAAACGGCCTGTGCGCTTGCCCGAGGTCCTCTCCCGGCAAGAAGTGGAACGGCTCATCCAATGTGCCGGCAGTCCCCTCCATCGGATCTGGTTGCTCACCCTCTATGCGACCGGAATGCGGCGGGAAGAGTTAGTGCGTTTGCAGATCAACGACATTGATAGCGCCCGCATGCTGATCCACATCCGCCAGGGCAAGGGCAGGAAAGATCGCGACGTCATGCTCAGTCCCAGACTGCTGTCGGAACTTCGTGACTACTACCGCCGGGCCAACCCCAAACCGAAGACGTGTCTGTTTCCCGGCAAAGGTCCCCATTCCAACGGTGACGTCCCTATTGATTCCAGGAGCATATTCAACGCAGTGCAGCAGGCGGCCAAACGTGCGGGCCTCGACAAACGCGTCCACCCGCATACCCTAAGACACTGCTTCGCTACCCACCTGCTGGAGTCCGGCGCGGACTTACATACCATTCAACTCCTGCTCGGCCACGCAGACCTGAAGACCACCAGCCGCTACCTGCACCTTTCGGAGCGACATCTCAAGGCGACCGCCAGCCCCCTCGACTCGCTGCTGCTCGCGCCCAAGCCGAACCCGGAAGACGGCCGCAGCGGCACGTAAAATGACACGGCCACTGCTGGAGTTGGCCGACCTCATCAACGCAGCCGGTGACCGATTCCTGGACCCGCCTCCGGCCTGGTTCACCTGGCTGCACCGGAAGGTACTGATTGCCATCCGGCGCTGCCGCACCGCCGACCTAGGTGGCCATCTGGACCAGTGCTCAGCTTGCGGCCATCGTGCCATCTCCTATAATTCCTGCCTTATGGGGAGTCTTTTCTAATGGGGAGTGGAGCACCGGAATCGACGCCGGATTGGCCGTTTCGACCGGATTAGGCAGGCGGCGACTCACCATA
>WNFJ01165131.1_pt2 | contig 17789 bp, 26 predicted proteins | sample 5400461 | NCBI WGS metagenome assembly WNFJ01 (sample SAMN13153349, study PRJNA577476) | soil metagenome | isolation source: 115 cm saprolite on Douglas fir-dominated hillslope | place: USA:California | collected 2013-09-17 | reverse complement strand
CTGCGCGTTCTGTTCGTTCAGCACGGCGATCAGGTCTGCCGTCGTGAGTTTGAGCTGCGTGAGGCGGTCGGGCTTGACCCAGATCCGCATCGCGTAGTCTTTGGCGCCGAAGATCTGCACGTTGGTCGTGCCGGGGACGCGCTTCACCACGTCGAGCACGTTCATCGTGACGAAGTTGCTGATGTACAGGCTGTCGTAGCGGCTCTCGGGCGAGTAGAAGGCGGCCACCAGCAAAAACGACGAGGAGCTCTTTTCCACGGTAACGCCGAGACGGCGCACCTCGGTGGGCAGGCGCGGCTCGACCTGTCTGACGCGATTGTTGATGTTGACTGCGGCCTGGTCGATGTCGGTGCCGACGTCGAAGGTGACGTGAATGTAGATCATGTGCTCGATGCCGTTGATGGCGTTCTCGATCGGCGCGGCCACCGTCTGCTCGATCACCGTGGCGGACGCGCCGGGATAGTTGGCCGTGACCGTGACCACCGGCGGCGCGATTTCGGGATACTGTGCGATCGGCAGATTACGCATCGCCGCAAGCCCCGCGATCACGATGAAAACCGACAGCACCGCGGCGAAAATTGGACGGTCGATGAAGAGGCGTGAAAACATGTCCGTCCCCTATTTCTTCGCGACGGCGAGGGGCGCGTGTCCGCCCTTTGGACCATTGCCCGGCGCTTGCGGCGAGATCTTGGCCGCTTCGCCGTCGGGCACCGCGGCGACCGTCACGGGCGCGCCCGGGCCGATTTTCATCACGCCATCCACGATCACCTTGTCTCCGGCGTTGAGGCCCGCCGTGACAATCCAGGCATTGCCCTGCCAGGTGCCAAGCTCGACCGGCCGTGGCTCGGCCTTGCTCTCGGCGTTAACGACGTAGACGAACTTGCCTTTGGGACCTTCGAGCACCGCGCGCTGCGGCACTAGCATCGCAGCGGGCCGCTCCGCGCCTTTCAAGGTAACGCGCACGAACTGGCCGGGATGCAGGAAGCCCGCGGGATTGGGCAGCTCGGCGCGCGCTTCGCTGGTGCTCGTGCTGCCGGAGACGCGCACATCGGTGAAGTTGGGCTTGCCGGCTTCGCTGTATACACTGCCGTCGGCGAGCTTCACTGTCACCTCGAACCGCCCGTCGCGGGGCAGCATGAGGCGCCCCGCGTCGACCTCGCGGGCGAGCCTGACGCGCTCTTCGTCGGCGACGCCGAACAGAACGTAGATCGGATCGATCTGCGATACCGTCGTCAGCAGGACGTCCGGACCGGAGACGTAGTTTCCTTCGGAGCGCTGCGCGCGGCTGGCGATGCCGGTAATCGGCGCCTCGACCCGGGTGTAACCGAGGTTGAGCCGTGCATCCGCGAGATTGGCGCGCGCGGTCTTCACCTCGGCCTCGGCCACTTGCTCCGCAGAAGCCGCATCGTCGTAGTCCTTTTGGCTGGCGGCCTTGATTTCGAACAGCGGCTTGAGACGCGCGCTGTTGCGCTTCGCCTGCGCAAGCTTCGCCTCGGCACTGGCTAGCGCGGCTTCGGCTCGTGCAGCGGCCACTTCAAAGGGCGCCGGATCGATGGTAAACATCGACTGCCCCTGCGCGACCGGCGCGCCTTCGCGATAGTTGCGTTTCAGGACAATGCCCGTTACGCGCGCGCGCACCTCGACCTCGCGCGAGCCGGCGGTCTGGCCGACGTATTCAAACGTCGCCGGCACCGATTGTGGCTGCACCGTTACGATCGCAACTTCAGGGGGCGGCGTGCCTCCGTGCGGTTGCGAATTGGCAGGCTCGCAGCCGGAGAGGAGCCGCGACTGCCGCGACCGACACTGCCGAAGCGGCAGCCAAGTAGAAATTTCTAACCTTCATGTCTTACTCCCTTCCTTCAGTTTGCGTGGGCGTTGCGCTCGTTCAATCATCTTGCGTTACGACAATGACGCTCCTGCTCGCTTGAATTCGACAAAGCGTCAAAAATTAGTGTCCTGGGCGCGGGAAGACCTATCTACGCATCGACCGAGGCCGGCCGCGCGTCGTTTTGGTGATTCTTGCTCGAGAGAGAATCGATCAGGCCCTCGATGCCGTGGTTGCGGACTTCTTCGGCGAAGACATCGCGGTAAGTGGCGGCGAGGCTCGCGCCGCTGATCTTGACGTCGTACACCTTCCATCCCGAGGCGGTTTTCTCCATCTCGTAATCGATGGAGACGGCTTGAGCCCCCGATTGCCTGACCTCGGATTTGACGGTGACTTGCGGGTCGCCTGGCCGGGCGCGCAAGGGCTTGAACTCGATCACCTGGTCGCGGTAGGCGGCGAGCGCGCTGGAATACGTTCGCACGAGAAGCGTCTTGAATTCCCGAACGAGCTGTTCGCGCTGCTCGGGGCTGGCGCGTCGCCAGTTGGCGCCCATCGCGATCCGGGTCGTATGAGCAAAATCGAAGTGGGGCAGGATCTTCACCTCGACGAGGCTCGCGATCTTATTCGGATTGCCGGCTTGGATGTCTTTGTCCTGGCGGATCGCGGCGATCACCTCCAGTGAAATGGTCTTGACGAGCGCATCCGGCGCCAGCTCTTCCGCGGCGGAAGCGGACGCCGCAAGCGCGAGCACGATCGCCGCTGCCTTGAGGGCGTTATGCATGGAATTCAACTCCTTTCGATGAAGCCATCGGCAGTGAGTAAGGTTGCGCCGGGGCTACTGACAACGTTGTGTCAGGAGCATGCTTTCCACGTCGGTTGCGGCGGCGCTTTTCGGCGGTGGCCGAGCCACCAGAGAATCGGCGCGCCGATCAAAGCGCCGGGCAACAGCAGGATCGCTGCCAGGTACAGCCCGCCTTTGAGAAAATTGCGCAACAAAATGCTCATATCCGATCTCCGTTTGAGTCTCTGATCACGCGAACTCGCGCACTACTTCTTCCGATTGCGCTTTGGCGGCCGCCATCGCGTTCTTGAGGGCCTCTTCGCCCATCGCCACGCCTTCGACGCGCACCACGTGTACATTCGTGATGCCGATAAATCCGAGGACCGCGCGAAGGTAGGACTCCTGGAAATCGAGCTGCTGCGCGGGGCCTTCGGAATAGACGCCGCCGCGGGCGACTACGACGACGGCCTTTTTGCCCTTGAGCAGTCCTTCGGGGCCTTTCTCGCTGTAGGAGAAGGTGAGCCCGGGACGCACGATATGGTCGATCCACGCCTTCAGGCTGGAGGGCAGTCCGAAGTTGTACATGGGAACAGCGAGCACAACGACATCGGCTGCGGCGAGTTCGTCCACCAGCGCGTCCGATAACGCGAGGGCTTTTGCTTCCGCCGGGCTGCGTTTTTCCAGAGGCAGCACACGGCCGGTACCAAACGCTTCGCCCACATGCGGCAAGGGTTCCTTCGCCACGTCGCGCACGACCACCTTCGCGCCGGGGTGACGCGCTTTCAGGTCATCGACGATATGGCTGGCGAATTGATGCGAATGGGACCTCCAGCCGCGGGGGCTGCTCAAAACAAGCAAGATGTTCTTCATGGTGCTCTCCTGGAGTAGGTGATTTCTCGATCGCTGGAAAAAATCTTGCGGATTAAGCTTCTCATCTGCACTTTTCATATATGTACTATTCAGTCAAAAAAAACCTATCTGATCGCCGACAGCACGCGCTCGAGCGAGCCCTGGTCGATTCCTGAAAGCGTCTCGGCGAACTCCCCCTGCACTTTCTCGACCTGCCGCACGCCCGCGGCGTACCGCTCCTTGCCGAGCGGGGTCACGACGGCCCTCACTGCACGGCGATCTTCCGGATCTTCTACCCGGCGCACGAGCCCGTCCGCCTCGAGACGATCCACGAGCTGCGTGATGTTCGAGCGGACGCAGGTCATCTTCGTGGCGCATTCGCTCAAGCTCAGCGGCTCGCCCTCCTTGACCAGGTGCGACAGCGCGCCGAATTTCGGCATCGAGAGCCCAACCTGCTCCAATGCCTCTTCGAGCCGCGTTTCGAGCACATGCGCGGCTCGAACGAGCGAGTACATCACCTGACCGTTTGGGGTCACTGGGCTGGCAGAACGCAGCTTGGCCGGTTTATTCATATATGAATAATATAGTACTGACGCTTCGCTTGTCAAGCGCTGCTGCCTTGCCCCCGCTTGACAAGGCGCGGGCTTGTATTTAACCTACAGGTTAAATACGGTGCAACATGTCGCCCGATCGCCTCAGCGCCACCTTTGCCGCCCTCGCCGATCCCACGAGACGCGCGATCCTCGCGCGTCTCGCCTCCGGCGAAACCTCGGTCCTTAAACTGGCCGAGCCTTTCGAGATAAGCCTGCCTGCAGTCTCGAAACACCTGAAAGTGCTGGAACGCGCGGGCCTCATCGAGCGCGGCCGCGAGGCGCAGTGGCGGCCCTGCCGGCTCCAGGCCAATCCGCTCAAGGACATCGCCGACTGGGTGGAGTACTACCGGCGCCACTGGGAGGAGAGCTTCGACAAGCTCGACCGCTACCTGAAGGAATTGCAGCACAAGAGCGAGGTGCACGAAATTCAACGCAAGGAGAAGAAAGATGGCCGCAAAACTTAACGTCGTGACGAAAGACGAGCCGCTCGTCGTGGAGCGTACTTTCAATGCCCCGGTCGCCCTGGTCTGGAAGGCCCTCGCCGACAGGGAGGACATCAAGCAATGGTCTTTCGAGCTCCGCGAATTCGCGCCGGTAGTCGGCTTCGAGTTCCAGTTCGACGTCGAGCATGAAGGCTTCAAGTATTGTCACCGCTGCAAGGTGACCGAGGCGATTCCCAACAAGAGACTCGCCTACACCTGGCGATACGAGGGCCACGCGGGCGACTCCCTCGTGACCTTCGACTTGTTCGCCGAGGGGGGCAAGACCAGGCTCAGGCTGACGCACGAAGGTCTGGAGACCTTCCCGAAGCTCCCCGCGTTCGCCAAGGCGAACTTCGCGGCAGGCTGGACGGAGATCGTGGGCACTTCGCTGAAAGATTTCGTCGAAGGCAAGCACGCGGGCGAGATGATCCTCACGCGCGTCTTCGACGCGCCGCGCGAGCTCATATGGAAGCTGTGGACCGAGCCGGAGCACATCCGCAAATGGTGGGGCCCGAAAGGCTTCACGCTGCCGCGCTGCGAGATGGACTTCCACCCGGGCGGTACATACCGCTTCGTGATGCGCGGACCCGACGGCCAGAACAACCCGTTCCACGGCGTGTACCGCGAGATCGTCCGGAACGAGCGCATCGTCTTCACCGCAATCCTGGACAACCTCCCCGGCCACGAGCTCGTTGCCACGGTGACGTTCGCCGACGAGGGCGGCAAGACGAAGCTCACCGTGCGGCAGACTACGCCTCCGGGCGAGGCCGGCCGCGGCCAGAACCAGGGCTGGAGCGAAACCCTCGAGCGCCTCGCCGACCTGGTCGCCGAGGAGACGAAGCATGGCCGCAGAAAGTAGGAACGCCGCGCTGGTCGGCGACCGCGAGATCCGCGGGACGCGCGTCTTCGACGCGCCGCGCGAGCTCGTGTGGAAGCTGTGGACCGAGCCGGAGCACATCGCCAAGTGGTGGGGCCCGAACGGCTTCACCACCACGACCCACAAGATGGAAGTGAAGGCGGGCGGCGTGTGGCGCTTCGTCATGCACGGCCCGGACGGGCGCGACTATCAGAACAAGATCACCTATATCGAGGTCGTGAAACCCGAGCGCCTGGTGTACAAGCACGGAGGGACCGGGGACAAGGAAGACCGCGACCTCGAGCCGGTGAATTTCCACGTGACGGTGACTTTCGCGGAGGAGGGCGGTAAGACGCGTCTCGGCATGCGCTCGGTGTTCCCGTCCGCCAAGGCGCGCGACTACGTGGTCAAGAACTACGGAGCTGTCGAGGGGATGCACCAGACTCTGGCACGCCTCGGAGAGTACTTGGCGAAGGAGGTGTCGTCGTGAGCACAGACCGCCGGTCGTTCCTGAAATCGGTCGCGGCTTCTGCGGCGTTCGCCGCACCCGCGGTCGTGCTCGCGCAGTCCCCGCAGAGTGCCCCCAGGCCGCCCTCAGGCAAAGGCGGATTGTCCAGGACGCGGCTCGCCCGCATGCACGAGGCCATGGCCCGCCATGTCGAGCGCGGCCGGATGCCCGGACTCGTGACGCTCGTCAGCCGGCGCGGCGAGACGCACGTCGATGCGATCGGCGTGAAGGCCTTCGGCGGCAAGGACCCGATGTGGCGCGACACGATTTTCCGCATCGCATCGATCACCAAGCCCATCACGGCCGCGGCCGCGATGATCCTCGTCGAAGAAGCGAAGCTGCGGCTGGACGATCCGGTCGACCCCTTGCTGCCTGAGCTTGCCAACCGCAAGGTCCTCAGGCGCATCGACAGCCCGCTGGAGGACACCGTGCCCGCCAAGCGCGCGATCACGCTGCGCGACCTGCTCACGTTTCGCCTCGGCATCGGCGCGGTGATGGTTTATCCCGAGAAGCACCCGATCCAGAAGGCGATGTCCGAGGCGGGCGTCTCGCCCTCGGCAGCCTTGCCGGCGTTTGCATCCGACGAATTGATGAGGCGCTTCGGCAGCCTGCCGCTCGCGCACCAGCCGGGCGATAAGTGGATGTACAACAGCGGCTCCGACATCCTGGGCATCCTGATTTCGCGCGCGACGGGCAAGACTCTGGAGAACTTCCTGCGCGAGCGCATCTTCGCGCCGCTCGGCATGAAGGACACCGCGTTCAGCGTGCCCGAGACTAAGCTCGACCGCCTCGCGACAGCCTTCCAGACGGATTTCGCGACCGGCAAGACCGCGCTCTTCGACGACGCGCGGCGGCCGCTTCGCACGGCCTCCCGTCTTCGAGTCAGGCGCAGGCGGCCTCGTCTCGACGGTCGACGACTTCCTCGCTTTCGGCAGGATGATGCTCGCCAAGGGCGTGCACGGCCGCGCGCGCATTCTCTCGCGGCCCTCGGTCGAGCTGATGACGGCCGACCACATCAGCGCGGAACAAAAAGCGGCGTCCGATTTCTTCCCCGGCTTCTGGGACGACCGCGGCTGGGGCTTCGGCATGGCCATCGTTACCCGGCGCGACGATCTGGCGCGCTCGGTCGGAACCTACGGCTGGGACGGCGGCTACGGAACGTCGTGGTACGCCGACCCCAGGGAGGACATGACCGGCATCCTCATGACCCAGCGCGTCTGGGAGTCGCCGGTTACCCCCGCGGTCAACCGCGATTTCTGGACCTCGGCCTACCAGGCGATAGACGATTGAAAGAAGTTCGTTCAACCTGTCGACTCTGACCGGTCTCGTTCGTCGTATGGTCAGAGCGAGGTTTTCCATCCGGTCGAAACCGCCCGGAGGCCCGGCTCCCAACCCAATGGAGAAATTTCTATGCGATTCATGGTGATGGTCAAGGCCACCAAGGACTCGGAAGCGGGAGTCCTCCCCGACGAGAAGCTCCTCGCCGAAATGGGGAAATTCAACGAAGAGCTGGTGAAAGCCGGCGTGATGCTCGCGGGGGAGGGGCTCCAGGCGAGCTCCAAGGGCGCGCGCGTCAGGTTCTCGGGCACGAAGCGCACCGTGATCGACGGGCCCTTCGCCGAGACGAAAGAGCTGATCGCTGGTTTCTGGCTGTGGCAGGTGAAGTCCAAGGCAGAGGCGATCGAATGGGTCAAGCGCTGCCCCAATCCCTTCAAAGGAGAGTCCGAGATCGAGATCCGCCAGGTGTTCGAGGCGGAGGACTTCGGCGCCGAGCTCACGCCCGAGCTCAGAGAGCAGGAAGAGCGCATGCGCGCGCAGATCGCCGCGAAGAAGAAATAGCCGCGGCGCCGAAGGAGAATAGCCGTGACAAGCCGCATAGACGCCCGCAAGCGCTGGGTGGCGCTCATCGTCCTCTGCCTGGGGGAGCTGATGATCGTCCTCGACACGACGATCGTGAACGTCGCCCTGCCCTCGATCCGGGAAGCTCTGCTCTTTACGGAGACTTCGCTTGTCTGGGTGGTGAACGCGTACATGCTCACCTACGGGGGCTTCTTGCTCCTCGGCGGACGGCTGGGCGATCTCTACGGCCAGCGCAGGCTGTTCCTGCTCGGCATCGTGCTCTTCACGCTCGCCTCGCTCGCGTGCGGCGTGTCGACCTCCCAGGGGCTGCTGGTCGTGGCGAGGGCGGTGCAGGGGCTGGGAGGCGCCGTCGTGTCGGCGATCGCGCTCTCCCTCATCATGAATCTGTTCAGCGAGCCGGCCGACCGCGCGAAAGCGATGGGCATCTTCGGCTTCGTTTGCGCCGGCGGTGGAAGCATCGGCGTGCTGCTCGGCGGCTTGCTGACGAGCGCGCTCAGCTGGCACTGGATCTTCCTTGTCAATCTGCCGATCGGCGCTGCCGTCTACGCGGGTCCTGCTGCGGGAAACCCGCGCGCCGGCCGCCGCCGCGCGCCTCGACGTCGGCGGCGCGGTGACGGTGACGACGTCGCTGATGCTGGCGGTCTACGCGGTCGTGAACGGCAACGAGGCCGGTTGGACTTCCACGCAGACGCTTGGGCTTCTCGCCGCCGCAGCGGTGCTGCTCGCTCTGTTCCTCGCAATCGAAGCAAGGGTCCGCGACCCGCTGATGCCCCTGCGCCTGTTCCGACTGCGAAACGTCGCGACGGTCAACGTCGTCGGCATTCTCTGGTCTGCGGCGATGTTTGCGTGGTTCTTCGTCTCGGCGCTTTACCTCCAACTCGTGCTTGGCTACAGCGCGATGCAGGTAGGCCTCGCTTTTCTTCCTGCCAACCTCATCATGGCGGCCTTTTCGCTCGGAATCTCGGCGAGGATGGTCATGCGCTTCGGTATCCGCGTGCCGCTCGCGGCCGGCCTTGCACTCACGGCCGCAGGACTCGCGCTCTTCGCCCTGGCGCCGGTCGAGGGCAGCTTCGCCTTGCACGTGCTCCCCGGCATGACGCTGCTCGGTATCGGCTGCGGCATGGCCATGAACCCGGTGCTGCTCGCCGCGATGAGCGACGTGCCCCAGACCGAATCCGGCCTCGCCTCGGGAGTGGTCAACACCGCGTTCATGATGGGCGGGGCGCTCGGCCTCGCGGTCCTCGCCAGCCTCGCCGACGCGCGCACAGACAAGCTGCTCGCGTTGGGAGCGGATTCGGTTGCCGCGCTCAACGGCGGTTACCACCTCGCTTTCGCCGTAGGCGCCGTCTTCGCGGCAGCGGCGGCCCTGCTCGGCGCCGCGTTGCTTCGCCCCGGACAGCAGGCGGCGGGGTCGCGCGAAGCCGCACAAGCTTCGGCGGCAAGATCCTAAAGGATCTCGTTCGGCTGCGTGAGCCTGTCGCACTGTCGCAAGATCGTGCACCGTGTCGATTTCGCAAAGGTCCGTTCGTCGTGCTTTAGAGCGGGGTTTTCCATCCGGCCGAGACCGTCCGGAGGCCCGGCTCCTGACCACATGGAGAAATCGCGATGCGATTCATTATGATAGTCAAGGCCACAAAAGACACGGAAGCGGGCGTGATGCCCTCCGAAAAACTCATCGCCGACATGGCGAAGTACCACGAGGAGCTGCAGAAAGCCGGGGTGCTGCTCGATGCCTCCGCGCTCCAGCCGAGCTCCAAGGGCTGGCGCGTCAAGTACGCAGGGGCGAAGCGCGCCGTGATCGACGGGCCTTTCTCCGAAGCGAAGGAGCTGATCGCCGGCTACACGATCATCCAGGTGAAATCGCGTGAAGAGGCGATGGAGTGGGCGCGGCGCTTTCCCAATCCCGCCGTCGACGGCAAGGAGGGCGAGATCGAGGTCCGGCAGTTCTTCGAGCTGGAGGATTTTGGCCCCAGCGACGCGGTCGAGCGCTTTCGCGAGATGGGGGTTGGGACGAAGAAGTGATGGGGCGCTATCGTTGAGCGTGCGGAAAACCCGCCGGCGCTCGCTCCGGAAGCGGGAACAGGGTCAGGAAGCGCTTGACCGACGATTTGTCCCCCTCGACTTTCAGATCCCCGGAGCGCAAGGCTTCGGCGAGCTTGCGCCCGCCGTACACCAATGCGGCCAGCGTGTCCGGGCCGGCCGAGAGGATGGCGGCGGGCTGGTCTGCGCTGCCGCGCGCGAGCTCGAGCCGGCCGCGAGCGACCTCGGCGTGGAAACGGTCGTCGCCCAATCGCAATTCGATGCTCGCCTCGAGCCCGGCGGCGGCTTTGGAGTCGAACATCGTGCGGAACGAGAGAATGAGTGCATCGACGCTGATGGAGGGCCCTTGCGGGAAGTGGGGAGACCGGGCGGCCCAGCGGCCGAGCGCCATGATGGCGGGCTCGAGCTCCAGGCCCCAGTCGGTCAGCTCGTACACCCAGGCGCCGGCCGGCGGCGAGAGCTTGCGCCGGCGCACGACCGACGCCCGCTCCAGCTCCTCCAGCCGCTGGGTGAGAACGTTCGGACTGATGCCGGGCAGGCCGGCGCGCAGGCCGGTGAAGCGCTTGGGGCCGAGCACCAGCTCGCGCACGACGAGGAGGGCCCAGCGCTCGCCGATCAGGTCGAGGGCATGCGCCGCCGCGCATCCGTCGTCGTAGCTGCGCTTGACATAGCGGGCAGTTTACCACATAGTCCTAATGTATGTCTTAATAGTCTCTATTTAGGACTAAATGATTTAGGCTGCAATTTTCAACGACCCTCAAAAGGAACCGCCATGCCCGATGCCTACCTGTTCTTCAACGGCGACTGCGCCGACGCGATGCGCTTCTACGAACGCACACTGGGCGGCAAGCTCGAAGTCATGATGACGCACGCCGAGTCGCCCATGGCAGCCCAGACGCCGCCCGGCAGCGCCGACCGGATCCTGCACGCGCGCCTCGTCATCGACGGCCGCATGCTGATGGCGTCCGATGCGATGGCCGGCCAGCCCTACCAGGGGATGAATGGGTTTTCGCTGTCGCTGGTCTACCCGAAGGTCGCCGATGCGAAGCGGGTATTCGACGCCTTGGCCAAGAGTGGCAAGGTGACCATGCCGTTCCAGAAAACCTTCTGGGTCGAGGCTTTCGGCATGCTGGTCGACCGCTTCGGCACGCCCTGGATGGTCAACGGCGGCAAGGCGAGCGCCTGAAAGGAGAATTCCATGAGCGCCAACAGCGGCCCCGGATACAAGAAGTATCCGACCCATCGCATCACGACGAAACCGGCGGGCGTGCGCGTGCAAGTGAAGCTCGACGGCGAGGTCATCGCCGACACCCGCGACGCGATCAAGCTCGAGGAGAGCGACCATCCCGCCGTCTACTACATCCCGCGCAAAGACGTGAAGATGGACCGGCTCGTCCGCTCGAAGCATCAAACGGTATGCCCCTTCAAGGGCACCGCGTCGTACTACTCCCTTAAGAACGGCGCGGAGAACGCGGTCTGGACGTATGAGACGCCTTACGAGGAGGTGAGCGCGATCGAGGGGCGGCTCGCTTTCTACCCCGACAAGTTCGATTCGATCGACGCGGCCTAAGGGAGCCGATCATGTTGAGAGCCGCGCCGATCCGCGCTTACATCCCGGTTGCCGACCTCCCGCGGGCGAGGAATTTCTACGAGAAGACCCTCGGGCTTGCGCCCAAGGAGGAGTACGCCGGCGGCGTGATCTACGAATGCGGCGGCGCCGAAGTCTTCATGTATCCGACGAAAAACTCGGGCACCTCCAAAGCCAGCCAGGCCTTCTGGCAGGTGCGCGACGTCGAGGCCGAGGTGGCCGAGCTCAAGGCCCGGGGTGTGGTGTTCGAGGAATACGACATGCCGGGGATCGGGATGAAGAACAGCATCGCCACCGGCGGCGGCGCGAAGACCGCCTGGTTCAAGGACACCGAAGGAAATATTCTGGCAGTCAGCCAACGCCTCTGAAAAAGGATCATGCCGAAACCCAAGTAGCAGCAGTTTCCGTGTGGCTTCATCAACTCAACCTCAAGGAGGTCTTTTATGGCCAGCTATGTCGATGGGTTCGTTGTTCCGGTCCCCAAAACGAAAATCGAAGCCTATCGCCGCATGGCGCTCAAATCCGGCAAGATCTGGCGCGAGCATGGGGCGCTCCAGTACCGGGAATGCATCGCCGACGACGTGAAATGGGGCAAGCGAACCTCGTTCCCGCGGAGCGTCAAGCTCAAGGCCGGCGAGGTGGTCTGGTTTTCGTGGATCGTATACAAGTCGCGCAAGCACCGCGACCGCGTGAATAAAAAGGTGATGAAGGATCCGCGCCTGGCCGGCATGATGGACCTCAAGGCGCTGCCTTTCGACGCCAAGCGCATGATCTACGGCGGCTTCAAGGTCGTGGTGGGTTTCTGAGAAGCGACATTTCAACCCTTGGAGAGATCAATGTTCAAGAAAATCGCCATCGTCGTCGCCGTCCTGATCGCCGCGCTTCTCGTTTTTGCCGCGACCAGCCCCGACAGTTTCCGCGTCCAGCGTGCGGCGAGCATCAAAGCTCCGCCGGAGAAGGTCTTCGCCCTGCTCAACGACTTTCAGCGCTGGGAGGCCTGGTCGCCCTGGGAGAAAAAAGACCCGGCGATGAAAAGGACCTTCAGCGTCGTAACCAGCGGGAAGGGCGCGCAGTACGCGTGGGAAGGCAACAAGGACGTCGGCCAGGGTCGCATGGAAATCGCGGAGTCGGTTCCGCCTTCCAAGGTCGCGATCAAGCTGGATTTCGTCAAGCCGTTCGAAGCCCACAACACGGTCGAGTTCACGCTCGAGCCCAAAGGCGAGGCAACGAACGTCACCTGGGCCATGCAGGGCGACACGCCCTACCTCGCGAAGATCATCCACGTGTTCATCGACATGGACAAGATGGTCGGCAAAGACTTCGAGGCGGGTCTGGCCAACCTGAAAGCCGCGGCCGAAAAGTAAACGAATGTCCGTCCCCCGTGTCGATTTAGCCCGGCCTCGTTCGTCGTATAGTTAGAGCGAGGCCAGAGGGCCGGTCGGGTCCGTCCGGAAACCCGCTCGCGAACCTCAAGGAGGCGGGAACATGCGATTCATGATGCTCGTAATACCCAAGGGCTACGACAAGGCCAAAGCCGGCGCCATGCCGGACGCCGAGATCGTCGCGGCGATGACGAAGTACAACGAATCCCTGCAGAAGGCCGGCGTGCTGCTCTCGCTCGACGGTTTGCACCCGCCCTCGATGGGTGCGCGCGTGTCGTTCGCCGGAGGCAAGGCCAAGGTGACCGACGGTCCCTTCGCCGAGGCGAAGGAAGTGCTCGGCGGCTACTGGATGATCCAGGTGAAGTCGAAGGAAGAGGCGATCGCGTGGGCCAAGCATTGCCCGATGCCCGACGGCGACATCGTCGAAGTCCGCCAGGTGCAGGAGTTCGAGGATTTTCCGCCCGAGGTCCAGAAGGCGGCAGGCAACGAGCCCGAGTTGCGCAAGCGACTCGCGCGGCGCAAGGGCAAGTGATCCGGGCTGGCGCGGCGCGCATCCGGCGCCGAAGAAAAGGGCGCGATCGCCATGGCCGCTTCTGCAACGCATGCCGCGATCGATGCGGTCTGGAGGATCGAGTCGGCGAAGGTCATCGCCAGCGTCGCGCGGATGGTGCGCGACGTCGGCCTCGCCGAGGAGCTCGCGCAGGACGCTCTCCTCGCCGCGCTCGAGACCTGGCCCGGGACGGGCGTCCCCGACAATCCGGGCGCCTGGCTGACGGCCGCCGCCAAGAACCGCGCGCTCGATCATTTCCGGCGCGACAAGTTGCTCGAGCGCAAGCACGAGGAGCTCGCAGGCGAGATGGAGCTCGAGCAGGAGATCGCGGCGGCGGATCTCGAGGCCGCCCTGATCGACCAGTTGGACGACGACATCGGCGACGATCTGCTGCGGCTGGTGTTCGTCGCCTGCCACCCGGTGCTCTCCACCGAGGCGCGCGTCGCGCTCACGCTGCGCCTGCTCGGGGGTCTTACCACCGACGAGATCGCGCGCGCCTTTCTCGTGCCGGAGCCGACCGTCGCCCAGCGCATCGTCCGCGCCAAGCGCACGCTCGCCGAGACGCGCGTCCCCTTCGAAGTCTCGCGCAAGGAAGATCTCGCCGCGCGCCTCGCGTCGGTGCTCGAAGTCATCTATCTGGTTTTCAATGAAGGTTATTCGGCAACCGCGGGCGAGGACTGGATACGGCCCGCGCTGTGCGAGGAGGCGCTGCGCCTCGGCCGTATCGTGGCCGAGCTTGTTCCCAAGGAGCCGGAAGTCCATGGTTTGGTCGCGCTTATGGAGATCCAGGCCTCGCGCTCAGGCGCCCGCATCGGCCCGTCGGGAGAGCCTGTCCTGTTACTCGATCAGGACCGCGCGCGCTGGGATCACCTGCTCGTGCGCCTCGGTCTCGCGGCTCTCGAGCGTGCCGAACAACTCGATGGCAGGCTCGGGCCTTACGCGCTCCAGGCCGCGATCGCCGCCTGTCACGCGCGGGCGCGTACCGCGGCGGAGACCGACTGGGTGCGCATCGCCGCGCTCTACGATGCGCTCGCCCAGACCGCGCCGTCCCCCGTAGTGGAGCTGAATCGCGCGGTCGCGGTCGCGATGGCTTTCGGCCCTGCGGAAGGCCTGGCACTCGTCGATGCGCTCGTCTCCGAGCCGGCTCTCAGGGGATATCACCTGCTGCCCGCCGTGCGCGGCGATTTCCTCGCCAAGCTCGGTCGCCACGACGAGGCGCGCGCGGAATTCGAGCGCGCGGCATCGCTCACCCAAAACGCGCGCGAGAAGAAGCTGCTCCTAGACCGCGCCGGAGCGTCGAATCACAAGTTGCGCGTGGTCAAGTAGGCTAGTCGTCGAGCGAGATGTTGCGCTCGCGGGCGAGCGCGCTCCAGCGCGCGATGTCCGCCTGTATGAAGCTTCCGAACTGATCGGGCGTCATCGGCATCGGCTCGATCGCTTCGCCCGAGAGGCGCTCGCGCAGCGCAGGCGCGGCGATCGCCTTGTTGATTTCGGCGTTGAGCTTCCTCGTGATCTCCGCGGGCAGCTTCGCCGGGCCCACGATCCCGTACCACTGCACACCGTCGAACCCCTTGAACCCCGATTCCTCGAAGGTGGGCACGTCGGGCACCAGAGGGTGGCGCTTCAAGCCGGTGATCGCGAGGGGCTTCAGCTTCCCGGCGCGGATATGCGGCAGCGCCGCGGCGAGCCCCGGCATCAGCACCTGGATCTGCCCGCCCAGCATGTCGGTGATCGCCGGACCGATGCCGCGGTAGTGACCGTACACCGCGTCGAAGCCCGCGGCGGCCCTGAACTGCTCGAGCGCGAGGTGGTTGAGCAGGCCGATCCCGCCCGTGCCGTAGTTCAGCTTTGCCGGATTCTTCTTCGCGTAGTCGATGAAGCCGGCGAGCTCGGAGACCGGGAGCGAAGGAATGACGACCAGGATATTGGGCGTGCCGCCGACCATCGCGATCGGTGTGAAGTCCTTCACGGCGTCGTACGGGAGCTTGCGCACGGCGGGATTGGTGCCGTGTGTGCCCACGTAACCCACCATCAGCGTGTAGCCGTCGGGCGCTGCGCGCGCTGTGGCCTGCGACGCGATCACGCCGCCGCCGCCCGCGACGTTCTCGACCACGAACGACTGCGCCATCGAGCGGCCGAGCTCCGCGGCGACGGTGCGGCCGATCAGATCCAGGCCGCCGCCGGGCTGGGCGGGGCCGATGAGCGGGATAGGTCTGCGCCGCGCTCGGGTGCGGCAGCAGCGCGACTGCGGCGAGGAGCGAGGCGACGGCGAATGAACGCTTATTCATGACGAATTCTCCTCGGCGTTACTAAATTTTCTCCCTGCGGACCTGGCTCAGGATCGGGCCGGGCGGAACGCGATCGACGCCGCCCCCGCCAGGAGCGAACCTGCGATGACATCCAGCGCAACGTGTTGCCGGGTCGCGATGGTGGAGTAGAGGATGCCCAGACACCACAGCACGTTGCACGCGAGCAGCGCGCGCGGAGCGCGGACCGCCGTCAACTGCCTGTGGAGCACGACCGCGGCGAACATGGCGAAGGCGGCATGCAACGACGGGCAGGCGTTTCCCGACGCGTCGATCGTCTTGAGAAACTGGAGCGACGGGTAGAGTGACCAGTCGATCGCGGGATCGGGGATCTTCGTGGGCAGAACCAGGAATATCGCGAGGCCCACTACGATCATCGCAAAAGACGCCGCGCACCAGGCGGCGAGCTCCCGCGCGTCCTTGGCGAACACGGAACCCAGGGAGACGTAGACCCACAGGGAAACGTACAGAAGAAAGGACTGAGGGAGAAACGAGACGAGGTCATCGATCCACGTGACCGGCATGACGGTCACGGTGGAAAACGGATGGCGCATCACCCAGAAATACGCGTAGAAGAAGATGGCGATCCCGCCCGTCGTCACGAGCGTCTTGAGCACCCATAGATGGGCTGCTCTCCTCCTCAGCTCGTGCTTCCAGGTCTCCGGTTCAGCCGTCGTGGCCCTGTCTTCAGGGCCTGTGCTCAGCCAGTCGATCGAAAAAGCGCGACGTTGGCGCTCATCCAGGCTCACGCGTTCTCCTTGCGCTACTTTTTCATCTTGATCAGCGCGTCGTACGCATTGTCGCAACGCTCGACCTCTGCGCGGTCCGCCGCCGGGTCGACGAAAAGGATCCTGGCGCTCCGCAGCGGCGAGGCCAGTTTCTTCAACGGCGACAGATAATTCATCTTCAACATCAGCGGCTGCGCATCGCCGATCGCGTATTCGTAAAACAGCAAGGCGGCATTCGGATGAGGCGGTCTGCGCGATACGCCTATGCCGTTCGAGCGCCCGATCACCGGATCGATCGTCAACCAGTCGACGGGCGCGCCCTGCTGCCTCGCCTGCTCGATCATGTGGCCGTAGACGGCGAGTGCCAGCGGCACCTCGCCCGATACGACCATGTTGGCCAGAACCGAATTGCCGTTGCGCACCGAGAGGCCGTTGCGCGCCGCGATCTGCCGGAACAGCTCGCCGCCTTTTTCCTGGCCCAGATTCTTGAGGAGGCTGCAATACCATTCGCCGCTTTTCGCTTCCACGCCCAGCTTGCCTCTCCATCGGGCGTCGAGCAGATCGGTCCAGCGCTCGGGCAGATCCCGCTTTTTGACGGCCTCGGTGTTATAGGCCTGCACGAAAACGTTGATGAATTGCGGAGCCCAGCCGCGATGGGCGGGGAGGGTGCCTTCCAGCATTTCCTCGTGCCAGCTCGATTTGATTTCCTCCAGGAGTTTTTCCCGATAAAGCGCTTCGAGCTCCGGCGAAGAGACGCTGACCGCGTCGAAGTCCCAGCGGTTCGCTCTCTTTTCCGCGACCGTGCGCTGCAGCACCTTGGCCGAGGATGCCCGCCACGCATTGACGCGGATGCCGTAGCGCTTCTCGAAATCGGCGCGAAGGACCTTGAGCGTATCCGCGGCATTGGAGGTGTAGACGGTCACCGAGCCTTCCTTTCGAGCCGCCTGCACCAGTTGCTGATGACGCGAAGGACTCCCGTCGGATGCGAGGTCGACGAACGATTGCGCCGGTGCGAAGGGGGCCGCAACGGCCAGCAGAAACGCTGAAATCATCACGCGCGACCAAAACCGCATGGCGCCGACGGACTAGGCTGCCGCTTGCGCGGCCTGCGCCGCCCTGGAAATGCCGGCCGGAAGCGCCGCCATGTCGAGGCCGTACAGCCTGCCGACATTCGTGGCCAGCACTTTCGTCTGCGTCGCCAGAGGCAGGTGGCCCAAATCGCGCCGGATGACCTTGATCGAATTCGGCCAGGTCGAATTGGGATGGGGAAAATCGTTCGACCACATGAGGTTGTCCTGGCCCCACCACTCGAGATTGCGGCCGCAGACCGAATCGTTGAAGAAGCAGGAAAAGACCTGGTTGCGGACGTACTCGCCCGGATACTTCGTGAAAGGCGGCGGGTTCACGCCGCGGAAGCGCCGATAGTAATAATCCCACTGCT
>WNFJ01640821.1_pt1 | contig 17790 bp, 15 predicted proteins | sample 5400461 | NCBI WGS metagenome assembly WNFJ01 (sample SAMN13153349, study PRJNA577476) | soil metagenome | isolation source: 115 cm saprolite on Douglas fir-dominated hillslope | place: USA:California | collected 2013-09-17 | reverse complement strand
CGACTCCGGTCCGCATCACTTCGGGGCGTCTGAACTATGTGGATGCGGAGCGGAAAATCGTCTTGGGCGGAGGAGTGACGGCGAAAGGGTCCGATGCCACGCTGACCGGACAGGAGATGACGGTGTTTCTGTTGCCCCAGAGCCAAACGCGCCAAACATCGCTCCGATCACCGGCAACTGCGGGACCGGGAACGGCTGGGCAAGTGGAGCGGATTGTGACCGAGGGCAAGGTTGTGATTATGCAGCCGACGCGTCATGCAACCGGCGACCGGCTCGTGTACACGGCGGCAGAGGACAAGTTCGTGCTGACGGGCGGGTCGTCGAGTGGGTCGTCGAGCGGGTCGTCGAGCGGGTCGTCGAGCGGACCTCCTAGCATTTTTGATGCCGAACGGGGCAAGATTACGGGCGATTCGTTGACTTTCTACAGACACGATGATAGGGTGCTCGTGGAAGGTAGAGAAACGTCTCCAACCGTCACCAGGACGCAAGTGGCACGATAAATGCACACGCTAGCCACCGACGAAATTGGGAAATCCTATCGTGGCAGACGCGTAGTAAACGGAGTAAGCCTTCAGGTTCTACAGGGCGAGGTAGTGGGCCTTCTGGGACCGAATGGCGCCGGAAAAACCACTTCCTTCTATTCCATCGTAGGTCTGATTCCTCCCGACACAGGCAGGGTGTTGTACGACGACAAAGATATCACTAGCGTTCCCATGTACTTACGGGCGCGCCAGTACGGCATCAGCTATCTCCCTCAGGAAGCTTCGGTTTTTCGGAAGCTGACGGTTGAGGAGAACATCCTGGCGGTGCTGGAAGTCCAGCCGATTTCCTGGCATGAACGGCGGGAAAAGGCGGAGAAGCTGATTGACCAGCTGGGGCTGGAGCATATACGGCAGAATCGCGGGTATGCGTTGTCGGGCGGGGAGCGGCGGCGGGTGGAAATCGCGCGGTCGCTCTGCATCAACCCCACGTTCATTTTGCTGGATGAGCCATTCTCGGGTATTGACCCGATTGCGGTTTTGGATCTACAGAAAATAATTTCCGATTTGCGGGCTAGCGGGATCGGGATCCTGATCACGGATCACAACGTCCGCGAAACGTTGTCGGTGACGGATCGGGCATACATCATCAACGAGGGGCGAATTTTCCGCTCCGGTACGCCGGAGGAGTTGGGAAGCGACCCGGAGGTGCGGCGCGTTTATTTGGGGGAAAGTTTCTCATTGGTGTGAGGAATCGGGTGATCGGGCCATCGGGTGATCGGGTCATCTAAAGTCAAAAGCTCTTGAATTTAGATGACCCGATGACCCGATCACCCGATGGGTTCTGCTTCCAGTTACCAAGGCTTGGGCACATTGACCTTTCGTGTGCACGCGATCTGCCTCGGTGCATGAGAAGCTAAGTTTTCCACACTCGGAAGTGCAGAAGCGTAAGGCGCGCCGGGTGGGTGAAGAACGATAGGGATTAGACTGCCAGTTGGTTGCAGTAACCCTGACTCTAACAGGGCACTGGCGACTGGCAACTGCTTTTATGCTTCTTCAGCACAAACTGAACGTTAAGTTATCGCAGCGGCAGATTCTGACGCCGGGTCTGGTGCAGATGGTGTCGGTGCTCGCGCTCAACAAGCTCGAGCTCAAGGACATGATCAATGCCGAGATGGTGGAGAATCCGGTGCTGGAAGAGCTGGAAGATTCCATCCCGCTGCTCGACGATGTTGGACGCCAGGAAGAAGAACGCGACCGGCTTAGCGCCAAGGCGACCACGGCGGAAGAGGGTCCCCCGACCATTGCGGACGAGAAGAAGGATCCTTTCGAAGAGATCGATTTTGGTTCGTTCTTCCAGGATTACCTGGATCCCGGCTATCGCAGCTCGGGAGAGATGGAAGAGATCGAGAAGCCTTCGTTCGAGAACTTCCTGTCGAAGCCTGGGAACCTGAGCGATCACCTGCTCTGGCAGTTGGGCGCGATTTCGGTGCGGCCGGCGGTGCATCAAGCCGCTGAGTTGATTATTGGGAACCTGAACGAAGAAGGCTACCTGATTGCGAGCGACGAGGAGCTGCTGGGGATAGCTCCGGTGGCGGCTCCCGAGGCCGATGTGGAAGTGGCGGCCAAGATTGTTGGGGAAGCGGAGGCGCTGGGGATTGCGGTCGAAGAACAGCTGCCAGTCGCCAGTTGCCAGTTGCCAGAAGCTTCCGTTTTCGCGCCGGAAGATCTCGCCGCGGAAGGCGCGGAGTTGCCAGTGGTCAGCGAGGGGCAGTTACCAGTTGTCATCGCGCAGCCCGAGTCAGGGTTACCTGCAACTGGCAACGGGCAACCGGCAACTGATGCCACGGGGGCAGCGGCAGTTCGGGCCCGGTATGCGTACGTGAACTTTACGGTTGCGGATCTGCACGAAGGGCTGGAAGTTGTGCGCCAGTTCGACCCGCCGGGCATCGCCTGTCGCGATCTGCGTGAATGCCTGCTTTATCAGTTGCGCTACCATCTGGAGCAGTTGCAGTTGCACCGAAACGGCAACGCCCTCACCGAGCCAGTCGTGAGAGACGCGATTGCGATCGTGGATCAGCATTTGAAAGCGGTGACGCTGAAGCAGTTCAAGGAAATTGGGCGCGCGATCGGGCGTCCGGTGGAGGCGGTGCAGACGGCGCTCGAGTATGTCCGCACGCTCGATCCGCGGCCAGGCTTGCGCTACAACAAAGTTCCGGCCCGGCTGATCGAGCCCGACGTCGCGTTCGTGAAGCACGGTGATGAGTGGCTGGTCATCATGAACGACGAAGACATGCCGAACTTGCGCTTGAATCCCGCGTACAAGCGCCTGCTGACCCGCGACGGCAACGACCGCGACACGCGCAACTACGTCAAAGACCGCTACAAGTCCGCCATCCAGCTGATCAAGAACATCGAACAACGCAAGCAGACGATCGCCAAGGTTTGCTACTCGATTGTGGCGCGCCAGCAGGATTTTCTGGAACGGGGAATCGATCAGTTGAAGCCGATGATGATCAAGGAAGTGGCCGAAGAAATCGGCGTGCATCCTTCCACTGTCAGCCGCGCGGTCGCCAATAAGTACGTCCATACGCAGCAGGGCGTGTTCGAACTGCGGTATTTTTTCTCCGAGAGCGTGCAAGGGCCCGAGGGCGGAGGCACTTCACTACTGATTTTGAAGCGGCGCGTCAAGAAACTGATCGAGGAAGAAGATCCGAGCCGGCCGTTGACCGACGAACAGATCACTCGCATTCTGCAATCGCAAGGCATCCAGGTTACTCGCCGAACCGTCGCGAAGTATCGGGAAGATATGAAGATTCCGAGCACACATCAGAGAAGAGTGAAGAAATAATCGGGTCATCTGACCATCGGGCCATCGGGTGATCTAAGTTCAAGTGCCGTTGACTTCGATGACCCGATCACCCGATGACCCGATCTTCTCTAAACTTTTGAAACTTTGAGGTCCCCTCAATGAACGTGGAATATACCGCGAGAAAATACCAAATCACTCCCACCATCCGCAAGGAAGTTGAAACCGGGCTCAACAAGATCCGCAGAATTCTAGGCGACCGCTTCGAGACAAAAGTAATTTTGGCTGTCGAAAAACGCCAGCATAAAGCCGAGATCACAATCGATCCGCCCAACGGCCCGATTGTAGGGATAGCTCAAACCACCGACATGATGTCGGCCATCAATGAAGCGCTCGACCACCTGGAAAAGCAGGCCCTCAAACATAAGACGAAGTGGCTGAGCAAGAAGCGCAAGGCGGGGAAGAAGTTTGATGGCCGGTCGTTACAAGACAACCTGGAGGCGGCGCTCGGACTAGCGGAGAATGCCACCGTTTCCGTTCTGGTGCATAAATTTCCCTCGGTGGCGCGAACCACGGAAGTGCATCTGGTGCATGCCACGGACTCGGTCGCACTTCATCCGATGACGTTGGAAGAAGCGATTAAAGAGACGCACTTCCGAGACAAAGATGTTTTCGTGTTCCGCGATCCGGAGGGCAAGTTGATGATTCTGCACCGGACGCGGGAAGGGAAAATGGAGCTGATTGAAGCGCCGTAGGAGTAATTGCAGAGGTAAGAGGTCAGATTGCAGAGGTGAGAACAAGTGCGTATCGAGCCTTTTACCTCTGCAATCTGACCTCTCACCTCTGACCTTGTTTTTCTCACACACCGCTGTTTGCTTCCTGCGCCCACTGCAGGGCCTTCCACCAGGTGGAGGCGACTTCTTCATCGGTCAGATGCAATTGTTTGGCAAGTTCGCTGGATTGTGCCCACTCCCCCGATTCCTGGGCCAGCATGAGCCGATACAAGGGGCGGAGGCTACTCTGCTGGCCGAGCAAGGCGGCCTTGGTTTCGTGCTCCACGGGCAGTTGTTGAAGGAGCACGTCCATGGCGACCTCGAAGATGGCGTCCATGATGGAGAGCAGGCCCATCAGGAACAAATCCGTGGTCAATTTCAAACGGGTGGAGAGCAGTTCACAAAAACGGCCGCGGGCTAAGCCCATCAGCACCAGTTCGCTGCACTTCTGCTCGGCGGCGCTGACGGTGACCACGAGGCGGATCCAACGGCGCATTTCCCGTTCTCCGAGGACGGCCATGGCGTGGCGGACCGACTTGATTTCGAGGGAAAATCCGAAGAGCGGGGAATTCAGATAGCGGAGCAAGCGGTAACAAATCGAGGCTTCCTGCTTGAGCATCTTCTCCAATTCGCGCATGTCGATTTCCGGGCGGCAGACCATTTCGAGCAGCCGTATATAGTGCAAGCGGTTGGCGGGAACCTCGCGGCCGACGACGAGTTCGGGACGGCAGAAGAAGTATCCCTGGAAATAGACGAACCCCATGCTGCGGGCCTGAAAGAACTCGTGAGGGGTTTCGAGTTTTTCCGCCAGCATCTTGCACTTTGGGGATGCGAAGCGGCGCATCATGCCAGCCCGTTCCTCGAGCCTGGTGGCCCGGACGTCGACTTTGATGATGTCGGCAAACTCGCAGAGCGGCAGGCGCGGATCGTTGGGTGCAAAGTCGTCGAGGGCGATCATATAGCCCGCCGTTTTGAGCCGTTTGCAGGCGGCGATGACGCGGTCGTCGGGCTCAACCGTTTCCAGAATCTCGGCCACGGTTTGGGCTGGGGGCAGCAAAGTGATCAAATCTTTAAACAGGACCTCGCAGGTGCAATTCATGAAGGCGCGGCGGTGATCGCAAATCGTCTCGATACCGAAGAGCAGCGAACTATCGAGGGTGGAACGGCAGGCAAGTTCGGGGTCGGAGTTGAAGTAGTCTTCGACGCCGTTGCGGAAAAGAATTTCGTATCCGAACACGTTCTGCGAGCGGTCAAAAATTGGCTGGCGGGCAACGAAGCGCTGTCCCGGCAATGCGAGGAAGTTCGGGTCAGTGGCTTTCTCCTTGGCAGTTGCTGGTTTCACGCCTTTTATATCGGCGTAGCAGTGGCGGAACTTCAGGCGAAACAGTGGAGCGGTTATCTCAGGGGAATAGGTCTGGGGGAATAGGGCTGGTTTCACGAACGCCCGTCAGCCCGGAAAGGACGTGCCTAAGGGGCTAAAGCCCCATTTTCCAGTCCCTGATCGGCGCGGCTGAAGCCGCGCCCCTTCAAAACAAGACAAAGCTGTGTTTTTCGGGCAGCCTACTAAAACATTGGTAACCGGGCCATGTGGAAAACTAAAGGCACTCCCCCCTTGCGCGTTCGGCGGTTTCGTGAGTAACATCAAGATGTTCCCAATGGCCATGCTTCCAGGCTGGCCGTTCGCGCCCTGCAAAACTCCAGGCGCCCAGATAGTTTGAAACATCGTTCTTGAATAGCATCCAGCCGAGGTGGGGTTTGGTCTGCCATTAGCCGGTGTGCAGTTTGCGGTTTGCAGTATGGAGCGCGTTGCGCCACACGCCACAACTTAACGTGCCGGCCGCGGGGGAAGACGAAACAATCGGGCCTGTGATCCAGGCCGGAAATTAACTTCAAAGCTTCACAAGAGAAAAATATGAATGCAGGACCGGGACATCCCTCCGCAGGAGGAGGGAAACACAAACGGCGCCGTGGACGGCGTCCGCCGAGACGCGGCGCGGGTGGCCCGATGGGCCGCAACCGCCAGGAGCAGCAGGGCATATTTACGGCTCCCATGGATCATAGCTACCGCGCCAATATGGGCATGGACAATGCCAATGGCAACGGCAGCAGTCGGGGACCGCGACGGCCGGGTTTTTCGGCGTCGTACCCGGTGGCCGATCCGGAGCCTCTGCCGGCTCCACGAGAGGACGCGGCGTCGCGCGTTTTCGCATTTGTCGAAGACTTGTTTTTCCTGAGCAAGATTCAGGCCACCGGACAAAAGATGAACGTGAAGGTGGAGTTCGTGAAGAACGAGAAGGAACTCACCGACCGGATCAAGAGCAACGGCGAAGAAAAGCCCTCGCTGATCATCTTCGACTTGAACAATGCCAATGCCAAGCCTTTGACGCTCATCCCAAAACTGAAGAGCAAGCTGAAGAAAGGGACGTCGATCATTGGATTTCTCTCGCACGTGCAGGGCGACTTGAAGCAGAAAGCGCACGAAGTGGGCTGTGATATGGTGCTGCCGCGCTCGGCGTTTTCACAGAATCTGCCGCAGTTGCTGCGGCGGCATGGGGCTGTCGAGGCCGATTCCGGGGCGGTCGACTAGGGAGAGGTCAGAGGTTAGAGGTCAGATTGGAGAGAGGTCGATAGTCGTTAGTCGTTGGTCGTTCGGAAAATCCGCAACCATTCGCGACCCGCGAACGACTAGCGACTAACGACGATCGACTCTCATCTCTGCAATCTGACCTCTAACCTCTGCATTCCCCTGATACAATTTCGCCGTGTTCCCTTACAAAGTTTTGATGGTTACGGCGGCCATGGCTATGGCTGCGATGGCTTGGGCGCAGCAACCTCCGGTGAAAGTGAACGTCCTCAACGTGTGCGCGCCTTCGGCCGATGAGCAGAAGGAATTGTCGTCGGCGTTGGCCAAAGTTCCGGGCAAGCCGGTATTCAGCGCGGACTACGAAGTCTCTCGCGGGCATTCCACACTAGACACGAGCACTCCCATTCCCGGCATGCCACCCCTGCCGCCCGGCGCCGTGTCGGCGGCCAATTATGTTCGAGTTCGGCGCGAGTTCCCCGGCGCTACCCTGTTCAGCAACGTCCAATACTCATTCAGCGTGGATGCTACGAATATGGTAGAGACGCTGGTGCTGCGCGTGCGGGATCCCAAAGATCTAATGCAGATTTCGATCGAGGACAGCGCTTCGAGCGTTGCTTCCGCGACCGCGATGTTGTCGGCCAGCACGCCGGTGTCGCGCGTCAGGCTGGAGCGCTTCGGGAAGTCGTCAGTGGCACTGGCGCGGTGCTCGGGAGCGGAAGGAAATCCGGCGACGGATCAGAGCGCGTACGAACCGATCTTCCGCGCCGCCTCTTCGATTATGGAGCGCTATCGGGACGCTCTGGGCGCGCGCAAAATGGTGCCCCAGGAACTGGCTCACTTGGGCGCGGGAGGTTCGGCCAAGGCGGCTGGCGGCAGCAAGAAGAATAACAAGTAGTTTGCCCCTGTGTGATGCGGCTTGAAACGAAATCTGTTTTCCGGAATCTATCTTCTTAGGTAGCGTGCTGTCCCGGAAATGCGCACGTAAGCCTGAGCACAGCGAAGGACCTCTGCATTCTGCTGGCGCGGGCGAAATGCATAGGTCCTTCGCTTTGCTCAGGATGACAACGTAGATTTACGCTGCGGACTTACGGGACGCGACACTGAAAGTGGTTATTATTCCTATGGATATTCGGAACGTTGTCATCATCGGCTCTGGATGCGCCGGTCACACCGCCGCCCTCTACAGCGCCCGCGCCAACCTCAAGCCGCTCTACAGCGCCCGCGCCAACCTCAAGCCGCTCGTGATCGAAGGCCATGAACCGGGCGGACAACTCTCGCTGACCACGCTGGTGGAAAATTTTCCCGGTTTTCCCGAAGGCATCCAGGGGCCGGAACTGATCGAGAACATGCGTCAGCAGGCCGAGCGCTTCGGCGCCGACTATCGCACGGGCCACGTGGTCAAGGCCGATTTGAACAAGCATCCGTTCGAGTTAAGCTTCGGCAAAGAGACCATTCAAACCCGCACGCTCATCATCGCCAGCGGAGCTTCGGCGCGCTGGCTCGGCCTGCCGAGCGAGCAGGCGCTGATTGGCCACGGTGTTTCTTCGTGCGCCACTTGCGATGGCTTCTTTTTTTCGGGCAAGGAAATCGCGGTGGTTGGCGGCGGCGACTCCGCCATGGAAGAAGCGACATTTCTGACCCGCTTCGCAAGTAAGGTCACGCTTATCCATCGCCGGGAGCAGTTTCGCGCCTCGAAAATCATGCTTGACCGCGCGCGGGCTAATTCGAAGATTGCGTTTCTTACCGATACCGTGGTGGATGACATTCTCGATGTCAGCAAGAAGGAAGTCACCGCCCTGCGTCTGCGCAATCTGAAGAGCGGCGAAAGTTGGGAACTTCCTGCGCGCGCAATGTTTCTGGGTATCGGACACATCCCAAACGCCAAGATCTTCGAAGGTCAGCTCGAAACCGACGCGGATGGGTATCTGGTTACGCAGAAGAACGTGTTCACCAAAGTGCCGGGTGTGTTCGCGTGCGGCGACGTGCAGGATCGCCGCTACCGTCAGGCCATCACGGCCGCTGGTTCGGGTTGCATGGCGGCGCTGGAAGTGGAGAAATTTCTGGAGGACCAAGGGCACTGAGACGAGTCCGTACATTCCTCCAGTGGGCGGCTCTTCCCTGTGAACCTCTGTGGCCTCTGTGGTGAGGAAGTCAAGTGCGTTAACCACAGAGGCCACAGGGGTTCACAGGGGAAAACTTCTTAGGCGAGAACCCGGCTTCGCGCTTTGAGACTCAACGTTTCACACGCGGTGCGCAGCACCAGTCGGGGCGCGTTTTTTCGGATCCTCATTAAATAGGCGACGGTGCGTTTCGGATCGGTCTTGGCTGTCTCGCGCAATGGCCAGCCTAACCCTTTCTGCACCATGTCGTCCTCGTCTTTGTTACGCAGCAATTGATTCGAGAGCCGCACAATCTCAGCAAAGAACCGCCGCTCGCGCGCTCCCCGGATCAGCGCCACACACGCCGCGCGCCGCCGCCAGCGATTCGGCGACTTCGCCCAGCGAAAAACCTGGCGGCAGCGGGCAGGGCCGGCGGCCACCATGGGCGCCAGCAGATAATGCGCCAGCGCGTCGTGATCGGCCCAACTGGTTACGCGGTCGAGCCACGAGGCAAACCGCTTAAATTCATTGTTGCCAAAATTCTTCGTCTGGTTTTCGAGCAGGAAAACCGCCATCACCTTCTCTTCAAGAATCTGGCCGGAGAAAAGTTGGTCGGCCACTTCGACCAGGAAATCCATTCCCCGTTGGCGGGCGATCGCGCGCCGGAAGCGCACCGCAAATTTTCTTAGTTCGGCCGTGTACCAGCCGCGCGATTGTATTTCTTCCTTGAAAAAGCGCTGCACTTCTTCCGAGTGCGGGGCGGAGCCGCCATCCTTCAGCACGCGTCGGATGTGGTCGGCGATGTAGTTGGGTGTGACTTTGCTGTTGGACACGTTCTCCTCATGTAGCCACTAGCGTCTCCGCGTGCCGCGGTGCGGAGAGTTGCTCATGATAAGAAAGTGCGAAGCGAATTGCAGTGATCGGGCGTCACAGAGATATGTTCACGACTCTCATACCCTAACGTTCGAAGAGCACGACGTTAGGATGGAGCACCCGCTGCGTTGCCTGTGCTCACTACCCGACCGCCGTGACGCTCCACCAGATACGTGCCGGCTGACGCGTGACTTCGCCGAAGTGATGACCCAGCGTGCCGCAAAACCAGCCACCGATCAGCGAGCCGATGCCGATGGGCAGAAATGCGAAACCCATGTACGTGCCCTGCTGTCCCGGAGGCGCGAGCCGCGAGATGTATTCGTAGTAGCGCGGAGATTGGATGATCTCGCCTAGCGCCAGCACAAACAGCGAGAGCACCGCTCCCCAGATCGTGGGCCGCAGGGCGAGGATCACCCACGAAACCGAAGTGATCACCGTGCCCAGAATCACAGCCTGAAATGCTGGGATTTTGCGGGTGAGGAAATTCACTGCGAGCGTGAGGCAGATTACGGTCAACCCATCCGTCACGAGAATGATCTCGACGTCGGCGCCGGAGTTGATATATCCGTGAATGTATCCGGGCAAACTGATGTACTGCTGCCAGAACACCACCCAGTAGCCGGTGAAGAGCACCAGGAACCACATGAACCGGCTGATACCGGCAAGCACAATCACAAGCAGCCCGGCCCAGATCCACCAAGGCACCGTGTAGGGATAGAACAACATACCGATGCGCAGCAGCAGGGCGACCATCAACACGGGCAGAACCAGCCGGTAATCGCCCACCACGACGCAGAAGTTCCGCGCCACCGTCGCAATCGAGGGCGGAGGCGCGTCGCCCGCTTTGCGCGGCTCCCGGAAGAAGAGGATGACCACAAAGAACATCGCGAAGACGCTGACCGCTGCGACGCGGTATACGTTCTCGACCCCCAGATGGCGATGAGCCCAGGAGGCGAAGTAAGGTCCGGCGGCGCCGCCGATGTTGACCATCGTGTAATAAATCGAGTAGCCGATGGAGCGGACGTTTTCCTTGGAGGCGCGCGCCGTCGTGCCGACCACGCAAGGTTTCACCAGCGAGATGCCGAGTGCAGGAAGGATGAGAATGCAGCCGACAAATAATCCCAGCGGCACGGCGTTGCGCACCGGCGCCAGCCAGGACGCTCCAATCGATCCGATCAGGAAATAGGCTGCGGCCAGGATGAGGTAGGCCATCGACAGCTCCGCCGAAGATAGCGAGAACCCATACCATGCCCCCGAACAAGCCGGTCAGGGTTCCGGTCTGCTCGGTGGAGAAATTCAGCTTTTCCTGCAGATACAGGGCGAGCGAAGCGAAAGCGCCGTAGTAGGAAAGACGCTCGAAGATCTCGCTGATGTTCGCGACCCAGAAGGGCCGTTCGAAGCCGGTGCGGATCTCTTGAAAGCGTTCGGAGAAGGTCAAAGTCTGGGCCTCCTGGCCCATCGCCACAGAACAACCAGCTCACCGGCAACGAACAAGGAACCAAAAATGCTCTTGTTGGAGCACGCCAGCCACAACGGAAGGTAGATATCGAAATTGCAGGCGCGGTCGTCCGTGTAGCGGGCCGCCATGTCGGTGAGCGGACAACGTCCGCCGTTGACCGCCAACACCACGCACTCGCCCAGGATCAACAGCGTCAACCCGAACGTCCAACGAAACTTCCCCAACCAACCGAACCAGGGCACGGCAAGGATCGATGCCGCCATGATGGACCAGATTACCGTATGCAGCAGTTTGATCTGGCGGAGCTCGTGAGCCAGCGTCGCGGCGGAATCGTGCATCTGTAGCATGGCAAAAATTGTGTCTGGTCTGCGAGGCCTTCTGGTCTGTGTGTGTTCGAGAGTTTCAGTTTCCCAGTCGTTTTCTGACTTCTTCTGCCGACAAGCCCGTCACACGGATCACTTTATTCCGGCTGGTCTGGCCGGCTGCAATAGTAACGGAGGAACGCGGTACCTTCAAAAGCTTTGCGAAAAATTCGATGCAGGCTTCGTTGGCTTTGCCGTCGGCGGGAGGGGCGGTCAGGGAGAGCTTCAGCGCTTCGCCTACTTCTCCGGTTATGACGTTCTTCTTGGCGCGCGGGTGGACTTTGACCGCGAAGGTTGCGCCTGCGGACGAGTCTTTTATCGCTGCCATCGAAAGTCTTTACCACAGGGGGCACAGAGGTGCACAGGGGAAACCAACGTCATATTTTGCCATTCCCCGGTGTACATCTGCGGGCTCCGTGGTTAAGGTTTTTCTCTCTCCCCGAAAATCGCCGTGCCTACTCGCACGCAGGTCGCTCCCTCTTCAATCGCGACTTCGAAATCGTGCGACATGCCCATGGATAGAACTCCGGTGCCGACTTCGGGCAGTTCACGAGCGGCGATGCTGTCGCGAATCTGACGGAGTTGGCGGAAATAAAGTCGCGAGCCCTCCGGATCTTCTGCGTACGGCGGGATGGTCATCAGGCCGCGAATCTTCAGATGGTCCCATCGCGGCGCACCGCGCAGAATCCGTTCGAGTTCGTCCGAGCCTTGTTCGTCCGAGCCTTGTTCGTCCGAGCATTGTTCGTACGAACCCGGTTCGACTCCGCTCTTTGCCTGCTCGCCGCCGACGTTGATTTCGATCAGGACGGATAATGTTTTGCCCGCGCCTTCCGCGGATGCATTCAGCTTCTCCGCCAGCCGCACGGAGTCGATGGAATCCACTGCGTCGAAGAACTCCGTTGCCTTCGCGGCCTTGTTGGACTGCAGATGTCCGATCAGGTGCCATTCGGCGTCAGGCAAGCCGCGCAAAGCGTCGGCCTTGCCGGCGAACTCCTGCACCCTGTTTTCGCCGAAAACGCGCAGTCCGGCGGCGTGCGCCTCGCGGATGCACTCGGCGGGAAACGTTTTGCTTACGCCCATGAGCGTGATGTCGTTTGGATTGCGGCTTGCCCGGCGCGCTGCCGCTGCGATCCGCTCCCGCACTTGGGCGATATTTTCTGCTATCGACATAAAGCGGAAACCACGAAGGACACTAAGGTTCACGAAGGAGAACCTCTGTCGATTTTGTTTCCTTCGTGAACCTTTGTGTCCTTCGTGGTTATGAAGATCCCTCGCTTCGCTCGGGACGCGGGCGAGGGCGCCCGCGCCACACATCACATAATCGCCGTCGGCGGCGCCGGATCCTCGGGCCTGCCGGCGTTGGCCAACGGAACTCGGATCATCACAATCGCCAGCACGGCGAGCGCGCCGAGCGCCAGAAGAAACGGCGGAGTCCACTTGAACAGGGTTACGTCGTGGCCGGAGCCCACCAGTCCCGCAATGGCCAAGCCGCAGAGCGCTTCGCCCGCGATCAGGCCCGATGCGGTCAGGACGCCGGCGTTTTCCACGCGCGCCTTCTGCGCCTCGTTTAAGCCGCGGCGATCGCGCAATTTGTCGGTGATCCAGCGAATTACTCCACCGATGAAAATGGCGAAGGTTGTGCCTAACGGCAGGTACATGCCGACGGCGAACAGCATCACGCTCTTCACCTCGATCATGATCATGGCCAGTCCCAAGAGGATGCCAACGATCACCAGGGGCCACGCCATGTCGCCGCCAACAATTCCCTTCGACAGCATGGCCATCAAGCCGGCCTGCGGGGCGGGAAGCGCGGGGCTGCCGAAGTGATAGGCCTTATCGAGAATCGCCACGGGAACGAAAAGGACGAGCGAGGCGACGACGATGCCGAAAAGATCTCCAATTTGCATCTTGGAGGGCGTGCCACCGAGGATGTGTCCGACCTTCAGGTCCTGCAGCATCTCACCCGCGACCGCCGACGAGACGCAGACTACGGCTGCCACTCCAAGCACGGCCGCGACTCCACCGGTGCCGGATACTCCCAGAGCGACCATCAGCAGGGCTGCGATTACCAGCGTGCAGAGCGTGAGGCCCGACACAGGATTGTTTGAGGAGCCGATCATCCCAACCAGATTGCCGGAAACCGCGGCGAAGAAGAATCCGACGACGATCATGACTCCGGCCGCGACCAAGGAGCCGGAAAGAATCTTCGAAGCGGAGAGCGTTCCCGCGCCGCTGATGAAGAAGTGATAGAGCAGGATCATGGCAACGAACACCACGGCGATCCCGGCGAAGACCGCTTTGGCGGGCAGGTCACGCTCGGTGCGATTGGTGGCGGCCTGTACCGCCGCCGACTTCTTCAAATCGGAGACGGCACGGCCCATACCAAGGGCCAACTGTTTGCGCATCTTGAAAAGCGTGTAAGTCGCGCCCACCAGCATCCCGCCGACCGCGATCGGCCGCACAATGGAGAAGTAGATGGCTTGGGCCAGCAGGGGCCAGGAGATGGTTTGTCCCTCGGGCATCGACGCCTGGATGTAGGGGCCGATGGTGAAAGTTAGGAGTGGAACCAGCAGGCCCCAGGCCAGCACGCCTCCCGCGAAGTTTAGGGCGGCGAGTCTGGGGCCAATGATGTATCCCACGCCAAGATAGGCGGGGCTGATGTCGGGCGCCGTCATTAGCGTCGCGCCGCCGGTAATGGTCGTAGCCACGTTTGGATTGGTGCTGGTGCGGAGCAGCAACTTCTTTCCCAGGGCGCTGATCTTCATGGGGAAGGTGTTGCTGGGATTGAAAACATTGATCGCTCCGAGTAGATACATGAACGCGCCGAATCCCATGTTGGCGAACAGAATCTTGGCGGCTTTCGCTCCCTGTTGTCCGGCCTTGTGAATCTCGGAGGCGGCCACGGATTCGGGAAACGGCAGATCAGGATCCTCCACCATTACGCGGCGCAGGAGGGTCACGAACAGAATACCGAGCGTCCCGCCAATCAACATCAGAGCTACCGACTTCCAATATTCGTCGCGAGTGAGCCCCGGCCAGATCCCGGCCATCACAAAGGCAGGGATGGTGAAAATGGCTCCCGCCGCCACCGATTCGCCGATCGAGCCCACGGTTCGTGCGATGTTCTCTTCCAGCAGCGAGCCTTTCATCAAGCGCAGCAGTGCCATGGAGATAACGGCTGCCGGATAGGTCGCGGCAATCGTCATCCCCGCCTTCAGACCGAGGTACGCATTGGCTGAACCCAGCAGGGCGGTCAGGAACAGTCCGATCAGTACAGCCCGGAAGGTAAACTCCTTCATTTCCATCGATTCGGGAACATACGGGCGATGCTTGCGGGGGGCTTCGGTACTCGCCACAGTAGTGCTCATGAGGACCTCGTGGTCAATCGTATTTCATCACAGATTAACAGTAGCCGCGACGGCGCACCTTACCATGACGAAAGGCAGGTTTACAAGTGTAGCTCTCCCTTGGCAAGGGGGGTGAGTGATGACCCGCTTTCTTGTCCGAAATCGTTTGCTTGCAACTTTGCATCTTGACCGGGGTTAGAATGATCGCAAGCAGTGGGTGTCCCGTGACTTCCGTTGCCCGATCCTCATGGAGCCGGTTTTTGGAGGAATTCCACTGCCGGGGATGTGGCGCACACCACGCCTATCGCTCCCGCCCTCGCGGGTTCTTTGAAAAACATGTGCTTCCGTTCTTGTTGCTGCAAGCGGTCCGCTGTGAGCGTTGTTATCGCCGAAGCTACGTTTTGAGCACAATTCCGGCGCTCGAACGGGTTCCGCCCGATCCTAAGCAGCCAGGGAGTGAACGGGCAGGCGATTCGAAGTCCGATGGCCGCGTTGCATAGGGCGTGCGCCACGGCTATACTGACGAAGTGTAGCTTGGCGAGGCGTTTTCGGCTTGCCAGGTGCGGGAGGCTGTCTTCAGCAGTAGCAGTAGCAGCACTGGGTTTCGAATACGGGCTGCCCAGGGCCAAGCGGTGAGTCGTGGTTTGGCAGACCATGGTTTGGCAGATCATGGTTTGGCAAAGCAAGGGTTCGGCCGCTTTGCCGAGCGGCTTGCTGCGACTTTATTCTTCACCTTTTTTCCTGCCGACTGCCGCATTTGTGGTTCCCCGTTACTCCGAGTTTCCCGACTTCCCGTTTGTGAAACCTGCTTGACCGCGCTGCGACCGCTAAAAGGGTCGTACTGCGCTGTTTGTGGAGCAGCGATGCACTTGCCTGGCTACCTTGATGGCGAAGAGGCGGATCGCGGAGAGGCGAATGGTGGCGAGGTTCGGTGCCTGCTTTGTCAACGCATCGATCCTCCCTTCGAGCGGGCGGTCGCGTACGGCAGCTATGCCGGTGGGCTGCGCGATTTGATCCATGTGCTCAAGTTCGAGCAGGTTCGTCCCGCGGCAGCAGTTCTGGGACGCGTGCTGGCAGAAACGATTGCCAACCTGGAAAAGGCGATGCCGGTCGGGACGATCGTGGTCGTCCCCGTTCCCCTGCATACAAGCAAACAGGCGCAGCGCGGATTCAACCAGGCAGAGATGATTGCACGGAGTGCGCTGAAGCAACTGTCGCGTCCGAAGAGGTTCGACCTGTCGACCGGAGTTCTGCGGCGCCGCCGCGACACTGGAAGCCAGATTGGCCTGACCAGTCATCAACGGCGCGAGAACCTACGTGGCGCCTTTGCGGTGAGCGATCCAACACGAATCGTGAACCGCGACATCTTATTGATCGATGATGTCTATACCACGGGGACTACGGCGTCCGAGTGCGCACGAGTTCTGCTCCGCGCAGGAGCGGTGCGGGTGTGGGTCGCGACCGTGGCGCGCACATTGAAAATTTCCGATGTCATCGCGTTGCCGGGCAATCTGCCGGAGGATCTGTCGGAGGAGAGGAGCGAGGCCGGCGTGGCAGCTCACGGGTAGAAATCATGTCGTTGCGATTCCACAATTTCGGCGGCAGTATCCGGTCGCACCTTCCGGCGGCGATGCTTGCCCCTGGCATGCATCAAGAGAATGATGGCCATGCGCTGCATCAGCCCGTGCTGGTGCTGAACGCCTCCTACGAGCCGATCAATGTCTGTGCCGCGCGCCGCGCCATCGTGCTGGTGCTGAAGGGCGTTGCCATGACCGAAGAAGAAAACGGACACTTTCTGCACGCCGCCCGCGTTGCCATACGCGTGCCCTCGGTCATCCGTCTGCTGGAGTATCGCCGGATTCCGCATCAGGCGCGCGCGCTGTCGCGAAAGAACATTTTGCTGCGCGACCGCAATACCTGCCAGTATTGCAGCACCACGCTTCCCTCCGGCGAACTTACGCTGGACCATGTGATTCCGCGCTCGCGCGGCGGCCTATCCACCTGGGAGAACCTCGTCGCCTGCTGCCATCCCTGCAACCGCCGCAAAGGCAACCAACTTCCTCACGAAGCCAACATGAAGCCCGCGCGCGAACCCCGCTCCTTCAATCTCCACACCAGCAGACACATTATGCGTTTGATGGGGCACTCGGATGATAGGTGGAGAAAGTATTTGTTCTATTAGCCAGGTTTTCAAAGTTTCAAGGTTTCAAGGTTTCAAAGACCATAGGGGATTCGGGCCTTTGAGGAGACTATGGCTCGCTCTTATCGAGAATTGCTGGTCTGGCAGAAGGCGAAAGCGCTTGCCGTCCACACTTATAAGGCCACGGCGGACTTTCCTCGGGCCGAAACGTACGGTCTGACCTCTCTGATTCGAAGAGAATCGGTTTCTGTGGTATCGAACATCGCGGAAGGGCAAGGCAGGCTAACCGCGGGCGAATTCTGGCACTTCCTAGGCCAAGCGAGAGGTCCCTTACTGGAAGCAGAAACACAGCTAGCGATTGCTCTGGATCTAGGTTTCCTGGAGCGGAACGAATACCAAACGTTGGAACGAGAATCCTACCAAGTCCTAGACCTTCTAGATCGCCGGCCCAACTCTTTGAGCAAAAAGACCGCGTGACCTAAGGCTTCACGCCTTGAAACCTTGAAACTCTGAAACCTTGAAACCTGGCCTTACTGCGGCTTTGGCGGCTCAGGGGGTTTCTGCTCTCCTGGCTTCGGTTCGGCCTTCTGCACTTCCTGCCCTTCGTACGTAATCCGCGATTTCGATCCGAAGCGTTTGTAGTTGGTGTACTTGATGATCTCGCGAATCTTCACGTCACCCAGTGCGAACTTGAGGGTGTCTTCGGCGCGCGTGTAGGTGGGGAACCAGTACTGGCCGTCAATCTGCTCGCGCCAGGTGGTGAATTTGGGGAACAGGTTCTCTTGGTTCTTCTTCTTCCGGATGTCGGGTACGGTTTTGCCGTAAGTCTCGACGATTTGAAAGTCGTGGTCGTCCACCCAGATCC
>WNFJ01548035.1_pt1 | contig 17790 bp, 16 predicted proteins | sample 5400461 | NCBI WGS metagenome assembly WNFJ01 (sample SAMN13153349, study PRJNA577476) | soil metagenome | isolation source: 115 cm saprolite on Douglas fir-dominated hillslope | place: USA:California | collected 2013-09-17 | reverse complement strand
GGATGCGGCATCCCCGAACCCAACCATGATCACAAACCGGACGCCAGCACCGACACGCCGCAGATCAACAGGGGGCCTGACTGGTTACCTCAAAACGGCCGGAGATTCGCTAAGTCGAGTACCTCTGTGATCCTGCGACTCTCAGCGCATTTCATAGGAGAAAGGAATGACACGTGAACGAAATCAGCCCGCACAAGGATGACCTCCGGCTCACGGAGGCACTGTTCCGCTTTGGTGCGGCACTGCCTACACGTGACGATTTCGAGCAGGACATTTACCGCGAGTGGCATGCTCGTGATGCGCGAAGGCCGGGATTTACCACATACGGGTGCGCCCCACACCTGCGCGGCCTAACGGATGACCAACTGCGCGAACTCGCCCAAGCCGACGTGCGAGCCCAAGCCGAACGCGCTGCCGAACTTCGCGAATCCGTCACAGAACCACAACGTCAGTCTCAGTGGGAACTCGAATCAGAGCCAGAAGCAGGCTTCTGAAATGGTTTTCCCCCTCTCCCCGTGCGAATTTGCTGGCCCGAGCGAACGAAGCATCGCAGGCGCCGCAGGCGACTACGGCTCATGAACCGGCCGTGCTGCCTGGAAACCGCCAAGCTGGGTATTCCGATCAGCCGCCGGCGGGCTCAGCCCGCCTCGGACGAGCTGGCCGCAGGGCGGATTGGCCATGGACCGCAGTCGGCCGCGGCGTGGAAGGGCGCGCCGGAAATGCCTCGCCTGCCGCCACCGAGCGACGGGCCTCGTGCGACTGGTTGCCGGTAACCCGGCTTCGGCGCGGCACCGGGTCCGGGTCCTGCGCTGGCGCATCCGGTTGTACCTGCGGCCCGGCCCCGGCTATGCGAACATCCTCGAACTCGCGATGCGCTGGTCCCAGCTGCGGGCGGTGCGCACCGGGCGCCGGGCGCGGCCGTCGCTGCCGTGGTGGCTGCGGATGATCCTGCCCGTAACCGCCTACGCGGTCCGGCCGGATTCCTACACTGTGCTCATGGAGAGCCAGTCTGGCTCCGCGCCGACGTTTTACCTGCCAAGTAGAGTCGTTGCCGCTGTGCCGCTCATAAGCACGACCACTCGACACGCGGCTACTTGGGCGGATGGCTTGGGCGTACCAACTGGAGCCCTAAAGACCCAGCGCGTGCTTGATGGCAGCAGCCGCCACAGCCGAGCCCGTCGCCTCGGCGAGACGAAGTACCCACTGACCGACCTTCGCAAGGTTAGCCCTCACTCCCGAATTGTCTCCAACCCGCGCCGCATCCTGGGCTTGCATTAGCACTGCTTGCGTCTCGTCAGGCCGATCCCCTGAATTGCTGACCTTGTTGTGTTCGATCACTTCACGAAGGGTACTCAGCTCGGAAATGAGTTGGAGCCGATCCAACTCCTGATCGCCGAATTTCAGGACACTGGCAACCTGCCCCTGAATGAAGTTCGCAGCAGAAGCGTTGTCACCTGCCGCACCAACGTTCGCGCCGCGTAGATCGTAGTTACTCACATTCAGCTCACCTTCGTGGATAGTCAAAATGCCATCACTGTTTCTGCGTCTCTCCAGGATATCATTGACCTTGGTTCTATCTTTTTCCTCGCCCGCCAATGCCCTCAGATTCCTTAGAATTGCCGGTCGAACCGCTGCCAGCAGCCGCTGCTCTAGAACCTCCAGGCCGGCGTCGGTAATGAACTCGTGAGCGAGCAAAGCGGCAGACAGGAGATTTGGCGTCGACCCTATCCCAGCAACGCGCGCCCGCCTCAAGGTTCGGACAAAGATTGAAATTGCATACTGCAGACGATCGTACGGTGCGGAGGGCTCGAGCGCAAATTTGCCTCCAGGCCCGCCAACTCTATGCACTTCATTTATGAGACCAGTCATAAACTGGTAAATTGAATGCAATCGGAGAACATGGATACGCAATTCCCGGACCCGGCGGCGTACGCTAGGTGACTGGCTGTGCGAGGAGATCAAGTAGCATCGCAGAGGACGTGCGCCGGTTATGGGCAGCAAGAAACTATGTAATTCAAGGTCTTCTATTGTGTACCTGTCAATCCGCAGACCCAGATCCGGCATCAGCTCAAGACCAGGTGCTTCGAGTGCAAGCGCAGGTTGGCCGTCACAGATAAGGTCATTGCTTCTGTGCCGCACCTCCGACACCGCTGTCGCGCTGGCCAGGCGCCCAGCCAGCCGGCGGCCCACATTCAGTAGCGTCATCGATGGCGAAGACTTTGACCCTGGATCTTGCGTCCCAACGGCGACGGGCAAGGTACATAGCATGGCCGGTACCCGCATCAGATTAGAAAGCGATTGAGGGCGTGGCGGCCAATTAGTTGGCTTGCTGCCACTGTATGGATTTAAGGGCGCAACAAAGTCACAGTCGAACAGACAATCGACTTCTGGTATGGCACTCCAGAACCGCCGATGAATGTACTCGATGCGGATCGGTTGAACTCGTTTATTCAAATTCTCAACCGACCGGGCAGGGAAACGGACAGTTCTCCGGAAATCTGCGTAAGTACGCTCTGAAGGCCAGTCGCTTACTGAACGGCCTGGACGTCTCCGAATGACTCCAATGCCGCGCACGAATTCGTCTTCTGACCACGTGCTAGGGAGCCGCACGCCCGGATACAATGCTTCGTCTGCGGCAAATGGTCGGAAGTCAAGCAAGGGCACGCGCAAAACGATAAGCATGGACATGATACTACTCGGAAGGCACACTTCCCCCTCGCACGAAGACCAGGGGAAGCTGGTCGGACACCGGCGTGCCCCGAACGCATCCGGGACAACCGGCCGGACGACCGTCCGACTGGCGCCCGGAGTTACACCCCGACCTAGGATCAGCCGTCATAGGCAGGACCAGGGCCGTCCGATGCGGCCCGAGCTCTCCAAGGCACCTGTGCGACGCAGCACCAGCCTTATGAAGGGGCCGATACTCGGCAGCGCACAGACCTCGATGAGGGCTGATACTTGGCAGCGTACACCCACGCGTAACCGGACAACACGGAGGTCCAGACCAGACGAGCGACGGGCGTCATCGCCAAACCGCGACGCCATCCCCTCAACCGGACAAGCCAGCGGGTCTGGTGCAGAAAGGCGGGCGTTACGGCAATCGAGTGAGCCCAATATGAAGTCGATGCCAGCCCTGGCGGTTCTGGTTGATCTTCAAGGTTGCTGGTTGTCCACGCCAGCTGTTCGCATGCGGACCAGACTGGGGCATGTGGGTGGCGTCCGGAAACCGGTGTAAATCGGCGGGCGTGGTTCCGGCTTCATAGTCAGGTTAGGCGGTGGCTCTGACAGTTTCGGGCCTGTCAACAATGTAGCGGCGGTCACGGTGCGTAGCCGCCGCTGGGCGGAAACGTTCCAGCGGGCGATTTTACTGTCCAGAATATTGGCGCGCCATGCGGGCTATGATCAGTTGCGCCGCCAAGAGTTTGCCCTGGTCAGCTGGCCAAGGCCATGTAGCCAGAAGCCGGTTGGCGGATCGGGCGAAACCGCAGGTCGGCGCACGGATCGACGCGCCACAGCAACGTAAGTTGGGTCTAGCGGAACCTTCCGGGCTATCCCGTGGCGACGCCCCATTTGCCCAGGTGGACGGTGGTTCTTGTCGTGTCGGTCTGTAGTACCTAACTCCCGGTCCGGCTCAGCGCCTGGGGGCGTAGGCGTCGAGCCCGAAGAGGTCGTAGAGACGGCTCTGGGTGGCGTCTTTCTCGGTGAGCATCCGCCGGGCACGAGGGCGTCCCCGCTCGCCCTGGTAGAGAAGGACGGTCTCTTGGATCCCGGCGAGGCTCGAGAGCAGCGCCCGGACGCTCAGGTGCAAACCGGCTTGGCCGGCCTCTCGGACCATGAGGCGGGCGGCCATGAGGGCGAGCACGCAGTAGAGGACGTGGACGCGGATCTTGCTCTCGGTGAAGTGGAACATCGGCGAGAAGGAGACGACCTTCGGATCCTTCATCTGGCGGAAGTCGCCCTCGACGCTCTCTTGGGATCGGTACTCGGCGACGATCGTCCTCGCCGGGGCCTGCTCAATGGTCTTGTCGCTGAACAGGATTCGCTTGCCGAACAGCTCCTCCTCCAAGGCAGCCCGGGCCTCCTCGCCGGTGCCGAAGCTGAGGCGCAGCTCTGCTGGGTCGTTGCCGGTGAGGGTGGTCCTGATCACCCGGGCCACCCAGCGCGGGGCGAGGATGGCGGCGATCTCGGCCTCCACCTTCTCCCTGGCCTTGCGGGTCCTGCCGCGGGCGAGGCGGGCGCTGACCTCGGCGAGCTGGCGATGGGCCTTCGCGAGGGTCTGGTCGAAGCCCCGGGACTGCTTGGCATGCAGCCCGCCTGAGTGGCACACGACAAGGCGGCGCTCGCGTCCGAAGACGACCTTTGCCGTCTCGAAGGCGACGAGGCCGGGGAATGCCTCCTCGTCGACGACCTGGTAGCGGTCCTTTGGAACGGCGAGCAGCCCGGGGTGATCAGAGGGGGGCAGCGAGCCGACGAAGGAGAGCGGTGCGCCGCCGGGCAGCTCGTAGTTGCCGTCGGAGTTCTGCCCGGCGTCGTAGACGAGGGTGAGGCGGTCGCTCGTGCGATCCTGGCCGTCAGGGAGCAGCGTTGCGAAGCGGGCGACAAGCTCGTTGACCATCGCCTGGAACTGGGTGACGTCGGGCTTGTTGCCAGGGTAGGCGTGGCTGACGAGGGGGACGCCGCCGTCGGTGGACACCACGAGACCGAGCCCGCAGATGCGCAGGTCGCTTCTCTTCTGCTTGGAGTGCCCGCGCTTCGCGATCGGGGCACGCTCGCTGGCCGAGTCGATCCAGGTGGCGAAGTTCGTCATATCGAGCACGAGGCCCGAGAGGTCGATCGAGAACGTCTCGACCATGGCAGAGACGATGCGACGCTCGATCTCTTGGAGGTCATCCTCGCCGATCGCGTCCATCGCCTCCCAGAACCGCCGGTGGTCGAGCGCCCCGGGAGGAAGGCGCAGCCACCGGTCACAGGCGGTCTTGTCCCACCAGTCTGAGAAGGCGAGCTTCGAGCAGGGATCGACCACCCGGTTCAAGGTGGCCAGGGCGATGTAGGTGCCCACCGACGCCCCTGCGTCACTGCGGCGCGCCCCCGCCACCTCGTCGACGATCTCGGCGACCCGAAGACGGCACAGCAGCTCCCACACCGCCGCGACGTCCCCGAAGGCGAGGTGGCGGGAGCGGTCCGGCTCGCCCGGTCCCGCCTCGGACAGCCGGGCGGCGATCTCCTCAGCAGAGCCAAGGTAGCGCTGGGAGACGATCCGGGGCTTGCCCTCCACCCGGGCTGACTCGGCCAGGTAGTAGGTAGTAGGTCTTCCCGCCCTGCTTCTTGCCCACGATGAACGCCATATCTAGGTACTACCAGACCGGCAACATTTCGCGAGCCTCTAAGCAGGACAAACGCGCTGGTCAGCGACCCATTATGAAGAACTTCCCGAACAGCCGGAGATCCCCTCAACGGGCTACCCCGGAACCCCCCGCTAGTTAACTGCGTGTGGATGCGGCTAAGCGCCGAACTTCAAGGAACCGCTGATCAAGCTCCTTACCAGCCGATGGGCTAAACCATGCGGTCGTCGGCTGCGTTCAGAGGCGACGCTTCCTGGCTTGGGCGTGGCGGATTATCGCGGGCAGTTCGCTATCTTGGCCGTAGGGGCCGCGGCCTGAGGGGTCGACGGGCGGTGCGGTTGAGTCGCCGAGGAGCCAGGTGATGGTGAGCTTGACGCCCTCGCCGTACCAGGATGGCGGAAGCCGTCCAATCATCCCTGGGTTCCTGGCCTGGTCGATGACGTCCTGGGCGTGGACGCGTTCGGCTTTGACGTCTCTGGTGGTCAGCTCACGATGGCGCGAGCGCGTGATTGGGGCCTCGGGTCGGTTGCCGAGGATCCATGCGAGTGTCGCTCCGACGCCTTCGAGGTAATCGGCGTCCTGCCGCGCGTACTGCCGGTCGTCCGGATATGCATCGACGTCCCCGCCGTCGGCCGCAGCTCGCTGCTGGCCCTCGATCGCATGAGCCAGGATGGCGGTTATCTCCTCCGGTGAGCGGACGATGTCGCGGAATCCGTCTACCAGCTCGCCAGGATTCTCGGTGCGCACCGGGACGCGGTCGTCGCCGCCGATGAGCCAGCGGAGGATGGTTGCGGCGGCGTCAGCTCGGTTCTCTCGGTCGCCGCGTATGCGCCGTTCATCGGCTGCTGCAATCTCGGCTTCGATGGTGGAGCGGCTGGGTGGGACTGGAGTCTGCTGGTCAGTGACGGGAGCGGTGGCGATCTCGCCTAGTGCCCAGGCCCACGCACGAGCCGAACGCGACTCCGCAGCCTCGGTCGGACTGACGAACCGGCGGGCGTGACGTTCCCGCACTGCCCGGACGTGGCGCAACGGGCGCACAATCGCGGTGCCGATCGGCGGTACGGCGTCGTCGGACTGGCCGTCATCCACGGAATTCACGGTAGCTGCGGTCATTGGCCCGCCTCCAGCTCTAGCTCATCCCGTTCAAGCGACAGGACGTGGCGACTGGGTGCCGGATCCTGTCGGACGGCACTTCGGCGAGCCGACGCCTCTTGCTGCGCCTCTGCCTCCCGGCGGCGCATGACGTCGTCGCTGGCGAGGTCGGCGTCATGGCGAGCCTCCTGTTTGCGTCCGGCGATTATCTGTTGTGCCCGCCGTGCAGCTGCCAGAGCGGCCTTGATGTCCTGGCGGCCTGGACCTTCACGCTGCAGGGCAGCGGAGGTGTCCATCTCGGTCTGGTTCGCGTGCGGTTCATCCGGAACGGTTCCGGCGTCCGGCTCAGAATGTGGCTCCCCGGACGGATGCAGAGACGGCAGCTCGGCGTCTGCGTGTCGGCGGCGAAGCTCGGTGTCGGCCATCAGCGCCTGTTGCCGGTCCAGCTCCGTGGCGGCATGCCAGGCTCGGCGAGCCGCGGCGACCTCGGCTAAGGCTTCCCGGTGGGCGCCGACCTCCTGTGCCAGGGCGCTGCTTTCCTCGGCCTCACGCTGGGCTTGCGCTCGTTCGGTGTCGTCGGCCGCGGCGTCCGCACGGTGCCACGCACGCACGGCGTCGGAACGGTAGGCGTCTTCGGCGAGGTGTGCCTCGCGCAGCTCATCGACGACGTACGGCGGCGCCCATCTGGTCTCGCGCTCGTACGCCGCCCGTTGCGCCCACAGCTCACCGTCGGTCGCGGCCGCGACCTTCCGGTCCTCCTCCGGCATCCGCAGCGCGACGAACGCCGCGTGCCAGCTCGCCCGCTGCTCGGGCGATCCGCGTTCGGGCGCCGACCCGATGGCTTCGGTCTCATCGGCATATCCACGTTCCTCCCGGTAGGCCGCCACGGCCCCGGCCCGCCAGAGCCAGTCGTCGCGGTCGATCGGGTCCGTGGGCACCTCACCGAGGTACCGCAGCGCCCACACCGGGCGATCTACCGCGACCCGGTTTGCCAGCAACGACACCCGTTCGTCCATCGCCGCGGCGAGTTCCCGCGCGAGCCGTTCGGCTTCCTGGTTGTCAATCGCGGGAGTGCGGTCCGCATAACTGGTGCCCGCCCGAGGTTCCGGAGTGCCGACGATCCGCCGGACCCGGCCATGCAGAACCGCGGCGATGCTGTGGGCCCCAGCAAAGTCCCGGCGCTCGATCGCGCGGCGCAACACGTCTTCGACGTCGTGCCCGGCGAGGTCGGCGGCGCGCAGCAGACGTGTCAGGGTGCCCCGCTCGGCATCCTGTTCGTACCGTTGCCACTCACCGGCCGCGAGCAACGACTGCATCGTGTTCTCATACCGCCGCGCCGCGTGCGCGCGGGTCACGTCTGCCCACATCGGCGCGAGCGTGGCCAGGCCCGCGGCCCGCTCGAGCTCCTGCCGCATCGTCTCGGTTGCCGACTGCTCGGTCTGCTGTCGTTCCAGTACGTCAGCGAGGACGGCCATCCGGTGCCGACGCAACGCTGGATCATCGCTTGCTGCAGGATCCCCGATTTCAGGCGCTGGCCGGGGTTCTGGTGAGAGGTCGGCGGTGTGGACGCGTTCGGTCACGACGTAGGCCGTGTTCCGCTCGCGACCGCGGCTCATGCCCACGTAGAACGATTCCCGCCCGGCCGTCTCGTCGACGACCAGATGGGCGGTGTCGACCGTGCGGCCTTGTGCGACGTGCACGTTGCCCGCATAGGCGAGGTCGGCGTGACGTTCGATGTAGTCCTCGGGCAGCTCGAACGGTGCGGACCACAACACCTCACCCGTGGATGGATCGCGGCCGGTGACGCGCCGGACCAGCGCGACGCGTTCCTCTCCTATCTCGTCCCACACGTCGATGCGGAGCATGTCGCGGTTGGCCAGGCGCCGTCCGGGTCCTCCGGCCTGGATGCGAGCGTTCTGCCGGGCCACGATGAGGTCACCTACGCCGGCGACGTTGCCGTCCGCGAGCTCCACAAGATTGTCGGTGGCAACCAGGCCCAGCCTCGGTGGCCTGGGCGTTCGTGGTGGCCAGCAGCACCGATGCCTTGCCGCTGAGATGATCGGCAAGCCACCGCTGGTAGGCGCCATCCGACATCTGCTCACGGGTGCCTTCGAGGACGCGTCCGCGCTGGCCGTACTCGGCCAGCGCGTCGAAGTCACCGGCCCGCAGCCGCAGCGATGCCTCGCGTTCCCATTCGTGTTCGAACCGCTGGACCGTGCGGAGCTGGTAGTAACCGTGCTCGTCGGCGAGCAGCCGCATCGCTCCGCCGGCCTGTGGCGCCGAAAGCTGCTCGGTGTCGCCGGTCAGCAGGATCTTCGCACCCCGCCGGGTGGCGATGTCTTCGACCGTGGCCAGGTCGGCGGTGGATACCATCGACGCCTCGTCCACCACGAGCAGGTCACCGGGCTGTACCGGCAGGTGGCTGCGGGTCTGGTCGCTGCCGGCGATCCGGCCCAGGAATCTCGCGAGGTTGTGGCTCTCGGTGAGGCCCTCGGCGGCGAGCACATGCGCCGCATTGGTGGATGCGGCCAGCCCGATGACACGGCCGACGCCTTCCTCCCCCCATATCTCGGCGAGCTTCGCGACGGTGCGTGTCTTTCCCGTGCCCGCAGGCCCGACCAGGATGTCGATGGCACGGCCGGAAGTGAGCACGCCGTAGGCCGCCTGCACCTGGTCGTCGGTCAGGCCCGCGCTGCTGAGCGGCGGCTCTGCGCCGCCGGGCGCATTATCCGTGTCAGCCGCGCCGCCGCCGCGCTCACCAGCCGCGCCGGACGCGCCGACATGACTGTGCTCGCGCCACAGCCGCGCCTCGACGCGCGCCGAGTCCGCGCCAAGCGTGGCCGCGGCGCGTTCCGGCGCAATGCTTGGCGCGCCAGTCTGCGCCGCGGCGCGCAACAGGCGCGCCTCGGTGTCCAGCATGGCGCGGGTGGTGTAGATCTCCGCGCCGTGCCTGCGCCACAGGCTCAGTCCGTCCGCGCGCCGGTAGGCCGCTGGCACCGGCACCATCTCCGGCGCGGTCAGCAGCACGGTCCCGCACGGGCCGCCAGGCCGCAGCGCCTCGTCCGTCAGGCCCTCCAGCAGGCGCGTCACCTGCTCACCCGGCAGGCCGCCAAGGAAATCCGGCAGGTACCGGTTGACCGCCCGGATCAGCTCATACCGGGAGAACGTCGCCTTGCGCTGCTGCGCGTCGGCGACCGCGGCGGCGAGAATCCGGTCTACTTCCGCGCCGGACGGCGGGCGCGCATCGGCGCTGAAGTCGCGCCGGCCAAGCGCGCCCTCCGGGATGGCGCTGAGCGCCTCGGTCTCGGCGCGGCGCGATTGCGCCTCCCATTGCGCCAATAGCGCCTCTCGCGTCAGCGCCGAATGCGCCTTCGCCTGGCGCGAATCGAGCGTCACGAATTGCGCCATCGACCAGACAGCTCGCGCGTTCGGAGTCGTTCGGTATCTTCGTTCGTATTCCTCGACCAACTGGCGGACCCGTGGCTCGATGGCGCGGCGGCGCGAGGAGAACTGGTCCCGCAGATCCTCGGAGATGCCAGCGATCTCCCACCCATTCCCGTCGGCGCGCGCGACCGTCTGCACACCGAGCCGATCAGTGAGGTATTCGGCCAGAGTCCGCTCAGCAATCGCACCGGCGGCGGGCTTTGCCGCATACAGTGCCGCCCCATCCAGGGTGCGCCAGGCGTTCCGGTCGCCCAGGCGGGAGGCGAGTGGGTCCTCGCGCAGCACCCGGTTCAAGATCGCATTGTGTACGTGGAGCTGCGGGTCGTTGTCCCGGCTGGTGTGCTGGGCGAACGACGCGATCACCCATTCGTGCGCGTCGACGAACCGGCCCGAACCCTTCGAGTGATAGCCCGCGCGGCTGTACCCCGCCTCTCGCTGCAGGTACTCGAGCATCGCCTGGTTGCCGGCCATGATGGCGTCCCACACCGTCTGGGCCCGCGCCGCCCATTCCTCCGCTTCTTCGGCCCGGCCAGCCTGGCGCGCCTGCTGCGCCCTGACCTGCAGCGACGCATGCAGCAGGCTCACCGACTTGGGCACCGAGAAGGTCGCGTCGAAGAAGTAGACCGCGGCGCGCTGCTCCTTCGTCGCCTGCATGATGATCTGGTCACGGCGTTCCTGGGAGGCCTCCGGCTCCGCCGCCACCCGTTCAGCGATCAGCGCAGCGACCTTGTCGTTGTTGCCGGCGAACGCGCTCGGCGCGCGCCCGAGCGTGGCCTTGTGTTCCGGGTCACGGGGGTCGACGAACCCGCTGTAGAGCCGCTCCATGATCTTGTTGTCCACCTCGGAGCCAACCGGCAGACCCAGTTCCGGGCACCCCAGACCGGTCCAGATGCCCGGCGGCTCGCCGTGCTCCGCGACGGCGGACAGGTAGTAGTTCTCTCGCCCGGTCGCGACGGCATGCGTGAGGTACCCAGGGTCATAACCGCTGGATATTGTCAGCACGACTCACCGTTCCCCAACGATGACAGAAAGCACCTGGACCGCCATCATCATTGTAATGCAACGGTGTGGGCGACTAAAAGTAGTCGGCTATCGTGATGCGGTACTTAGTGGGTGGTGGGGCGTTGTCATCGTGCAAGTGGTCGGTGTTTGGGAGAACTAGATTTTAGCTGGTGGCTTGGAAATGTGGGGCGTGGTGTGTCATTACGTGGCTGACTGCTGTGCGGCGGTAGCTCGCTTCGACGATATCGGCATCGCGGCAAATGGTCGCCGCCGCAAACCGGACGGCTCAGTCGCACACGCCACCCTGGGCGGCGAGCACGCTGCGGTCCGGGCGCGGCCGGTCGTCGGCTGTCGGCGGCTTGATGCAGCCGACGCAGCAGCCCGAGCCGTCGCCGTGATTGCGGCAGGCACTGGCTGCCGGCTGGCCCCCGATATCAACACTGAAGTGCTCGCTGAACAGGCGGCGGGTCTGAGCGAAGTCGTCCCGCCAGGTGCGCCGGTCCTCTTCTCCGCGGAACCCGAAGTAGGGGAAGTGGTCCAAGAAGAACCCGAACACCCAGTCGCAGTCGGCGCGGTACTTGGCTGTGTCCAGCATGTGCGTATGCCACACGTGGTCGAGCTGCCTTGTCGGCACGATTGTGGTGGCAGGGTGCAGCACGCACAGCTTCAGGAAGCACCGGTACAAGGCGATCTCCTGGTCGGCGCGAGCCAAGGTCAAGCCCGTCTCCCCCGGTTCCGGATGCATCAGCTTGTAGACGATGGGCTCCAGGTCGAGCGCGGCGATCCGGCGGAGTCGCTCCTCGACACCCACTTCGCGGCCGTGAGGGCGCGGGCATGCCTCATGCTCAGCCCATTGCGTCATAGAGATATGGTATCCCAGGGTTCCCTAGGTACCTAAGGTTCCCCTGAAGGTCACGGTCACCTTTGGTTACTTAGCCTGGCAGGGTGACTATTGATCATTTCAGCGATGAGCCACGCTACCTGCAGGTGGCCGCGCTCTTGCGCGGGATGATCGAGTCCGGGGAGATTGGCCCGCGCGAGCCGCTGCCCAGCATTAAGACGATCACGCAGCGCTATGAGGTGGCCAAGGGCACCGCCGAGAAAGCCCTCAACGTCCTGCGCACCGAAGGGCTCGTCCGTACGGTCCCGGGACGCGGGGTCTTCGTGGTACCGAGAAAAGACTGAGGCAGGAGTCGGCCGAGGGGCGACCTTCGTATCCAGACGCAGCGCTCTGTGCTGCGTGCCCACCGGACCGCGGGTGCGATCCGGCGAGCACGCCTACCCAAGGTCAGAACGGGGGCTCGACGTCGGTCAGCCACTCCGGTTCGGGACCGAAGCACTCGGGGCAGACCTGCCCGCAGCCGTCGATGTAGCCCGATTCCGCCAGGGTGGTGACGGTGCCGCAGCCCGGCTTGGCGCAGGTGATGGTGGTGGAGGGGGAGGGGGTGACGTCCATGGTCTGCTCCCTTCGCTGGTGAGGGTCGCCGGTGGCGGGGTCTGGTTCGTGGTGTGTTCCGACGCCGGAAGGCACGCAGGCGGAGAGGGCGGGAGTGCAACCGGCCGACCCGGGTGGCCAAGATTTTTTTCAGCGGGCAAAGAAAGAACTGCGCCGGCGAAGCCGGCACCAAGCCGCCCGCGGTCAGAAAAAGATCTTGGCCGCCTGGGGCGAGCGCAGCGAGAGGCCGGTTGCGCTCCCGCCCGCGCCTGCGAGACTGATCAAGTCGGGATACGCCGTGGACCCCGCCACCGGGGACTGCGGAGCGCCACCGGGAGCGCGGACGTCACCACCGCATACGCCCCCCGTGCTCCTGCCACCACCAACCGGACACCACAGGTCTCCCCTACCGGCCCGCTCACTTGGTCCGTGCGCGAGCGCGTGAATGCGCCCCAGACGCGGACGTCGCGGCGCACGCCCGCATCGCCCAGACCACCCAAGATCCCTTACGGCTCCGGCCTGGCGCTGGGCGTTCGAGCTGTGCGTTGGCGTATGCGGTTCCTCTCCTCGCCGGAGGTGAGTGCGGACATCCTTGCGAGTGCGGACATCCTTGTGCGCGGGCCGAAACCGCACGGCCCGCGCACAAGGAAGGGTCAGCTCTCGCTGGCGGTATCGGGCCCCGGGCCGACTGGGCCGGTGCCGCCGGATTCGGCAGGCTGGTCGCCGGCCGGGTCGCCGTAGCTGGCGGCCACCTCTTCGGGCGTCATGGGCAGGGTGGCCATGGCCGGTGGGGCGCCACCGGCGATGGCGTCACGAATCAGCAGCGCCATCGAATACCCGGGGGTGTCGGCCAGGGCGCGGTCGAGCGCGATGTTGGCGAGCGCCCCGTCGCCGCACTGCCACGCGGTGAACGCGAGCAGGCAGGCGGGTGCGGCCACATACCTGGGCTGCGCCCGGCGCACCAGGTCGGTCCACAGGCGGCGATGCGCGTCCCGGTGCTGCGGGTCCATCCGCGCCCAGGCATCGTCCCGGATCCGCAAGCTGACGAGCGCGAACGCCAGCCAGGCGTGCTGGTCGAACCGGGTGATCGACCCGCCGCTGCGGTACACCTCGATCGCGGCACCGACAGCGGCCAATCCGTGCTCGGTGAGGGCACGCCGCCCGGCCCGGGCAATCAGCCGGGCGGCGGTCCGTCCGGCCCGCCGGGTTTCCGCGGCCATCGCCGCGGCCGGGGCTCCGGTCAGCGGCGCGACAGCGGCGGCCAGCGCACCTCGTCCGGCCCGCACCGGCTGCCCGGTAGCGGCCAAGGCGGCGGCCGCGGGATGCGCAGCCGCGTCGAACGGCACGCCATCGGCGGGGCAGCACGACGGGTCGCTACAGAGATAGGACCAATAGCGTCCGTCCTGCACGCGGAGGATCTCCCGCAACTTCAGGCCGGCGCCGCGCGCCGCGGCGCGGATGGCGTCGACGAGCGGGGTGACCAGCGGGCCGGGGCCGTAACCGGCCACGATGGCGGTGGGCAGGTGCTGGCGGGCCAGCACGCCGACGGCGTGCGCCGCGATCTCGGCGGCAAAACCAGTATCGGGCGGGTCGGGCAGGTCATAGCGGATCGCGACCTGGACCCGGTCGCGCGGTGGCCCGGCGCCGATCACCACCAGGCTCGCCTCGGGGACGAAGCCGAGCAGATGCGGGACAACGGCGAGAACGGCGGCCGGGGAGCCAACCTGCACCAGCGGCCGGTCGGGACTGGGGTTCATTGATGGTTCCTTCCGTGGCGGACGCCGCCTCGGATGGGTCAGGAGGTGGTGACGCCCTTCAGGACCCGCGCCTCGGCCTGCTCCTCGGCGGGGAGATCGTTCGGTTCGCCGTTGGCGGCGGCCAGCCGGGCGGCCTTGCGGTCGGCGAACCCGGTGCGCAGCGTGTCGAAGGCCATCGACGCGGCGATCTCCCGGGCCCGCAGGCAGACCCGGGCGCGGGGCTCACCGCTGCCGGTGGCGGCCCAGGCCTCGGCCATGAGGTCATCGGCGATAACGGTCACCCGGTCACCCTTGTTCACCGACTCGGCGGTGCGGGTCGCCAGCAGGCCGAACGCGGTGACCTTCACCCACCGGGTGACGCCGTCGCCGCCGGGGACGCGGGCGGGCAGGTCGAGGGCCAGGCGCAGCTCGACACCGGCGGTGCCGTCCCGGGTGGTGAACTGGCGGGGGTCGTCGCCGAGGCGGCCGGTGACGGTGATCGCGATGGAGTTCATGTTCTTCCTCCCTGATGCGGTGACCGGGAGGGACGGCCGCCCTGGTGGCGGCCTTGGGACTGGGGTGCCCTTCCCGGCGGTCAGGTGGCAGCGCCGCGCAGGAGGGGCCCGCACACCGGCCGGCCCGGGCGGCGAAGATGTTTTCCCAGCGGGCAAGAACAAATCAGCGCCGGCGAAGCCGGCACCAGGAAGCCCGCGGCCGGGAAAAGATCTGTGGCCGCCCGGAGCGAGCGCAGCGAGAGGCCGGTTGCGGGAACCGACGTAGCGGCGCAGGCTGACCAAGCCGGGAAGGGACAAGCCGCAGTCCAGGCGCCACCCGAGCCGTACCAACACTCGGCGCGCACCTGGGGAGGAAGCTCATGAATCTGCCGCTATCCCCGGATGGCAGGACTCGGCGACCCGGACCTCGTTCGCCCCGGCCTGAGTGGCGTCCCTGCCGACCGGGCTGGTCAAAGCCGTCGCGGCGTAGGTGTAGAGCCACACTCGGCCCTCGCGGTACCGGATGACCAGGCCATAGGTGCACAGCGTCGCGAGCGCCCTGGCGGTGGTCGAGATCGGCACGCCGGATGCGTCGGAGACGGCACGCGCCGACAGCGGTCCGATGGCCGCTTGCAAGGCGGTAAACACGGCTTGCTCGTGCAGCCGCAGAACGGGCAGCGGCGCGGAGCCGTCATCACCAGCCTGAACAGCGGCCGCGATTTCGCCCATCAACTCGGCCAATGTCCGCCCGCGGGCCTGCGCTCCGGGGGGCGCTGTCCCGCCCTTGCGGGCAGCGAACTCCCCCTCCGGATAGGTCACCCCGATCTCGGCAAGCCTACCGACTGGCATCACACCCGCCAGCGGCGTCCTGCGGTGGTTCCGTCCTGACCGATGGCGAGGCGCGCTGGGGCCGTCTGTCCCGCCCGCCGCACGAGCACGCGTCCTGATCAGAGCCGGTGCCGCCGTGCCAGAGCAGTTCGCGCACCAGATCGTACGGCACGCTCAGCTCTACGGTGAGACGGTGATTCCGGTGGGTCACATGGAACCGGGGACCATCGGGCAGCTCCGCACAGCCCACGGATCTCACCTCGTCGCACATTCGGCCCGCGTCCTTCCGCCCAGCTCCGCGGCTGTGCTGGCTAGGTTTCCGCGCCTATGAGACACCACACCACCTTGCCGCCCAGTTCCTCATGGGGATACCAATCCGATTTCTCGCTAAGTGTTTCCACCAGCAGCAGGCCTCGCCCGCCCTCAGCTTCCTCGCCGGCCTCGACGCGCTTTGGCGGTTGCGGATTGATATCCCAGACGAGAATCATGACCTGGGTACCGTCGGAGCGGAGCCATAACCGAATTGGGAAGATCCAGTCCGGCGACTGTGATGCTTTGACGGCGTTCGTTGCGAGCTCCGAAACCAGCAGCTCAACGAGTTCGCTGAACTTCGTGAGCCCCCACTCATACAGCACGAGCTTGGCGTGCCATCTGGCACAGGCGACGGCCGTGGGTAATGCGCCGAGTTCCAGGAAGCTCTCTCGCGGCCACGTCTCGGCCATGCTCGTTCCGCCTCCAGCAGGGCGGGTCTGATTACCAGTTGACCGATATGGTGTGCTCGTCCCGTTCATCGGCAGCCGTCAACGGCCGAAAGCGCGAGGTCGGCTAGAACGGCGCGTTCGCAGGGAAAGGCACAGCCACAAAGACAGCACAGTCCATGATCATTGCTATGCCCGGCGATCTCCTTCTGTGCAGTGTTGGGTAACTTCGCAAGCTCGGGCGGCAGAAAACCGATGAGCGGTGAAGGCCCGTCAGTCACGCGAGCCTCCCATTCGTCCCGAACCCGGCATCTCAGGCGCGAACCGCCCGCGGCAGCCGTTATGATTCATCGTGCCGCACCTCTGAAGACGCAAAACCGGTCGCTGCGGTGTTATGGCCCAGTAGACTCTGCGAGATAATTTGCTCGCAACGACCAGCAAATTCCGAAGGTGAGCGCTGCGATGGCGACAGCTGCGGGGCCAGGGCAGCCGCGGCGCGGCCCGGGCCGGCCGCCGAAGCCACAGGAGAATCCGTCGTGCGCGCTGGCCCAGCTCGGCGGGCTCGTGCGGCGTCTGCGCGTCGAGCACGGGTTGACACTGATGAGGCTCGGCGAGCTGACGGGATACTCCTGGCAGCACCTGGGCGCTGTCGAGCGCGGCAAGGTCGTGCCGTCAGAGGCTGTGGTCGTCGCCTGCGAGCGAGCCTTGGCCGCGGGCGGGCAGATCGTCGCGTTGTTTCCGGCGGTCGTGCGGGAGCAGGCGAGCCACCGGCACGGCCGGGAGGCCGCCCGGCGCGCGGACGCCACCCAGGCTGATCTGGATGTGGAATGGGCCAGGCTCGGGGCTGCGGCCCGTCGGCCGTCCGCGATGTCCGCGTCGCTCGTGGCGGAGCTTGAGGAGATCACCGACCGTCAGCGGGTGCTCTATCACGAGCTGTCGTCGGCGGAGATACTCGTCCCAGTGGAAGCTCATCTCAACCTGCTGGTGTCTTTGCTTCGCGGCACGCAGCCCGAGAATCTGCGGCACCGGATCGCTTCGGCCGCGGTCGAGGCGGCCGGCTTCGCCGCCTGGCTCTGGTCCGACCTGGGCGATCGGTTCAAGATGGGCGCGCTCTACGAAATGGCCGGCGATCTGTTCGCGGAGGCGGGCAACCCAGCGCTCGCCGCCTACGTCACCGGCTACCGGGCGCTGGCCGCCGAGGCGTGGGGCCTGGGCCGCGAGGCGGTCCACCAAGCCGAGGCCGCCAGGGACCGGGCCCCCGCGGGCACCTCTGAGCTGGCCCGGTCGTGGCTGTCGGCGATCGGTGCGAACATGGTCGCGCTCACCGGAGATCGCGGCAGCGCACTCAGCTTGCTCGGCCAGGCGTGCGACCATCTCGACGCGGCGCAGGGCAAAGAGGAATGGATGTACGACTTCGATCACAGCGCCCTGGCCGCGTACCGGGGTCAGTGCCATCTGCGGCTCGGACAGCCGCGCGAGGCGATGGCCGCGTTCGATGCCGGGCTCGCGTCGCTGCCACCGGGCTGTGACCGGCGCGGCGCGTTCTTGGCGATCGGCCTGGCCGAGGCATGCCTGGCCGAACGGATGTTGGACGCCGCGACCCACCATGCGCAGCGCGCGCTGGCGGCCTTCGCGATGTCGGGCTCGCTCTCCGGCCTGCGCCGCGTGCAGCGGTATCGCGGGCTCTTGGCCGACGCCGGGCTCGACCGGGAGGCGGGC
>WNFJ01128218.1_pt1 | contig 17794 bp, 25 predicted proteins | sample 5400461 | NCBI WGS metagenome assembly WNFJ01 (sample SAMN13153349, study PRJNA577476) | soil metagenome | isolation source: 115 cm saprolite on Douglas fir-dominated hillslope | place: USA:California | collected 2013-09-17 | reverse complement strand
AGCATCGTCATCCCCGACAACATCGAGGAAAACGAACTGATCATCGGAAAGATAATGGAAAGCTGAAATTAAAATGGCCAGATGCTTTTGAAGGCATCTGGCCAACGCTGAAGCATCATGGGTTTCTTTCGGCCGGTGGCTTTTTTGCAAATAGTACGCTTCGACAATTCGCACAAGAGGGCCAATTATCGAAGCGCATCCCCGCGTTTCATCACAGGAGAGGACACCCATGAACATCAACCAAAACGAAACACCCGATCAGCGCCGCATCCGCGAACTTGAAGCCCAGCTTGCCCAGAATCAAAATGGAGGCCCTGTCCGCTTCCAGGTCGGCAAAAGCGGCGGCCTGTCAATGTACGGCCTCGGCCAGCGCTTCCCGATCACGCTGTACGTCGAAGGCTGGGAGATCCTGCTCGCCCACGTCGACGAAATTCGCGCCGCGCTCGTTGCCTACGATCGCGAATTGAAGCGCAAGGCCTGATGATGCTTCTTGGCCGTGGGCGCCCGCGCGGCGCCCATCCCGAGGCGCATCGGTGCGCTTCCAGGAGGAGAAGACCGATGATAAATACTGGTAACGGAACAACGCTCCGCGCTATCGCCGCGGAATACGATCGACGCGAAGAAGCCCTTGTCGAGCTTGCCGAGGCATTCGACGCGCAGCTCACCGTGCTGTCAGGCCTAGAGCCTGAAAGCATGGTGGAGCGCCGGCTCTACAACGCCATCGCCAAGGCGATCGGCATGCCGCCGCAGTGCCAGATCGAAGAGGAGTTCGGCCTTATGCCAGAGGAGGTCGAGAAGGCGTTGGCTTGCTGGCCCGCAGGAGGTGAAATCGCCGAGCAAGAACGCTCGATGGAGGCTGTCAACGCTGCCGCGGAAGCACTGCCGGAATTCTCGCGCGCCTCGCACCATTCTTGAAGGAGGACGAACACATGAAGTTCGGTAGACAACCGCAAATGGTCACCGTAACGCTCACCGGTGAAGCAGAGGACGTGAGCTATTGGCTGCGCGAGCTTGCGCGCCGCGCCGGGTTCAAGGGCGATACGGTCGAACAGCGTCCCTCTGACCGTTGCTTCGTCATCTATCCGCGCGCCGTCAACGATTAGGAGGGCAGCAATGTGGGCTTGCATAGCTTTCGGCCTATGGTGCACCGTGACGGGACCAGCCACAGTGCACGACGGCGACACCATCCGCGTCGCCGGCTATTCGATCAGGCTCGCCGGCATCGATGCCGAAGAGCTTAATGAACCTCACGGCAATGCCGCTCGCCTCACAATGGTGGCGATCGTCGGCGAGGGCGACATCACTTGCCACGTTACGGGCCGCTCCTACAAGCGCTACGTCGCGCGTTGCTTCGTCGCCGGCGACACCATCGACGTAGGCGAGATGATCGTGCGCGCCGGCGCCGCGCTTGATTGCGCGCACTATAGCGATGGCCGCTACCGCCGCTTCGAACCGTTTGGCGCACGCGCCAAGCTCATTGCAAAACCTTATTGCTGAGTGCCTCTCGGCCGTACGCCGGCCTCGTGCCGGCGTATCCCGAGGCGCATGGTGCGACCTCGAAAGGGCGCGGTTGCTGAGGCCTCCGTTGCCAAGGACTTAGTTCCACAAAATGGGGGGCGGGCTCCGGTCCGCTCCTCTCTCTCATGCACCAACTAAAAGGAAAACCAAACCAAATGAAGAAGATGTGTGCAACGATAATCGCGATCGTCACTGTGGGGATCTTCGTCACCGGCTGCCAAACCGCTTCCGGTCCGTACGGTTCAGCCGGCTTTGCATCTGGCCCCTGGTCCGAGCTTCAAGGCAAGCAGGCCAAGCACAATACGCGAAAGCCTTATGACGCCATGCCCTATCGGCAGGACGCCAACCCGAACTGACAAACATCTATTAATTGCAGCTCGATGGCCGGGACGTTCCCGGTCATCGCCAACCAGGAGGGATGAAATGAAGAACCTCATCGCAGGTGCCTTGCTTGCAAGCTTAATTACGCCCGCCAGCGCGTTCACGGTACGTGGCATTGGCTCGCTGTCCTGCACAGAATGGAACAACGGACAATTCTGGGACCAAAAAGTCCAATACGCTCTCGGCTTCATCAGCGGTGCCGAGGCGATCATCTTGCCACGCATAACTACGGGCAGCGGTCACATCGAAAACAACACCATCATCCAAGCCATTACCGCTTGGTGCAAACAAAACCCCAGCAAGGACATTGCTGACGCGTTGTTAGCCGCCATTGATGCCATGAAAAATTGAAACGACAGCAGTTTGTGCCGCACTTCGGCGCGCGGCACAGGCGGCCATCGTGCCGTAACCAGGACCAGGAGGTCTGAAATGAAACACGGAAGGTCTATCAGGGTTGTCCGCCCTCTACAGGACGAAGAGCTGGCCTACGATGTCTCCGAGGAGATCGTGGTGCGAAACAGCCATCTGACACTCCTCCTCGATCGCGAGACCGGCGAGGAGCTGTGGCGAGGTCCGCTTCAGGAGCACGATCAATGATCGGGATCGGCTTGCGCTACAAATTCCATTGCGAGATGCCGGGGGGACCGAACCCGGCATCGACGTGGAGAGCGGGATACTTTGCCCACAACGGGCACACCGTTGTCGTAACCCACCTCGTCTCGTCGCATCGAGGTGACAACGCCGTGTACGCCATCCGCGCAGAGAAGGACGGGTGGAAAGGCGCGGCCTTTGAAAACGAACTGGAGGCGATCAGATGAACGTGGAAGCCGGCCAAATCTGGCAGGAGAACGACAAGCGTTTCGAACGCTTCATTCGAGTCGTGCATGTTTTCACCGAAACCGAAGAGGCCGTGATCGTCACCTGCAATAAAAACGGCAAGCCGTTTCCTGAAAAACGTCTCACGAACGCGAAATTGAGGCGCTTCGGTAAGGCCGGTGGCTACAGATTCGTAAAGCCGGCTGGGCACGACGTCGTAAAAACGCCATGGTTCGTAAAGGCGCACCGGTGAACTGGCTCCGCGCAGCCAGAGAGGCACGCGTTGACGAACTCGTTGACGCCCTCCTCACCCACGCCCGCGCCGGTCGAAAGGAACCGGCGCGGGGATCCGATACACGAGATGAAACACAGAGGGACTACGACGATGCCCGAAACGAGCAGGAATGGTGCCTTGATTAGCCTCGCAGAGGCGATCGTTGGACACCTCGGCACAGCGCGCACCCAGCGTGCGCCGAAAGATGATGCGATCATCGCCAAACACATCGATGCCGCCTACTACAAGGCGGTCGATCTTCTTGCCCGGCTGCGCGAGGAGAAAACAAAATGATCGACCTCGAAGCTATTCCTCCATTCCTCCGCCTCACCGCAGAAGAGCGCGCCGCCGCATGGAAAGGCCGCAAGCTCACCATCATGCGCAACGGCGACGTTAAAGCTAACTACGCCATGCCACGCAGCGCCGACGCCACCGCTCGATCGCTCGCCAGGGAACGCGAAGTGACACGCCAGACCAAAGCCAGGGCCCGGCTTGCAGCCCTCAAACGGAAAGGACGGTGATGCCAGTTGTCACTGCCACCACTACCTCTGCTACAAGGCCCGCGCGTGCGACGCGGGCCATCTTCATTGGTGCCACCCCGTCAGCACGCGCCGCGCAAGGTCTTCCATTTCGTTCGATCTGCAATATGCTGCGAGATCACGGCCGATCGAAGCTGAACGTTTCGACGTCCGGAAGGCCATCGAGGTCGGCTTTCAGCCTCACCAGGCGTTGCGAGCGCGTGAGCTCGATCTGGTTATGGAGGATAACAGCTTGCTGGCGCGGGTTGAGCATGTCGAGATGATCGTAGATGCCATCCACGCTGCCATAAATCGCCAGCAGCGCTGACGCCGTCTTCTCGCCGATGCTCGGCACGCCGCGGATGTTGTCGGATGTGTCGCCGACCATGGCTAAATAATCGACCATCTGCCACGGCTCGACCCCGAACTTCGCAACCACATCGGCCGCGCGGATGAAGCGCTCGTCGCGCGGCTCGAAGAGAATGACCCGGTCAGTTACTAATTGCATAAGATCCTTGTCCGAACTTATGATCGTAACCAACCGCGTCTGTGGCTCGCTATCAGTGCTTGGGGTTCTTGCCGTCTTTGGCTCGCTTTCCGTCGCTGGATTACTAGAGGAAGTTGGCTCGTTGGCAAGTTCTGGGTTTCTGTCGCGTCGTGGCTCGCTGAAGGTACGTGGGTTTCTAGAGGATGCTGGCTCGCTGTCTTTTGTTGGGTTTCTACCTGACGCTGGCACGCTGTTCGCTTGTGGGTTTCTATTCGTTTTTGGCTCGCTATGGCGCTCTGGGTTTCTGTAGTCGTTTGGCTCGCTGTGGAAGGTTGGGTTTATCCATGTCGATGGCTCGCTATAAGTCAATGGGTTTCTGGTGTCCTTCGGCTCTGTATTGTCCCACGCTTTGACGTAAGTTGCAATTATGTCATCTGCTTCCACGCCAGCGCGTGCAATGTAGGGCAGCCCGAAGGCCTGTACCGCCTTCTCAACCATCTCAAGCTGGGCTTTGAGCTCCGCCTCCCGAGGACCGCGGTTAGCCTTATATTGCCGATCGACGGCGTGTCGCCACGTTTTGCCCCCAGCATCGCCGATGACGGCAAGATGCGTCGCGTGATCGAACTTACCAACTATGCGCCATAGCATGCCGCAGAAAAGATTAATGGCACCGATCTGGACACCATCAGCCCTGATCATATTCTTCGGCGCGATGTGGAAGGCGCGGTGCAAAAATGCCGAACCGTCAATTAGCACTAGATGCATCGCGTCCTCCTGGCTCGCTAGGCAGTTCTGGGTTTCTTCCGCATTGTGGCTCGCTTGCCATTCCTGGGTTTCTAGCCGAAACTGGCTCGCTTCTCCACCGTGGGTTTCTAAACGCGCTCTGGCTTGCTGAACTGCTCTGGGTTTCTTTGCGTTGTTGGCTCGCTGTCCGCGCTTGGGTTTCTATGCGCCAATGGCTCGCTGATCTCGTTTGGGTTTCTAGAAATTGATGGCTCGCTATCGTGGTGTGGGTTTCTTTCGTAGCCTGGCTCGCTGCTCCTCGTTGGGTTTCTAGGTGACCGTGGCACGCTGTCACTTAGTGGGTTTCTTCGGGACCGTGACTCGCTAGGACACCGTGGGTTTCTACGCCATTGTGGCTCGCTGCCTCTTCGTGGGTTGCTAGAGGTGGATGGCTCGCTTACCATTCCTGGGTTTCTAAGGCATCTTGGCTCGCTATTCCAGTGTGGGTTTCTGTAAGGTGCTGGCTCGCTGTTCTAGTGTGGGTTTATGCGCTATGGTGGCTCGCTGAATGTGCGTGGGTTTCTAAATTCCTTTGGCACGCTTGGTGAGAGGGGCTATTTGCCCCTCTCTTTTGGCTTTTCTATTCTACGCCGCGCGGCCGTGGGGGGGCAAGCCCATCTTGGCAACCGGGTAGGGATCCGTGACCGGCAGCCCTTCGAGCTCGCGCCACTGCAGCCAAAATGCTGCAAGGAATTGCTTAACCATGTAGCGCTTAGCAGCATTATTGATGCGGCCAGGTGGCCACAACTGCGAAACATCCTTCTCAGCCTTGTGCAGCGCCTTCCACTTCACAAGGCTGACCTTCGGCCGGGAAGGATCAGTTTCCAGCCGATGCTTGTAATCGTCGTAGACCTTCCGCCACGGCTGCGCGCCTTCGCCCTTGTTCGCACGCAAGAAAGACCCAGCCAGTACGCCTGTGAGCTTCGTCTTCAGGAACGGCTCATAAGTGAGGCTGTTGCGCACCTTTAGTTCCTTGTTCTTATCAAGGTATTCGCGCTCAACCATGTGCTCGGCACGGCGCGACCGCCCCATACCGTCAGGACCGACATCAAGGCCGGCATACTTCCAGAACGCAGAGACATGCCGTGCCCGATGTGGATCGAGATAGGAGATCAGCACGCCGGCCATTGCCGGGCCGACGCCTTCCTGCTCGCGCAGCCACTTGGTGTAGATCGGAATAAGATCGAGGATGCGCTCGAGCTGGCGGAACTGCTTCGCCTCGTCCCTCTCCAGATCGAGGTAAGCCTCGAACAGTACCGCCTCGGATACCGTTGAGATGATCTCGTTTCCCTTGAAGTCCTTGAGCGACAAGGGACGACCCTCGGCATCGTCTGTCAGGCGCTTGCCGCGGCTCTTCGCAATGCCGTCCGTCAGGCGCCGATAAGCTTCCTTCAGCTTTTTGATGATCGCCTTTGCCACCTTTGTTTCTTCGTCCTCCTCGTCATCGCCGTCGTCGACCTTGTCGCCGTCCAACAGCTTGAGCTTTGCACGGAAATTGGCGCAGAGGCGAAGCCCGGCTGCGATGCGTAGCTTCTGGAGGTCATAAACACCATGAACGGCCGCTTTCAGAATGACGATGTCGGCCGGGCGGTCTGAGGTTTCTGTGGTTTCTGTGATCATAATCCACTTCCTTTCGTTGGGTTGGCTAATGGTCTTTGGCTCGCTCGCATTGCTTGGGTTCCTGAAGCTTCTTGGCTCGCTATCCTTCTGTGGGTTCCTGCTCTGGTCTGGCTCGCTGTCATCCTCTGGGTTACTTGACGAAGATGGCTCGCTATTCGTTCATGAGTTTCTGCTTTTGAGTGGCTCGCTCGCTAGGGTTGGGTTTCTGACCGGAGGTGGCTCGCTGCCGCTTGCTGGGTTCCTATGTGGACGTGGCTCGCTGCCTTTTCGTGGGTTGATCGAAGCTGATGGCTCGCTGTCGGGATGTGGGTTTCTGCTCGATCATGGCTCGCTCGAAGTCTGCGGGTTTCTGTACTTGTTTGGCTCGCTCGTCCGCTGTGGGTTTCTGAAGGGTGTTGGCTCGCTATTCCGCTCTGGGTTTCTGGGTTGCTCTGGCTCGCTATCCTTCCGTGGGTTTCTTTGTCTCGGTGGCTCGCTGTTCTGCTTTGGGTTTCTAACCGTCCCTGGCACGCTGTCCGAATGTGGGTTTCTAAAAGGTCGTGGCACGCTCCAGGACCGTGGTTTACTGAGGTGGTATGGCACGCTTTACCATCTTGGGTTTCTTTCGTAGCCTGGCTCGCTATCCGTCTTTGGGTTTCTTTGCATTGGTGGCTCGCTGTCGGTTGCTGGGTTTCTCCATTGCCATGGCTCGCTGACATTTTCTGGGTTTCTATAGGTCTTGGGCACGCTTCGCAGCGTTGGGTTTCTGCGCTGTGGTGGCTCGCTGCCGGGTCTTGGGTTTCTAGGCTTTGATGGCTCGCTGCTTTTTCATGGGTTTCTATAGGCCTGTGGCACGCTTCTGGGTTGTGGGTTTCTAATACGTGATGGCTCGCTCACGTTTTCTGGTCTTCTGAAGGTCTGTGGCTCGCTTTTCTCCTTTGGTGTTCTGGGTCCTTTATGGCTAACCAAGTGCCGCGAACACAAGCGGCACTTTCGCTTCCGCGCGAATGGCGAGGTAATCAAAGAGGCTCCCCTTCACACGGCGTTGGACAAGGTACACCCGACGGTCGGCGGCGGTCCGCCATACCGCTTTGGCCATCGCTCTCGCCTTTTGATTGATCGCCAAACGCTCCTCAAATTCGTCAGGCGTTTCCACACTGCTTTTGCGAGGATGTTCCGTGACGTGGCAACCGCGATGATAGACACATCGCGGCGTTGTTCCCGTCTCCAGCCATTCTAAAAAGCCAGCAAGGCTGGTGACCACAGTTTCGTTGTTCATTTCCAAAGCGCCCCCCATGCTTTTAATGTCCTTTGCGTTGGGCGGACAGCGGCTCAATGGGCCTTTCGGCCACAGTAGTCCGCCGCCACGCTGTCACGGCGGAAGCATGAGCCCACTAGGCCTTTCGGCCACCGTTCTCTTGGCCTCTGTCGTGAGAGAAGAGGCGGCGGGCAACTTTGGAGTGGGCCTTTCGGCCATGCCGTCAGTGGCCCGCCGCCACGCCCGCCACAGATCGTACAGCAGGCGTTTCTCCATGTAGCGCTGCGCATCATTGTGGCCGTGATCGCTGATCTGACGGCCAGTTTTCTTGTCAATCTTTTCGTTGCCGTCCTTGTCGTGCCACCATTCCGGATGTGTCTGCTGGGTATGAAGTTTGCGCCGCAGATAGACCTCACCATATTTGCCGATGGCGATGCGTTCGCCCATGTCCTTCCCATCAGCATCCTTGATGATGCGCACCTGCGCCTTGAACAGCGTCTCGCCGACGTTCCACATCCGTGAGCGACGGGGCGGGCTGTACTTATTTTTGATCCATGCTTGCTTGCGGTCCTCACGGCTGAGACCGGGCGGAACGCGGTTCTGGCCGGGCGCAAGACCCATACGTTTCCAGAGCTTGGCCTTGCTGGCGTAATTGGAGAGGTCGCCAGCTTCCGCGACAATAACTGCGAGCGATACTTCACCAAAGCCGCGCACACCCTTGCCGAACACATCCCAAACCGGCAATTGCTTCGCAAGCGCGGCCATTGCCTTTTTAGCTCCGGCCTCCATCGCTTCGAACGGCTCACGCGCCGCCCTCGTTCCGATGACGGCATTGTCCTCGCTGTCAGGATCGTTCATGAGACGTTTAGCTTGCGCGGCAATGCGCTTGCGTTCGGCTTCCGGCTTGTCTCTCTGCCAGCCGAGCTGTATCCGCAGACGCGATCCGACCTTCAGATTGAGAATTTTGCGGACATTCATCGCAAAGCACCGATCGCGATGTAGAAACTTGATCCGCGCGATAATTTGGCCGAGATCATCCATGGGCCCGTTTCCCCTTCGATGGCTTCTTACCACCGGTCATCAATTGTGCTTTGGTGTGGATGGAAGTCTCGGCGCGCTTGATAATTTTTTTCATCTCAGGATCAAGGAAGACAGCTTGGTCATGTTCGGGGTTCCTGTTGCTGAGATGAAAAAAATTATTGTGCTTTGGTGTGGATGGAAGTCTCGGCGCGCTTGATAATTTTTTTCATCTCAGCAACAGGAACCCCGAACATGACCAAGCTGTCTTCCTTGATCCTGTGCGTGCGGCCGTAGTCGATGACATCGTTGACCACAAGGTTTTCGCGCAGGTTGGTCGACCTGACGTTTTTCAGATCTTGGAACCGATAGGTGCTCCACAGTTTGCTGCGCAGTCTGATCATCTGGAAATAGGTGATGTCAGCGGCTTCCCTCATCGCAACAATGTCAGTGGCAGAAGGTTCGCGAGCGGGAGGGGCAGGCGCCGCTGGGTCCTCTCGGACATTTGGCCACTGGCCTTCCCCGCTCGCGAGAGGCTGCCGGGCGTCGGCATTGATCTCTCGGCCCCGTTGGGCAACACCATCCTGGCCTTCGCCCGGCATTGGTTCGGAAGCGGGAGCAGCAGAGCCCAACTGGTCCTTTTGGACAGTCGCCATCTGGCCGCTCCCGCTTTTTGCCGCCATGTCGACGGCAATGCTCGCTAGCTTCTCACGGCACAACGCATTGAGCGCGCCGCGGTTTTTCAGCACGAAGGCTACAAGCAGCGGGAGCGCTTTGGCCTCCGTTTTATATTTTGACAGTGCCTCGGCTCCAGCGACGTAAAGTTCGGCAGCATCAGTATCAATGCCAGCTTTCTTCATACCGTCAGAAAACGCGGTCATCACCACACCTCCCCGTAAATTTGCTGGTAAAGTTCCTTCGGATATTGCTTGCGATACTTTTGCACGATCTTGGCGCCGGCGTCGGCCTGTCGCGGCGTCAGCCATTTCTCGGCTGCAAGCTCGCGACCGAACCTCGTGTCCATCTTGTTGAAGCCAACACCGTTGATCGTACGGGCCCCGTCAGTATCAAGGCCAGCGAGCACCCGAAGCGCACCATGCACAGCGAGGATCTGCGCCGGCGTAAGTCTGATCGGTTCATCTTTCCGCCATGGCCGCTCGCGCACCTTGACGCCGACGATATCCTCTTCCTCGTCGTCGTCCCGTGGCATTGCTGCGCGGTCGAGCGCTTTATCGATCACCTCCTGCTTTGCGACCAGCGTCTTCGCCATCTTGCCGTCAAGTGACCCATCGAAAACGAGGTGCTGCACCAGCACGCTGTCAAATTGGCCAATGCGGTGCGCACGGTCCTCCGCCTGTGTGACGTTGCCTGGGACCCAATCAAGCTCGGCTCCGATGATGTGCGACGAGGCGGTCAAGGTGAAGCCGACACCCATCGTGCCGTAAGTGCCAAAGACGTAGTGAATGTTCGGGTCGTCCTGGAACCGGTGCGCGATCGCCTGCCGATCCTCAATGGGCGTCTTTTGGGTCATCGCCAGCGCGCCGCGGTCCCTCAACGCATGTTGAAGCTGCTCAATGACGTCATTGTGATGAGCAAAAATTATATATTTCTTGGTCTCGTCGAGGTCTTTCAGATGCTCGATGACGTATGGAACCTTAGCCAAAGCCGTTGCGTGGCGGACACGTGACATCTCGGTGAAATGAATACCATAGGCCGCCCTGAGCTTGGCAACCGCTGTCTTGTAGGCTTCCTCGTTGCCTTCCGATTGCGCTTTCTGTTTTTCATAGGTGGCATCCTCAAGTCCACGCTCAAATCTGGCGTATGTTTCAAGTTCCTCCTCGATGGCCCGCCTGCTTCCATAATCGCCCTCGCTCACATCGAGCGTAATCACCTGGCGCTGTTTGGGCGGCAGTTCCTTGAGTACCTGGGACTTAAGCCGGCGGACCATCACGCTGGCGCGCAAGACATCCTGCAGCCGGGCGAGATCCCTAGCGCTGTTACAAAACCGTCTCTTAAAATCGGCGAGGTTTTTGAATTGTGCTGGCTGCAGCCACGCAAGGAAGGAAAACAGTTCAAGAGGTCGGTTGCAAATGGGGGTGCCGGTAAGGGCGAGTCTCTTCGTCGCCCTGATCGGCGGAATTATTTTCTTTTTCCCTTCCGGCGTTTTCTCCTCCCCGCCCAGAAAAAATTTCGTACGAAGCGCCGTCATAGTCTTGAGCTTGTGAATTTCGTCGAGGATGACGAGGTCCCATGTAGCTGTGGTTTTTAGCTCTCGCTCAAATTTCTGAGCGATCTCCCACGAAACTATCCACCAGCCCTCCGGGAGGGCAATGCCCCTTGGCATGTGAACGCCAGAGGAGATCACGAACACCGGCAAATACAAGACTTGCCACTTCTGGATTTCCGCGTACCAGTTCATCTTGAGCGACGCGGGACACCCGACCATGATGCGCCGTGCACCCATCGCATTGGCCACGCCGATCGCTTGGATCGTCTTTCCTAATCCCATTTCATCCCCGATGAGGGTGCCGACCCGTGGCATGGCGAAGGCAATTCCGCCGCGCTGGAACGGCCTATATTCCAAGCCGGACGGTCGCGGGATATCGATGTTCGCATCCTCCGCTCGGCTTGCGGTGCGGATCGCATCTTCTTCTTCGTCGGAGAGAACTTTTTTCCAGAAGTGGACAGGATAGTTACGACCTTTCCAAGTGTAGCCAAGCTTTGTGAGGTGCGCAGCTCTGCCGGTCCATGCCTTTCGGAATTCCTCGGTCGGCCGCGCCGCGGCCACCCACCGCTCCCCAAGGATAGTGGTTTCCTTCCTCTTCTCTCCAAACTTGAGACCGAAAGGCGTCATAGGTTCAAGCCTGCGGTACGTTTGCGAGAAGCTCGCCGAGCTTCACATAAATGCCACGCACTTCAGCCGGCATACCGATGTACGCGTTAGCGATGTCGAAAGCACCATCGAGGGCAGCAAAGGTGTCGATGGTATCCTCCCTGTTCTCATTGAGGAGCCATGATACCGTGGTAATCAGCGCCTCGGCGATCAGCACTAACCGCTCGGTTTTGATGGCATCCACGCCCTTCTCATATTTCTGCACCTGCTGAAACGTAACACCGATGGCGTTCGCCAATGCCGTTTGCGACAATGACAGCGCATGGCGCCGACCCTTGATGCGCCGCCCGAGGCTGACATTGTGTGGAATACGATCGTCGGCGCCCTTGCTGCGCATAAAATTCCTCTGGTTGGATTTCTAAGCTTCGGTGCAACCATCATACCGCAGAGCGCACCAGCTCGTCAAACGTTCCGAATATAGGACCGCCCCAGGTCGATGTAGAGCTCCACCCTCCCCGTGGGGCCGTTGCGGTTTTTCTCCACAAGAACAGAGAGATCGTTCTTAATCCCAGAGGCGCTGGGTTCATAATACGATTTGCGATAGACGAACATTACGACATCGGCGTCCTGTTCAATTTCGCCGGAATCGCGAAGATCGGCGAGGATCGGCTCTTTATCGTCGCCCTTGCGCTTTTCGACGCTTCGGTTTAACTGGCACAGCAAGATGATCGGAACCATCAGCTCTTTTGCCAGATTTTTCAGCGCCCCTGTGATCTCCCCCACCTCAAGCACTTTATTGCCGATGTACCGGGCCGATGCCTGAATGAACTTCAGGTAGTCGATCACCACGAGCGCAAGCTTCTTGCCATTCTTGGCGAACGTTATCTTCGCCTTGCGCACCCGCGCGGCGATCTCTCCGATCGTCAACTTGCTGCTGCAATCAAGTTCGATCGGCAGACCTCTAAGGCGCCGCTGCGCCTCGTGGACATGAGCGAGGATAGATTTTCCGTCAGCGTGGAGCCTCAACCATTCTTGGCGTGACAATGATCGCGGATTTATCAAGGTCCTATATTCAATGTGTGGGCTGGTCAGCGTGCTGGCGTGGTTCGCAATGTCATCAGCCAGCATTCTTCCCATGATCTGCCGCCTGGGCATTTCGAGGCTGAACACAAGCGAGGGATACGCCGGCTTTGCCATGGTTAGGACGTGCCCCTCCAGATCCTGGGTTTCCGCCCTTTCATAAGCTGCGGCGCGCACGATCGCCGTAGCAAGCGTTGTTTTCCCCATCCCCGGACGGCCGGCAAGAATAATCAATTCACCCTCGGCAAAACCGCCGATGAGATTGTCAAGCGCATGGAAACCAGTTGTGACACGCTGTTCTTCTACTTTGCCGTCTATTCGATCGGCCAGGTCGGCAGCGAAAATATCGGCGGCCTCGCCAATGGGCATTATCTCCGCAACGTTGTGCGTCTGCTGCAATCCGAAGCGAAGTTCATCCACACTGTCGAAAAATTGCTGGATGGCGAGATCCGGCGACACTAAGTTAGGACCGAAATTCGTGAGAAGTTTACCGGCTTCCTGAAGGCTAGACACCGTGTAACGCAGCCGCAATTCGTCGATCTGCCTGGCAGATATCCCACTGTCGGCGACTTTATAGCTCTCCTTCAGATGCGCATGCAGACGCTCTTTATCGTCAATAAGCTCATCATCGAAGCTTCCCAAGAGCGATGGCAATGTTGTAGATAGGCCCGCCTCGTGGCGGCGCTCGAATTCAATGAAAACGCGTTGGTAAATGGTTTTCGAGAAATATTCCGGCTTGAGCTTGCCCGCGACCTCAGCATAAAAACTGGGCCTGAAAAGCAAAGACCCAAGCATGGCGTATTCGAGATCTTGTTGTACGTCGGCCTGGCCGCGCGGCGATGGCGCCTTTCTGTCGTCAGACACCTCCCCTCCCATGTGTAATTATAGCCATCCCTGATTTCTCAGGGATGGCCCGCTGTGCCTTTATGGGTTTCTAGCCATCACTGGCTCGCTTCGCTATTATGGGTTTCTAAAGGCCGCTGGCTCGCTTCGCTATTATGGGTTTCTATGGTGTCCTGACTCATAGATCGTACTATTTCTATCATGGGCTTTGCAAGCGCCCACGTCGGAAGAACTTGTGTGCACATAGCCTCGATCCACAACGACCCGGTAGCGGCCCAATATTCCCGCTGGAAATCTCGTTGCCGGTCATGGCGCCTAAGACGACGACCGGTGTCTCGATCTACCACGCGTACACGTTCGTTAGGCGGAAGATCTCCTGCTCGATATAGCTTCATTCGATTCGCGAATAGCGGATGCTCACGCCCAGCCTCCGTCACAAAGGTCACGTTGGCAGCGTCGAGGAATGCTTTAGCCTCCCCGCTCTCCACGAACAGCGAGATCGCCGTCACTTGATCAAGCCCAGGTGTCTCCTGGAAAAACACACAAAGCTCGGCAAGCGAGCTGCCGGCAATGTCTTTCACCGCCACCATGAGCGCGCCATGGCCGCACTGTGCAAGGTTCCCCCTGCTCTGCACCACAAACTTGAGGTGGTCTGCAGGTGCTGTGATCTCGATCGCGTTGCCATGCGCCAAGGCAGAAACTCTTTCTTGGCCCAGCACGGCCACCGCGGTCGACGCCGCACGCCGCATGATCTTGTTCCGCCGCTTGCGCCACCCGCACGCGCCTTTTTTAAGACGCACCAGTGGACCATCCCCTGGGACTGTCTCTTCTCGATTCCTCTCGATCAATGCATCCCACCGGCGCTGCGCTTCCACCGCATGCTGGCGCTTCAGCATGGCCTCGATCTCACTGGTCGTATCGCGAATCAGGTCATTGCGAACCATCTGGCTACGCCGCCGCATTCGGTTCACATGTCCACGCCATGTTGCCGTTTCGCGCTGATCGTGCACATATTTGCGAATGAACCGCGGCGCGTAAACCCGACGCTTCACGCGCTTATGTGGCTCGCCATCATAGTCTACGCCACCATAATGCCAGTTCAGCATCGCCCCGCCGGTCGTCTCATCGTCATAGGCCATATAGGCGAACGCCTCAGTGGTCTGGAGCAGCAGGCGAGGCATTTCCTTTGCTTCAACCCAGATCAGACCGCCGGCCTCCGCCGGCTCAAGCCCGAGAAGAATGCGGTCAGCAACATTGGTCAGAACCTCGTTAATTCGGTAGCGGTCACGCCAGCCGTTGAGACACGGGTTAATCTCAAACCATTGCCGAATAGCATCTTCATCAAGCGGAATCGGTTCTGGCTTGATGATGGTGTGCAGCTCGTCACGATCGCCGAATAGGCGCAGCGTCAGGTAGCTGGTGCCGTCGAGCTCGTCGTTCTCGTGGGCGCCATCAAGAAAATATTGGTCGGCCGGCTCGAGTTCAGCAAAGCGGAGCGCCATCAGCCACCCCGCGGTGATCGCACAGCAACGGATTCGGACTTCGCTATCTCCTTGGCATCTTTCGAAATGCGCGAGCCGCGCACAGGTGCCGCCGGCGTCTTCACCAGATCGCCCTTGCCCGCCTCAACGGCGTTGAGAACGTCTTCGTCGGGAATGAACGCCCGCTTCACCTCAGCATCGCCCATCGCTACGCGGCGATATTTCTTCGCCTCGGCGAATTCCGTCAGCGGCCGGCGCGCGCCGCGGGGCTCGATAATCCAAAAAACGAAACCCTCATCCATTTTTTTCTTGATGATGGCTTCCCAGAAATCATCCAGATCAGACGACCATGTTATGGTTGTATCGCCTGCGCGGTTGAGGAACGTCAATGCACCCATATGATTGTTCTCCATATTTGAGAAATGGCTGTCCCCGAAAGGACAGCCCGCTGTTGGGGTGTGGGTTTCTCGCCTACGGTGGCTCGCTGCGGGGGCCTGGGTTTCTAAAGGACCGTGGCTCGCTTTGGCGGCTTGGGTTTCTAGGCAGAACTGGCACGCTTGCGACTCTTGGGTTTCTAGGCGGTCGTGGCTCATCAAATATCGTACACCACGATTCTTCTATGTGTCCAGCGGCATCACGATGACCCGCACACCTTCGGGTGCAGAGCCCCATTCGATCGTAAGTTTGCGCAGATGCCTCGGGCTATCATCTCTGATCGCCTCAATTCGGCGCAGATAATCGATCAAGTTCTTCAACACATTGTCCATATCCGCCTTGGTGTGGGCTTCCGACAATGTGATATGGAGCTCGAATCTCTCCGCGGTCTGAACGCGATAGCGCTGAGCAAGCAACAAGTTATCGGCTGCGCTCTTCCAGGCGTTAAGCTTCGCTAGATTACGAAGATCGAGCTTTCGCGTTCGGTTGATCGAGGGGGGAACCGGCAGATCAAGAACCACGGCGCTCATTCAGGAAGTGGTGTTCCATGCTGGACGAAGTCTTTTTCGGCCGCCAATTCGGCTGCCATGTTTTCTTTCCATTCGGCACGGGGTACGCCGGTTTCCTCGGTGGGTGACATGTAGCCTTCCAGTGGACCAGGGCCAAGCGCGTTCGCATAATCACGCATGTCCTCACGCGGTTGTCGGTCAGGCCCATCAACTTGCTCACCGAAATGATCGCCCATGTCTCCGGTCACCGCATCGATCGCCGCGGTAAGGGCGTCATCGATCGCTCCGTTAAATTGTTCCTGGCTCCGATCGAAATTTTCCGTTGCTATGGCTCGATCGATTGCCTGTCCAACTGCTTCCCCTTCCGCGTCGCCAATGCCAGAAAAGTCGTCTGGACGTGGAAGATCTGGCATAGCGGCGGCCTCGATCGCGGTCTCGATCGGCGTGGGGCCGCCGGCCTTGAGAGGCTGAATGCGCTCGCGGACCCGGCCTGCCATCTTCCTCTGGTAGGCATCAAGCCAAGCTTGGTGCTCTGGGCTTCCTGGCGCCCATCTGCCACCGGTCGGAGCCTCCTCATTATCGAATGCAAGCCGGCCCTCCCTGGCCGCGGTAACCATCGGAGGCTCCGGCGGCTGGGACCCGAAGTCCATAGCGAATTGCGTCCCCTCGGGATATGGCTCCAGGGCAAACTTGATGTCTTGGACACGAGCCAGCATCGACAATCTGCCTTCAGGCGTCTTTGCCTTAATGGCTTCCTCGATTTCGGCCTTGGTAACGCCTTCTGCCTTCGCCTGCTTGAATTGGGCGCGCACCTCACCGGTCAGAAAGGCTATCCTCTCCTTGCGATTGTGGATTTTGTCTCGATACCGAAATATGAGATATCGCCGATCGTCGGCTGACATCTCGCTATTGTGCCCGAGCGGCGGCGGCGACTACTGCAACAGCGGGTTCAGTTGAAGGCGGCGGGGCCACGGCTTGTGCTGGATCCACGGGCGCCTTACTGTTTTTCTTCGATTTCGGCCCTGTCTGCCGTGGCTTAGTTGGATTGCCAGCACCTTTGCCGCGCATGTAATTTCCTCGCTGAAATGTGGAGCAATGCGCGCACTGTGGCAAATCTTGACGGCACACGCAAGATACCCCATCATAGATCAGACACTAATCTGCAACCGCCGCAATTCACACGCGCGCCAGCGCGAGCCTACCCCATTTGTTCGGAGGACCCACGATGGAAACACAAGAATACCACGTTTCTTGGGACAATTACTTCGCGCGCCTCAAGGGAGAGGACATCCCTTTCCGGCCTGACATTCCGGAATGTGGCTTATATCCCACTCGCTCGCCGGACTACACGAAATGGATGGCGGTTTCCTTCTGTCCGGACCGCGCGACGGGCAAGATGAAGGCCGTTGTCCTGCCTGAAGAGGTCACAAATGTGAAATCCATCTGGCCGTCCGTTATCAAGAAAGTATTGAGCGCCGACGAGGCTAAGCAGGTGGTGGCAACCGGCCACCTCCCCGTGGGATTCGGTGCGGCCGCATATCTGCACAGAACCGGCCGTCTCCCATACGCGGCCTATGAAGCCAGACTCCGCGGCGAAAACATCGCCATGCAGCCGGGGGAGCCGGATTTGGGAAACTATATTATCGGCTCCCGTGACAGAACGCATTGGCGCCCGGTCCGCTTCGGGCACGATGCTGATGGGAATGTCACCTGCGTTATGGGAGAGCGGACAAACGAAGGTCCAAAATTCAATGGTTTTGCGTGGGAACAGCTTCCACGGTTCCCAGAAGACCAGAGCGGGCGCGGATGGGAAAGGCTGTGGGGAACCGGCTCCTGCAAATCTGTCTCGGAGAAAGATTACGATCACTTGGTGGCCACCGGGCGTCTCCCGGGCGAGAGCGAGGCAGCAGCGGCCGACCGCACCAGCAGCGCTACAGTGCCGACCGTGCGTAGCGACGAGAG
>WNFJ01549726.1_pt2 | contig 17797 bp, 17 predicted proteins | sample 5400461 | NCBI WGS metagenome assembly WNFJ01 (sample SAMN13153349, study PRJNA577476) | soil metagenome | isolation source: 115 cm saprolite on Douglas fir-dominated hillslope | place: USA:California | collected 2013-09-17 | reverse complement strand
TTGAAGTAAGTTGGCTCGACCGGGAAAAGCGCAGGGACGTTACCGTTGTAGGCAGCAAGGGCATGGCATACCTAGACTGTTCCGAGCAGAAAGGGATCCTTCACGCCTCAGACCCTACTCAAATCTCTATCACACCTAGCAATACTCTCAGGGAGGAAGTCTCACACTTCGTCGAGTGCATCTCAAGCAATCATGACTCCAAACCCTTCGCAAACCTATCGGACGGGGTTCTAGGGGCCCGGGTTGTCAGCGTCTTGGAAGCTGCACGGGAATCTCTCCGCCAAGAAAGAACCGTGCAAGTCCAGATGCCCCTGGCCGAGGAGATACTCGCAAAGTGAGGAGACGCCCAAAATACTCAATTCTCAAAAACTCAAGAATAGCGGAGTCGTCCCGCGTATATGACCAAGTAAACCTCTACGGATGCACAATCGGAAAAAACACCAAGATAGACGCTTTCGTATACGTGGAAGAAGGCGTAACCATAGGCGACAACTGCAAGATCCGACCATTCGTCTTTATCCCTACCGGAGTAACTATTGAAGACAACGTGTTCATAGGACCGAGCGTCACGTTCACCAACGACAAATACCCGAAAGCCCACGGCGAATGGAAACTCCTTGAGACACGAGTGAAGAGCTTCGCATCAATCGGGGCACGAAGCGTCATCAACCCCGGGGTAACGATTGGAGAACACGCCCTGGTAGGGTCAGGCTCGGTCGTGACCAGAGACATCCCGGATAACGCGATTGCATTCGGCAATCCTGCTCGGGTCGTCAGCAGAAAGGAGCCAATTAGTGCTACATCAATTCGACCAAAGAGCATGGGAGGAATGTCGCGGCATTGAAGACAATAGCGATAATTCCCGTCTACGGGGAATCCGATACTATTGGTAGAGTTCTGCGACGCTTCGATACCGGTTATGTCGACGAAATATGCGTCGTCGCGGACAAGCCAGGAGTTGTAACATTGGGAGCCATCGAAGAAGCCCGACGACAAATACGAATCCCAATAAAGACGATCACTAACCCAGTCCGAAACGGAATAGGTCACGCGATACGGCAAGGATACAAGTACGCGCTCGACAACGGCTTCGATCTCATCGTAATCATGGCGGGAAACGGAAAAGACGACCCACGCGAAATTCCTCGGTTGACGAAACCTATCGTTGAAGAAGGTTACGATTACGTTCAGGGTTCCCGGTTTCTTCCCGGAGGCCGCCGAGAGAAGAACCCCTTCCTGAGAAGCATATTCACCCGGCTCTTCCCCTACGTTTGGTCTATCATGACCGGAGTTCGGTGCACCGAGGTCACAAACGGGTTTAGAGCGTACAGGGCATCGATCGTGGGAGACTCACGCATCAATGTATGGCAGAGCTGGCTTGACAACTACGAGCTCGAATACTACCTCCACTACAAAGTGCTCACGCTTGGCTACAAATTCGCTGAGAGACCCGTCTCAAAAGATTATTCAGCCTTGAAGGACAAGAAGTATTCCCACATCTCCCCCTCTAAGGACTGGTGGCAAATCGTAGGACCTCTATTCATGCTGAGGCTAGGAGTCAAGAAATAGAGTTGAACGAGAAATTCGCCTCAATAGCGCTAGTCGGGAGCAACGCTGATGACTTATCCATTCTAAAGGAATACGCAGATTTCTGGAAATTTCCACACACCATAGGATCTCAGCTAGAGGAAAAACAGGTCATGTTCACCTCAGATCCGGAAACGGCGATCGACGAGCGAAATTCAAGTCCTCTCGTCGTTTCGCCGACAAGAATCGAAGGTGCGACACAAATTGCTCGACATTTTGGACTAGAAGTAGCTATCGAAGAGGCACTGGTTCGCTTGCCGATCTCGCCCGGCGTCTCTGCGTCATTGCAATCCTCGATCTACCGATTTTCCGGGCCGAACCTTGAGTCGTTGCTGGAAGATGGGGAGAATGTCTTGGTCAACAAGATACGTGGCTCAAATGTACACATTCTCTCACTTGATCTTGTCTCGGAATACAACAGGGTAATGTATGATAGGATGGACGAGAATCCGAGCTGGAGATTCCGTCTCATAACGAGAATGCCATTCTCGTATCGCCTGATCCCATCCAGCGTCCGAAACCGGTTCTTCAAAGCGAAAGGAAGCATTACTTCATTGAGAGAAGAGGTATGGGGTCCTGTCGAATTTCTGCGATCGATATTCCTTGCAAGCCTAGTAATTGCTTCCAACGATCCGATCCCGATTATCGGCTTTTGGAGGCGAGGCAAATCCTACGCGCTTGCAGTCAGCCACGATGTGGAAACGCAGCTAGGACTTGAAGACGGAGCTGCACGCTTGATTGAAGTTGAGAAGGAATTGGGTATACGTTCTACTTGGAACATACCAAGTGATAGGTACCCTCTGTCCTCGCAATTACTGATTGCACTCGGGGAGAATGGTGAAGTCGGGGGTCATGACACGAAACATGATGGCCGATTGTTCTTTGCAAGCAAGAAAGACAAGTTGAGTCGAGTAAGACGTTGCAAAGAGCGGCTTGAGCTTCTTTCAAGAAGACCTGTCCGAGGGTTCAGAGCGCCCCTTCTGCAGCACTCGCGAGGACTCGTGGAAGCGCTCGGAAAGGCGGATTTCCTATACGATTCGTCGATGCCCAGCTGGGAGCCGCTGTCGCCCACATCGCTTAAGCCCCACGGGATCGGAACTGTTTTTCCCCTCGTGATATCCGGCCTTGTCGAGATTCCAGTGTCGCTACCTCAGGACCACCAGTTAATCAGAGTTGGTGGGTTGGGGGTCAGTGGGGCCGTTGACCAACTTCTCGAGGTTTCGGGGTGGATCAAGAAGATTGGAGGAGCTTGTGTCCTGCTCGTACACCCGGACTACGAGTTCGGTCAGGAAGAAGGGAGCGAAGAATACCTCCGTCTACTAGCCTCGTTTCGCTCCGACCCGGCCTGCGACATCATGACTCTCGGCGAGATGGCTCGATGGTGGATTTACCGCCAAGACTCATCCATTGGTGAGGATGGGACGATCAACGTTCGTTCTAGCGATAATGGGGACGTGAGCGGAGAGCTTGATCTTGAACTTGTCACAGGGTACGGGCCGGACGGGTTCAAGAAGGAACGTCCGAGCGGCTTTGGCATAATTGAGCTTCCCAAGAGCTCAGGGCTTAGGTCGTGACTCTCAGCTGACCTTTGCGATATCCGCATTGGAGGCGCTTTATTACGCCGCGATAGGCGTCGTTATCATAACATACACTCTCGAGCTCGCTCTGCTGCGTAGGAGTTCTCCAAGCCCTAAGTCCCGGATGATCAATCAGGTTGTCCCAACTGTCTCCCTGGTCATTCCTACATACAACGAGGCCTCAGTGATTGGCCAGAAGCTCGAGAACGTTCTCCAGCTTGAGTATCCAAGGGAAAAACTTGAGGTCGTCGTTGTTGATAGCGCCTCTAGCGATGAAACCGTAAGTATCGTCAAGAAATTTGCTAGAGAGCATAGGCGGGAGATCAATCTTGTTCTGATAGAACAGCCTGTGCGGCGAGGCAAGAGTGAGGCGATAAACGAGGCTTTGCGCAGAATTAGATCTGAAATAATGGTTCTGACGGACGCTGACGTCACCTTTCCTCCACTTTCAGTGCGGAAGCTTGTCGAGAATTTTCAGGGATCCGAGATCGGAGCTGTCTCCGGGGTGGAAGTCCCGATGGGAGGAAAGTCATTCTTGGCCGGGATAGAGGCAGACTATCGGCGGATATACACTGCTATCAGAATGGCTGAGGCCCAGACTGATACTCCCTTCATGTGCGAAAGCGAGCTTTCTGCCTACAAGAGAGAGCTTCTAGAACCCCTTCGTCCCGGAGTTGTTTGCGATGACGTGGAACTGACCGTCACCGTCAGGTCGAAGGGTTTCAAGGCCCTCTACGCCTCTGATGTCTCGTTCTTCGAGACTGAAGCTGGCAAACTCGGCCCCAAGGTACAGCATAAGCTTAGGAGAGGAATGAATAATCAACATGCTCTCATCCACAACTCGAGGGTCATGTTTAACCGAAACTTTGGAAGATACGGCACAATCGTCTTTCCCTTCGAATTCTTCGTCCACATAGTTTCCCCACTTCTCCTCGGCCTTTCCTTGATTTTTCTTTTCAGTCTCGCGGTTTCTTCCCCAATATCCGCCATAATCGCAATTGTTGCAACTGCTATAGTATCGTTGCCCCCGCTTGTGATACTTCATTCTTTGATTGGAAGATATCGAGGAACCGAAGTCGGGAGCCTTCATGGGACAGGATCGTGGGTCTTCGGTGCTGTTGCATTCCTTGGCTTCCAGCTCGTCCTCCTGGTTGGCCTGGTGAAGCTCGGTTTCAAGGGCCCGCAGACGAATTGGCAGCAAGTCCCCGGAACGCGGGTCCCGATCACAGTCGAAGCCTCAAGGTAAGCCTCGTGCAAAGCTTCGGACACCGGAAAGAGCCCGCTGGTCGGCTTCGCCGACGTGGGATTCTAGTTGCTTTCTCTGGAGTTGATGGTAGTGGCAAGTCAACCCAGGTTGATCTCCTTGAACGGAGCTTTGAGAAAATCAACGTCCCGGTCCTGAGGATTCGGAGTCGGTGGCGCCCGGTGTTATCGCTTCCCCTGCTCGTGATCATGAGAAGACTAGGGTACGCAAGAGTGCATCGGGCAGGTGGAGTCTACATCGTGGAAACGCGATTGCCAAGCAGAGGCGGTCTGACCTCTCTCTGGTGCATTCTCACCCAAGTTGAGAACATTGTGAAAACAGGGGTAAAACTTGTTTTTCCCCTACTTCTTGGCCGCACAGTGATATGCGACAGATATGCTCTGGACATGGTCGTAGATGGAATGGCCGGGCTACATGACCCACCCAGTCACACGAGACTGGGTTTCCAGCTTCTGCGTCTCCTTCCGAAACCGAATTTTGCATTTTTCATGGACATTGATCCTGAGGTTGCGTTCAAGAGAAAGCCCGATCTTCCAACATTGGAGGATTATGTCGAGAGGCTCCGGCTGTATCGCGAGCTGAGTTCTCGCTGGAGCGTTACTATTGTCAATGCAAGAGTCTCTCCAGAGACAATTCATCGAAAAGTGTGGAAACTCATAGCTTCAGGGTCTCTGCCGCTTGTGGGATCTCTTGAGGAAGTCATAGGTCCGATAGCTCGCGGCAACGTCCGCTAGGACAACATAAACTGTTAGAACGATAATATTATTTGACGACTGAAAGAATGGGCCTAAGCCTAGCAATACCCCAACCGTTATCGATATCAGAACGCTTAGAAAAATACTGAGAGCAATTTTCTCCAGAGTCTGGATTTGTCCACCAGGGAAGATCATCATGACTGTTAGGAAACCTGGGATGATCCCGAGGACTCCTAGGCCGAATAGGATCCTTAGAACCAGGGCAACTCCCGCCTGGGAGTTGGAGATTACCAAGAAGAGTTCCGACAAAGTGACGACGATCACCAGATAGAACCACCAAGCGTTCCAGATGTCGGCGAGATACTCGTTGAACGAGCCCGTGTGGTGGACGGAGAACTTGAGTGTTCCCTCAGATTGCAATTGCTTGATTAGCGGGTGAAGTTTCTCATCGCTGACGTTCAAATTCGCTTCATTCAAGAATTTCTTGAGAGAGGCGAGATTGGAGGGACGATGCTGTTTGACAATTCCGATGAGTTCTTCCCTCGTAAGTTCAGGCAAATCCTATAGCCTAACCTTTGCCGGTTAATGTCTGAGACCCAGATATGCGCTTCCGTCATCGTGCCCTTCTGGGAATTCTCTTTCTTCTGATTTTCTCCCTCTCGATTGGTCGGGAGAAGACATCGGGACAGTCAGGTCAGGTCGATGATGCTCAGAGCAAGCTCGTCCAAGCGTTCGCGTTGGTTCAGCAGGCCGACTCGCAAGGAGCCTCTCAAGCACAGATCTCTGTGCTGGCAAGTAACCTCAATCTGGCCCTTTACTATGAAGAGAATGCAACTCAGCTTTTCGCGAAAAACATGACGGCGTCCAACATCTATTCCAGCAAGTCAGTCAGCCTTTCCAATGCCACCTCATTCCAAGCTTTAAGCGTAGCTAGTGCCGCTCGAACGGAGGCACTCCTTGGCCAAGTTGCTGCATATTCGATAGCGGTTGCTGCCGGATTCGGCTCCGCGCTGTTAATCGTGGAGGTCCATCGCCTGAACGACCTCGTCCGAAAGATGAAGCTGCACCGAATGCGACTCGATTGAGTGTAGAATGTGATGCAACGAAGGCTCGCTGTATTGTTACTTCTGTTCGCGAGCTTCAGCCTAGTCTACAGTTCCATCGTATACTATTCGTTGAGCCGGCCTCCTGCTCAGGAGTTCATAGCCTGGGGCGTGTTCTCCCCCAGCGGTACTCTCTCCAACTATTTCTCAGGGGCAGGGGCAAACGTTACTAGGGGCGAGACTTTGAACTGGCACTTTGCCGTAACTAATCAAATGGGATCCATCCAGTATGTACAAATCGTCTACCGCCTAGGCAATAGTGCAAGTGCGAGCCCCAACGCGACGCTTCCCGGAAGCACTGTTCTGCAGCTCGGGAACAGCTCGATCTTCATTCCGAACGCGCAGACTGCCATAGTGAATTTCACTTGGGTCATTACTTCGCGGAATATCGTAGGCGGGTTGGTGTTCATCACTATGACGATTAATGGCAAACAGGTTGCCCCTTCTGTGGGTGCGGTTGCGGGTCAAAGATTCAGATTCTTCTTTGAGCTCTGGACGTATGATGTAGCGTCGAGCTCCTTCCAATATGGCTACAAGGGGCAGAATTCGAGGGTTGGAGTTCCTCTCCAAGTCTGGTTCAATTCTGCGTGACACCCTTAGAGTATTCATCCTAGCGCCTGATTGGCGTAGATCCGATCCGTACCTGTCGAGTATACTAGATCGAAGTTTTGAGCAACCGCGGCGGCATAGTTTCTGTCTTGTACATAGACGGCTGAGTCCGATCCGAATCTCAACGTGTAGAGGTTTTGCCAGTAGCTTGTTAGCACGATATAGTTCGCGGAACTGTCTGCCGGGGTGTAGGTTAGGTTAAACCCAGGGACCGTCGGGTCTGTGCCTGGCTTCACGTAGCCTCCGGGCTGGTTGGCAAGGTTCTTCTGTTCCAGTCTAGGCTCCCTTATTGCACCGTTGACTCCTGCGTAGAATCTCCATCCATCCTCGTCTGGGTGAAAGAATACGAGAGAATGTTGCCCCGTCAATCCCGCTGCTACATTTGACACGTAGAGCGATGAGCTAGAGATGTATTCAATGGGGTCGACACCGTATCTCGTGAGTGGTATGACTGCGGAGAAGAGAACCATCATTACAATGAATCCCACCTTGACAAACCGGAAGAGGTTCCTTCCGCGTATCGTGAGAACCGTTCTCCGTTCGAGAAGCCAAGCTGTGAGAATGACAAAGGGGAAGAGGGCGAAAAGGTAGCTTCTCTGAAGGACGTCAGCCCGACCGAAAACTGCGATTGGTATGGTCGATACAGCTGCGAGGAAGAGCCCCCCCAAGAACAGTTCTCTTGGCTGGAGTTTTCGAAACAAGACGAAGTAAGCGAGTCCCGAAGTCCATACAATTGCAGATATCCCTTGCTCAGAGAGAATTGTAAGCGCATAGCTGTATGAAGGCACGGCCGGAACGTTCGAGGTTTGAGTCGTAATTCCTATCGGAAGTCGTGAGAAGGATATGAGAGCCCTATCCAAGATCGATGTCTGCACGAGGTTTCGCGCGTCAACAGCAACAAGGCCCCACCAGAACAAAACCCACCCGATAAGAACAGCGAATGGAAACGCGATCTGGAGGGTCCGCCTCGATTTAAGAAGAGATAGAACCAGGAAACCGGCTATGACTAGACCAAGCGCAAGGGGCGTTTCAGGATGGCTGGCCGCGAAGATAGGCGTTGATGCAAGGCCCAGCAATGTCCAGAGCCTTCGGCGGGGCTCGTCTTCGATGACTTTCAGAAGCACGAATATGGCTCCGAGGTATAGGATTAGTTCTAGGCTCTGGGGTGAGACATGAAGCTGGAACCATAGCCCGCCCAAGAGTGTTGCTGAGGCGATCGATGCGTACTGATCACTATGAGTTCGGACAATGACATATGCCATGAACACAACCACTAGTGCCAGCCCTACAGGGTAGAATCTCATCAATTGGAACGGGTCGATACCGGCCACAGATACGAGCTGGCCAATAAACGAGAAGACACCGGGGAATTGGTGAACGTACCAGTTTGGTGAGGTTAACCATCCCTGATAGTTGAGTAGGTCCAAAGAACTTCCCGTGTGATAGTATGTGTCAAGGAACCGCGGGTCCTGATAGGTGAAAGATGGGAGGCCGACTAGGTAGAAAGTAAGCAGGAACAAGGCGCTAATGTCGAGTCCTGTTCGGGTCCGTCTTGGGAGGATTGGCCGAGCAAAGAAAAGGGCCAGTGTTGCAGCTAATCCCCACCAGTATGTGTAGGACAGGTGTGAGTAATAGTAAAAGGAGTTCGCGGTAAAGGCTGTAATTCGAAGGTTTGCAGCAGTAATGAACCACAGGGAGACTGCTTGAGTGGCAAGCATCAGTGTTATGATGAGCGTCTTGAGGTTGACGATTTCGTAGATCGGCCTCGGTCCCGAAAACTGAAGTTCCCCCTTGCTAGCGGGTCGAGTTTCAAGTTGCGATTCATGAATTGGTTCCTCAATTCTCTCTACTCTCTTGACCCTTGGTTTTGAAACGACGGGACCGCTCTCCAGTCTGCTGATCCAATATCCGGTAACAAGAGCTAGCTCGGTGATTGCTAGCGCTACAATCCACTCGTTAAGTAGTAGGAGGCCGATTGGGAAATTCTGGGTTAGCCAAGTCCTGAAGTAGGCGTTGGACTGGCTTTCGAGGAACATCCAATAGAGGAGAAGACTTATGATAGTCGTCTGGGAGGCGAGGAGTAACTCAGTGCGTCGTTTCTGATCCACCTTTGTTTCCTCAAGCCTCAGGCGGGATCGTTGACAAGTCGGTTTGACCGCTCTCTCTGGTTCCTTTCTCCACCAAAAAAGCCTGCTATAAGGAATCGCGGAGGCAAAGCGACCATTTTGTATCTGCAGAAACCGGAAGATCTATGACTATGAATGAGGCAGAGTAATATTCTATAGGGCGATTCGCACCTCACCATTGAGGTGGACGGTGAAATGTCTTTGGACGAGCAGACTAACTCTGCCAAGACGACCGAGCATTCCGCCTCTAGCGTGGAGCCGTGTCCCCTCTGCAAAATCCCCCAGGTGGAGGTTCTTGCTGAGTTCCAGAGTTGGAAGTTGGCACGGACAAAGACAATGAAAGGCCACAAAGAAAGACTGATGTTATTCCACAAAGAACACCTAAAGACACTTGATGAGGGGTCAATCGGAGAAGCCTACTTGCTATTAGCCCAGGTAGGCGCAAAATTCTTCTCTTACGCCGAGAAATGGGCGATCTTCGAGCCTGTCTATGCAACAGTCCCTAACCACTGGCACAGGGTCGCCTCAGACCTTGACGAAAAGGCCCAGGACTATGGACAGATTCTCAAGACCCCGAGAATGATCATCGACAACCATGACGGAACAGTCGCGAGAGTATGCCCGGAAAAGAACCAAGGCCTCCCTGCCCCGTAGTGGCTGAATTTTCTCCATGATCATTTCCAGAGAGGTCTATTCGCTAGGGCGGAAGCCACTTGTCGAAAGTTGAAAACTCTCATGTTCCAAGAGCCGGTATACCTTCCAAACAGCTTCGTCCGCCCTCTGATAATATCTTCTACGGGATCGTCACAGACTATTCCTGCATTTCCCACAGCCCTTTCCCAGTGAGCATCACTTCCCGCTGTTCCCGGACGACCATGTCCTCGCGCGAGCGACAAGGCTCTAGAATTAGAATCGCCACGATTGGCCGAATTGAAAACCTCAACCCCGTCGGTCTTCAAGCACTCTTCTCCCAGAGATGGTCGGACCCGACTGGAAAAGGGGTGCGAGGCGACTGCAATTCCCCCGAGGTCATGAATCATCTCAACGGTCTCCTCCACCGAAAGCCCTTTCGGAACGTCATTTTCAATGCCAATTGCTAGAATGTGGCCTGAACGGCTAGTCACCTCTGCACCAGGGATCACTTTGAAGTCCTTGAATCTGAGCGCAACTTTTCTACCCACCAAGCCTCCGGCGACACTGTCGTGGTCCGTTATTATCATCCCCCCGAGGCCCTTACAGAGCGCGGCCTCTATCATCTCTCGTGGACTATTCAATGCGTCGAATCTGCGACGGCGGCGGTTGCTGTAGATGGTATGGCAATGTGTTTCCCACCTCAAGACATGGCTCTCCTATCTATTGAATTGCGCCCTATCGGATAACCTCCAATTCGGGACATCGCCTCGGACATAGCTTGAACCATTTCTTGGTCCCAAAATTTGTGCAAGAGAAAGCAGTAATCCTTGAAAGGTGGTAACGGCAGGTGTAAAGCAATCCACCCATTCTGCGTCGTAGTGCTATTGAGAACACATCATTTAGGTCCTTCAGTATCTAGGTCTCTTCAAGAGTCCAATCCGAGGTGCCTTCCTTGAACCGTCGAATTGAATCATTACTGCTTTGCTTACTCATGCTACCTGGCATAGTCACAGCTTTCCTGTCTTCATCACCTAGCAACAGTGCTGTGGATATGATGAGTGGAAACGTGGTTAAGATGGCGCCTCCGACTGTTACGAGTGCCCATGGACTCAAGACCATCTCTAATCAAGTTGCGATTGGAGCGCCGGTAATCCAGGGTTGGGGTGGGGTCACGCTGGATGAAGTCTCAACTGGGCAAATGCAACCTACTCGTCAACGGCTAAACCAATCAGGATACAATGCTGTGCGAGTTGGGTTTAGCGCAAGTATTACACCATGCTCCTCCGGAGAACTAGGTGCCTGGAGCCCGGCTTGGTTCAATCAGACAATACAGATCGCGCAGCAGTATAACATGTGGGTGATCCTCGACTATCACAGTTACAGGGACCTTGTTGACGGTTGCCAGTCGCAATGGCTCTCCTTCTGGAGCGGAGTCCTCTCCGCGAACTGGGCCTACGATCGAATCGTATGGGAGCCCATCAACGAACCTGCCGGCTCTGTTTCTGTGCTATTGGCAGCGTACCAAGCCTGGATTACTCAAGCAAGAAGTCTCGGGGACACTCACTGGATTGCGGTAGAGAACACCATAAGTAACGGCGGGTGCGCGTTTGACTTCCTGTCGCTAGTCAGCTGCTACCCAACAGTAACTGACCCTATTAATCGGACATTTCTATCAATTCATCCATACTTCTTCTACGACCAATGGCTGGGTGGAGGTTATGGAACTTGCGGCCCGGGTACCAGAACCTGGAACAACAGCACCGCTGAGTGCGTGGCCGACATCTACAATCAGGGAATGCTCAATGCAAGCGCCACCTATCACATGCCTATTCTGGACACGGAGGGCGGAGCTGTTTACTACAGCTGCAACAACGTATGCGCAAGCCCACCCGACGCTGTGGGAACAGATGACGCCAGCTACTCCACAACAACGCTACACTTTATCCAATATCTAACTAACCAGATGCAATCCGAGAATATGGGATGGCTCTGGTGGGAAGCAGGAGAAGGATCCTGCTGCGGTGCCCTCGATACTTGGGGGAATCTCCTCAAATTTCGACCAATGACCCCACTGCCTGATCTGCCTCCAACTCTTCAAGCACCGACGGGTCTAAGCGTTGTCGCCGGAAATTCACTATCTTTCAAAGTCAACGCTTCTGACCCGGACACCCCCCTTCAAACCCTAACATTATCATGTCTCAATTGTCCCGCTGGCGCCAACTTTCCTGTGGTCAGCGGGCTCGGTCGCGTCACAGGGGCCTTTACATGGACGCCCAGTGTCGCTCAAGCAGGCCAGTCTTACACTACGACGTTTACTACGTCTGATGGCTTTCAGAGCTCCGATGCGACGATAATCGTTACTGTATACCAGCCGAGCAAGCCGCCGACCAACCTTCCGCCGATCCTGATCATTCCGGGCAATCAGAGCGTGACGGTTGCGGAAACTCTCTCGTTTGACGTAAACGCCAGTGACACTAACATCTCGCCTGAAACTCTCACTCTGTCATGTCCTAACTGTGCGACCCTTGGAGCTACGTTTACTTCTGTGTCGGGAATATCGGCAGCAACAGGTCGAGTCAGTTGGGTCCCGAGCAATAGTCGCCCGCCGGGAAACTACCTTGCCGAATTCAGCGTGACCAACGGATTCAACAGCTCCACCGCAACCGTCCGTCTGACAATCACCAAAGCGAACTTGGGCATGACGGCATCGGTATATCCTAAGACCATGACCCTTGGACTTTCGGCGTCAGCCTCGGAGATCGTCTCGACAACAAACGGATACAATCCTACTGGAACCATCGTATTCATGGCGTTCTTGAACAACGAGGCATGCACTGGGGTCCCCTCGTTCTCGTCAATCGTCTCCGTCAACGGAAACGGCAACTACGCTTCGAAATCCTTTACACCTCAGAGCCCGGGTACATATCGGTGGGAGGCATCATACAGTGGAGATAGTGACAATAATGGTTTGGCCCTTATCTGTGGCACCGCGACCAGAACACTAACTGTGAGTTCAGCAAGTCCCCCGTCACAACCGCAATCGCACCCGCCATGCATGCCCTGTTCGCCCCTCGGCTCTTTGACGTTCGACTCGCCAATCGTTTGGCTTGCTTTCGCTGGAGTTGCGGGGTTAGCAACCGTTACGACAGTGACGATTCTCCGAAGGAGAATCCGAAGAGATTAGAACGCGTCGTGAACCGAAAGTCTTGTGAAATAACGCACGCTCGACTTACAATTCAATGTATTGACGTGGATACCCTTTGATATCTTCTATATCTGCACAGTGATATCCATCCTTAAATCTCCCGAACACTCACCTGTCGGCGCAAGTAGTTGATAATACCTCGCGGCAGAGTTCTTCTCTTCACAGTCCTAGTGTTAACACCGCTCATCCTATCGGCGGTCAAGACCGCGCCGGCGACTATGCAGGCATCCGCACAAACAGGTTTCGTTTTTGCCGCCTCGGGAGACCTAAACAGCCCGATAAGGGGGGCCGGTTACGACAGCCTACGGTCGTTACGCGCTTTGAGCCCTGATTTCTTCTTGGGTCTAGGCGACTTGAGTTACAACTCAAACTATACTGGCACTCAATGGTGTAGGGACTTCAAGGCCCAGTTCTCGAATGTCGAGATCCTTCCAGGATATCATGACACGGGAGATGATGCTATTCTCAATGATACGTCTGCAACTCGGAGCTATCAGAAGTTCGTGGGTTCACCATCACCGCCTCCGCCAAGCGGCTGTCCGTACACGATTAACGGGGTTTCGTCGTTGCCCCCTTGCGAATCGTTCGGATGTAGCTACGGCAGGGAGTATTACTTCGACTATCCCCCAAGTGCCCCCATTGCGAGGTTCGTGATGCTAAGCCCAGACATCTTCAACATAACCGGCAAGTGCAATGCCTCGTGTATCATAGATCCACAGAAGCAATGTAACTACGTCTATGACTGCTGGAATTACAAGCAAGGTGACCTCAACGACGTCGACTACAACAACTGGAACCACTGGAACTGGACCAAGAATGTCATAGACAACGCTCACGAGGGCAACGAATGGGTCATCGTTGGGATTCACAAGCTCTGCATAAGTGCTGGCACTGAAAACTGTGAGATAGGCACCGATCTCTTCAATCTCCTTCTTTCAGAGAAGGTCGATCTCATTCTCTCAGGTGATGATCACGCATACGAGAGGAGCAAGCAACTAGGCATCAACTCCACTGCAGTCAATGGCCAAAGCCTTTGCGACGGTATCGCCACTAACCCTGCGACTTGGGCGACCCTCAATCCAGGCTGTATCGTCGACGATGGATCCAAGGGGTATTACAAACCGGGAGCCGGCACCGTAGTCGTGACGGCAGGTACCTTTGGGGCCTCCAAACTCTACAACGTAGATGATACATCAGTAAATAATGGCTATAATGCAGCGGAGACACCGTACTTCGCCAGACTGATGGGAGGTAACACTCCCGGCAACGGCAACGGGTTTGTAACCTATACGGTCTCTGGACCAAAGAGCAATGACGGGAGAATAGATGTACAAACCCATTTCTCTGGAACCCTCCAGGATTCATTTAGCATATCGCCGCCACCAGTATCGACTGTAACTTGGTCGCCGGGCAACCCGGGTGCAGGAGACACTATACTGTTCTCCGTCTCGACAGCAGGAGGAGTTCCCCCATACGTGTACAGCTGGAGCTTTGGGGACGGGGCCACGGCCTCGGGTTCCACTGCAGCTCACGTCTATTCAACAATCGGCTACTACAGAGTAGACCTGACCACAATGGATTCCGCAGGAAACTCCAGAACGAATGGGCAAATCTTGGGGATTGGTTCTTGGAATCCAGCCGTCCCTTGCAGCCCGACGCCGACGACCGTGGAGGGGGTGCTCGGCACGATGATCATACAGAGGATACCTTCGAATCAGAACTCCACTGGAGCCGACTATAGCGGTGGGGGCTTCAAACTAGATGGCAACCTAACCTACGGCGCGAATCCTTCAAATTGGCCGTTTTCAAAGAGGGCTCTATATCCATTTCGAACTCCACTATCTTCACCATGTTCAACCAGCAACGGAATCCCATCCTTCATTGAGATCCACAGCCTTACGGTTCTCTCCTTGTCTACCGCCGACTGCGGCATATACTTCGATATCTCCAACGTCGGCGGATTGTTCCCCAACGGGAGTACCTGTTCCACAACGTTCAACCTCGCAGGCTCCACGCCCCCTTGTCCGGCCTGCTATATGCATCGGATCTATGCGGTAATAGACCGAGACTGGAAGGCTGCAGGAATCGCGCCTGCCCCGCCAATACAGGGACAAACTATAGACGTTCAAGGCTTCGTCTTTTGGAACCCGCAGTCGGTGGGCCAGCCCTGGCATTCCTATACCGGTTGGGAGTTGCACGTTACCGCGTGGAGAATATCCACGACCCCGATTTCCACCGTCCCCGTGTCGTTCCTTTCGGGGAAGGGGTTGTGGTACTTAGTCGGTGCCCTCGGGATCACTGTGGCGCTGGTATCCGCTTATGGGACACGATTCCCTACTCGGATCAAAGCATTCGTAACTCGATCCAGCCGTGATGTCTCGCCATCTCGCACGGACTCAGACAAGAGTCTCTAACCCGCAGTCTCCAAAAATGTAAACATCCAAAATGCGGACTCGGTTTGTGATCGTCCGCTCCGCCCAATATCAGCGCCAGACAGCAGGTCTTTTAGAACGAAGGGGGTATGTTTCAGCCAATTCGCGACGCATGAGTGCCTTCGGTGGTTGCATGATTTACTGGGGTTTCCAGGCTATTCCTCTGAAGCTCGATGTGCTGGTTGGCGTAGTCGAGAGTTTCGTCAGAGTTCCATTGGAGTAGGTCAGAGTGGTGCCGCCGTTTCCTACGATGTAAGCGGGTCCGGACGACGACCAGCTGACGGAGTAGAGCCAGCTGGAAGTCAGCGTTGGAAGTAGGGATAGTGTTGACCCGTTGTAGGTGAGCACCATCCCGTTGTCCCCAGCTAGCAACGCCAAGGTTCCTGCCTGGTTGAATGAGATCGCCCGGACAGCATTGCCACTCGGAACCATGCTCGTGTTGATCGAGGTTGCCTGTGTCCCGTTGAACTGGAGTAGAGTCCGGTTGAGTCCGCCGATCAAAGCGTACACGCCGTTCGGGTTCCATGCAGTTGCGTCCAAATCGAACGTCGTGCCGGTGGTGAACGAGCGAACAGTTGTCCCATCATAAGTCAGCACGAGCCCGCTCTTACCCGCCAGAAGCGCGTAACTACCGCTCGGATTCCAGCTGATAGAGAGGACGGTCGCTGATGTGTTGGGAATGATCGTGACCTTGACACCATCGTACCTGAACAACATACCCGAGGAGCCGCCTACCAGTGCGTAAGACCCATCAGGCTTCCAAGAAACAGTCCAGAAATTGTACCCTGTCGAGATACCGGTTGGAATGGTTGTAAGAGTTGTTCCATCATACTTGAGAAGAACAGCAAAATCCCCAGATATCAGCGCGTAAGACCCATCAGGCTTCCAGGCAACCGATCGCAACGGCGTCGTCACAGGCTGACCGATCAACGTCAACGTACCATTCTGGTACAATCTGGAAACTTTGCCGTCCGTCGAGACGACAAGGGCATAAGCGACAACACTGACAACAACACTGCCACTACCACTGCGATGAGACGAGTCTCCCGTATAGCTCGCAGTTATCGCTTGGAACCCGGTCATAGTCGGCGTGTAATTGACGGAGCAGCTTGCAGCCCCAACAGTCCCTAAAGCGGTTAGTGTGCAGCTGGGCTGCGAGAATATGCCGGTCGAGTTCGACGTGAAACCGACAGAACCAATGGGAGTGATCGCTGTACCGACATCCGTATCAGTTATCATAGCGACGCAACTAGTCACGGTGTTGTTTGTCACGGGGCTAGGTGAGCAAGAGACGCTGGTCGATGTTGCTCTGTTGTTGACTTGAACAGTTGTGCTGCCAGAGCTCATGCTGTGGCTTGAGTCGCCGCCATAGCTCGCGGATACTGATAAGGATCCGGAGGTCAATGAAGTGACGCTTACCGAGCAGGAACCGCTAACGAGAGTGCATGAGCCACCTGGAGCAAAAGACACATTTCCATTTGGAATTATCGCACCTGACCCCGAAGAGTCGGTCACAACCGCAGAGCAGCTAGTCGCCTGGTTCACAACAACGCTACTTGGGCTACAGGTGACGGTTGTCGTGGTGGCGCTTGCGAACTCGAGCTACTACTATGGATCGAGTCTCCACTATAGCTCACGGATACCGAGATGGAGCCGGACGCTGATGGAGTAATGCTCGCCGAACACGAACCGTTAGCAAGAGTGCATGAACCGCTAGGAGTAAAAACAACACTTCCGGTCGGAGTTGTTGTGCCTGAACCGGAAGAATCGACCACGACTGCGGTGCAGTTGGTTGCTTGATTCACTTCAACGCTGCTTGGGCTGCAGCTAACAGTTGTTGACGTGGATCGAAGAATGACTGTGAGGCTGAACGCCTGAGAACTACCATTGTGAGTTGCGTCACCGTTGTAAGTGGCAGCAATGCTCTGAGCCCCAGCGCCACTCGTTGGCGTATACGTTACCTGGCAGGTTGAGGATGTCGCAGTCTGGTTGACAAGTGTGCATGGAGAATCTGCAAAAGTTCCCGCTCTACTAGTTGCGAAACTAACAGTGCCCGTCGGCGATGTTGGACCAATCGTCGCCGTGTCATTAACAGTAACAGTACACGTGGTTGCTTGGTTTATCAAGACAGAAGACGGTGAGCACGAGATCGTAGTGGTCGTGGAGTCTGTGCCGAAACCTATCGTCGTCGACCCTCGGCTCGTCAGATGAGTCGTGTCGCCCGAATAAGTTCCAGTGATCGTGTGCGTCGCGACCGCCACCGGCGTGTAATCTACCTCGCAGCTAGCGACTCCTGACGTGCCAGTGCTGGAAAGTATGCAAGTGTTGGAGCTGAAGGTTCCAATCGAATCAGTCGTAAAGCTCACAGACCCAGTGGGTGTGACAGCTGTTCCGGGAGAACTGTCGGTGACGGTTGCAGTGCAAGATTGGTGAAGAGAGGAACCGATCTCGACGCAATTTACAGTCGTACCGGTTGAACGCTGGCCAACCGTGACTGTTGAATTTCCGTTACTCGGGAGGTGTATCGCGTCGCCATGGTACGATCCAGTGATGGTATGGTTTCCAG
>WNFJ01119937.1_pt1 | contig 17799 bp, 16 predicted proteins | sample 5400461 | NCBI WGS metagenome assembly WNFJ01 (sample SAMN13153349, study PRJNA577476) | soil metagenome | isolation source: 115 cm saprolite on Douglas fir-dominated hillslope | place: USA:California | collected 2013-09-17 | reverse complement strand
CACCTGGTCAAACGCCCGCGCCACCTCCCCGATCTCATCAGTCGAATCCACCTCGATCGGCTCCACCTCCAACGGCGCCCCCGCCCCCTCACCCTCACTCATCCGGCGCACGGTCTCGGGCAGCCGCATTCCGGCGACTTCCAGCGCGCCCGCGCGCAGCCGGCGCAGCGGGCGGACCATGGACCGGGCCACCACCACGGTGAAGAACAGGGCCAGGCCGAGGACGAAGAGGATCACCACACCGGTGACGATGGCGGTGGTGACCGCCAGGTTGCGCAGCGACGATGCCCGCGAGGTGATCTGGTTGACCAGGCTCCGCTCGACCGCGCCCATCTGGAAGTTGATGATGTGCGTCATGGCGCCGTACCAGTCGTCGGCGCTCGTCGCGTCGGTGGCCAGGGAGTGGTTGCTGGTCTGGAGCGCGATCGCCTGCTGCTCCTCGTTGGGCGCCAGGTACGCGTTGGGCCCGGTCCCGGTGCTGTTCCAGAGCTGGCGCTGGGCCGGCGTGGCGGTCAGGTTGAACTCGGCCAGGTTCGCAGCCTGGTCTGACTGGGCGGTGGTGAGCGCGGCCAGGGCATCCGAGGTGAGCGAGTGCTGGATCAGCGCTGCGGCGAGGATCGCGCGCTGCTCCGAGGCGTCCTCCTTCATGTGCGAGACCAGACTGAGCACCCGGACGCCCTGGGCCAGCGTCGCGTCGCTGGCTCCCTGGCTGGTCGCATCCTCGAGCACCAGCAGGTCATTGATGAGGTTGCTGTACTTCTGCACGACCTGGAGGGCGGGCAGGCGGGTGTTGGTGGCCGCGTTGCGCAGCGCGTCCAGCAGGCCCAGCTCGGATAGGGCAGTCGTGGCCTCTTGCTGCGTCTGCGCCGGGAACGAGCCACCGATCGATGCGAGCTGCTGCTTGACCACCGACGCCGCCTGGTTGGTCTGCGACTGTTGCGTGCGGACCACGAAGTAGGCCACGGTGTGCGTCGCGCCCACCGCGGACCGCCCGCCCGCGTGGCCGAGGGCGATGTAGTAGACCGTCTGGTCCCGCTCGTCCTCCAGCCGCTGGGCGAGGGCGGTGATGTCGGAACTGAGCGTGGTCAGCTGCAGCACACGCTGGTAGGCCAGGGCACTTTGCACCGACGAGGCGATACGGATACCACCGAGTGCCACGGCGGTCAGGGTCGGGATGGTGATGAGCAGCAGCAGCCGGGACCTCGCCAGTTCTTCAGCGCCCGCCGGGACGAGGGATGCGCCTCCGCTACCGGAGGGTGCCCAGCGCCGTTGGGGCCAGCCTGCCCGGCCCCGTCGGACCGGCCGAGGCCTGGTGCCGACTCCGCCCCGTCTTTGCCCAATGCCGAGCCAGTCCCCCCGTGATCGCCCGCAGCCACCGGGGCGGCGGGAGAGATGTTCCTGCTACGGGACCGCACGCGTCATGACCTCTCAACTGGGTGCCATAGCGAGCCCGCTGGCGAGAGGGCCAACGGCGGAACCGACATAGCGGACCCCTTCCGCGGCGACGTTTTGGGCGGGCTCAGCTCATCAGGGCGACTAGGGGCTAACCCTAACGGCAAAACGGCCAGCAGACAGCAATTCCCGCATCACGTGATGACCTTGCCCTAACGGACGTTTGCGGAGCGCCTGCTGCCAGTAGGGTACTGTCTGGCGCTACGGTGCGTATTCCGAAGTGTCCGCAGAAGTCCCATCTGCCCGCCAAGGAGGGTCATGAGGCTCGTCTCAGCTCCTGACCAGGCCCGATGGGGCGGCCGGGCGGGCCGCCCAGGGCGCCGTGCAGCGGGTGTGGCGGTCGCCGCCGCAGGCCTCATTTTGGTGAGCGGCTGCCATGTTCTCGGCGCCTCGTCGTCGGCCGGTTCCGGCCCGACCGCTTCGGGCACCGTCACGGTCGCCGCGCCGCCGGGTGTCGCCGACGCACCCCTTTACATTGGCATCAAGGACGGGTTCTTCAGCAGGGCCGGCCTGACCGTCAAGGTTGTTCCCAGCGCGTCGGTGAAACAAGCGCTGTCCGCGCTCCGCCACGGCAGCGCCAATATTGTCTTCGGGGACTACGCGGACATGTTCTACGCCCAGGAGCAGAAGCCCGCGCCGCACCTGCTCACCGTGGCGGACGGCTACGACGCGCAGCCCAACGTGATGGAGATCCTCACGCTGCCCGGCTCGCGCATCGTGTCGCCGTCCGACCTGGTCGGCAAGACGATCGGGACCGCCGCGCCGCAGGTGATGCCCGCCACAGGCCCGGGGGGCCGCCCCCGCCCCTACAGCCTGGACACGGTGGCCGCCTGGTCGGTGCTCAACAGCGACAACGTGGACCCCACCGCGATCAACTGGGATCCCATGCCGGCCGCCAACCTGCTCAACGCCCTGAAGTTCCGCCAGGTGGATGCGATCCTGGCCACCGAGCCGACCATCTACGAGGCGGAGAGCCAGCTTGGCGCGGTCCCGGTCCTCGACGCCTGCACCGGGGCGACCGCGAACCTGCCGCTGTACGGCTACTTCACCAACGCCGCCTACGCCAGCCAGAACGCCAGCGTGGTGACCGCCTTCCGGTCCGCGCTGGAGAAGGCGCAGGGCGACGCGAGCATGGCGGCTCCGCTGCAAACCGCGCTGACCAAGAGCGCGGGCCTGCAGGCGCAGACCGCGGCCCTGGTCACCCTCGGCATCTACCCGACCACGCTCTCGGCGATGAACATCCAGCGGGTCGCCAACCTGATGTTCTTCTTCAACGCGCTGGGCACCACCATCAACGTGCCGTCCCTCGTGGCGAAGTGACCGCCCCCGGCCGTGCGGACATGCGCGGCCGGGCCTGGCCCTACGTCAGCGCAGGGCGTCAGCGGATTGTGTTGAGGCCCAGCTCACGGGCTATGATCATCCGCTGCACCTCTGAGGTGCCCTCGCCGATCTCCAGCACCTTGGCGTCACGGTAGAACCGGGCCACCGGGTACTCGTTCATGTATCCGTAGCCGCCGAAGATCTGGGTCGCGTCGCGCGCGTTGTCCATGGCCGCGTTCGACGCGACCAGCTTGGCGATCGACGCCTGCTTCTTGGCCGGCTGGCCGGCCACCAGGCGCGCGGCAGCGTCGTACCAGGCGAGCCGGGCCGTGTGTGCCCGCGCCTCCATGTCGGCCAGCTTGAACTGGATGGCCTGGTAGTGCCCCAGGTGATGACCGAACGCCTCGCGCTCGGCGACGTAACGCAGGCACTCGGCCACGCACCCGGAGGCCAGGCCGGTGGCCAGCGCCGCGATCGCCACCCGCCCCTCGTCCAGGGTCGCCAGGAACTGGGCGTAACCGCGGCCGCGCTCGCCGAGCAGGTGATCGGCGGGAACCCGGCAGGAGTCGAAGGCCAGTTCCCTGGTGTCCGACGCCGACCAGCCGACCTTGGAGTACTTGCCGCCCACGGTGAAGCCGGGAGTGCCCGCGGGAACGACGATCGCGGAGATCTCGCGGTGGCCCCGGCCGTTTTCCGGCTGCTGGCCACCGGTGACCGCGAGCACGGTCACCAGCGAGGTGATCGAGGTCCCCCCGTTGGTGATGAACGCCTTCGAGCCATCGATGACCCACTCCCCGTCCTCCAGCCGCGCGGCGGTCCGCATCCCGCCCGCGATGTCCGACCCGCCGCCCGGCTCGGTCAGCCCGAAGGCGGCCAGCCGCTCCCCCGAGCACAGGTCCGGGAGCCAGCGGCGGCGCTGCTCCTCGCGGCCGAACCGGTAGAGCGGCAAGGCGCCCAGCGCCACGGCCGCCTCCAGCGTGATCGCCACTGAGGAGTCGACCCGGCCAAGCTCCTCGATGGCAAGGCAGAGGGCGAAGATGTCGCCGCCCATCCCGCCGTACTCTTCCGGGAAGGGCAGCCCGAACAGCCCGAGCTTGCCCATCTTGGCCACGACCGGGTAGGGGAACTCCCGCCGCTCGTAGTAGTCGGCGATCACCGGCGCCACCACCTCGCGGGCGAACTCGGCCACGGTGGCGCGCAGCTCCTCATGCTCGTCGGTGAGCTGGTAACCGATCATGCCTGGTCTCCTTGCCGGGTCTCGGCGAGCCCGCCGGCGCCCGCTGCCGGGCCTCCGGTGGGAGGCTCCCAGCGCTGGGCCGGTGTGCCTGCGATGCTACTGGCAGCGCCCGCCGGAGACGGCCAGGCAACGTCCTGCCCGCCTGCCGCGTTACGCTCGGGTGGACAACTGATCCGGGCACATCGGCCGGTCCTGGAGGACGCCATGGCGACACCTACCTGCCCCGGCTGCGGCGCCGCCGTGAGCCAGGACGATTTGATCTGCTTCACCTGCGGCACCAACCTGCCCCGGCGCGGCCCGGTGGAAGAGGAGAGCGCCCCGCCGACGGTGATGCAGGAGTACCTGCGGCCCGATGGCAGCGCGGCGCCAGGCGTGCCCGGGCAGTCACCGGCCACCGGGCCCATCTCACCGATAGTCCTGCGGCTGTCCTTCCCGGCCGGCAACGTGGATGTGCCCGCCGGGACGTCGCTGGTGCTCGGGCGGGATCCCGGGGAGTCCCTGGTGGCGGCGGCCTTCGCCGGCTATGAGAACGTGTCCCGGCGCCACGCCACGATCACCGTCAGCGATACCGGGCAGGCGACGATCCGGGACGAATACTCCACCAACGGCACCTTCGTCAACGACGACCGGGTGCTGCCCGGCACCGACGTGCGGATCACCGACGGGGACCGGGTACGGCTGGCCGCCGACGTGGCGGCCGAGGTCTCGCTGCCCAGCAGGCAGGGTGTTAACCCCAACGGCCCCCCCCGCACCGCCTGAGAGCTGCCCGCTCTGCGCATTTCGTCCGGTAAAGGCTGGCCCGGTCCCATGCCGCCGTGAGAACATCCCGGCAGTGATCGTTTGGGACCGTCCAAGGAGGCGCTGTGGCGACAACGGAGCAGACGAGCACCAGCACGGGTTTGCGGCGCAACGCGATCGGCCTGCGCGAGGTCTTGTTCCAGAGCATCACCGACATGGCGCCCGGCGCGGCCATCGCCGCGTCGATCCCCGCCGGAGTCCTCTTCGCGGGCGGATCCCTGCCGCTCGCCGTCGTCTTCGCGCTGATCGCGTGCCTGTTCTGCGCATGGTCGATCGGCCTGCTCGCCAGGGAGATGCCGTCGGCGGGGTCGCTGGCCACCTACGCGGCGCGCGGCATCCACCCCGCTGTGGGGTTCCTCGTCGCCTGGGGATATGTGCTCGTCGGCTGGCTGATCCCGCCCCTGGTCCTGCTCCAGCTGGGGTTCACCACGGACGGCACGCTGCATTCGGAGTTCCACGGCTACACGGCCAACCTGTGGTGGGTGTGGTCGATCCTCGGCGCGCTCATCGTGCTCGCGGCCGGCTACTACGGCATCAGGACCTCGGCGCGGCTGGGCACCATCCTGGGCGTGTTCGAGATCGGCGTCTTCCTCGTGCTGGCCATCTTCCTGGTCGTGCACGCGGGTAGTCACAACACCCTGAGCGTGTTCACCACCAAATACACCACGCCCGGATTCCACGGCATCAGCGGGGTGATCGCCGGGTCGGTCTTCACCATCCTGGCCTTCGGCGGCTTCGAGGGCGCCGCACCGCTGGCCGAGGAAACCAGGAACCCGCGGCGCACGATCCAGCGGGCGGTGCTTCTTTCCACGCTGCTGATCGGTGCGCTGTACGTCTTCACCACGTACGCCGTGGACGTCGCCTTCGGGCCCGCGGCGTTCCACACCTTCACCACCGGGACCACCAGCGCCTCGTGGGTGGGCATAGCCAGGTCGCTCTACGGCATCTTCTGGTTCTTCGTCTTCCTGGCGATCGTCAACTCGACCATCGCGAATGCCAACGCGGGGGTGAACGTATCCAGCCGGACCGCGTATGCGATGGGACGGATCAAGGCCTTCCCCGGATTCCTGGCACAGGTCAGCGCCAAGCACCACTCTCCGGTCCCCGCCATCCTGACCGCGTTCGTGATCACCATCGCGATCACGCTCGGCCTCGGCTTGAAATACCAGCCATCGGTGGCGTTCGCGATGACCGGGACCGGGATCGTGATCGTGCTGGTGGCCATCTACATCCTCATGAACGTCGCCTGTATCGGCTACTTCGCCCGCAGGCGGACCGGCTTCAACGTGCTGTCCCACCTGATCATCCCGCTGCTCGGCATCGCCGCCTTCGTCCCCGCCTGGCTGAGCGCGGCCGGCCTGCCCGTGTTCACCTTCATCTCCCCGCTGACCCCCCCGTACTCCTACATGGGACCGGGCGTGGCCGGGTGGATGGTGATCGGGGTTGTCTACCTGGTCTACCTGTACGCGCGTGACCGGCGGCGCGTCACCGATGTCGGGCTGGTGCACCTGGACCCCCTGGAGGAGTACCCAAGTGAGTGACCCCCGGGTCATCACGTTCCGGCCGGAGCCCAGCCAGTATGCGTGGACGTTCGGCGGTGCGGCCCCGGTCGCCAAGGTCAGGCCGCCGGCGATCCTGGAGGTGTTCACCGAGGACTGCTTCGCCGGGAAGGTCCGCAGCGAGACCGACCTGGTGTCCGAGGTCTGCGAGTTCCCGTACCTGAACCCGCAGACCGGGCCGTTCTACGTCGAGGGCGCCGAGCCCGGCGACACGCTCGCGGTGCATTTCATCTCGATCGAGCCCGCGCGCGACTGGGGCGCCTCCACCACGGTCCCGTTCTTCGGCGCGCTGACCGGCACCCATGCCACCGCGCTGCTGCACGACCCGCTGCCGGAGCTGGTCTGGATGTGGCAGTTCGACCGCAGCGCGGGCACCTGCCGGTTCACCGCACGGAAGGGCGACTTCGCGGTGGACCTGCCGCTGAACCCGATGCACGGCACCGTGGGGGTCGCGCCCGCCAACCTGGAGGTGCGCAGCGCCCTGGTGCCGGACGCGTTCGGCGGCAACATGGACACCCCGGAGATGCGCGCCGGGGTGACCTGCTACCTCGGCGTCAACGTGGAAGGCGCGCTGTTCTCCCTGGGGGACGGGCACGCCCGGCAGGGCGAGGGCGAGACCTGCGGGGTGGCGGTGGAGACCGCGATGAACACGGTTCTCGCCCTCGACCTGATCAAGGGCAGGCCGTGCGCCTGGCCCCGGCTGGAGTCCGCGTCGCACATCATGTCCGCCGGGTCGGCGCGCCCGCTGGAGGACGCGTTCCGCATCGCCCAGCTCGACCTGGTCCAGTGGCTGGGCACCGACTACGGGCTCGACCCGCTGGACGCCTATCAGCTCATCACCCAGGCGGTCGAGGCGCCGCTGGCGAACGTCTGCGACCCGAACTACACCAGCGTCGCCAAGATCGCCAAGAAGTACCTGCCCGCGGCGGGCCCGATGCGCGGGGCGCACGCCACGCTCACCGCGATCGCGGGCTCCTACCGGGGGGCCTGACCATCATCGCCACACGTTGGTGACGGGCCTGGCGCCGGGGCCAGGTAGTTCGGCTGGCTCGGATGGGTGATCGCCTGGGAGTGGCTGCACAGGACGCCGCCGCGGGCCAGCCCGTTCAGGAAGGCGGCCGAGTGCCTCCCGATCACCTGACCGTAGGCGCGGTTCTCCAGCATCACGACCACGGTGTGCGCGGGCGCTCCCGGCGGAGGCATCCGGGGGCTCGGAGAGGGCGCGGGGCGCGGGGAGGAAGCGGCTGTGGGGGCGGGTGGCCGTGCTGCCCCGTGGTGGGCGGCCGGAGCGCTGCAGCCGGCCGTCACCACTGCGGCGAAACCGCACGCCGCGGTGGCGCTGCGGGCCGTCCTCACCGCCCGGCGGCCAGCACGGGCACGCCTGGCGGTTCGCGGCGCGGCCCGGGCAGCGTGGGCAGCGTCAGGCCGCGCACTCCCGGCAGATCGCCTGACCGTCCCGGTCTTCGGCGAGCTGGCTGCGGTGATGCACAAGGAAGCAACGCGAGCAGGTGAACTCGTCTGCCTGCCGGGGAATCACCCGGAAGGACAGTTCCTCGTTCGACAGGTCAGCACCTGGCAGCTCCAGCGACTCGGCAACGTCGTCTGGGTCGATGTCAATCGTGCTCGACGACTTGTCAAGCCGGCGAGCTTGGAGCTCCTGCAGGCTGTCCTCGGTCAGCTCATCGTCGGTCTTGCGCGGGCTGTCATAGTCCGTTGCCATGTGGGTTCCTACACCCCCTCCATCGTTCTGCGCCTTGCGTGTAACGCTTGGCGCCCCGCAGTTGTGCCCGAATCAGGCGGGGAATTCTGTCACGTCGCGTGACTGGGCACACGTAAGCCGGGGTTCCGGTGAACCGTGTTGCGCCCAAGGGCACCTCCCGCGGCCGGAGAGCCGCCGGGGAACGCCTTCACAAACGACGGGGGAACGATGCGCGGCGTTCACCCGATCATCAACTTCCCCTGATGACAGGCGTTGAAGCCCACCGAGTGCGTAGGGTACAAACCGCTACCCACGCAAACACCCGCAATACGGGAAGACGCAGGATGCCCAACGTCACTCCCCTGCGGCCCGGCGATCCCCGTCGCGTCGGGCGCTACCGGCTCACCGGCCGGGTGGATGACCTCGCCGGGGAGGACGCGCCGCAGGACGTCTTCCTGGCCCAGCGGGTGGACGGCGCGCCGGTGCTGGCCACGTTCCTGGGCACGGCCCGGACGGGCGGCGCGGCCGCGCGAGACCGGTTCGTCGCGGAAGCGCGGGCGGCCCGCAACATCCCCCCGTTCTGCGTCGCCCGCATCCTCGACGCCGGCGTGGAGGGCACCCGGCCCTACCTGATCACCGAGTACGTCCCCGGGCCGTCCCTGGCGGAGGTCGTCGGAGCCGAGGGCCCGCTGCCCGGTGAGGTGGTCCGGGCGCTGGCCATCGGCTGCGCCACCGGGATCGCCGCCATCCACCAGGCCGGGCTCGTGCACGGGCAGTTCGGCCCGGACATGGTGGTGCTCGCCCGGGACGGCCTCCGGGTGGTGCACTTCAGCACCACCCCGCCCTACGGGGCCGCGACCCCGGCCGCCGACATCCTGGCCTGGGCGCACACCGTGATCTTCGCGGCCACCGGGAAGCCGCTGCGCGGCGCCGCGGGCCTCGAGGCGCTCCCTCCTGACCTGCGCCCGGTGGTGGCGGACTGCCTGAGCCCCGATCCCGTGGCGCGCCCGCACGCCCGTGCCCTGCTCACCGAACTGCTGAGCGGGGCCGACCTTTCTGCCGGGCTGCTCGCCGAGGGCGCCCGCCGCGGCCGGGCGGCCGGCCGGGCACCGGCGCCCGCCCCGGCGCCGCGGGGCGGGCAGCCGCCCCCACGGGGCCGCTCCCGCGCGGTGGCCTGGGTCGCCGCGTGCGCGGGCTGCGTGCTGGCCATCGCGGCCGCCGTCGTGTTCATCACCGGGCGGCATCCCGGGGCGGGCACGCCTGCGCCGGTGCCGGACACCAGGCCCGGCGGCCCGCTTGCCACGGTGGCCCTGCCCATCCCCCAGCAGGTCAACGGCACCTGGACCGGGACCATCCGCCAGACCAACCCGTCGATGAGCGTGGCCGTCCGGCTGTCCCTGCCGGCCGGGAGCAAGCACGGCACCCTGTCCTACCCGCAGATCGGCTGCAAAGGGTGGCTCCGCCTCACCTCGGCCACGCCTGCGCTGCTGACCTTCCGGCTGACCATCACCTCGGGGCGGAACAACTGCGTGGGCGGGGTGGTGCGGCTGGCGCTGCACTCGGGCGGCAGGATGACGTTCACGTTCCTGCGGCACGGCGGCCGCAACCCGGCCGGCCCGCTGGTCCGCAGGCGCTAGGCGTCCCGCTCCGCGTCCAGGCTGGCCAGCAGGTCACGAAGCTCGGCGAAAAGGACCGGCTCGGCCGCGATGGTCATGCTGGGGCTGGCCTCCGGGCGGGCCAGCCCGCCGAGCAGCGCCCCGGCCTCGGTGGCGACGAGCCCGCCCGCCGCCCAGTCCCAGTAGTTCACCCCGCGCTCGTAGTAGGCGTCCACCCGCCCCGCGGCCAGCGAGCTGAGGTCCACCGCGCAGGAGCCGCCGCGCCGGATGTCCCGCACCCGGGGCAGCAGCGCGCCGACCACCGCGCCCTGCACGACCCGGCGCGGTACCTCGTACCCGAAACCGGTCGAGACCAGCGCCTGCTCCAGCGGCACCCCGGTGTTGCAGCGCAGCCCGACCGCCGGGCCGCCCGCGTGCAGCCAGGCTCCGCCGCCGAGCGTGGCGGTGAAGACCTCGCCGTGGGCCGGCACCGTGACCACGCCGGCCACCACGGTGCCGTCCACCTCGGCCGCGATGCTGACCGACCAGTCGGGCAGGCCGTAAAGGTAGTTCACGGTGCCGTCCAGCGGATCCACCACCCAGCGCACCCGGTCCGCCGCCGGTTCCCCGGCGGCCAGGCCGGCCTTCTCCCCGCCTTCCTCGCCGAGGATCGCGTCCCCGGGCCGGGCGGCCAGCAGCCGCCGCCTGATCAGCGCCTCCGCCGTCTGGTCCATCTCGGTGACGACATCGGTGGGGCTCGACTTGGTGCCCGCTACCTCCGGGCGCCCCGACGGCCCGGCGGGCCGCCCGGCCGCGAGCATCGCCCCCGCCTCCTCCGCCGCGGCCACCGCCAGGGCGAGCAGTTCCGCGGGATCCGGCCCGGTCACCGGCCCGCCCGGGGCGCTGCTGCGGGGCGCACGGCGGGCACCCGGCAGCAATCGTCCTGGCAGAAATCAGGACCGGCCGGCCGCGACCCGAGCGCCTGCGGCCGCGCCGGCTGGCCGCGGCGCTCGGACACCAGCTCCGTGATCATGGAGACGAAGCCCGGATGGGTGCCGGGGGTGGCCGCCCGCGCCATCGGCAGGCCGAGCCGGCCGCCCGCCCGCGCCGCCTCCATATCCAGGTCGTACAGGACCTCGACGTGGTCGGAGACGAAGCCCACCGGGACCACCACCACCGCCGGGGCGCCGGCCGCGGCCAGGTCCGCGAGCAGGTCGCAGATGTCCGGGCCGAGCCACGGCACGGCCGGCGGCCCGCTGCGGCTCTGGTAGGCCAGCCGCCAGGTGCGCTGGTGACCCTCGCCGGCGGCGAGCCGCCCGGCGACCAGCCGCGCCGCTTCCACCAGTTGTGCCGGGTACAGGCCGCCGGCTGGCCCGCTGGCCGCCGCCATCGCCACGGGCACGCTGTGCGCCGTGAAAACGAGCCAGGCCTCTTCCTGGACGCGAGGGGGGAGCTGGCCGATGGCCGCGCGGGCGGCCTGGGTGACGGGGCCGATGAAACCCGGGTGGTTGAAGAAGTGGCGGATCTTGTCGATGCGCGGGGCTCCGGGGCCGGCCTGCGCGCGGGCGGCCTCGATGTCGTCGAGGTATTGCCGGCAGCCGGAGTAGGACCCGTACGCGGACGTGACGAACGCGATCGCGTGCCGCACGCCGCCGGAGGCCATCTGGGCGACCGTGTCCGCCAGGTAGGGGTGCCAGTTACGGTTCCCCCAGTACAGGGGCAGGTCCAGCCCGGCCGAGGCGAAGTCCTTGCCGATCGCGGCGAGCAGGTCGCGGCACTGCTGGTTGATCGGGCTCACCCCGCCGAACAGGTCGTAGTGGTGGGCTACCTCGGCGAGCCTGTCCCGCGGCACCCCCCGGCCCCTGGTCACGTTCTCCAGGAACGGCATCACGTCGGCGGGGCCCTCCGGGCCGCCGAAGGACACCAGCAGGAACGCGTCGTAGTCCGGCATGCCCCCATCCAACCAGGGCCGGCCGGCCGCCCTGGCCGGGGCGCGGGGCGTCTCCCGGGCGTGCCCGCAACAGCCGGCGGGGTTCCGGTGGTACTCCCCCGGGCTACCCGGTCGCCGAGGCCACATGACGAAGGAACGGGGCCTCAGGCCAGCGGGGGTTCCGGGGGTCGCCCCCCGGGCTACACGGTCAGCCGTAGGCCTGCTGGTACTGCTTGGCGAGCGCGAGGACCTCGGCGACGTACCAGTTGGCGTGGTTGTAGGCGAAGATGGCGCCGGGCAGCCCGGCGGCGGTCGCCCCGCCGGCCGCGCACAGGTAACGGGCCGCGGAGGGAACCGCGTCGAACGGGTCCATGATGTTGGGCGGGCCCGGCTCGCCGAAGGCGGAGATCCCCCACAGGGCCCAGGTGGACGGCAGGAACTGCATCGGGCCGAGCGCGCCCGCGCTGGACGGGCCGACGTTGGCGCCGTCACCGCTCTCGATCTGGCCGATGGCCGCGAGCACCTCCCACGGCAGGCCGGGGCAGTACTGCGCCGCCGACTCCTGGAACAGCTGGATGTAGCTGGTTGGCTTGCCGGACGGGACGTGGCTGCGCACCACCGGCGGGGCGTGCTGCGGCCGGAGGGTGACCAGCGTCGCGCCGCTGCCCCGCAACGCGGTGCGGACCTCATGCCGGAGCTTGCTTATCGTCAGGCCGGGCGCGCTGATCAGCGCGGCCACGTTGTGGATCAGCCCGAGCCGGGCGGACACCCGGTTGCTGACCACCACATCGATGCCGGCGACGCCGAGCGGTGCGGCGCCCGCGAAGTTCAGGCTGACGGTGCCGGTGCCGGTCAGCGAGTAGGCGCTGCCCTGGTGCAGCCGCAGCCGGTGCCGGACCGGCGTGGCCGCGACGAAGCCGCCGGAGTCCAGCGCGGTCCACAGTTTCTGGCTGGACGCGGTGTCCAGCGGGGTCCAGGACCGGAACTGCTGGGCGTTCACGCCGATCACGTTGACCCGCGCGCCGCCGCTGGTGACCGCGGCGCCGTCCAGCGAGATGAACTGCTGGATCCCCTTGATCGCGTGGATCTGGGCCAGGCCGGCGTCGCTGATGCCGCTGCTCTGGATCACCGCGAGGTCGGGAAGGACGATGTGCTGGAAGGCCGCGGCGGTCTGCACCGTGCCCGTCCCGGCGTCCCCGCGCGGCGGGCCGGGAATGTAGTGCAGCAGGCCGCCTGCCGCGAGGATCGCCAACCCGCCGAAGGCCGTCGTGCCCCGCCACGCGGGGCTGCCGACGGCAGCCAGGTGTGGCGGTCTGCGCCACCAATGGCGACCCATTGCGTTGTCCACCCTAACTTGGGCTCGGTCATCCCTGAAGGGGGCGCAAGCTACTTTCCGGTAAAAGACCTGCACACGGCATACCTGACTAAACCAGGGGAAAACAACGGGTAACGGTACGGGGCTGACGGTGGGGTCAATCCCGCACGCGTGGCCGCGCGCACGTTACTCTGATCAGTCATGGGTCCCGAAGCCGGGCCCGGCGCGGCGCCGGGAGAGGTAGTGAGCACGCCTGCGGGCGAGCCGTCACCGTCCGCATCCCGGGGCCAGGCCAGCGGCCGGCCACGGCGGGCGTCACTTGGCGGCCGGCCGGCCCAGGATCGCGAACTGCGGGCGCAGGGCCGGCAGACGCTGCGCAACCTGCTGGAAGCCGGTCTCGCGGAGTTCGACGAGCGCGGCTTCCAGGCCGTAAGGGTCGATGACATCGTGCGCCGCGCAGATCTCGCACGGGACGTTCTACCTGTACTTCTCCAACAAGGAAGACCTGTTCAAAGCCCTCCTCCGGGACGCGCTGCACGACATGGGGCTGGTCACCGACGAGTTCCCGGTGGTGACCCGCAACGAGGCCGGGCGGGCGGCGCTGCGGCGCTGGGTACACGAGTTCTGCGAGACCTACGCCGCGCACGCGGCCGTGATCAGGACCCTCAGCCAGGCCGAGATCGTCGGCGAGGAGGTCTGGGGAGACGGGCTCAAGCTGCTGTTCCGGCTCGCCGAGGCGATGGCCCAGGGGATGACCGCCGCCACCGGCGCGGCCGAGCACGCCGAACTGACCGCGGTGGCCTGCCTGATGATGCTGGAACGGGTGAACTACCTGCTGACCGTGGAGGTCAGGCTGCCGCGCGCGGAGATGGAAGAGCGCATCGCCGCGATCATGTTCGCGGCGTTCAACCCGGGGTAGCGGCGGCGCGCATTCTCGTCACCGCATCCAGCGCCTGCCGGGCAGCGGCCGCGTCGTGCACCCGGAAGAGCCGGGCGCCTTCCCAGGCGCACACGGCCAGCACCGCGAGGGTGCCCTCGCCGCGCTCGGCGACGGGCAGGCCCAGGGCCTCGCCGACGAAATCCTTGTTCGACGCGGCGACCAGCACCGGCCATCCGGTGTCGGCCAGGTCCGCCGTCCGCCGGGTCAGTTCCAGCGACTGCCAGGTGTTCTTCCCGAAGTCGGGCGCCGGGTCGATGACGATCCGGTCGGCACGCACGCCCGCGGCCACCGCCCGGCCGGCTTCGGCCGTCAGCGACATGATCACCTGGCCCACCAGGTCGGGGTGGGCGGGCCGGTGCGGCCGGGTGCGCGGGACGGCCCCGCCCGCGTGCGCGCAGACCAGGCCGAGGTCGTGGGCGGCGGCCACGTGCGCCAGTTCGGGATCCGCCCCGCCCCAGGCGTCGTTGAGCAGGTCGGCCCCGGCGGCGGCGACCGCCGCGCCCACCGGCGCCCGCCAGGTGTCCACGCTGATGACCACCGCAGGATGCCTGGCCCGCAGCGCCGCGACCACCGGGACCACCCGGCGGATCTCCTCGGCCACGCTGACCTCGTGCCCCGGGCCGGCCTTGACCCCGCCGATGTCGAGGATGTCGGCCCCGGACCGGACGGCGCGGTCCGCCGCCGTCAGCGCGGCGCCGAGTTCGTAGGTGGCGCCCCGGTCGTAGAAAGAGTCCGGCGTCCGGTTGATCACCGCCATGATGCCGAATGACCCTGCCGGCCATTCCCCCCGGCCCAGCCGGAGCGTCCGTCGATGCACAGGCAGTGAGCATAGGGCCGGGTCGGGCACAATCGTTAGGTGCGATTCTTGTCCGGCCAGCCTCCGGTGCACGAGGCCACCTACAGCGACGTCTTCCTGGTGCCGTCCGCCTCGACCGTGGCGTCCAGGCTCGATGTAGACCTGGCCACCAGCGACGGGAGCGGCACCACGATCCCGGTGGTGGTGGCCAACATGACCGCGGTGTCCGGCCGCCGCATGGCCGAGACCGTGGCGCGCCGCGGCGGCCTCGCCGTGCTCCCCCAGGACATCCCGGTGGACGTCGTGGCCGAGGTGGTGGCCTGGGTGAAGAGCCGCCATCTGGTCCACGACACCCCGATCACGCTGGGCCCCTCCGATACCACGGGACACGCCCTCACCCTGCTGCCCAAGCGCGCGCACGGGGCGGTGGTCATCGTCGAGGGCGGCCGCCCGGCCGGGGTGGTGACCGAAGCGGACTGCCAGGGGGTGGACCGGTTCACCCAGGTACGCCAGGTGATGTCCACCGACCTGCTCACCCTCCCGGCCGGGATCGAGCCGGAGAAGGCGTTCGGCCTGCTGCACGAGGGCAGGCACCGGCTGGCCCCGGTGGTCGACGCGAGCGGGGCGCTGACCGGCATCCTGACCCGTACCGGGGCGCTGCGCGCCACGCTGTACCGGCCGGCCCTCGACGCGTCGGGGAAGCTGCGCGTCGGGGCCGCGATCGGCATCAACGGGAATGTCGCGGCCAAGGCCGGGCAGCTTGTCGCGGCCGGGGTCGATGTGCTGGTGGTGGACACCGCGCACGGCCACCAGGAGCGGATGATCAGCGCGCTGCGGGCGGTCCGGGCGGCAGGCCTGCCGGTGCCCATCGTGGCGGGCAACGTGGTCACCGCGGACGTCAAGGTCGGCGTGGGGCCGGGGGCGATGTGCACCACCAGGATGATGACCGGGGTGGGCAGGCCGCAGTTCAGCGCGGTCCTGGAGTGCGCGGCGCGGGCCCGCGAGCTGGGCGCGCACGTGTGGGCGGACGGCGGGGTCCGGCACCCGCGGGACGTGGCCCTGGCGCTGGCCGCCGGAGCTTCGAACGTGATGATCGGGTCGTGGTTCGCCGGCACCTACGAGTCGCCGGGTGACACCTTCCGCGACGCCGACGGGCGGCTGTACAAGGAGAGCTTCGGGATGGCCTCGGCCCGCGCGGTGCGGCTGCGCTCGGCCACCGACTCGCCGTTCGACCGGGCCCGCAAGGAACTGTTCGAGGAGGGCATCTCCACCGCGCGGATGTACCTGGACCCGTACCGGCCCGGCGTGGAGGACCTGATCGACCAGATCACCGCGGGCCTGCGCAGCGCCTGCGCCTACGCGGGCGCGGCGGACCTGCCCGCGCTGCACGAGCGCGCCGTGGTCGGGCTGCAGAGCGCCGCGGGCTACAGCGAGGGCATGCCGCGGCCGACAAGCTGGTGAGCCCGGGGCTCAGGGCGCGTGCCCGGCCAGGACGCGGCAGGCGTGATCGAAGCTTGCCGCCGAGCCGAACCGCAGCGTGCCGTGCGCGGTGCCCGCGCTGGCGGTCGAGGTCGTGGTCCTGATCGCCCCGGCGGGGGTGAAGACCGCGGTGAACGAGTTGTCGGTGTCCGCGACCGGCAGCACCGCGCCGTGCCAGACGCCGTGGAAGGCGACCACCCAGCCGTCGGGCAGCGGCTTCGGCGTGCCGCCGGTCAGGTCGATGCTGGTCCGCGAGCCGTCAGTGCTGTACCAGCCGTGCACCGCCCCGGTCAGGCCGAAGGTGTAGTGCTGGCCGCTCTGCGTGCACAGCTGGGCACCGCCGCTCAGCGCGTCGCAGCTGGGGAAGCTGCAGCCTCGCTTGCCGTGGTTGTTGACGATCCCGCCGCGCAACTCGGTGTACAGCAGATAGCGCCCGCCGTTGCTGGCCTGGACCGGGCCGTAGCCGTTCCAGTCACTGAGTGCGCTGAACCTGCCGCCCATGTGGAACGCCCACGGCGTCGGCAGCACATAGAGGGCGAGCAGCACGACGACCACGATCAGGAGCAGCCTGAGCCCGAGGTGGCGCTTGCGGGGCGGCGGCGCTGATTTGCGACTGCCCCACATGACTGCCTCCACCGCGCAGGTCCCTGGTACGCTCCGCCGCACGGACCAGCCGAATCTAGCGGAGTCCGTCGCCGTATAGCAGGACAAAGCATGGATAATTCCCTGGCAAGCCACGAGGACAGGAGCCGCCCATGTCCGTGCTCAGCGCCCTTACCGACGCGCTGGCCAGCGCCACGGTGGAGGTTGTCGACCTGACCGCGCCGCTGTCGTCGTCGACGCCGGTGATCAAGCTGCCCGAACCGTTCGGCAACACGGTCACGTTCGCCTTGCACGAGATCAGCCGGTTCGACGACCGCGGGCCCGGCTGGTACTGGAACGACATCACCACGGGCGAACACACCGGCACGCACTTCGACGCGCCCTGCCACTGGATCACCGGCCGGGACCGGGAAGACGTGTCCCAGGTGCCGGCGGGCCGGATGATCGCCCCCGCGGTGATGCTGGACTTCAGCGCCGAGGCCGCGGCCAACCCGGACTTCCTGCTCGAGGTCGACCACATCCGGGACTGGGAGCGCGCCCACGGGCCGCTGCCAGGCGGCGGCTGGATGCTGTACCGGACAGGCTGGGATGAGCGCTCCTCGGATCAGGAGCGTTTCCTGAACGCGAACGAGACGGGGCCGCACACGCCGGGGCTGTCGGTCGAGTGCGCCCGCTGGCTGGCCGAGGAGTCCCCGGTGATCGGCATCGGGGTGGAGACCGTCGGTACCGACGCCGGGACCGCGCACTCGTTCGACCCGCCCTTCCCGTGCCACGCGGCGATGCTCGGCGCGGGCAAGTACGGCCTCACCCAGTTGCAGAACCTGGCGTCCCTGCCGCCCTCCGGCGTGGTGCTGATCGTCACCCCGCTGCCGATCACCGGCGGGTCGGGCAGCCCCTGCCGGGCGCTCGCCCTGGTGGACCGATCCGGAAGCTGAACCCATGCTGGTCAGCGAGGCGGTCGGGGCGACCCTGGCCGGATTGGGCGCGGACACCGTGTTCGGCGTGGTGGGCAGCGGCAACTTCCATGTGACCAACGCCCTCATCGCGAACGGGGCCACGTTCGTGGCCGCCCGCCA
>WNFJ01135332.1_pt2 | contig 17808 bp, 24 predicted proteins | sample 5400461 | NCBI WGS metagenome assembly WNFJ01 (sample SAMN13153349, study PRJNA577476) | soil metagenome | isolation source: 115 cm saprolite on Douglas fir-dominated hillslope | place: USA:California | collected 2013-09-17 | reverse complement strand
TGTCTGCGAATGATTCCGTTTCGTTCGCGTTCCGATTCATTAACGTTCGCTCCGAGGCTGTCAGCGATCGGCAGCGAAAGCAATTTTTCGAGGTTCCCTGATGCTCCCGCTCACACAGTGATGCGCCAGCGCCCGATCGAATGAGCTTGTTCCACGCTGCGCAGCAATGGTCGAGGAGGCTTTCGTAAGATTGAAGATGCGACAGGTCGAGGCGGTGCGCTGGTCATGAGGTTCACTTGGGGTTTTATTCGGGAATATGTTTTGCCGGCACTCATGGAAAGGCCCGCTAAGGAGGGTCGCATAACGCGGGCGCTTCGTGGACCCAATCGTTCAAGGAGTTGCTGATGTTTCGGCGCTTGGCTGCCCAGATCGACAAACTTCGTCGATTCAAAAATTGGCACGAAATGATGTTTGCGAGGCTCGAATTGCAGGTTCGGATCAGTTCAGCCCTGAGTCGGGCCGCAGCCACGGCTTCTCTACGCTTGATCGACCCGCTCAGGCCACTCACATGGGAGTTCAACGGGTTCAGTCAACACGGTGAGGATGGCATTCTCGACTATCTCTGCGGCCACGTTACCACGCCAAATAGGTTCTTTTTCGAAATCGGCGCGGCGGACGGCATTCAGAACTGCACCGCTTGGCTGGCGTTTGCCAAAGGGTACGCCGGCGTGTGGGTGGAGGGTGACCCGCTCCTTTGCGCGCGAGCTCGAATGGCACTTGAAGGAACGATCTGGAACGTTCACGTGATTAATCGGTTCGTGGAACCGGAATCTGTGCCATCTCTGCTCAAAATGTGCCCACATCAGCAGCCCGATGTCTTCAGTCTCGATATCGATGGTGTCGACTACCATATCGCGCGACGGGTCCTGGAAATCGGCTTTCGACCCAAGATCTGGGTGGTTGAATACAACTCCGTTTTTGGCCCGGAGCTGGCCCTTACGGTGCCCTATTCAGCCAACTTCAGCCGATGGTCCGGGCACCAGTCAGGACTTTATTACGGCTGCTCGATTGCAGGATGGCGCACGCTGTTCTCAAACTACGATTACGCCTTCGTCACAGTTGAAAGCAGCGGCACCAATGCCTTTTTCATCGACTCAACGGCATTTGGTCCTGGCTTTGCCGATGGATTGCGTGGCGAAGTATTTCTAGACAATACAGCCGACTGTAACGAGGCGACCTGTGCAGTCAAGGACGCGGACGGGCACGATGTTCTGCCTATGCGTGATTGGCGCACTCAGTCCGGCTCCCTCGCCGGACTGCCATTAGTTGAGATCAGATAGGGCAGAGTCAGCGGCAAAGCACGCAGCCTTGCAGGGCGACGGCCTTGCAGAGCAGGCGATGGCGTCTTAAGGTAGAAACGTCCGACGCGAATTAGGATGTGCAACATTCGGAAATTCGTGGAGAAGTGCCGCGCGTTCAAGCCCCACGACATCATCTTCTTGTCCGAGCTTCGCGTCACGGTCCATACCATCCCGGTAGGTGCGAGCGACCTCTGGGCGTCGTCCAAGGTCGTCCGACTGTGCCAAGGGGTTTCGCCGAGCCTCATCCGTACGGTGATCGACGTGGCGAGAGCGAAGGGCAAGCCGGGCTGGTCGACCCCAAGGGCACGATCGACCTCGTGGTCATGTTCCGAGGGTGGGACCCCACTCGACCTAATTCGGGAAATGCGGCTTAATGCCTATGACATCATGCGAGGCCATCTTGAAAACTTGGGATTGACGAAAGTAGTCACGATTGTACGCGACCAATCAGCTAAAGCGCTCGTTCATGTGCCGACGCCGATAGACTTCCTTTTTATCGATGGCGATCACAGCTATGATCGAGTGAAAGCCGATTGGCACTCATTTACTCCTCACATGAGCCCGTTTGGCGTGGTCGTGTTTCACGATACAATTTGGGACTTAAGGCCTGATGACAAATGGTATCGCTCCGACATGGGGTTCCTCGATTCGTGGAGGAGCTCCGAAGACAAGGATATCCGGTGATTACAAGACCGCGATTGTGGCATTTCCTTTGTGCAGGCCAAACGAGGCGGGATTTCATGGGATCGAAAGAACTCTGATTGAGTGGATAACGGCTGTCTCATGGTTGACGGCGCTCCCCCATCCATACTGAGGTGCAAGGTGATTCCGAAGCTTGTTCACTTTATTTTCTTCAATGACCCGCCAAGCGCTCGACCTTTTACGCTTTACCATTTCTTAGCTGTGGAAAGTGCGTTGCAAAGGCTTTGTCCACTATCTGTTCGCTTTTACACGAAAAATATGCCTTACGGCCCGTTATGGGAACGTCTTGAGGGACGGATCGAGATAGTGCATCTCGACCCCCCAACTGAGATCTTCGGACGTCCATTGAGGCATTATGCTCATCAGGCTGACGTGACCAGACTCAATATCTTAATTGAGTTTGGCGGTATCTATTTGGACATTGATACGATGGTACGGCGAAGCTTTGATCCGCTACTTACGGGCCGCCTAGTAATGGGGTTTCAGAAAGATTTGGGCGGCCGCGTCGGTCTGTGTAACGCCGTAATGCTCAGCGAACGCAATCATCCGTTCCTTTTGGAGTGGCGTGACCGCTTTCGAACCTTTCGTTCGTTGGGGTTAGATCAATTCTGGGACGAACATTCCGTTCGGGTGCCATTGAAGCTTGCCGGCATTCAACCGGACGGCACTCTCACTAAAAAACGGTCTGATATTGACATTCTTCCACCCTCGGCGTTCTTCGAGCCTAGCTATTGGCCCTATGACTTGAAGCGACTATTTGAAAGAGTCGAGCCATTTAAGGATAGTTTTTGTCATCATTTATGGGAGTCAAAATCAACCGATCGTTATTTGGATCGGCTTACTTGCGATATAATTTGCTCGATCGACACCACGTATAATTTGCTTGCTAGACCGCTTTTGGAGTATGTTCCAAATGGTCGCATTTGATTTTGAGGGACACCGCATCGAATTGCAGACGCGGTCCACCACTGATTATATTCATTGTCACATAAGCGAGTACAAGACCTTTCTGCACATAAATGCACTTCGCTACCTTCGATCACTTGGCTATCGAGGTACGGCTGCGGACGTCGGAGCGAACATCGGAAATCAGGCGATATTCTTCTCTCGTTTTTGCGCGTTCGGCCGCGTCGTTGCAGTGGAGGGCTCGAAAGAGATACAAAAGATTCTGCGCGATAATCTACGGCACAGTCCAAACGGAGCTTGCCCAGTTGAGGTCATAGATGCATTTGTATCGAGCGTACCCGAGCTATATTTCAATCGTTATCATGGGACGCAAGGGGGCAGATGGTTCTTAAGTGAAGTACCGGTCGGCGCAGATTCGGTGCGCGTTTCAACGGTAGCCCTCGACGAGGTGTGTGTGGGTAGGGGGCGTATTGATCTTATCAGGATCGACGTTGAGGGACATGAATTGGAGGTACTAAAATCTGGTATCGGGACATTATTGCGCGATCATCCACACCTTTGCGTAGAAGTTTTTCCTGGTCACAGCGATCACCTATGGAACTTTTTGGGAGATTATGGGTATCTGCAGGTCGAAACTGGGACCGGCACGACCGTGCATTTCGTTCATGTTGGTTGGTTGGCGGTGATGGTTTCGCGAATACTGATGTCTGGTCCCCGATGGATGTCGTCTCGATCGGTTTGGCGATGGCGCCATCTAGCGGCTAAGCTATCAATCAAGAGCCGTCGGTGGCGCACCCGTGGCAATTCATGACCTTTGTCGAGCAAGGTTGAATGGGCAGCACAGGTGAAGGCATAGGCTTGCTGGAAAAAGAGGTTGGGATGCACCCTGCCTGAGTCAAAGCAGGGGAGCGGGCTTTCGGTTAGCGCCGTTGGCCCCCAAGGAGCATCCCGATAAAGAGAATATCCGCACCCGAGCAGACGCGCGAGAAGCTTCGTGCCTTGATTGAAGGCGTTTGGGACCGTGCCGGACCGGTCGAGGCTGGTGCCGCCGGCGGCCCGGGCTGATCCTGGGGAAGCCTTAGAGGGCGAAGTTCGCGACGAGATCGGCCGCGAGCGCCACGAGCGGGCCGATGGTGAAGCGAAGGGCTATCGGAATGGATACCGACTTGGTCAGATGAAGACGGCCGAAGGGATGGTCGAGTTCTCTGCGCCGCAGGTGCGTGACACGCCCGAGCCGTTCGCGTCGGCGATCCGGGAGAGTCTTGCTGGTCGCACGCAGGCGCTCGAGGACCTGGCTGTCGAACGCTATGCGCGCGGACTGTCGACCCGCGACATCGAGCACGCCTTCAGGGACGAGATCGGCCGCCGACTGCTCTCCCGTGTGGCGGTAAGCGAGATCACCGAGCGGCTGTGGATGGAGTACGAGGCCTTCACCAGGCGCGATCTGTCCGAGTACCGGATCGTCTATCTGGACATCGATGGGATTGCCGAGCGGCTGCGCGTTGGCTTAATTCGTCAGGTTTTGCAGCATCTCTCTAATAGAAAGACAGCGGCTATTCTCGCCAAATTCAAATGGGCGATCATCACAGAGCATTATCCGCACCACTCTTGCTTCAAGGGATTTAACACTGACATAGCTCAAGGTGCTGAGACGCGTCTTCTGCACGGCTCGGCCGTTTACCTGGACCGTGCGCCGTTCAACGTAAGAATAATTGCATCGCTTGCTGAGGTCGATGTGGATAGGGATAATCCGCTAGAAGGTCAGCTTAGAACCTGGCTTGTCGATACGAAGGCTTCCAACATCGATGCCAACCAATCTCCTTCCTGCAACTAAATCGCGTGCTAGCGGAGATATAGATCGTGAAGTTGTCATGTTGCATTCCAACTCTTAACCGCAGCCAATCGTTGGCCAGGACCATACGTTCTCTTTGTAATCAAACCTTGCGACCGGAATCTTACGAGATCCTGGCCATTGATAACGGCAGCAGCGATAACACCAGAGGAGAGACGGAGAGGGTGTTGCGGGAGAACCCGCATCACCGTATTCGTTACGTTCTTGAGCCAGAACCCGGCCTGCTGTCCGGCCGCCATCGAGGGGCATCGGAGTCGGCTGGTGAAATTCTTGTCTTCTTGGATGATGATATTGAGGCGACCGCAAGCTATCTTCATGCCATTTTGGATGCGTTCCAAGATCCGGCCGTGCAACTGGTTGGTGGCCCGAATTTGCCGAACTACGAATCTGACCCACCTGCATGGCTAGAGAGCTTCTGGAGCACAACACCCTATGGCGGCCGCATGTGCGGTTTTTTGAGTTTGCTAGATTTGGGCGAGAATACGATTGAAATCCACCCCAACTACATTTGGGGCCTGAACTTCGCCATCCGCCGTCGCGCCCTGTTTGATCTTGGCGGTTTCCATCCGGATTGCATTCCCGATGTTTTACAGCACTTTCAAGGGGACGGTGAAACGGGCTTGACCATGAAGGCGTTTGCTCAAGGATACAAAGCAGTGTTCACACCGGGGGCCACAGTGTACCATTTCATAACCGCAAGTCGCATGACGCCTGAGTACTTTGAGCGGCGAGCCTATTATCAGGGCGTTTGCGACTCCTATTCAAGAATCCGCCGAGAGGGACGAGCAACTAAGGTGCAACGGCTTCCACTCGGCACTTCGCTATTTCGGAACGCGCGACGGCTCGTTGGCGCTGCCGTTCGGCGAGCAAAACGTTTGTATAGTAGAGAATTTAGAAAGACACCCGCAGCCACTCAAAGAGAGATCAGCCCAGTCATTGATGCGCAAGTCCTGGCTATACAGCAGCGTGTTCAGCGGGCCCATGAGGCCGGAATTGAGTTCCATCGCGACGAAGTGAGCCGAAACCCCGAGCTGCTGGCATGGGTCCTCAGGTCGGATTATTGGGACTACCACCTGCCGCTCAAGGATCAATCAAAACAGGTCGTGAGTTAAACCCTCCGGTGAGCACCGCGGGTCAGGTAGATCGCGCACGATTTGTGGCTGGTCGTCGAGACCAGCGTTTCGCCGCGCCAAGACTGCTCCGGCGAATTCATCGGCATCGACCACTTGAGATCTAAATCATCTCCGATCCATTCGCTGATTGCGAGCGCCACCTCGACCAGCGCAGGACCGCGACCTTGACCTCGTCGAGCGTGATCTTGAGACGGGCAATGGTGTCGGCGCTCATGCCGCCGGTCTGCGAGGCTCCATTTCCACGGCCCAGCGCCCTGGCAACAGCGCGGCAATGTTCGGTGATCTTGCGATCGTTGACGCGGACCAGCACGTCGGCGAGCCAGGCCTGGGGGATCGACACCATTCAGCCGCGCGATCTGGATCACCCTGTACACCACCTCCGGCGCGCTCGCCGCCGCGGTCGGAGCCGGCGACAGGTACGAAAGCAGGATATCATTCACGATTTATGGCTCAAGGACAACGCTAGGCCAGAAAATATGGGCCAGTTGCTGATGACCGCCGATAAGAACTTGAAATTCGTCGCCGAATCTGTGCGGCTCTTTGAATTGACAGCCCTAGTAGAAAAAGTCGAAAGCTTCATAAGAGCTCGCCTCCAGCATCTCACGGGTGATCTCTATCTCAATCTTCGGGCGCACCAGCCTGGGTGGAATCCGAGGCTTCGCGAGTGTAGCTTCGATTTTGCTAACTCAACTCAGGTATATAGTTGCAAGATGCAGGGTGAGGTGATGGCAGGGCACAAACAAGATGACAATATCGCCGATCAAATGCCATAGTCAATCCATAGAAAAATCGTACCTACTTCGTTCCGCCTCATGAAAATAGGTTAGAATAAACAGATCTGCCCCCTTCTTGATAAATTTATTAAATAATTTTGCTACCGGAGTGTCGTTAAGTGGGATTTTCAATCCATTCCGCCGAAGTATTGCCGCTTGCCTATAAAGCGAAATATTCTTCTCGTTTACAGTTTTATTTTTCGAAAAGGCTCCGTAGTGAATAAAATTATCACGGCATTTAGAGTCTACGACTGAAAGCCTATATCCGAAATCAGTTATCAAGCGATGTTGAAAGTAAGCAGCACTGTCAAAGACAAGTGTTTCATCATTAGAATCGGTTTCCTCGTAATAAAAATGTGAGGTCTTACAGTTGAATGCCTCCCTTTTATATATACAAAACCATGTGTGCCATCGCTCCGCTAAATTTATCACCCGACCAGAGTAAGAGTCATAGCATTTGGAATGCGCTGCAGAGTAGTCCGAAGAAATTCCTATGAGCTGTGGATCGCTCTCAAGAGCGTCCATCATATCTCCGATAAAGTAAGGGCTTAATATTTCAAAATCCGCGTCAACGGTAGCGACATAATCCGTTTGAAATTTCCTCAATTCGGATGTCCATAATTCGTCATAGTTTTCGCACCACCCGTCTCGTACTCGATCCACACCTTCCGGTGAGGTGATAGTTTCGCCCGCTCGTATATTCATCAGTTGAGTTTTCTCATAATTATCGAATAGCTGCACGTAATCATATTGAGTCCACTTAGGTATATACTTTTGTTTTATATCCTCTTTTAAACAGTTGCAGTAAATATATAAGATAAAATGAAACTTATCTTTGAACTTATCGTGAACTTTCTTGTAGCTTTTCACCGCATAATCGGCGATCGAAACATCTCTGTTCGTTACAAGCATAAAGAATGTAACCTTGGGAGCATTCATGTTTTGCGCATTGTGCTGTACAGTACTCGACACATTCTCCGCGAGCAGGCCCTAGCATGTCAAGAATTAACGAGGGTTTAGACTGGCTGCGAAGCAGCACGACGGATACACGGCTGAGTTCGTTTATCACATCACATCGTGATGACGATCGGAATGTTGGGCATGAAAACCTTGAGGAGCTGGACTCGTCGGCTGCGTGCGCCCTGGTTTCTGAATATCATCATTGCTTGATATGTGTTAGCTGATGGTACTGTCGTACCGCATGTTTGCTCGCGTGAGACTTGACAGGCATAACTGTTACACGACAGACATAACTGTTACAGGTATTTCGGCAGAACAAGCGCCCAGTGAGCAAGAAGTCGTTTGATGCAGGACGTGATCGTTATCGAAGCTGGGCGACGCGAGCGTAACTATTGGCTCGATCTCTGGCGATATCGCGAGCTATTCCGGGTGCTCGCGTGGCGTGACCTGTCGGTTCGGTACAAGCAGACGGTGATTGGCGTGCTCTGGGCTCTCATCCGGCCCTTTCTCACCATGTTGGTCTTGACCATCATCTTCGGCCAGCTCGCGCGCCTGCCGTCCGACGGAACCGCACCCTACCCCTTGATGGTCCTCGCCGGTATTTTGCCGTGGACCTTCTTTTCGACCGGGTTGAGCGAGGCTTCCAACAGCCTGATCAATAATGCCCACTTGATTAGCAAGGTCTACTTCCCGCGACTGATCGTGCCAACGGCGACGGTGGTGGTAGCGCTCGTTGATTTCCTGATCAGCTTTTCCATTCTGGTTCTGATGATGGCATGGTACCAATTCCTACCGGGCTGGCAGATCCTGGTTCTACCGGTTTTTGTCCTGTTGGCATTCTTTGCAAGCATCGGTCCGGCCCTGTGGGTCACTGCTCTCAACGTCAAGTATCGGGATTTCCGCTACGTCATCCCGTTCATCGTGCAGTTCGGGCTCTACGTGTCGCCAGTCGGCTTCAGTTCGAGTGTGGTGCCCGAGCAATGGCGTTTGCTGTACTCCCTCAATCCAATGGTGGGAGTCATTGATGGGTTCCGCTGGTGCATCCTGGGCGGGCAAAGCGGACTTTATGCGCCAGGCTTAGCAATGAGTATCGGCGTGACCGCCTTTTTCCTGTGGTTTGGCATCCGTCGATTTAGAGCGATGGAGAAGAGTTTTGCGGATCTGATCTGAGCTTGGATTGCGTAACCATGCCGGATGTCGTCATCACCGTTGAAAATCTGTCGAAGAGCTACCTGCTCGGCCACCGAACGGGCGAACAGGGGCAGTACCGCCACACTCTGCGCGACGTCATCGGGCGCGAGGCTCGCAACTTTACGCGCAAGGCAATCGACGTGTTCCGCGGGCGCCAGGTCGTTCAAGGCGACGAGGTAGAGGAGTTCTGGGCGCTCAAGAACGTCAGCTTCGAGGTCAACAAGGGTGAGGTTGTTGGTATCATTGGCCGCAACGGCGCCGGAAAGAGCACGCTTCTCAAGATCTTGAGCCGCATCACTGAGCCGACCGAGGGAAAGGTTGTGCTGCGGGGGCGCGTCGCAAGCCTGCTTGAGGTTGGCACGGGATTTCATCCCGAGCTTACGGGTCGTGAGAACGTCTTCCTCAATGGCGCGATTCTCGGGATGACGCAACGCGAGATTCGGAAGAAGTTCGACGAGATCGTCGCGTTCGCCGAGGTGGAGCGTTTCCTAGATACGCCAGTGAAACGCTATTCATCCGGCATGTATGTACGCCTTGCATTTGCCGTGGGCCGCGCCAATCCTCAGCGCCTCCGGGAGCCTTAAGATTGTCCAGATTCTTTCCCTCGGCCTTTCCATTGCATCGTTGATTGTCATCTACCAAATCGTATTCGAGACACCTTTGATACAAGCCAAGACCGCGCGGCTTTACAGTTTTGCCCTAATTTGTTTTCTGCCGCAATTCATCATGTTCACGCTCTATGTGTCTAACGATACGTTGGCCATCTTTATGGGCTGCCTGACTGTACTGCAAACGTATCGTTTCATTCAGTTGCACGATTGGAAGCAAACGCTGTTGTTGGCTGTGGTTTTAGGCCTGGGCCTCCTGACGAAAGCTACCTTCTTGGCGTCCACAGCATCAAAAGCGGACTCATGCACCGCAGCAAACAGCACCAGCGACCGCATCGACAACGCAACTTGCCCTAGGCGCAGACATATTGTCCCATCATGCCGGCGCGTCCTCGTGCTCCAAGATGAGCGCTTCCACAAGACCGTGCTCAATGAATTTTACCACGTCGCCTTCCGCAAAAAGGTGTATCGTTCAATCGACGAGTTGCAGGCCCATTTGGACCTATGGATCCGCGAGTACAAAAAGACGCACCGCGGGACTTGCCCGACAGATGTATTTTCCGATTCACCCGTCGGGTATGCCATGAGTTACCTCGATCCGATGATATAAGGCACTGACACCTATATCTGAATCGGCGCGAGAGCTGCTCAACACAGTGCGTCATCCGGGGAATGCGGGTTCTGACGGCATGCGCTCGATCCCGCGTCCCTGGTCGCTGGTCCGCGAGGACTTAGCACGAAATATCCGTGTAAATTTTGACTTGTTAGATACAACAAAAAACTGGTTGTAGTTAAGAGTAAATACTTTGAAAAGGCTACTTAATTCTATTTCTCTCCTAAGTTTGTTCACCCCTTCATAAGTTGCATCATCAAATACAATGACTACATCCGGGTTTGATTCTACAATCTCACAAATATTTCGCCAGTCTTTAGATACGACGTCATAGTCATGACATCCGTCAATATAGATCATTGAAGCATTGCAAATTTCGTCTAAGTATGCTGGAACGGTTATGGTGGAATCTCCCTTGATAAGGGAAAAGTATCTGCTATTCAATATACAACTTATGTTGGCACTAACCTTATCCAGCGCATGTGCTCCTGACGTGAACTCCCAATAGGGATATTCATCAGTATCATACATTGCTCGATCAGCGGGATGTGAATCAAAAAAGTGATCAATATCCTCAAATAGATCGAATCCGAGATACCGCACTTCAACGTTAAAACTTTTGACAAGCCGAATTATTGAAACGGCATTGTCGCCCTTAAAGACGCCTATTTCCACAAACGTGAACGACTTGTAATTGCTTTGCCAAATAATTTTCTTTGTAAGCCACTGTAAATCTTGTTCGTTTCCTTGGACAAAAACTTCTCTAAGATTATCTAGGTGGGCTTTTATTCTTAATAGTATAGGAGACCTGCCTAGATGGGTTTTTAGGAGTGATATCATAGATTCTCTCCGCAAGATTGAAGGCATGGCAGCGACGCCATGGAGGGCAAAGCACAAGGCAAGCCTCTTTACCGACGAAGTCCCATAGAGACGGGCCCGTTGGCGCAGAATAATCTCACGATTTTCATGCGCACGTCCGGCTCGGCCCCGATCTCCGATACGCGAACAATTTCAGTCGGGATTCCCCGGATGACCCCCGAACTGACCTGGATGGTAGCGAGGTTTTGGATTGCCTGGAAGCCGGTAGGGGGTGTGGATGGCTAGCGGCATTGCGGGCTCCCCAAATGGCGTTGAGGGTCTGATCTGACCATTTTCCCTGGCATTTGGGCGTAGTCCTCCTGTCGGTTGCTCTTGAACGCATGAATATCGAACCTCTCACGCTGGCGCTGGTGGTGGCTGCGGCCGCAATTCCGCGATGAGCCCCAAAATCTGCTGGAACATTTGCCGTGGGATGGCGACCTCGGCCATCTGGAAGGCGACATAGCGGCCGTGGTTCACGACCTTCGCGCCGATCTTGATACAAAAAGGCGCGCCGCGGACTTGCCCGACAGATGTATTATCTTGCAAATGTGAGCGCCGCAATCACTGCGAGGCGCATCGTTGCCGCGAATCGACCTCAAAAAATCCTCAAGTTCGATAATAAAGAATCAGGCACTAACCCTGTATGAGCTGGATCGATATGAATACAATCCTGGTAACGGGCGGTGCAGGCTTCGTTGGAAGCCACGCATGCAAGGCTCTAGCGCGGGCCGGATACCTGCCGGTCACGTTCGACAATTTCGAACGTGGGCATCAATGGGCGGTGAAGTGGGGTCCTCTCGAGCGTGGCGATCTCAGAGATGAAAACGACCTACGCCGCGCTTTTGAGACATGGCGTCCATGGGCGGTCACGCACTTCGCGGCACATGCTTATGTTGGAGAGTCGATTCTCGAGCCGCTAAAATACTATGATACGAATGTCGGTGGCACCGCCAAACTGCTAAAGACTTGCGTCGCGTTCGGATGCAGGAATATCGTATTTTCCAGCTCTTGTGCGACCTACGGCATTCCGACGCGTGTGCCGCTGACGGAGACTGACGCGCAGCAGCCGATCAATCCATATGGCTATACAAAGTTAGTCGTGGAGCGGATGCTGCGAGACACGGAGATTGCTCACGGGATCAGGCACGTCGCACTGCGTTATTTCAACGCGGCGGGAGCTGATCCAGACGGGGAGCTGGGGGAATTGCACGAGCCCGAAACGCATCTGATCCCGCTCGTTCTGTTTACTGCCATGGGACGGCGACCATCGATCGAGGTCTTCGGTGGCGACTATGCTACGCCAGACGGCACCTGTGTCCGTGATTACATCCACGTCAGCGACTTGGCCGATGCACATGTTGCCGCCCTCGAGTGGATTGCGGCGGACAAGTCGAGCAATGCGTTTAATCTTGGCAATGATCGCGGCTATTCTGTCGCGGAGGTTATTCGGACGGCTGAGGAGGTAACTGGGTCAGCGATAAAAGCTCAGATGTGCCCCCGACGGCCCGGCGATCCACCGACCCTGGTCAGCGACTCAACCAAGGCGCGGCAGCTGCTCGGCTGGAAGCCGAAGTTTCCCGCACTCAAGGAGCAGATCGATCATGCCTTCAGGTGGTTTCGTGACGAAATGCAACAACCCGCATTCACCGGATAATGCACTGAGTTTCGGCGTGACCTGCGCGATTCAACTATAGCAATCAGCAGCTTATCCTGGATTGCGCGAGGCGGTGATGGGGAACCCGAAGGGTGAATCGGAATCGGATGCTGTTCCGCTCGATTTTGACCGCCGCCTGATGCTCCAGTTTCGCGGTTCCGTGGTGACCTCCGATGCTGGGGTGCTCGCCTATCGCGAACTCGACGACGCAATCGGCTTGACCGTGATGGCGAGTGATGTGTTGGCCGACGCACGCACTGGCAAGAACGGTCGGCATGCATTGGCCGGGTTGTTCCGACAGTCGGTATTTGGTCGCCTTGGCGGATACGAGGATGTGAATGACGCCGAGCGCCTGCGTCATGATCCAGCGATGCGCTGGATTGTTGGCGGCAAGGCGGCTCAGGGCTGTGCGGCTTCACCGAGCCAGATGGGCCGCTTCGAGACGCAATGGCTCGCGGCACCCGAGAACCTCTCTGCTATTGCTGACTTGTCCGGCCAGTGGATCGACCTTGTGCACGGTCGCCCCCGCCGAGAGGCATCGTGCTCGATATGGATTCGAGCATGAGCCCGACCCATGGCGAGCAGGAGATGAGCGTCTGGAACGGGCATTACGCCTGCACCTGCTATCATCCGCTGTTCGTGTTCAACCAGCTCGGTGATCTCGAACGCTGCGCCCTGCGTCCCGGCAACGTGCACAGCGCCGACGGCTGCGACGGCGTGCTCAAGGCTCTCGCGTATCTATTTCCGCGCTGACGCAGCGTTCGCCATGCCGGAGGTCTACGAGTTCCTGGAAGCCGAGCGGATCAAATATGCGATCCGCCTGCCGGCCAACCGGGTCCTCCAGGACAGGATCGGCTATCTGCTCAAGCGTCCGGTCGGACGACCTGCGCACTATGTGCGCCGGTGTCGTGCGAGCTTCAGCTATCAGGCCGGAAGCTGGAGCAAGCCGCGCCGGGTGATTGCCAAGGTCGAGTGGCATCCCGAAGAACTTTTTCCGCGCGTCGGCTTCATCGTGACGAACATGAGCCGCCCGGCCGAGCGCGTGGTCGCGTTCTACAACAAGCGGGGCACGTGCGAGCAATGGATCAAGGAAGGCAAATGCGCGATCAAATGGACGCGGCTGTCGTGCCGGACGTTCGCGGCCAACGCCGTGCGGCTCCAGCTTCATGCGCTCGCCTACAATCTCGGCAATTTCTTGCGGACGCTGGCGACACCACCACCCGCGCCAGCATGAAGCGTTTGATTGTCACGCGTTCAAGCGCAATCGACAGAAGGAATGCGTTCAGATGCCAGTGAAAATAGCCAGATCAGCCCCTCGACCATCGTTCGGGCTGCCCGAGCTGCTGGTAGCCATCCACACCTCGCGTCAGTCTTGCTGCAAGGCCGGAAAAGCGCGAATATTCACGCCAGTTCGGGAGTCATCCGGGGAATCCCGGCTCATCTGACGGCAATGCACTTATGCTGGTTGGCTTGAGCACCTGTGCATCCGTTCTTCCGAGTTACGTCTTATAGTGGGGTACATAATGAAGGTTACCTTTTGTGCTAGGGATTATGCCAATGTTAGCGGCGGACATAACACGTGGCTCTGCCGCTTTCTGCCCAGTCTCCGCCGGCGTGGGATAGAGTCGCGGGTCTTATGCTTTCATTTATCACCTGAGGAAGAATTTCCCCTGAAACAGGTCAGGGAACAGCAGAGCCGCGAGGTTGACGAGGTTAAGGCCGCTCTTGCGCCGTGACTCCAACAATCGCGGGACGACTTCCCCCGGACCCGCACGAAGATCGTGGCCATGATGGAAATCGCCTTCGATCACTATCTGGACAACATTCACGACGAGCCCCGGGCCAATAACCCCCTGGAATCCGGTAATGTCGGACAATAGACGTAGGTAATGGATTATGCGAGTGTTTAACCAACGACGGATAGCCTTCGTCTTTTGCCCTCACTTACCAGAGACGACTCGGCTGGATACAATGCCGTTCGCGGCACATATTGTTCGGCAGCTAGCTACCTCCGGATGGCATATAGATGTTTTTCATTGGAGTAAGCTTGATTTATCTGACAACACTAGCTTCTCTTCTGATAATATTCATTATAAATACGTTAGCATGTACACCACACGCAGCAAAATGAAACTCATAGAACTGACCCTTCGGTTCGCTCGATACACGACCTATAAATGCGTCTTTAGTGTTGGCCTAATTGGCAGTTACATCGGCGGCATCATTTCGGCAGCATCGAGATGTCCTTTCGTGTTATTGAACGACGAGTTTCCGAGTATGTACGGCCAATCTAGGTGGTTGCCCCTAGAACGCTGGGGAGCCCGTCGTGCGGATGTCATCGTAGTGCCCTCAGATGATAGACACACGACACTCAGAGAGGAATTGCACCTCAATCCCGACAAGCCGTTTGTTACAATCCGAAATACTCCAGAGCTTACCTTGCCTTCGGTTCACATGGACTGGCACAGGTTCATGGGGGTTCCCTACGGCAAGAAGATTTTTATTCATGCCGGATCGATAGCCGATTGGGCTCAGGTGCCGGAAATCCTGGGCAGCGTCAGTTACTGGCCTGAAGGCGCGGTCTTGCTGCTACATAATAGTAGGACCCGAGACGAATTGGTGAGCTACAGGAAGCAGCTTTCTCATTTGGACAACCCCGAAAGGGTATTCTGGAGCTCCGACCTGCTACCCGAGGATATGTTGAATTCTTTAATCAGTTCTTGTAGTGGAAGTTTTGCTCTGTACAGAAATGCGGGACGTAACATTGAGCTAATTGGGACATCTTCGGGCAAGCTCATGCGTAGTATCGCTTGTGGTACGCCAGTAATAACGTCTTCATTCGAGTCAATAAAATTTGTTACTAGTGAAGGCCTCGGAATACAAGTGACGCACCCGGCGGAAATACCGGCGGCAATCGACAATCTGATAAAAAATAACGAAAGTTATCGGAAGCGCTGTGCACGTTTTGCTGTCTCTGAAAAAATCCTCAGAGAGGAAGCCTGGAATAAGATCCTACAATGTGTCAGGAGCGCGTCTAATGGCGTAGATCTTTCGCCGCGTGAAAGAGAAGGGGCCTAAAATCTCTCTCCAGGTCATGATCGCGATGAGCCGCAAATGAGCTGAAACGCCTTCGGGTATTGATCTATATTGCTTACGGACGCCGCGCGGTCGCCGACGCTACGATCGAGCAGCCGGGCTAGGGCCAGGTGCGGGTGTCGGAGGCGCTGAAGCGGCAAGGCCTGTCGATCTCGCCTGCCGGGGTGTCGCTGGGTGTGGCAGCGGCACGACTTGACCTCGATGAAACATCACCTTAAGACGCTCGAAGCCAAGGTCGCGCGGGACGGCGTTCTGTTTACCGAGGCCCAGATCGCCGCCCTCGAGAAGGCCAAGGCCGACAGGAAGCCCACGGCAAGTTCGGGGAATGGTCCCAACGCAGGCATTTACGCTAGTGGATACAATCAAGCAGATGGACCCGAGGGCGTTGAGCAGGAAGCTATCGATCCTTTGCTCCTAGTATCCGGCCGTAATCTCTGACCTGAAGATGGATTGGCTGAATTACATTGCCTTCTATATGTCTGGGCACCATCGATTTATGTTCGACCAGAAGAACCTTCTGAGAGTATTGACCGATGCAGGCTTTGCCGAGGTTCAGAGCCGCGAGTTTGATCCGTCAAATGGATATGATCGAACGGAAACATGAATCTATTTATGCTCTCGCAATCAAGCGCTCCTACAGTCCGCAGATTAGCGGCAAACACTACGAGTAGATGCTTGCTATGGTGGCAAATGGGTGTGCTAGTATCAATGAGGCGGAATTGCGATGACCGGGTCGCCTGTGCTTTTTCTCGTCTTCAATCGCCCGGATACGACGGCGTTGGTATTCGAGGCGATTCGTGCGGCACGAACGCCGCGACTCTATGTTGCTGCCGACGGCCCCCGCGACCACCCTGGCGAGTCAGATGCGTGCGAGAAGGTCCGGCGGATTGCCACTGCCGTCGATTGGGACTGCGAGGTCCGCACGCTGTTTCACGACCGCAATCTCGGTTGTCGCGAAGCTGTTAGCACCGCGATCACCTGGTTCTTCAATAACGAGGAGTCAGGGATCATCCTCGAGGATGACTGCCTGCCTTCTTCAGACTTCTTCAGATACTGTACTGAGTTGCTCGAACGGTATCACAACGATACCCGCATTATGGCGATCTGCGGTTCCTCCTATGCCGACCCAGGCCCGAGTTATGCCCCAAGTTATTATTTTTCCTATTATGCCGATATCTGGGGATGGGCAAGCTGGCGCCGGGCGTGGCAATTTTACGACCAGGATTTGGCGCGGTGGCCAAGAGCCAGGGCACGCCAAGATCTCAATGTTGTCTCAGCCGGGCGAGAGAGGCACAAAGTCTATTGGACAAACCTGTTTGACGCGACCTGGACGGGAAGTATCAATACGTGGGATTATCAGTGGATCTACACCGTGATCGAGCAGGGCGGGCTCGCCTGCTATCCGGTCAGCAATCTAATATCGAACCTGGGCTTTCGGCCCGATGGCACGCACACAATCGCACAAGATCCCGACAATTGCGCGAGCCCGGCGGCAAATTTGCCTCACCAGCCGCTCGGCTTCCCGCTGGTTCATCCAGCCCGTGTTGAACGAACGCCCGCTCTCGATCAGGCGATTGAGGCAAAGCGCCTGGGCCTGCGTCCCCCGGCGAGCCACGTGATGAAGATGAAGACCATCATGCGGCACTTACTCGGCGACAAGGCGATCGGGGTGATCAACTACCTCAGGTTTCCCTCCCGGGGAGCAGCGTGGGGTGGCCCATTCAATGGTCAACTTGCCCGACGGGCTCTATTTCGCGACATCATTATTAATTCCCGACCTAGTGTGATTGTCGAAACCGGAACTTATCTCGGGACCACCACCGATTTCCTGGCCGACACCGGTCTGCCGATTTATTCTATAGAGGCGGATCCTCGCAACTATGGTTTTGCGCGAGCCCGACTCTGGCGTCGGCGCAACGTTACGTTACTTCAGGGAGACAGCCGAGAGACTTTGCGTAAGTTAATCAACGGTCCATTGCGTGCGCTGGCTAGTAGTTCCCTTTTCTTCTACCTCGACGCTCATTGGAACTACGATTTGCCGCTCGCCGAGGAACTCGAACTTATCTTTAGCCGCTGCTCGGCGGCAGTGGTGATGATCGATGACTTCCAGGGGCCCTTTGATACGGGCTACGGGTACGACGACTACGGCGGCGGAAAG
>WNFJ01399666.1_pt2 | contig 17810 bp, 19 predicted proteins | sample 5400461 | NCBI WGS metagenome assembly WNFJ01 (sample SAMN13153349, study PRJNA577476) | soil metagenome | isolation source: 115 cm saprolite on Douglas fir-dominated hillslope | place: USA:California | collected 2013-09-17 | reverse complement strand
TGCTAGGGACCGACTTCGCCGGCACCGTCCAGTCAGTCGGCAAGAGCGTCACACGGTTCCGGCCAGGCGACCAGGTTTTCGGGGGCAAGCACGGCTCCTTCGCCGAGTACATATGCGTCTCGGACTCCGACGCGCTGGCGCTCAAGCCGTCCAACGTGTCTTTCGAAGAGGCGGGCTGCGTGGCGGTCGCGGCGCTGACGGCTCTGCAGGCGATCCGGGACCACGGCCAGGTCAAGCCAGGCAACAAGGTGCTGATCAACGGCGCTTCCGGCGGCGTGGGAACGTTTGCGGTGCAGATCGCGACGGCGCTCGGCGCCAATGTCACGGCCGTCTGCAGCCCGAGCAACGTTGACGCCGTCCGCTCGCTCGGCGCCCAGCGAGTCATCGACTACACGCGCGATGACTTCACGCGGAGCGCAGAGCGCTACGACGTGCTCATCGACATCGCCGGCAGCCGCTCCTTGTCGGAGTGCAGACGCGTCCTGCAACCCGGCGCCGTGTTCGTGATAGTTGGTGCTGCCGCAGTCCAGCACACCAGTGAGATCAAGGCCTTTGGCCACATCATCGGCACGCGTCTGCGTTCGATGCGCGGCAGCCAGAAGGCCGTGTTCTTCATCGCCAAACTGACCCAGAAGGACATGGAGGCCATCGCGGGGCTCATGGCGGCGAGCAAGGCGACGCCAATCATCGACCGGCGGTACGCGCTCGACCAGCTGGCCGAAGCATTCGCCTATTTCAACAAGGGCCATGCGCGGGGAAAGATCGCCCTCGAGCTGAACCGAGCGGAGCCAGCCGATACACGTCAGGGCGTTCAGGCGATGTTGCTTACCATGTGAGCGACATAGTGGAAGTGAACGCCGAGGGTCCTGTGTGACCGAGAACCCGATTACCGGCGAGCCACGGCGGCGCGCGAGGCGGCCCCGGCAGCTAGTCGCGATTGCTTGCTCTGGCTGCTGATCGTCCCCGCCGTCGTCGTTGCGTTCTGGCTGGGGGCCGTTATCGCAACAACAGATCTGTCAGTGCCTCTGGGCAATGGGCGAGCCTTCAAGAAGGTCCTCGCCGTCTTTCCGCATGCGGATGACGAGACTGTCAACTGCGGGGGCACGATCCGCCGCTTCTCGGCCGAGGGTGCAACATCAACGATCATCCTGCTGACGCGAGGCGAGCGAGGAAATCCAGAAGGCGTCCCTGACGCCACTCTGAAGGCGGTTCGAACGGCCGAAGCCGAGCGCGTGGCCAGAATCCTCGGCGTATCGCGGCTGATTCAGCAGGACTTTGGCGACGGAATGTTGAGACAGCATCGAGAGGAGGTCACCGCATATTTGGCGCAGACGATCCGAGAGATCGGACCCGACCTGCTCCTGACATATGACCTGGCAGGTTTGGACGGCCATCCGGACCATGTTGCTTGCGCTGAGATCCTGGTCGAGCTCAAGCGAACGCAGTTTCCGGGGATGGCCCTGTGGTGCGCAGCCTTGCCGCACATAGTGGTCGACCTGCTGAAGTTGGCGGGGCAGTTCCATTCTGAGCCGGTCATCGATCAGCGGCGGGCGGCGCCGACACTCAGGATCTTCATCGGGAATCGAGTCATTCCGAAGATCAGAGCCTGGTACACGTATCGGAGTCAGCGGGGGTATATCGCAAAGGGCTTTGGCAGGCTCCTCCCTATCTGGTTCGCGGTCAGCGCGATGCAGTTTGAATATTTCGCCGCCATTCCCTGACCGATGCGACGAGCTCTCCTCGCGCGACTAGGGGTGGCTGCCGCTGTCGGCGCTGGCCTGGTCGCTACGCCGCTCATGTTGGAGGCGAGACTCGCCAAGCCTGAAAGAAGAATCGATGACTCCTGGAAACGCGCTCCAGTCAGGCCGCGGGGCAAGACTCTATTGGGGTTCAGCTTTCGGCCGCTCCAGATCAAGGCTTTCGGTCTTGACCCACAGGCGACACTGGACGCCCTCCTCGTCTACCCATTCGATCTGGTTCGCGTCCCGGTCTACTGGAGCCAGATCGAACGTCGGGAGGGCCACTTCGACACCACTGACCTCGATCGACAGCTCGAGGCGATTGAACGAGCTCAAAAGCAGGTGATCCTGTCGGTTGGCGCGATCAAGAACTTCGGCTACCCGGAGTTCTTCGTTCCTGAGCATCGGCTCAGCCGACCGCTGCGCGAGGGTTCCCTGATCCGGCCGTCCACCCACCCCGACATGTTGGCGGGGGCTGAACACTTCATTCAGAAGGTGGTCGAGCGTTATCGGGATCGGACGTCGGTCGTCGCGTGGCAGTTGGAGCACGAAGCGGTCGACCCACTGGGGGTCGAGCATTCGTGGCGTCTGGCGGTGGACTTCGTCCAGCGTGAGCTCGATGCGCTCAAAGAAGCGGATCCTTCTCGGCCGGTCATCATGAACGGCTTCTTGCCGACGTCGTCAGTCGTAAGGCTCTCGCAGTGGTGGCGCACACGCGATCAGGGTGATTCACTGGCCGTCGCCTCGCGCCTGGCCGACATCGTCGGCATCGACTACTACCCCCGCCATGGGTTGCTTGCGCTAGGGTCCAGGACGCTGTATCTCGACGCCGGCCGCCTCCCTTGGCAGACGGCTCTCACCAAGGCAGTTCTCGACGAAGCGCGAACGCAGGGCAAGCGCTTGATGGTGGCCGAGGGGCAGGCCGAGCCGTGGGAGGCGGTGACATTGCCGCCCAACCCGGAACAGTCGGCGATGTTCAGCTGCGCTCCCGATCGCGCAATCCGGAACTACAACGCCGCGATGGATTGGTCGACTCCTGATGCAGAGCTCTATGCATACCTGCTCTGGGGAGCGGACTACTGGATCCTCAGGGACAGATCAGGCGACCCAACCTATCTACAATCCGTCGCTCGGATACTCGCCGAAGCATGAAAGCGCCACCAGATCACGCCGTAGGATCGCTCAATGCGGATGGCCGTCGTCGTTGTGTCGGCTTGCCTGATCGCCTTGCTGCTGGCTGTCGTCGGCTTCACGAACTGGGGCATGCAGCCCCATCAGCAGCTCGACCACCAACAGTTCTGTTTCGCTGAATGGTGCATCATGCCGACCGCGTTGACGAGGAGCGCTTCGTCGACCGTCGTCCAGGTTGAGATTCGGAGCAGTGCAATCGCTGTGACGCAGCGCGCCGACCACTCTGAAGCGTGGCTTGTCGATGGACAGGGCCGGATGACCGGAGGACCCCAGGAACAGCTGAACGCCGCCATCGGACCTCAACAGGAGCGTTTAGCCGACCTGCCTTTTCAAGTCGTAGCTGCCGAATGCACGACGTTTCTTGTGAGCGAAGGGGCGTGGCCGTCGTTTCTTCAGCTGGGCTATGCCCCGAGCCCGTTCGGTGAGCGGGCCAGCTGGCGGCTTTGCGCCTAGCTGGCCAACGCACTCCGCGACCGTCTGATAGGGCACTCGCGGCTAGTCTGAGGGTGCACCGCTCAAGTCGCCCAGATCCGACCACCGAAAGACCTGGTGCCGAACCCCGTTCGCCCACGACACAAGCTCGACGCCAACCAACGCAGCACCAAGGCGCTCGTACAGACGTGCCGCATCTTGATTCCCCACGATCACACCCAGCCGCATGCTGTTGTAGCCGCGATCTCGCAGCTGCGCAGCCAGCGTTCTCATGAGGAGTGTGCCGGCCCCGCGCCCTCGAAGCCGGTCGATGACATGCAGGGACTCGAGCCAGGGGTCCGGCTCCCGGTCGAGGTACGCGAGCGCAAAGCCGACGACGGCTCCATGAGAGTCCTGCGCCACCAGCAGCTTCGTGGTCGGCCGGTCGGCCTCCCGGCGCAGCTCGGCCAGCTGCTTGCTGCGATCCAGGAACGGGCGCAGCACGGCCGGCTCGAGAAGAGCGCTATAGGTCTTCGCCCAGCTCCGGACCTTGATGTCGACCACTGCTCCAAAATCTGACGGCGTGCCCTCGCGAACCGAGAATTCAAGGGTCATGGACATTGCAGAGTTTGACCTCGGGAAGGATGATGGGGCCGTTGTCTACGCAGAAGGATCCACTGCACTGACCATCACCTTTGGGGATGACACCTCCTACGGCGCCACGGCCACGAGCAGCGCCGTCGTCGTGTTCGGATACGAGACGGGAGTAGCGTTCGTGGTCGGGGACCGATCACGCGATCTGGCTCGACTCGCGCTGGCGACGTGGCGCACATCGTGAGCGTGCGCGTGGCTGCGGGATATGCCAATGATCCAGGTCATTCAGGCGCCGGGACGATCGTCGCCGTCATCTGTTAGCCCTTTGCGCAAGTCGAAAATTTCGAACGCCGAGCAGCGAATGGCCGCGATCGTGGGGCGGATTCGACGGATTCCGAGAGGCTCGGTCCAGACTTACGGCGGCATCGATCCCGAAGCGCCGCGCCTCGTCGGCCGCGTCCTTGCGACCACGCACCAGGACCTTCCCTGGCACCGCGTTGTCCGGGCGGACGGCAGCCTTTCCCAGGGGCAGCGGCAGCGCGAGCTGCTGCTCGAGGAAGGGGTGCCGATGCGGGGCGACCGTGTCGACATGAAGCTGGCTCGGAGGAAGCATCTGTCGAAAAAGGAAAGCGTCCCTTCACAGGAAGCCACGCAGGCTTAGTCCATCTTGCGGCGGTCGCGCTCGGTCCGGGTCGCGACCGCCAGGAGACCGGCCAGCACGCCGCCTTCGAAAAGCCCGTAGAAGATCGAGCGCCCGAGCGGCTGGTAAAAAGGGCCAATGTTGAGCGCGAAGGTGACGATCGCAAAGATCGGAAACGACAGGACGAGCTGCTTCCAGGTCTCGAGCGACTCCCACCACAAGACGGCTCGCGGCGGGAGGTTGCCTTGGGGCTTCATCTGGGTGCTTCCATTGTTGCTGGCCGCAGCCTGTGACCCCGTCACTGGAACCGGCCCCGGCACGCCGCCTGACCCGCGGCAGTATCTGAAGGTCGACACCGTAACCCAGACCGCGGTGGTCACGCTCATCGCGGGCTACCCCGCGACCGATTACCAGTTCAACTACGACGGGTATGGGAACGGGACGCTGGTGTTGAAGGTCCCGGTCGGCTGGCAGGTGACCGTGCAGTGCGCGAATCACGCGACGGTGCCGAACTCGTGCGCGGTGGTTTCGAACGCGAGCGCCACGGAGCCGGTCGATCCCGAGTGGAGCACGCCTGAACCACAGCGAGGGCTGGACCCCGGTCAGTCATCAAGCTTCACCTTCACGCCAACCACGGCCGGTTCATACCGGATCGCCTCCCTGGTCCGGGGCAGCGAGGCCAGCGGCATGTGGCTGGACCTGGAGGTCGTGCAGGGCGGCAAACCAACCCTGACCGCTGCCCAGTGACTAGGTTCACGCGCTTTGCGAGCGACCTGACCGCTTGAATAATCTCGTGGTCACGATCCACGACGTGCGCGCTCTCGCGTCGACCTTCCCCCTGAGCTACGAGGCGCTGGTCGGGGGGCGGGTGAAGTTTCGAGTCGGCCGCATCGTCTATCTGTCCTTCTCGCGCGACGAAACCGTGATGGGCTTCGCCTTCCCCAAAGAGGAGCGTGACTGGCTGATCGGAGGCTCGCCGAACAAGTTCATGCAGCCGGCGGCGGCGGACCTCCGCTACAACTGGGTGCTCGCACGCCTCGGCGCGCTCGACCCGACCGAGATGCACGAGCTGGTCCTCGACGCGTGGCGGATGGTCGTCCCCAGGCATGTGGCGGCTGCATACAAACCAGGCTTCTAAACTAACCGCCGCGCGATGGCTGCCCGACCACGACCCGAGACCAGCGGCTTGAGGGGCTCGTACATCCTGGTGGGGGTCGCGGACGGGACGCTGCTCCCCTTCGTTCCGCTTCTCCTCTTCGACCGCGGCCTCAGCGCGCCGGTGATCGGCGCCGTGCTCGCCGTTTCGTCCCTGACATCGCTCGTGGCCGGTCTGGGCTGGGCCTACCTCGCCGACCGAAAGCTGCGCCCCGAGCAGATCGTGGTCGGCGCAAGCGCGGCAGCGGCGATAGCGGCGGTGCTGCTTGCCCTGTCGAACGGAGCCGTCGCGCTGGCCGGCGCGATCGCCGCCCTGTCCCTCGCCCGCGCGCCGCTGATGCTCCTCGACCCGATCGCTCTTCGCCGGCTGCGCATCGCCCGCCGCACGCATTACGCGCGAATCAGGCTGCGGATGAGCGCAGGCTTCGCGGTCTCATCGGTCCTGGCGGGCGCGGCCTATCAAACACTGGGTGTGAGACTCCTGCCATTCGTCTACGCGCCTCTGAGCGCGCTTTTCGGCCTGTGGGCGTGGGGCGCATTGCAGCCGGTAGGCCCAGAGCAGGCGCCTGAAGCCGATCCGGCGCGTGCGATCCCGGGGAGGCTTCCGAAGATCCCGCTCACCATGGTCGGCTTTCTCGTCAGCTCGTTCTTGCTCGGCGCGTCGCTGGCTGCGACGGGAAGCTTCCTCACCCTTCAGATCAACCTTCTCGGCGGCGGCGCGATCCTTGTCGGCGCCGCGGCGGCGTTCCAGGCCCTGACCGAGATCCCAACCATGGGCTACACGCACGTCCTGACCCGGCGCCTGAGCCACAGGACTCTTTTCGCGATCGGCTGCGGAATCTACGTCGCCGTGTTCATCGCGTGGGCGTTCGTGTCGAGTCCGTTGGTCGCGGCCCTGCTCAAGCTGGTCATCGGCGTCGCTTTCGCTCTGACGTACGTGGCCTCGGTCATGATCGCCGACGAGCTCACGCCTGTGCAGCTCCGCGCCACGGGGCAGGCCCTGGTGAAGTCCGTGACGTTTGGGCTGGCGCCGGTGGCCGGCTCGTTCGGGGGCGGGCTGGTCTACGGGACGCTGGGCCCGCGCGCGATGTTTCTGGGCGCGACGGCGGCCGTCGGAGCCGCCGGCCTCATCGCCCTCGTGGCGGTGCCTGCCCGGCGTCGTCGTGGCGGAAGGGCCGTGGTCGTGCCCGCCCCCGAGCCTGCGCCTGCGGCGCCGTGACTCAAGCCCCGAGCGGAATCCAGAACTCGACCCGAGTGCCCGAGCCCGGATTGCTTTCGATCCTGTAGCGACCGCCCGCCATGAGCGACCGCTCTCGCAGCGCGAGCAGGCCGAGGTGTCCCGGGATATTGCTGCGCTCCGCCACGACGAAGCCCTTGCCGTTGTCCTCGATCACCCCGAGCAGGCCGCCCCCAGCCACAGTCAGGGAAACCTTGACGCGAGTTGCGTTGGAGTGGCGTTCGACGTTGCCGACCGCCTCCGACACCTGCCGAAAAACAGTCGTCTTCAAATCCGGGATCAGGTCGTCCGGAACGTCTATCACGAGCTCATGCGTTATGCCCGCGGAGGCGAGCATCTCAAGCCGGTCGCGGATCGTTTGCGCCAGCCCGTCGGGGCTTTCGAGCGCGGGGGGGCGGACCTCGAAGACCAACCGTCGCAGCGAGCTCTCGGTGTCGTCGAGCAAGCTGCGCACTGTTTCGAGAGACGAGGGGTCGGACGTCTCCTGCTGGACGAGACGGGCAAGCTGGAGTTCGGCGGCGGTGAGCTTCTGCAGCGCGTCGTCATGGAGCTCGGTGACGAAATGCTTGCGTTCCCTCTCGGCCACGCTGCTCATGTTCTTGAGGAGCAGCTGACGGGCGCCGTCGACCTTGGTGAGCCGATCCACGGTCTTCTTGAGCTCCTCCTGGGTGTGCCAGAGCTGCGTTACCAGACCCGCGGCGAGGCCTGCTTTCTGGAGCACCCACGTGTCTTCCCTGGAGAATCCGCCGGGACGCGAGGAGTCATAGGCCGCGACGAGCCCCAGGCGTACCTCGCCGGCACGCCACGGCACGCTGATCGCGTTCGACACGCCGAGCGTTTCGAGCACTTGCGCGAACTCGGCCGGCCAGTTCTCGCGGCTGGCGCGAAAAAGAAGGTCGTGGTAGACGACCTGGCTGGCGAGGTCATCGCCTCCAGGCTCGCAGGGCGTTGCCGTCAGAGTCGAAAGGAACGGCTCGTCCACGCCATGACCTCCGGGAAGCGGCGTCAGCATATGGTCGTCTCCAAGCCGCCAGAAGAGGACTTTGTCCGCGCCAACCAGCTCGCCCATGGTCCGGGCGAGCCGGCTGTAGAAATCCGTCAGGCTCTGGCCGGCGACCGCGTGGGCCGACACCGCCAGGAGCACGTCGACCTCCAGCTCGTGCGCTCTCTCGAAAGGATCTGCGCTTGGGCTCATGTCATCCATCGCCGCCAACAGGCGACGCTTCTTCATCCTTCCCCGCCACGACCTTAACAAAGCTTTACTCCGCCCGATGTGCGGCTCGTCTCGCAGGGGCGTGAACCGAACATTATGATCACGCCACGGTGGGATGGGGACCGGGGGGATCGGAGACGATTGACGTGGGCGCGGCGCCCCTTCACTGGTTTCCGAACCAGGCTGGCACATCGGCGAGCAGGTGGTTGCGGACACCGTTTGTCGAGCAGCGCGTGCAGGCCCGCAAAGGCTCGGCGGTTCACGTCTTGATGATCGAGGACGACGCCTCGATCGCTGAGATGTACAGGCTGCAGCTCGAGCACGACGGCTACAGGGTGACCGTGGCGACGACCGGCGAGGTCGGGTTCTCGACCCTGTCGGGGTCGGCGCCGGATATCGTCCTGCTCGACCTCCTCCTGCCCGATCAAAGCGGGTTCGATGTGCTCGCTTCACTGAACGAGCGGTTTCCCAACCACCCGCCCGTCGTCATCCTCTCCAACTACGGAGAGCCGTCGATGATCGACAAAGGCCGCGCGCTAGGCGCGGTCGAATACCTGGTCAAATCGCGCGTCACGCCGGCCGAGATCTCTGGGCAGATTCCGGTGTGGGTTGAGCGCGGCCGGAGGGGGCCCCAGGAGTCTTGACCCTCGCGGTCGCCCTGGTCCAGGACCTGACGGCGGCGGGGTTTGTCGGCCTCGCCCTGGCCATCGCCTACCGCTGGTACCGGGAGCGCGGTCGCGCTCAGGGCAAGCTCGCGGTCAGCCTGCTCGCGCTCGCCTTCGTCGCCGGAGCCGCCAGGCTTCCGCCGTCGGCCTTGCTGTCGGTCGTCCTGATCATCGCGTTCATGCTCTCCGGCTTCTTCGTCCTGTTGTTCCGCAATGAGTTCATCCCGTTGGGCCGAACCGCTTACCGGGCCGCATATGTTCTGCTCGGGGTCTCGATCGTCCTCGGCGTGCTCGACGTCGTCGCCTTCCAGCATGCGAGCCCCCTGGTCATTTCGGCCGCGGCGTTCGTCCTGATCAGCGCCTGGGCGATCTTCACCGGCGAGCCGATCATCCGTTTCTGGCTGGCGAGCAACTCGCTTCCCGCGGTGCAGAAGGCGCGCCTGCGGTTCCTCAGCTTTGGTTTTGCCGTCCTGATCGCGATTCTCTTCGTCGACGTGCTCGGCGGCAGCGCGCTGCGGAGCCCCACAGCGTTGATCATCACGCAGCTGCTTGCGCTCGCGGTCGTGCCGCTGATCTTCGTCAGCCTGGCGCCGCCGGCGCTGCTGCGCCGGATCTGGCGCATGGGCGAGGAGAACGCGCTCCGGCCGGCCATGCAAGAACTGCTCATCTTCAGCGCGAACCAGCAGGACCTGGCCGACCGCGCCGTTTTCTGGGCGGTGCGGCTGCTCGGCGCGACCGCGGGCTTCATCGCCGACCCGAACGGCAAAGTCATCGCGAGCGTAGGAATCTCCGGCCAGGGTGACGAGTCGCACCAGGTCGTTCGCGCGCCGCTACACCTTGGCGAGGAGGGAGAAGGAACGCTCGCGGTCGTCGGTGGCCGTTTCACGCCTCTTTTCGGGGGCTGCAGCGCGTCCGCGTCACCGAGCGCATGGCGGCCATCGAGAAGAACAAGTCGCAGTTTCTCAACCTCGCCTCGCACGAGCTGCGCGGTCCGGTGACCGTGATCCGCGGTTACGTGTCGATGCTGGAAGGCGGCCTGCTCGGCGTCCTGAACGAGCGCGGGCGCAAAGCCGCCGGCGTGATGGCCGCCAAGGTCTCGGAGATGAACGAGCTGATCGAGGAGATGATCGAGGCTGCCCGACTCGAGGAGGGCGGGCTGACGCTCCGCACCGTTGATTCGGACCTGCGCGAGATCGCCCGATCCGCCGCGGCGACCGTGGCCCCGCTCGCGGATTCCCACCACCGAGTCGTCCTCGATCTGCCCGAGCGCCGAGTCCGCGTCAAGTTGGACCCCGACCGGACCAGGACGATCATCGCCAACCTCCTCAGCAACGCGATCAAGTACTCGCCCGACGGGGGAGAGATCACGTGCCAGGTAAGGGCGCGTGGCGGCGTCGCTCGGGTCGCGGTGACCGACCAGGGTCTGGGCATCGCCCGTGACGACCTACCAATCCTGTTCACTCGATTCGGCAGGGTCATCACGCCCCAGACGGAACACCTCAAGGGCACAGGGCTCGGCCTCTTCCTTGGCCGGCAGCTCGCCCAGCTGCAGGGCGGAGACATCACGGTGGCGTCCGTCGAGGGCGAGGGCAGCACGTTCACGCTGCAGCTGCCTGTCGCCGGGGCGGCCGAGCCGGGGGCGCATCCGCCGGAGAGGCGTTCGAGCGATGGCGACGGGGCGGCCGGCCGGCAATCGGGCGCCTCCCCAGCGCGGGCCCAGCACTGAACCGAATCCGGCCGATGAGTTTTACTGTTCGGGTCGGTCTAGGTCTCTGTGAGGGCCACACTGGTTTTGGCGCGGCAACAGGTTCCTGAGAAGGGGGGACGAGAATGAGCAGCGTTCGGGTACTGGTCGGCACGCGGAAGGGAGCCTTCGTCTTGACCTCTGACGCCACCCGCAAGCGCTGGAAGGTCGAGGGTCCGCACTTTGCCGGATGGGAGATCTACCACCTCAAGGCATCGCCCGTGAACCCCGACCGGATCTACGCCTCGCAGTCCAGCGGCTGGTTCGGCCAGGTGCTGCAGCGGTCCGACGACGGCGGCAAGACCTGGGAGGCAGCCGGCAACCAGTTCAACTACGCCAGCGAGACAGGCACCCACAAGTGGTACGACGGTTCCGACCACCCGTGGGAGTTCAAGCGTGTCTGGCACCTCGAGCCATCCCTGAGCGACCCCGAAAAGGTCTACGCGGGGGTCGAGGACGCCGCCCTGTTCGAGTCGCCCGACGGCGGCAAGACGTGGAACGAGCTGACCGGCCTTCGCACGCACAAGACCGCCCCTGAATGGGCGCCTGGCGCCGGCGGGATGTGCGCCCACACGATCGTCATCGACCCCAGCAACCACGATCGGATCTTCGTCGCCATCTCGTCCGCCGGCACCTTCCGGTCAGACGATGCGGGCAAGACCTGGCGTCCCATCAACAACGGACTCAAGTCGAACTACATCCCGGACCCAGACGCTTACGTCGGCCATTGCGTGCATCGCATCGCCATGCATCCATCGCGTCCGGACACGCTCTTCATGCAGAAGCACTGGGACGTCATGCGTACGGACGACGGTGGTGAGAACTGGCGCGAGATCAGCGGCAACCTGCCGACCGACTTCGGGTTCGTCGTCGACATCAACGCGAACGAGCCCGACACGGTGTACGTGCTCCCGATCACCAGCGACTCCCACCACTTCGTTCCCGACGGCAAGCTCCGTGTGTTCCGCAGCCGCACCGGGGGCGACGAGTGGGAGGCTCTGACCAAAGGGCTGCCGCAGGAGAACTGCTACGTCAACGTCCTCCGCGACGCAATGTCGGTCGACACGCTCGATCCATCCGGAATCTATTTCGGCACGAGCGGCGGCCAGGTTTACGCGTCGGCAGACGGCGGGGACACCTGGTCAGCGATCGTTCGGGACCTTCCAGCGGTGTGCTCGGTGGAAGTCCAGACACTCAAGTGATCCAGGTCGTCCTTCCTAAGAACCTTCAAATCCTTGCCGGCGTGGGCAGGGTGGTCGAGGTAGACGTCAAGGGCCCGGCCACCCAGCGGTCGATCCTCGACGCGCTCGAGGCAAGCCACCCTGCCCTGGTCGGGACGATGCGCGATGCCGTGACCAAGAAACGACGGCCCATGATCAGGTTCTTCGCGTGCGAGGAGGACCTGTCCAACGAATCGCCCGACGATCCGCTTCCGCAGGAGGTCGGCTCCGGCAAGGAGCCGCTCCTGATCATCGGCGCGATCGCAGGAGGCTAGGCCGAGTTCGTACTCGACCGAAGCAGCCTCCCGAGGGTCACAATTAGCCGGGGCGGGATGGAGAACGATGGGCGCTCCGAGCGCCGGTGGAGAGGCGGTCGAGGCGGAGGCTGCGGGGGTGGATGCGCCAGCGCCATCGTCGTCCTGACGATCGGCCTGATCCTGACGATCTTCAACACTGCGCTCAGCATCGGCGTGTCGGCCAGGGTTCCATTCACAGGGAGCAACCTGACCATCGCCGGCTCGGTCGGCAAGAAGGAGAAGGTCCCCGACGCTCTGCCCGCCTACGTGCACGGCAAGCTCGGAGGCAACCAGAACTTCATCAACGGATCGCAGACCCTGACGATCTGGGTCGCAGAAGGTACCGCGATATTCGTCCTCGGCCACCAGGAAGGTGCTCCCCTGATCGACCTGCACCTCGAAGCGCGCTAGCTGACCACCACCGTCAAGTCGTACTTGCCCTCGGCCCCGACGCAAACGCGAGCCTCCCCGCAGCTGACCCGGCTGGCGTCCACGGTTGCGGTTCCCGCCTTGACGGCGCGGAACACCTCCGACGTCGCCCCGCAGCCCTCGCCCGGGACACAGGTTCCAGCCGAGGCGGGTGAAACGGCCTGCTGCCCGTCTTGCTGCAGGACGGCGTCATCGGAGTTGCCGGAGAAAGTCCACTCGGTGCTGTCAAGCGTCGCGCGGACCGTGTCGCCCACCTGCACCCTGACCGTCAGGCGGTTCTGGGCGACTCCGCCGCGTACTCCTGTGTTGACCTCGGGTCATGCGGTCCGCATGCGACCACCGCGCACGCGAGAATCGCCAACAGCCATAGCCGCAAAACACCCTAGGTATACCCCGGCCGGATCGGGACCGGCCATACCTGGTCGGCGTGGATGATGTAGCGCTGGGTCGCGAACGCGCCGGCCCACAGCGGCCAGCAGGTCGTGAGCGTCAGGTGATAGCCGTTCACGTCGGTCACCAGCGCCGTGCGGCTGGTCGGGTTGACGATCTCTGTGCTGACGAGCCGGTAGCGGTAGAGCCCGTATCGGGTCTCGAGGTCGATCTCGTCGCCCTTCGCGAGCTCCGGAAAATTGATCCAGTAGACGTTGTGCGCGGCGACTCCGACCGTACCCGGATCCCCGGGCCATCTCGTCGTCGGGTAGTGCCCGGGACTGGCATACAGCACGCCGCTGCCCACGCCCTCCTTGATCGCGGCGAAGTAGCCGAGCCTTGGAATCCGGATCGCGAAGTCGACGCCGGCGACGGGGCGCTTCAGGCTCGGGTCGATCGCCTTGGGTGTCGTCTTGGTAGGGCCGACCTGGTAGGTCCAGACGTGGTTGATGTGCTGTTGGTCGGAGACGCCCCTCCACATCCCGTAGGCGAAGTCGCCCAGCATGACGATCCCGGTCACCAGGCACGCGATCCATACCAGGGTGAGCAGCCTGCCCGACCCGGACCGGGGACGTGCGGGCGCCAGGGCATGGCGAACAGGCGCACGGCGGGCGTGCATCTCGTCTGTAGAACGCCCGGCGGAATGGTTTTACAGGACGAAGTAGAAGGTCGCTCCCTCGCCGACGGCTCCCTCGGCCCAGATTCGCCCGCCGTGGCGGTTGACGATCCTCCTGGCGGTAGCCAGGCCTATGCCGGCACCGGGGAACTCGCTCTGGCTGTGTAGGCGCTGGAAGGCGCCGAACAACCGGTGCGAGTCGATCATGTCGAAGCCGACCCCGTTGTCCCTGACCAAGATGCGCGCCTCGCCGTCGACCATCTCGCGCCCGATCTTGATCTCGGGCGAGCTCTTCAGGGCGCTGAACTTCCACGCGTTGTTGACCAGGTTGGTGAGAAGAATGTGCACGAGGCGCTTGTCGGCCGAGGCCAGGATCCCTGGTGCGATGTCCACCTCGACCTCGGAGTCGGAGTGGGGGCTCGCGGCCCGCATCTCGGCGACGATCTGCGTCGCCATCGCAGTGATGTCGACCTCTTCGCGGCGCATCTCACCGCTGGTGAGCCGGAACAGCATCTGGAGGCCGTCGAACACGGAGGTCATGCGCTGGCTGGCCTCGCGCATCCGCTTCAGGTAGTCCCTCGCCCTCGCGTCCAGCTCGTCGCCGTACCCCTCGAGCAACGTCTGGCTCAGTCCATCGAAGGAGACCAGCGGCGCGCGAAGGTCATGCGACACCGAATAGCTAAAAGCCTCCAGCTCGCGGTTGATGGAGGTCAGGGCGATCGTCCGCTCCTCGACCAGCGTCTCGAGCTGGGTCCGGTAGCGGCGCAACTCCTGCTGCGCTCGATACAGCTCGACGAAAACGGTCACCTTCGCGCGCAGGATCGCCGGCACTACGGGCGCGAACACGAAGTCGACGGCGCCGAGGTTGTAGCCGCGTCCCATGTCCGTCTCGGCCTGGTCGAGCGCGGTCACGAAGATGAGGGGGGTCACCTCCGAACGTGGGCGCTGGCGGATGAGCTGGGCGGTCTCGAAGCCGTCCATGATCGGCATCCTTACATCGAGCAACACCACCGCGAACTCGTTGCGGAGCAGCTGGCGGAGCGCGTCCGCGCCGGACGAAGCTTCGACGATGTTTTCGTCCAGCGGCAAGAGTATCGTCCGCAGCGCGAATCGCTTGGTGGCGTCGTCGTCGACCACGAGGATGTTGACTTTCGGCCTGGTCTTCGGCGCCTGGGGCTCACTCTCCGAGGTGGCTCGGACCGACCGCGTCACCATCGAAGCCGCACCTCCATCTCCTCGAGTTCGGTGCCTGTCCCTTCGGGCCCGAGTGATGCCCCTTTACTCCGGGTCACGGAACCAACGATGACCTGAGCATGGAAAGCAGGTGCTCGTTGTTGATCGGTTTGGCGATGTAATCGGATGCTCCCGCTTCGATGCATTTCTCGCGGTCTCCTTTCATTGCCTTTGCGGTCAGAGCGATGATCGGTCGGTCGCTGAACGATCTGAGCTCGCGCATCTTTGACATGGTCACGTAGCCGTCCATCTCGGGCATCATCACGTCGACCAGGGCGACGTCGATTGCGTCGTTCTGCCGCAAGAGCTCTAACGCCTCCTGGCCCGAGTCGACCGACACAACTTCCATCTGCTGCCGCTCGAGCATCGCGGTCAGGGCGAAGATGTTGCGTATGTCGTCATCCACGACCAGCACCCTCTTGCCCGCGAGCGCGCCGTTGGCCCCCACATACTCATCGGGGCCGCCTCGCTCGTCCTCCTTCCGAAGGATGGAGGTCAGCTCCTGCTTCAGGCGCTCCGGAGAACGGGCGTCTTTGATCACGATGCTCCTGGCCACATTGCGCAGCCGGAGCTCTTCGCGGTGGGTGAGGTCTTTCGCCGTGTAGACGAGCAGGGGCGTCGAGCTGAGCGACTGATTGGACTTGAGCTCTTCGATCACCCGCCACCCGCTCATGCCCGGCAGGCCCAGGTCGAGGACCACGCAGTCGAACTTCTCGCTTTCGAGCAGGGACAGGGCCTCGTCCCCGGAGGCAACGCCAACCGTCCTGGTGTTGGTGGGCGCCATCAGGTCGGTGATGTACTGCCTCTGGATCGGATCGTCTTCCACCACCAGGAGCGATTTCTTGGCTTCAGACCCGTTTCCTCCCGACGGCGAGCTGACCGCCTCCGAAGTCCATGGGCCATTGCTCCCCGCCCCAGCGAGGACGGGCTGGTGGGCGGCTTGCGCTGACGCGTCCATCGTCCTGGGGGGCGCGACGCGTCTCGGGTGCGCAGGCGCCATGAGGGGCAGGAAGACGGTGAATACGCTTCCGACCCCAGGCTCGCTCTGCAGGCGGATCTCGCCACCCAACAGCCTGGTCAGCTCGCGGCAGATGGATAGACCCAGCCCGGTTCCGCCGTACTTTCGGCTCGTCGAGCCATCAGCCTGCGCGAACGACTCGAAGATCGAGTGCTGCTTCTCCAGCGGGATGCCGATGCCCGAGTCGGCGACCCTGAACGCGATCACCTCGGAGGCGTGGTTGAGCATCTCGTTGGACGGGCCCCAGCCGGAAGCAGCCACCTCGGCGATGAACGCGATTCTGCCCTTCTCGGTGAACTTGAACGCGTTGCTGAGCAGGTTGTTGAGGATCTGTTGGAGGCGCTGGGGGTCGGTCGGTATGGCCTCGGGCAATCCGGGCCGAAGTTCGATCTCGAAGGCAAGCTTGGTGGCTTCGGCGACGTGCCGGAAAGTGCGCTCGAGCATCGGCTTGAGCTCGATGAGCGGCCAGTTGCTGATATCCAGGGCTACCGTCCCCGACTCGATCTTGGACAGGTCAAGGATGTCGTTGATCAGCTTCAGCAGGTCAGTGCCGGACGACCGGATGATGGTCGCGTAGTCGACCTGCTTCGGCAGCAGGTTGCCCTCCGGGTTGGCGGCGAGCTCTTGGGCCAGGATCAGGAGGCTGTTCAGCGGCGTGCGGAGCTCGTGCGACATGTTGGCGAGGAACTCGGACTTGTAGCGCGACGTGAGCGCGAGCTGCTCGGCCTTCTCTTCGACCAGGACCTTAGCGGTCTCCACCTCGAGCCGCCTCTGCTCGATCTCAGCGTTCTGCTCCGCCAGCTGGCGCGCCTTTTCCGCCAGCTCTTCGTTCGTCCGCTGGAGCTGGTCCTGCTGGCTCTGCAGCTCGGTGGCGAGGGACTGCGACTGCTTCAGCAGGTCCTCGGTGCGGCTGTTAGCCTCGATGGTGTTGAGCACGATCCCGATGCTCTCGGCAAGCTGGTCGAGAAAGTCGATGTGGGTCGGGCTGAACGGTTGGAACGAAGCCAGCTCGATGACCGCCCGCACCTCGCCCTCGAAGAGGACGGGCAACACGACCAGGTTGGCGGGTGTCGACTCGCCAAGCGCCGACGCGATCTTGATGTAGTCCTTAGGGACGTTGGTGAGGACGATTCGTTTCTTCTCGAGCGCACACTGGCCGACCAGCCCCTCGCCGAGAGCGAACTCCAGCGGGATGTTCTTGCGCTGCTTGTAGGCGTAAGCCGTCTGCAGGCCCAGGTAGGCCGGTCGTCCATTGGCGGCGACCACTCCGTAGAACACGCCGTGCTCGGCTTGGACCAGCGGAGCCAGCTCGGACAGGATCATCTTCGATATCGTCATCAGGTCCCGCTGGCCCTGCAGCATCCGCGTGAAGCGGGTCAGGTTGGTCTTCAGCCAGTCTTGCTCGTCGTTCTTCTCCGTGGTGTCGCGTAGGTTGCCGATCATCTCGTTGATGTTGTCTTTCAGGTTGGCGACTTCGCCCTTCGCGTCGACGCCGATCGACCGCGTGAGGTCGCCCTTCGCCACCGCCGTGGCCACCTCCGCGATGGCGCGGACCTGGGTGGTCAGGGTTGCCGACAGCTGGTTGACGTTGTCGGTAAGGTCGCGCCACGTGCCGAACGCGCCGGGCACGCTGGCCTGACCGCCCAGGCGTCCCTCCGCTCCAACCTCGCGCGCCACAGTGGTGACCTGCTCGGCGAACACGGCGAGGGTCTCCGTCATGCTGTTGATGGTGTCGGCGAGCTCCGCGATCTCGCCCTTCGTCTCGAGGGTCAGCTTTGCCTTCAAATCTCCATTCGCGACGCGGGTGACCACGCGCGCAATGCCTCGGACCTGGTCGGTCAGGTTGCTGGCCATCGTGTTGACGTTGTCGGTCAGGTCCTTCCATGTTCCGGCCACACCCTTGACGTCAGCCTGGCCTCCGAGCTTTCCCTCGGTGCCAACTTCACGGGCCACGCGCGTGACCTCTTTGGCGAAGGCGTT
>WNFJ01013609.1_pt1 | contig 17824 bp, 20 predicted proteins | sample 5400461 | NCBI WGS metagenome assembly WNFJ01 (sample SAMN13153349, study PRJNA577476) | soil metagenome | isolation source: 115 cm saprolite on Douglas fir-dominated hillslope | place: USA:California | collected 2013-09-17 | reverse complement strand
CACGCCGATGTGACCATCTTCGATCCCGCAAAGAAATGGACCTATCGTGCTGCTGATTCCTATTCCAAATCGAAGAATTCGCCATTCGATGGCTGGCAGCTGCAAGGAAAAGTTGTAGCGACGGTGGTGGGTGGGGTGGTGAAATTCAGGGCTTAGCGAGGAATCCTACCCGGCAAGAGGCCTCTGGCACGATCGATGCTCTCAAGCGCTTGTCATTCTGAGGGGCCCGCTTTTGGCCCCGAAGAATCCCCAGGATGCGGACCTTCACCAGGCTTCCGGATTTGCCACGAGGGAGCCGGGACTTGTTTTCCCCATCCCTCTGCCAAATCCTTCCATTGCGGGTTTGCGGACTCTATCAAGGCGATCTTCTTCTTCCGTGTCCAGCCCTTGATTTCCTTCTCCCGGCGAATCGCCTGCCCTGCCCGTCCCGGCTGGCTGTGGAGACTTGCCGTGAGTGTCGTGGGGTACCGTCGAGCAGCCAAGAGCAGACGAAGTGGGGACTATGGCTGCCAATTTAGGCTTATGTAAATGATTTTTCGTCTAATCTCAGAGAGAAAACCCTGACCATCTTAAACCAAAAAAGAGTGTAACGATTTCGTCTGTCGGATCACAAATTTCTGGGGAGACGGTGCGTCTCCGCACCAAAACCGTCTGGAAGCTTGTCTCAAAATGATTTTGAGCGTAACCCCCTGCGCGTACTAACCTGCATAGCAAGTCCCTTGACAATCTGCGGACTATCTGTAAAATCTTTACAGAATGTACTCCACCAATCAGGCAGCCAAGAAATTGGGAGTAACCACGGCGACATTGAGTCGGTATATATCCGCTCGCAAAATACCTGCACCAAAGATGGTAAGTAGCGGAGGAATGACAATTCATCTCTGGACGGATGAGGACATCAACCGAGTACGAGAACTCCTTCCAAAGATCGCAAATGGCAGGAAGACTCGTTACAAGAAGAAGGACGATCAAGCAACTCGCAAACGAGCTAGAAAGCTAAAACCCTGAAACCAGCGGGCACACGCCGGTGCTTGTGACACCGACGCGGCCCTAACCAACCGCCGCCTGTGGAGCAGGCAAACGATGGCTAACATTGACCTTATACGCTCGATGCCCTGGGCGCAACTTGACAAGTCTCAGGTCCGCCCTCGCCTTCACCCGCAACCCCGAATAGTACGCAGAATCACAAGAGACTGCCGGAATTCAGGAGGTTGGCTATGAATGGCCCATCCTGGAGACCGCAACTGCAAAAGCTTCAAATCTATGAAGGAATCTATAATCTCAACCGGGCGTTTCACGCCACCTTGCTGAGCCTGGAACGGCTTGAGAACCTTGGATTCTTCAGGTCTGAATATCTCAATGCCTTCAAAATCGAGCTCGAACACACCCGCGCCAATGCCAATGATGAATTGATGGAGATTCTCCATCAACACGAATTGGATGAGGCAGGGCGCTTCGAGCAGATGCGAAAGCAGTGGGAGGACCAGTTCAAGGACGCCGATGACGTATTCTTTGCCGCGAGAGATCGAAAGCAGGTGATCAAGGAGCGAATCAAAGACCTGCAGAAAGGTCTTGAGCGTCAGAAAGTCGAGCGCAGACGGAATAGGAAACGCCGCTAAGCGAGAAAATCATTTCACTTCGCGCTGCCTCTTGTATGGGCAGCGTGTTTTTGTTTGAAGAATACGCTGCACCTCCAAACGCGGTTCAAAAACTCACAAGCTCTTATGGAAAAGGGGGACAGCCTGAGAGCCTGTCGGAGATAGAATTCCTCGGACGAAGAATCAATCACTTGCAGAGAACGCATTGCTTGTAAGTTATTGATTGTTCGTCCGAAAAAGTTTCTCTCCGACAGGCTCCTGAGAGAAAACTCGGGGCCATCTTAAACCAGAAAAAGAGTGTAACGATTTCGTCTCTCGGATCACTACTTCTTTGTGGTGACGGAGCGTCTCTGCACGAAGACCCGCCACCGCGCTTCGGCATTGACATCGGTACGCAGGAAGTCCAAGATGGTTCGCACTTATCTCGGCATTCTTTCGCCTGATCGGCGTCTCCAAGGTTCTTGCTATGGCTTCTCCTGTATCTTCCCCTTGGCAAGCAGGTCGCTTCAAAGAACAGTTCCGGGAGCTGACCGGCTATGACCCACTGCGGTGGCAGCAGCGATTATTCGATCTGTTGCGGCATCAGCCTCAAGAGAATTGGCCGACCCATTTGGACCTGCCTACCGGGTTAGGAAAAACGTCGGTGATCCATTTGTGGCTCATCGCGCTGATACAGCAGAGGGCTGAAGGGACCGCGAGATTACCGCGGCGGATGGTTTATGTGGTTGATCGCCGGACTGTGGTCGATCAAGCCACGAGGATAGCAGAACGAATCAAAGAGAAAATTGACAAATGCTCCTCACTGCTTGGCGGCTCCCTTGCTGTCAGCACACTTCGCGGCCAGTATGCCGACAATCGCGAATGGACCATCGACCCTTCCCGGCCTGCGATCATCATCGGCACAGTCGACATGATCGGGAGCAGGTTACTATTTAGCGGATATCGCAGTTCATACAAATGGCGCCCCCTCGACGCCGGCCTGCTGGGCCAGGACTCCCTACTCGTGCTGGACGAGACACACCTCAGCGAACCCTTTGCCAAACTCACACGGAGCATCGAGGAGCTTAACCGGCAGATGCCTTTGCCCGTTAAAGTCATACACATGTCGGCAACGGGCGCTGCAGATGGTGTTAATACATTCAAGCTTGAGCAATCCGATCTGGCCGGCGATCGCGACACGAACCCCATCGTACGTCGGTATGAGGCGGAAAAGCGATTAACCATTCAAGAGAATGTAACCGATTCAGATTCTGAGATCGTCAAGCAGGCGGCTGAACTTGCGAAAAACAAGTCTCGCGTGGTTGTTTTCGTTCGGTCTCCGGACACGGCGCTTGAGATCGCGACAGCGCTACGCAATTACATCGATAAGAAACAAAAAATGTTCACCAACTCCGTGGCGGTTCTCACGGGCACGATGCGCGGATTGGAGCGCGACGAACTGCTGAAAAAACCGGAAAAAGACGATCAACATGAACGCCGGGTCATGCAGCGATTCTTGAATGCGGCTAATCGACCAGAGGAAGGACCCGCCATTCTGGTTTCGACGTCGGCGGGCGAGGTTGGATTCGACCTAAACGCGGACCATCTCGTTTGCGATGCTGCGCCGCTCGATTCACTCATCCAGCGGCTTGGGCGTGTCAATCGTCGCGGCGATGGTACAGCCGAAGTGCATCTGTTTGCTGAAAAAGGTGATGATAAGGAAGGCAAGAACACCTCTCCGAAGCCCACATTTGAATCTGCATCGCTTGCGGCAATTGCCGCGTTGAAAGCTCTTCCGAAGGCTTCGGAAGGAAAAGGCGGCACAATTTACGACGCAAGCCCCAAAGCCCTCGCGCATCTCGCGAAGCCGGCTGAGGCCCTTTCACCCAAACCCGCCACACTTGAATTGACCGATATTCTGCTCGACGCGTGGTCAATGACCACAATCTCCGCGAGCATGCCTGGACGCCCGCCGGTAGCACTCTGGCTTCGGGGCATCGAGAAAGATGGGCCGCAGACAACCTTCGCCTGGCGGGCCGAACTGGATTTAGATGGGTTCAATCGACTTGATAGCGACGATCTCGAAGATTGGTTCGATGCCCACCGCATTCTGCCGCATGAGACGCTCTCCCTTCCGACTAACTCCGCAATGGATTGGATGACCAAACGATGGAGATTCTTAGATGATGAGGCACGCTCGGTCATAGGTGAGCGATTCTGCATAGTTAATCGCTCTGGTTTCGACATGCTGAGGCTTAAGGAACTGATCGGCGAGTTAGAACGAAAACGCCCTGATTCGATTCAGAACGCCGATATTATCTTGCCCGCATCCTTCGGCGGGATAGAGCGAGGCAGAGGACTACTGGATCCGACTGCGCCCGAACCGGTTGAAGCAAAACCCGATGCAATCGTGCCTGATCTGGGTAAGGTGTCGGATGTTGCCGACGAGAAGGGTCGTTGTCGCTGGGTTGCGGGCGACAGTTGCGAAGAGAAGGCGCTAGTTGGGGAGAAGCACAGCGATTGCGAGAGTTTTTCACGATTCATACTTGACCTGCCTGGAGATGACGAGACAGGCCAACAACTTATAAGCCTCGTTCCGAAAACCGAGCGAAGGGAGTTCGGCACCAAAAAGCAAAGTCTTTCCTGCCACGTTGGGCTCGTTAAGAAACATGCGGCTGAAGTAGCACACCAACTAGATCTTCAGGCCGATATCCGCCAAGCCCTCGAGCTCGCCGCGGCCTGGCATGATCACGGCAAAGACCGCGATATCTGGCAACGCGCCGTCGGTCGGAAGCCTGGGGAGGAGCCGATTGGGAAATCCGGAGGCTTGATGCGCCGTATCGCCGGCAGCTACCGCCATGAGTTTGGCTCGCTCCGCGAATTCAGTGACGCGCACGAGGGAAAGATTGATGCGAATGTCTTCGACCTTGCGATGCATTTGATTGCTACTCATCACGGCCGCGGCAGGCCGCACTTCCCCAAAGGCGGCTTCGATCCGTTGGCGCGCGCCGCTTCTCCACGAATCACGACCGATGCAATCCGGCGCTTCGCGAGGCTCCAGCGCAATTATGGCTACTGGCGATTGGCGTGGCTTGAAAACCTGCTGCGCTGCGCCGATGCGATGGCGTCGGCCGAGTAAGAAGGATAGGTATGAGCAACCCTACGCCCAACATCACGGTCCCGGTCGATCTCTGGAATCCCGGACAGTTCTTCGCATGCTGCGGGTTGCTGGAAATGGCGGACAAGCTCTGGCCGAGGGCTGAAGGGTGGTTCGAAGGAGAGATGCCTCAGTGCAACTTTCAGATTGCCGCGTCTCCAGGAGCAAGTCTTTGTGATCTCTTGGCCAATATTACTTTGCTTAAGTTCTACGGCGACGATGTCGGCGGTAAAGAGGATAACAAAGACGAGGAGGAGGAGGGCGAGGACGCGGCTTCGTTCGCTCCAATTGTGGTCGAGTCGCCGGTAAGCTTTATGCTCGACTGGTGGTCGGATAGATCAATTAAAACGTGGGCCGGCTCTATGAAGGAGCGTCCGATTCTCAAAGCTATGCTACGTGCAATCGATCCGACAAACGCCGATCCACTAAACGATGCTAAAGTGGTTTTTGACCCGCTGTCGGCATCGGAATTCGGAAGACGGAGTAACAAACCCAAAAAACGTGAACCTTTCTATTTTGATTCTCGTCGCGGCAGTAATGCTCATCCCTTAGATTCAGGTTTCTCCTCAGATTCGCAGAGCATGGAATCGAATTGCTTCCCCGCCGTCGAGGCAATTTGTTTTCTTGGTTTGCAGCGAGCCCGACCTGCACCAACCGGCGTTCCGAATCAGTCGCGCTACACCGTCTGGGTGAATCCGCTCCCCATCAATGCCATTGCGCCAGTCGTGTGCGGCATAGTTGAACTTCGGAACTCGCTTTCGTTTAGATTCGACAATTTCTTTAGAACAGATCAGAGAAAGCACAAGAGCTATTCCCGCGCGACGCGCGAAAGGAGCAGGAATGTCAATCAAGATCGATAAGTTTGATGAATACTTAGATACGAATGGTTTGGTCGCAATCGTCGTCAAACAACCGCTCGGACCAATCGACGAGGAGGATCCTGTGATCTTCCCACCGACCTATCCGATGACTACGTTTAAGAGCCGTGTCCATTCGATCCGGGATGGTGACTATCGCGTGTCCGTTGAGCTTCCGCCTGACTCGAAGCACGACAAGGACGAAGAAAAAGATGATCAAAGAGCCGGTTACAACATTGACCGTTTTCCGGACGGTACAAACTCCTGCGAGATCGACAGCGCCCAGTCACAGGCGAACCGAATCGAGCCCAAATTCAAGACCATCTTGAATGGCACACTCGTACCACAAATCGAGATACAGGTTGGCGACGATGCCCTGAACAATAAGAAGGTTAATCTCCTTGACGCCGGACATCGCGCGGCAGATGCAGTCATTCGATTTTCTTCCTTGGCAGACAAGTTTCATGACGCATTTCTTGATGCGAAAAAAAACAACCACTTCAAGCTGGCGACGATCGCTCCAACATCATTACTTTTTGGCGTCTGGGATTCGAGGTCTACCTACGTAAAGATTCAACGGATTATTAAAGCCCATATTCGTGCCACCAATGTTCAGGAGCGAACAAAATCTGCGCAGTTTACACCGGCTGTCGACTATGTCGCGGCGGGCGCCATAGAGGATGGATTGGACTCAGGCAAGGGGGACAGGAATCCGTTGTCCGCTGAGGGTATGAAACACGCCCTTGCCACCCAGACCGTCGGTGGCGTAATGCTGACACAATCGAGCAACCTGATCAGAACCGTCACCGTCAACCTTGTGGCCTTGCAAGGGCTGTCAGCGGCTAACAAGGACTACACGAGACCGTTGCAGCGATATATTCTCGGCCTTGCTCTTGTCGCGGCAACCTCAGAGCCGGATCTTAATTTGCGCGAAGGCTGCAACCTACGGTTCAAAGAAGAAGCTGATAGCACTAAGTTGGTTTATAGACGTGGGGATCCTAAGCCGGTCAGCTTCGATGCCAAAGAAATCGAGGAATTCGCAGAGCTCGCCGCTAGAGAATTCTTCAAGCTCGCAAATAAGGATTTCGACAATAAGGATTATCGGGATGCAGTCTTTGAAACGGGCGTCGCCGAGGAATTTCTTGGAATGGGTGATGATCGGGATAAGGTTAGGCAGCTTGGGCCGATTACGGCTGCAACTCTTAAGAAATTCAACGAGCAAAAGAGAGATCCGTTCAAGCTTATCAGTGAGCAATTGAAGACGGCTAAGAAAGCAGTGGGCAAGCCTCCTAAAAAAGGACAACCGCCAGTCAAAAATCCCGATGCCATGAATCCACTGGCTGAAGCTCTAAAGTCAATGTCGGAGAACGCGGGCCTTCCCGACGATGTGAAGCTGCTTGCCGGTGAGTGGGCAAAAATGGTCCGCGAACACGAAGACCCTCACAGCACACTGAAAGACATCGAAGCGAAACTCAAGGACCTGAAGAAGTCCCAGAAGCAGCATGGAACGCAACCTGAAATTCTGACCCATGAGGCGGGGGCCTAATGAATCACCTCTGCATCACCGTCCGCTGGCTTGACGACCGCTACCACGGTCTACTGGATCGGGACGGGCCACCTGAGTGGCCACCTTCGCCGTTTCGCTTGCTTCAAGCGCTGGTGGCGGGTGTCGCTCGCCGTGGCGAACTCGATTCTGCGATTGGTGGCTCGCCGGAATGGCTGCAATGGCTGGAAAAGCTTGATCCACCGATCATCGTCGCCTGCCGTTCGCGCCCCGGGCAGATCATCACCCGCTACGTTCCGAACAACGACGGTGACAAGATTCCGGATCGCCAGAATCGACTTACGGCCAAGACATCACGACCGACGATCATGTTTGACAGCCCAGAGATTCACTACCTCTGGCCCGTTCCTCAGGACCGCCCGGAGGCTAGGGAAGTGATTCGGGCGTCCCGATCACTTTCTTGTTTTGGCTGGGGGATCGACATGGCGTACGCCGACGCCCAGTTGCTCGATGAACCACGAATCGCGATGCTCAAGGGCACTCGATGGTTTCCAAAACCAGGCACGATGCGCGATGAAGGCTTGCTTCGAGTGCCGGTGAAAGGTACAGTCGCCGACTTGCGGCGCGCTCACCAGTCCGCTCTCAATCGGATCGAGCACGGCAAGCCGCTCCGCATGATTGATAAGCCACGAGTCTTTGATCAAGTTTTTTACGCTGGCACAGAAAGGACGCTCGGACGGCCCTGCGCCGCATTTGCCCTGCGCACCAGCGAAGGCGAATTCTTCACTTATCCTCACGCACAGCTCATCCACATTGCTGGTATGACACGATGCGCCGCTATCAAGGTGATGAAGGCGTATCCGCCAGACGACCTGGAGAATGACAAACGTGCTGCCTGGGTGGAGAATCACGTTGCGGGTCATCGCGCAACTGACTCCGAAGATCACAAACAGTTTTCTTACATTCCTCTTCCCTCGGTCGGACACGAACATGCCGACGCGCTGATTCGCCGCGTTATGGTCATTGCCCCATTCGGTGATGACGCCCATCTTCGTCACCTCGCGGAGCAGCTCGATGGGGAGCAACTCACGCCCGAAGGCGGTGGCGAAGGCCCACTCTTAGAGCGCCTCCGCTTAGACGGTGTTATGCGCCAATACTTGGGATGGTCGACCGAATGGGCGAGCGTTACGCCAATAATCCTGCCTGGTCATGACGATCACAAACCCGCCAAGACTGAAAAGCTCATCCAAAAAGCCCTCCTCCAAAGCGGTATCGATCAACCATGTAGGTGCTCTTGGGGAGCAGTCCCGAATTTCAAGAATTGTCTTTCTGCTCACAGATATGACCGGGGCAAGCGCCCCATCGGCTATTTCCGCCCCAACCATCTTGGCTCGCTAACCGCTGTCCACCTTCGCCTCCGATTTGAACAGCCATTTGCTGGCCCGGTGTGCATCGGTGCTGGACGCCACTATGGGCTAGGCATATTGGCCCGAACCACGTCCACCAACAATGGAGTAGAGTGATGCGTACCTCATACCTAATCTGCTATGACATCAGCGACGAGAAGCGATTGCGCACGGTGTACAAGACCATGCGCAATTTTGGCGATCATCTGCAATATTCCGTGTTCGAGTGCCAGTTGACGGAGATGGACCTGACCCGCTGCCGAACTGAGTTGGCCGGGATCATCCATCATGAGCAGGACCAGGTGCTGTTCGTGAATCTCGGCCCGGCTGAAGGACGCGGCGATCGCGTGATCACGGCTTTAGGCAAGCCCTACAGCCCGCTCGATTCGCCGTGTATCGTGGTGTGAGGGAGAAGCAGTTAGCAAATAGCAGTTAGCAAATAGCACAGCTAAAGCTTGCCCTCAAGAGGAACGTTGTTTGAAGCTAAAATGCGCGACTTGCTTTAGCTGGACTAATTGCTAATTGCCATTTGCTAATTGCTTGAGGTTAACTTATGTCTGCTGCGCCTCATCCTGTTGCGTTACCGGCTGTTGAGTTGCCGGAGCGCCAGCTCCCCGACTACCTTCCCGCCCGCATGGTGAATGAGTTCGTCTACTGTCCGCGGTTGTTCTTCTACGAATGGGTGGAGGGGCTGTTCCGCGAAAGCAAAGACACGGTTGAGGGAAAATTCCAGCATCAGCGCGTGGATGCCAAGTCCACCGAGCTTCCCAAGCCGGAGGATGCCGCGGCTGAGACCATCCACTCGCGCTCCGTCACCCTGGCCAGCGACCGGCTGCGCGTTATCGCCAAAATGGACTTGGTGGAAGGATCGGAAGGAATTGTCACCCCGGTAGATTACAAGCACGGACGTCCACGGCAAAAAGATGATGGCGATGGTCTCGCACTGTGGCCCACGGACCGCGTCCAGCTTGCGGTTCAGGGCCTGGTGCTTCGCGAAAATGGCTATCGCTGTGAAGAAGGCGTCGTCTACTACGCCAAGACGCGGCAGCGGGTGCGCATCCTCTTTGATGATGCGCTGATGCTGGAAACGGAGCAGACCATTGCCCAGGCCTGGGAGCTGGCGCGGGCGGGGCGTCTTCCTCCGCCGCTGGTGGACTCGCCTAAGTGTCCGGCTTGCTCCCTGGTTGGAATCTGCCTGCCGGATGAAACCAACTCGCTGCGCTTCGGACCGCAGGAGGCTCTGCAAATGGACCTGTTCACCGACGGCGAAGGGCCGGGTAAAAAGCCTCCGGCGCGCGAGGTTCGCCGGATGGTTACCCCCAGAGACGACCTGCGTCCTCTTTATCTCAACACCCAGGGCGTGCGGGTGGGGAAGTCAGAAGAAGTGCTGCAGATCCGCGAGAAAGACAGTCTTAAAGAAGAGGTGCGGATCGGGGAGATTTGCCAGCTCAACCTGATGGGCAACGTGCAAATGTCCACGCAGGCCATCCAGACCTTATGCGAATTGGAGGTCCCGATCTGCTATTTTTCCCAAGGGGGATGGTTCTACGGGATCACCACCGGGCTGAACTCGAAAAACATATTCACCCGCCGGGCACAGTTTCGCCTGGCGGAGGAGGAATGGTTTGCTCTGTCGCTGGCGCGCCGGCTGGTGGTGGGCAAGATACGAAACCAGCGCACCATGCTGCAGCGCAACCACATTGAGCCCAATTCCGAGTCCCTGCTGCGGCTCAAGCAAATGGCGGAACTAGCCGAGAGAGCCTCCAGTCTGGAGCAGTTGCTGGGCACAGAGGGCAATGCTGCGCACATCTACTTTGGAGAGTTTGCGGGCATGATTAAGACCGAGGAAGGCGAAGGATCGGACTTCCCGTTCGACTTCGCGGGAAGAAACCGGCGTCCTCCGCGCGATCCGGTGAATGCTTTGCTTTCTCTCGCCTATAGCGTGCTGGTGAAGGACCTTACCATAGCCTGCTACGCGGTGGGTCTTGATCCCTATCTGGGTTTTTATCATCAGCCACGCTTTGGACGCCCAGCGCTGGCATTGGATTTGATGGAGCCGTTTCGGCCGTTGATTGCCGATTCGGCCGTCCTGACGGCGATCAACACCCGCATGGTTACCGACCGCGACTTTGTCAGGGCAGGGCCAGCGGTGGCGCTCACCGCCAACGGAAGGAAAGGGTTCTTCCGCGCATTCGAGCAGAGAATGGATACGCTGGTTACTCATCCGATATTCGAATACCGGGTCAGCTATCGCCGGCTCCTGGAAATACAGGCAAGACTGCTGGCACGGGTGCTGGATGGAGAGATCGGCGAGTACCCGGTTTTTGTTACCCGGTGACGCGAGCGGCACGGTGGCGTCAGAAAGCCGGTGACTGCTCGCATGGTTTAAAGAGAAAGAAATAAAGGAGGTTTGTGAGATTGGTCTTCTACTTGAGGCCCAGGCCAGGAGCTTTCGCGGTGACCGCTCGTAAGCTTACCAGTAGATCATTGACAAATCGAGAGTTATAATGGCGCGATTTCCGCGATCAGCTGATCGCGGCCCCATTGAAGCTTGACTTTGCTCCAAAATCTAGTGGGGAGGGTATTCATTTCCGCGATCAGCTGATCGCGGCCCCATTGAAGCACTAAGTATGTTGTACCTGAAGGTGACAATTCATCATTATTTCCGCGATCAGCTGATCGCGGCCCCATTGAAGCCAGCGGGATCGGCTTGAACCCAGGAACACTAGTTGCGATTTCCGCGATCAGCTGATCGCGGCCCCATTGAAGCAACGGCAAGAAGAGCAAAGGCCACAAACCCAATCTTATTTCCGCGATCAGCTGATCGCGGCCCCATTGAAGCGAAAACGCCGCCCTCGAAGCTCGAGCCCGCGGCCTAATTTCCGCGATCAGCTGATCGCGGCCCCATTGAAGCAGGACCGCACTCGCAACGTGGAGATCAACGCTCACTATTTCCGCGATCAGCTGATCGCGGCCCCATTGAAGCTCGCCATACTTCAGTTCTGTCATTGTGCCTCGGAGCAATTTCCGCGATCAGCTGATCGCGGCCCCATTGAAGCGGCGTTCGTCAGCGTTGATCCGATCATTGAAGGCGCGATTTCCGCGATCAGCTGATCGCGGCCCCATTGAAGCCCGATCCGCCGCCGCGACCTCGCCCGGCGCCGGCCATTTCCGCGATCAGCTGATCGCGGCCCCATTGAAGCTCGATGCGCCGTTGCAGTTCCACGGTCTTATGTAACATTTCCGCGATCAGCTGATCGCGGCCCCATTGAAGCTTCTCCGCGCGTGAACATCGGATTGCCCCGCGGTACATTTCCGCGATCAGCTGATCGCGGCCCCATTGAAGCTAGTCGCCGGCTGGTTTTTCGGTCGCGCGATCTTTGATTTCCGCGATCAGCTGATCGCGGCCCCATTGAAGCGCGTGATCCCATCCCTTCAGCCATGCCTCCAGAATTATTTCCGCGATCAGCTGATCGCGGCCCCATTGAAGCCGTGGAGAGTCGAGCACAAGCACCTGGCTATGCGCGATTTCCGCGATCAGCTGATCGCGGCCCCATTGAAGCATTCGCTGGATGGCCTTAGTACCGAAGCCCGACAAATTTCCGCGATCAGCTGATCGCGGCCCCATTGAAGCTGGTAGAGCTGAAATTTCCCGCCGCCGTGCTTGCTGATTTCCGCGATCAGCTGATCGCGGCCCCATTGAAGCACCTTCTTTGCCGCACAGGCAGTCATCAGCAGCAAATTTCCGCGATCAGCTGATCGCGGCCCCATTGAAGCGAGTTGTCCGATCGCAGCCGTGGCCGCCAACCGCGTATTTCCGCGATCAGCTGATCGCGGCCCCATTGAAGCTTTTGCGAGGAAAAAAAGCAAGTAGACAGCTCCCACATTTCCGCGATCAGCTGATCGCGGCCCCATTGAAGCTCGTAAATTATTCGCTTCACGATCGTACCTTCGAGCATATTTCCGCGATCAGCTGATCGCGGCCCCATTGAAGCGCCGGCGCCGCCGTCGCTTATGCAGCACAGCCGCCCATTTCCGCGATCAGCTGATCGCGGCCCCATTGAAGCACGAGCTTGTTTCACCGCGCAGTTAAACGCAATCCCGATTTCCGCGATCAGCTGATCGCGGCCCCATTGAAGCAGATTGTTGAGGCGGTCGATGCTGCGCACTTCCACCATATTTCCGCGATCAGCTGATCGCGGCCCCATTGAAGCGATGGTTGCGGTGTCGCCTAGCCCAGATCGGCCGCGATTTCCGCGATCAGCTGATCGCGGCCCCATTGAAGCGGGCACGCGACGGTGTGTTTGCTGCTCATAAAAGCATTTCCGCGATCAGCTGATCGCGGCCCCATTGAAGCGGCTACAAGCTCGTTGGCAAGGTCGAGGCTGAGAACATTTCCGCGATCAGCTGATCGCGGCCCCATTGAAGCGTTTCTGGGATCTCGTGGTGACGAGTACGTGAGAGGGATTTCCGCGATCAGCTGATCGCGGCCCCATTGAAGCCGCACCCTTTGTCCCGGCCCTTCAAGTTTGATGCCCCATTTCCGCGATCAGCTGATCGCGGCCCCATTGAAGCACTACCACAGGGAGCGCATGCGGTTGTGATGTTGGAAATTTCCGCGATCAGCTGATCGCGGCCCCATTGAAGCTGCAGCGCCGGCTCCAAGTTTTGGTTGCCGCCCAGGATTTCCGCGATCAGCTGATCGCGGCCCCATTGAAGCACGGTCGTACCTTCGAGCATAGCTCTGCTAGGTTGCCATTTCCGCGATCAGCTGATCGCGGCCCCATTGAAGCTTGGGATCGTGACCGTGGAAGCCGCGGAAAAACTCATTTCCGCGATCAGCTGATCGCGGCCCCATTGAAGCGTTGCTGACCACCCGGCTCTCCGCGCCGGGTGCCAGTATTTCCGCGATCAGCTGATCGCGGCCCCATTGAAGCACTTTGCCCGATCCGGCGCAGGTCGGGCACGCCTTGATTTCCGCGATCAGCTGATCGCGGCCCCATTGAAGCGCAGCCATGATGAACCTCCTCACGTGATGCGCCTCGATTTCCGCGATCAGCTGATCGCGGCCCCATTGAAGCCTATAAGAGTTCCCTGAGTTGGGTTAGCCACAAATTATTTCCGCGATCAGCTGATCGCGGCCCCATTGAAGCCTCGACGGGAAGATCAACGCAAGCCATGCCATTGAAATATTTCCGCGATCAGCTGATCGCGGCCCCATTGAAGCACAACGGCGCACCCGTGGTCTGGGTGGATTCCGAGAACATTTCCGCGATCAGCTGATCGCGGCCCCATTGAAGCCTTGCCACCGATGAAACACTCGTCAAGCTCCACGATCATTTCCGCGATCAGCTGATCGCGGCCCCATTGAAGCGTGGAACTTGCCGGCAGCTTCCATGGCTTCGCGCAGCATTTCCGCGATCAGCTGATCGCGGCCCCATTGAAGCCAGGTCGCTGAAACCGACGGCCAGAAGCGCATGGGTATTTCCGCGATCAGCTGATCGCGGCCCCATTGAAGCGACACGGAACGCGACAAAGCCGTGGCCTTCTGCCGGATTTCCGCGATCAGCTGATCGCGGCCCCATTGAAGCCTCTTTGAAGGTGTGGGCGCGTAGCTCAGTTTGGTAATTTCCGCGATCAGCTGATCGCGGCCCCATTGAAGCTTTAGCGAATCATAGCCTTCGACTACAACCCATAGTAATTTCCGCGATCAGCTGATCGCGGCCCCATTGAAGCTGCTCTGATTCGTCCAGCGTTGTGCCAGCAAACTCAAATTTCCGCGATCAGCTGATCGCGGCCCCATTGAAGCCTAACGGCATCTTCCAAGCTTTCACCGCCGGCAATATTTCCGCGATCAGCTGATCGCGGCCCCATTGAAGCGACGATACACAGAATGAAACGTTGGTAACAGCAACGATTATTTCCGCGATCAGCTGATCGCGGCCCCATTGAAGCTGGGGGCTGGGGGCCCGTGTCCCGGCCGCGCCGGGAATTTCCGCGATCAGCTGATCGCGGCCCCATTGAAGCTTGTATTTATCCAGGTCCACGTCGCCAGTGCCGGCATTTCCGCGATCAGCTGATCGCGGCCCCATTGAAGCGCGCCAGCACAGCTCTAGATATCCCCTGTGATTTCATTTCCGCGATCAGCTGATCGCGGCCCCATTGAAGCGGTGGGCTACGATCCACGCTCTCAGCAAGGCCGTGGTCATTTCCGCGATCAGCTGATCGCGGCCCCATTGAAGCAAGCTGTAGGACGCGACCAGTCCCGCGACGATCACCGATTTCCGCGATCAGCTGATCGCGGCCCCATTGAAGCGGGACTGTGGAAGGTGGTTAAGAAATCCTGACCTAAATTTCCGCGATCAGCTGATCGCGGCCCCATTGAAGCGATGGCTTACACGGGTGAAACGTCAAACCCTGAGATATTTCCGCGATCAGCTGATCGCGGCCCCATTGAAGCGGCGCGGATATACTTCCCCCTGAGCCAGATTAGGTCATTTCCGCGATCAGCTGATCGCGGCCCCATTGAAGCCTGGACTTCGCCAACCGCAAAGCGAAGGCTGCCGAATATATTTCCGCGATCAGCTGATCGCGGCCCCATTGAAGCAGACAAGAGAAGCAGCTGCCAAGGCATACGAAGATGATTTCCGCGATCAGCTGATCGCGGCCCCATTGAAGCTCAATCGCAATGATCGTCGCTCCGGACATCTCCGCGGGTATCACACAAGGATCCTGCTGCCCGCGAATCAGCTTCGGGCTGTTCAACGCCGCCGGCCTTTCGCTGTGTGACATGAGAACGGGAGAGCTCGAACTGTTTCTGAAATCACCAGCGAGGCTGACGGATCCTTGCAGGCGTCGCTGGCTTATGTAGATGAGCGCAAATCAGGGACGAGAACTCTCTTATTGCCACTGGATCTGCTCGAACAACTTGCGCAGACGCATCCCTTTGGCCGCGTTAATGGTCTCCACGAAGCCAACCCTTCCCTCCAGATTGCGAGCGGAACTGAGGATGAGCTTCGCGGTTCTGACTCTCTGGACCCAACCGCACGCAGTTGGTGAGAGTCGCCTTCAGGCTATCAAAGTCTGAGCGGATGATGTTCGGATGCCGGTTAGCGACCAGGCCCAGCATCTGCTGGCTGACGCCCTGGCGCATAATGCGGGTTTTGCGGTGATTCACGCAGAAACCTTCTTCCCGCAAAATCGCGGCCACATGAATTGAAAAACGCTCGACACCTCGCTCGAACGCTCTTCCGCCGGAAAACGCGAGATCGTCGGCGTATCGCGTATATTCCGCGCCACAGGCTCTGGCCAGGCCATCCAGGCGGCAATCAGTTCTGTAGAAACAGATATTCGCAAGCGCGGGCGACGTAGGAGCGCCTTGCGGAAGATGCGGCCGGCAATACAGGTCGCGCGCGTGCTGCCGCTCCGCCCAGGGAACAGGTGGATCAAATTTGTCTTTGGTCCATGTTCCGCGCGGCGTGAGAGTCGTACAGATTCCGCCCAGCCGATCAGCCACTGATTCGGGATATCCCAAAGTCCGGAATACAGTCTGGATCCGCCTGGCAGCAAACGAAGGGAAGAAATCCTGCAAGTCCATTCGCAGGATGACGCGCCGGCCAACATGACGACTGATGCAACTCTTGACTGAGCGGCCCTTTATGAAGCCGTGAACCGCAGGATGCGATGGAACTTTTTCGAGAATCTCGAAAAGAATTTGCTGCTGCGCAGTTTCTTCAGACGCCGTTTGGGGGCTTCAATCAAGCGAAGCCCAAACCGCTTGCTCAACACGCGGTAATGGTAGTGACTAAGCTGCGAGCTGCCGCGGTGCGCCAAACCACCAAGGTCGGCGAACCATTCGAGATCTCCGGCGCTAAGACCGAGCCATTCTCCGAGAGCCCCGACGGATTCAATGACCGGAAGGTCCCATCCTTGAGCTGCGGCGACCGGTTGCATCTTCTCCGGCTCGGTTATCCATTCGGCGATCGACCAACGACGCGAGTGTCTGCGCCACGCCGTTCGAAACTCGCGGTCGTTGCCAAGAAACTGAACCACGTCCCGCTGTCGTGGACGGGTCTGGCCGGCAAAATGATCAACGTATCTCTTGGCTACAGCCGGAACCCAGCGCCACGATTTGCCCAGCGTTCGCGCGCAGCGCAGGACAATTTGTTCTGCGGACGGTTCGCCGGCAAGGAAAGATCGGGCGATCTGGCTCAAGAGCAGAGAGCGGCGCATGGTAAATGGCGGTGTAATGCTCCAACGAGTCCTACTCTGCTTGAGCAGGCCTGCGCTCTTGCGCAGCTAAGCTCATGCGACGAATTGCCAGTTATTCACATTCCCCTGGGGTATCCCCAGAGAGGCCGTGATCGAAACCCGAAGGCCCGATCTTGGCCGGCTTGGAACACGCCACCGCCGCGCACATGATAGCAGGCTAAACGCAAAGCGAAAGTCAAACGGTAATAAATACCCCGCGTCTGCCAGCCAGGTCCTAACCGACCTTCCTGATTGGTAGCGACCTCAAATAGGGCTTCACGTAGCCGGAAGGACTGCATCATTCCCTGCACTGGAGAGCCTCTTTAGGCGGAGTTAGTTTCGGGAGTCGTTGGCTCGGAGTACTCCTGAGTCCTGGAAAAACATTAGCCAAGTAGTTACGCACGGGAATCTTTAACCGGCGGAGGTTTGTGACACACTAGTCCTTGACCGCATGATTACGGTAAGGATGAACGGCGGGACCTTGCGATGCCCCAAGGCGTGATGACTTTTGCCTCCCAGGATACTTCAAGCGCCGGTAGAGCCTGCCCTGAGCCAAGCCGAAGGGCGCGACCAGAGTTTAGCCCACCCTGGAGGCGAAGCCGGAAGGGTGGGTTGGCATCGCATACAGGTCCAGCCCAGCGCCGGGGTCCCCGGCGCGGCTTTGCGCGACGGGGCGGGAGCGGGGCGGCACAGGTTGATCAAAATCGTCGGTGCGAAGCACCTTGGGGCATCGGCGGCGGCACCCAAAAATCACCCGTTGAGGCTATATTTCTGTGTCGCCCCGCTGGGGCTGATTTTGTTTTGGGCCCAACCCACCCTTCCGGCTCGCGGCTTCACCGCTTCACCTCCAGGGTGGGCTAACCTATGTCGCGCCTAACGGCGCTCGCAATGAGTTGCCAGTGGACTTCGTTCCCGACTTCTGAATCCTCGTCGCGATGGCTCGAAGATCAAGCGGTCACGGTACTAGTCCTGAAGCCCTACCCACCCTTTCGATTCGCGGCTTCACCGCTTCACCTCCAGGGTGGGCTAACCTATGTCGCGCCCTTCGGCTTGGCTCAGGGCAGGCTCTAACG